>P_2C_Liq_2_UnCtyDRAFT_1000530_pt1 | contig 10246 bp, 9 predicted proteins | sample Pon2CUnioCityCA_FD_10236 | JGI IMG/M metagenome (IMG submission 10236) | reverse complement strand
GTGAACCTCACAGAGTCGCTCGATACCTTGAGGAGCTCGCTGGCACGTATCACCGCTGGTACGACAACTGCCGAGTCACCCCACTTGCAGGAAAGCCAGTGGAACCCGTGCACAGCTCCAGGCTGCTATTGAATCGCGCTACCACTGTTGTTTTGGCCAACGGTCTGAGATTATTGGGTGTCAGTGCCCCGGAACGGATGTAACGTGAAAAACCCACTAGCCCCAGATTGGCTGAAAGCCCCTGAGGATCTAAATCTTTTGAATCAAAAGATTTGGCCAGAGTCTGCTGAGCGCGATGCATCGGGTGAGATCCACATCGGCGGTGTTGGCGTAAGTGAACTTGCAAGCAAATACGGAACACCTCTTTATGTGATTGATGAGGGTGAATTCCGATCGAGACTCGGTCAGCTCAATAGAGCCTTTTCTCAGCCTGCCAGGGAGCATGGTATTTCGGTGCGCATGTACTACGCAGCTAAAGCATTGCTCACCACCGATATTGCCCGCTGGGTGGAGCAAGAGGGCTATTCAATCGATGTCGCTAGCGGTGGAGAGCTGGCAGTCGCCAAGGCAGCTGGATTCGANGGANCCAAGATTGGTCTTCATGGAAATAACAAGTCCCTCAGCGANATCAGTCGGGCTGTTGCAGCAGGNGTNAATTCAATAGTGATTGATTCCGAGCAGGAGATTGAAAGAATTGCGTCGATTGCCGAGAGTAACTCTATTGTTCAAGGTGTCAGGCTCAGGGTAAATAGCGGAGTCCACGCATCCACCCATGAGTTTTTGGCGACAGCTCGAGAAGATCAAAAATTTGGAATTCCAATTGATCAGGTCGAGCAATTAGTTAAAGTCATCCGCTCGCACCCTTCATTGAGGTTTTTGGGGCTGCACTCTCATATCGGATCCCAGATATTCGTAGTTGATGGATTTATAGAGGCTGCCAGGAGATTATTGACCCTGCATGCAAAACTTTCCGAAGTCCAAGAGGTTCCAGAACTCAATCTAGGCGGCGGTTTCGGCATTGCCTATGTCGAAAATGAGAAGCCATTGAACGCAAAAGAATTGGCTCAGAGAATTATTTCTAATGTTGTTTCCCTGTCGAATGAGCTCGGAATTCAGCCCCCAAATCTCTGCTTTGAGCCCGGCCGAGTTATTGCCGGTCCAAGTGGTGTAACCCTTTACAACGTGGGAACCATAAAAGATGTTGAAGTGCCAACCGATTCGGGGAGTGCGAATAGAAGGTACGTAGCTGTCGATGGCGGGATGAGCGATAACCTCCGCTTCGCGCTGTATGGAGCCGAATATACGAGCTCTTTAGCGACCAGATCAAGCTCAGCCGAACCTGTTTTATCCAGAGTTGTTGGCAAGCACTGCGAGAGCGGTGACATTGTGGTGAACAACACTTATCTGCCTTCTGACTTAGCAATTAATGAATTGATTGCGGTTCCAGCCACAGGCGCGTACTGCTTTTCGCTAGCATCTAACTACAACTATTTAGGTAGGCCTCCGATTGCGAGCGTTCGAGACGGTCAGTCAAAGCTTTTAGTCAGAGGCGAAACTGAGCAGGACATGCTCGCCCGCGATGAGGGTTACAGGACAGGACTAGCAGATGAGAGCTGATTATCGGCCGATCAGAATTGGCCTGCTCGGAGCCGGTTCAGTCGGATCACAAGTTTTTAAATTGATTCAAAACGATGCGCAAGAGCTAGCCCGCAGAGTCGGCGCCAAGTTGGAGATTTCTGGAGTTTTGGTTCGCTCGTTGGATGCTGACCGAGATTACGACATTCCAAAGAATTACCTAACCACGGATGCCGAGTCTGTAATTTTGGGCTCTGACATTGTGGTTGAACTAATTGGTGGAATTCAGCCGGCACTTGACCACATTCGTATGGCACTTGAATCTGGAAGTGACGTCGTTACAGCAAATAAGGCGTTGCTGGCAAATCATGGACCAGAGATATTTGAACTTGCCGAAAGAGTCGGTGCACAGGTTTATTACGAAGCCAGTGTTGCAGGTGCTATTCCCATAATCAGACCTCTTCGCGAGTCCTTGGCTGGTGACAAGGTAACCAGAATCATGGGAATTGTGAATGGAACCACAAACTTTATTTTGGACCAGATGGAGTCAACCGGCGCAAGCTTTGAAGACTCGCTGGAAAAAGCTCAGCAGCTTGGCTATGCGGAAGCAGACCCAACCGCTGACGTTGGAGGGTTTGATGCGGCAGCAAGGCAGCAATTCTTTCTTCTCTGGCCTTCCACACCGAGGTTCATATCGATGATGTTTATACCGAGGGAATTGAAAAAATCACTCAGCTTGACATTGAATCGGCTAAAGACGCCGGCTACACGGTGAAACTGTTGGCGGTTTGCGAGCGAGTTGGCGATGAGGCGATTGCTGCCAGAGTGCATCCAACCCTGATACCAATTGACCACCCGCTGGCCAGCGTTAGGGGGGCCTTCAATGCGGTGTTCGTTGAAAGCGAGGCAAGCGGCGAGCTGATGTTTTATGGAGCAGGTGCTGGTGGAATTGAAACCGCAAGTGCTGTTTTGGGCGATGTTGTGATGGCAGCCAAAAGACACCTGGGTGGCGGTTCTGGAATGAACGAGTCAAGCCACGCAGACCTAACAATCATGCCAATCGACGACATTGTCACCCGCTATCAGATTTCCATGGAGGTTAGAGACCAGTCGGGCGTATTGGCCGTTATTGCGTCAATGTTTGCGGATCTCGACATCAGTGTTGAGACCTTGGAGCAAAGCCCCGTTGATACTGATGCAGACACGGTGATGTTGACCATCATCACCCACGAAACCAGTGAGAGAAGCTTGAAAAAACTTATGGAAAAGCTGAATTCAAAGGATGAGGTGGTCGAAATTAAGGGACAAATCAGAGTGGAGGGCGTATAGATGGCTAATCAGTGGCGCGGTGTTATTCGCGAATACTACGACCGCCTTAACTGGTCTGACTCTGATCCAGTAGTGACTTTGGGAGAGGGTGGAACTCCGTTGATTGACGCCCCCGCACTCGCAACGCTGTTGGATGTTGGTGAGGTTTATCTCAAATTTGAGGGAATGAACCCAACAGGCTCCTTCAAAGATCGTGGTATGACCACGGCGGTTAGCAGGGCTCTTGGCCGTGGTGCTAAAGCAGTGGTTGCCGCCTCTACTGGTAATACATCAGCTGCAGCTGCGGCCTATGCCACAAAAGCGGGCATGCAGAGTGTTGTTTTGGTCCCCAGCGGAAAAATTGCATACGGCAAGTTGAGCCAGGCGATTGCCCACAAGGCACAGATTTTGCAGGTCAAGGGAAATTTTGACGACTGCCTGAGGATTGCCAGGGAGCTGGATGAGAAGTATCCAGTGTTCCTGGTGAATTCTGTAAACCCGGATCGTCTCCAGGGACAAAAAACAGCAAGTTTTGAAATCGTGGATGTTTTAGGCAAGCAGCCTGACCTGCACGCAATGCCACTTGGCAATGCCGGAAACATCTCCGCCTACCACCTTGGCTACACCGAGGAAATCAAAGAGGGCAGGATTTCAAAATTTCCAAAGCTGTGGGGAGTTCAAGCCGAAGGCGCTGCTCCGTTTATCAAGGGTGCTCCAGTTCAAAAGCCGGAAACTATTGCCACTGCAATCAGGATTGGAAACCCTGCTAGCTGGGATTTGGCGCAACAGGCTAAAAAGGAGACCGAGGGCAACTTCGCTTTTGCTTCGGACAAGGAACTTCTTTGGATGCACCGTTTCCTCTCTCAGGAGTGTGGAGTGTTTGTGGAACCAAGCTCGGCGGCTGGAGCGGCGGGGCTGCTCAAGCACAAGAAGCTCGGGGATCTTCCAAAGGTTGACACTGTGGTAATCACGGTCACCGGTCACGGACTGAAGGACCCTGACTGGGCCCTGAAAGACGAAAAGGGCAGAAAGATTCGACCTAAGCGAGTCAACGCCAATGCAGCCAGCGTTGCCAGTAGTTTGGGGCTTGAAAAATCATGAAGGTAAAAGTCCGCATCCCAGCAACATCGGCCAATCTTGGCCCAGGCTTTGACACGCTGGGAATCGCCTTGAATTACTACGACGAGTATCAGGTTGAGACAACTGCATCTGGTCTAGAAATAGAAGTAATCGGCGAAGGTGCGGGCGATATCCCAACGGATGAAACCAATTTAGTTTTCAAGGCACTCAGTCTCGTGTTTGAAAAAATGAATGAGACTTTGCCAGGAATCAAGCTCGTTACCACCAACAACATCCCTCACGGTCGAGGAATGGGTTCATCGGGCGCAGCTGTTGCTGGCGGAATTATGCTGGCCGCTGGACTGCTTGGAAAACAGCACACTCTGAGCGAGCAGCAGCTGTTAGATTTTGCAACTGTTTTAGAGGGGCATCCGGACAATGTGGCACCGGCCCTGTTCGGCGGAATGACAATTGCCTGGACGGATCCTGATGGACCGCACCACAAGCAGCTTTCAGTGCATAGGGGAGTGTCTCCGATTGTGATGGTGCCGCCAAATCAAATGTCCACCAAGTTGGCGAGATCCTTACAGCCAGATTCAGTCCCGCATGAAGATGCTGTTTTCAACCTCTCTCGCTCGGCACTGTTGGTTGCTGCGCTAATTTCTTCACCGGAGCTAATGCTTCCCGCAACAGAGGATAAGTTGCACCAGAACTACCGAGCCAGTGCGATGCCAGAAACCCAAGAGATAATTACCAAACTTCGAGAGCTTGGGCATCCTGCCGTGGTTAGCGGCGCTGGCCCATCGGTGTTAATTCTTGAGCCAGAGCCTGGAAAGCGTCTAGACATCCAAGCTTTTGCCGAAAAGAATTATCCGCACTGGAAGGTATTAATGTTGGCGGTTGACTCAAAAGGTGCTAGCGTAGAGGTGCACGAGGAATAGAGCGTTCGCTCACAGTGCAGTTCAACTAAATCCCTTTGATGGCGTTCTGCCGGGGAAAAGAAAGAGTCACTTAGTTCATGGAAGAAACCGAACAGAAGCAACCCGCTAGAAAAAGGGTTAGCTCAACAACAAAATCAACTACGAAGGCAAAGACCGAGTCGGCTGACGTAAAAGAGTCAGAAGAAACAAAGCCTTCGACAGCTTCTAAGGCCGCGACTGAAGCTCCAAAAGAGGACAAGTCTGAAGCGTCAGAGACGAAAAAGCAGCCTGCAAGAAGATCAAGCAAGCCCAAGACTGAGCCAAAAGAGAATGGCGAGAAGTCCGAGTCAGCGAAGGCAGAATCTTCAAAGTCAGATGAGTCAAAATCAGAGTCAGGCAAATCAGAGTCTTCAAACGAAGAGAGGTCAAACTCCTCATCCGACCAGTCCGACCGCGAGCGCGACGACAACAACGGAGATCGTCGTGGCAACAATCGCAACAGGCGCAACCGCTATCGCGACCGTCGCCGTGGAGGCGAGGATGCTGAGCCAGAGATTAGTGAAGACGATGAGCTAATCCAAGTTGCAGGAATTCTCGATGTTTTGGACAACTACGCATTCCTAAGAACCAGCGGGTACCTGCCTGGTGAGAACGACGTATACGTTTCGCTGGGTCAGGTCAAGAAAAATGGTCTTCGAAAGGGTGACGCGGTTGTTGGTGTGATCAAGGCACCAAAAGAGGGCGAGCAGCCCAACTCCAGGCAAAAATTTAACGCACTAGCAAGAGTCGACTCAATCAACGGTCAGGTCGTGGCTGAAATCACCGAGCGAGTTGACTTTTCTAAACTGACGCCTCTGTACCCAGATGCAAGACTTCGCCTGGAAACGGATTCCAAAAAAATCGCCACCAGAATCATTGATTTGGTAGCACCAATTGGAAAAGGTCAGCGAGGACTAATTGTTTCTCCTCCAAAAGCGGGTAAGACACTGATTTTGCAGGCAATAGCTAATTCCATCAGCGTAAACAACCCTGAAGTTCACCTCATGGTTGTTTTGGTTGATGAGCGACCTGAAGAGGTCACCGACATGCAGAGAACTGTCAATGGAGAGGTAATTGCCTCTACTTTCGATCGTCCTGCCGACGACCATACAACCGTTGCAGAGCTTGCCATTGAAAGGGCAAAGCGCTTGGTAGAGATGGGTCATGATGTTGTTGTCTTGCTTGACTCAATCACCAGATTGGGTCGTGCCTACAACCTGAGCGCCCCAGCCAGCGGAAGAATCCTCTCTGGAGGTGTTGACTCCTCAGCACTTTACCCACCGAAAAAGTTCTTCGGTGCGGCCAGAAACATTGAAAACGGCGGATCACTTACCATTCTTGCCACCGCGCTGGTTGAGACCGGCTCAAAGATGGACGAGGTTATCTTCGAGGAGTTCAAGGGAACTGGAAACATGGAGCTAAGGCTTTCCCGAGCTTTGGCAGACAAGCGCATATTCCCAGCGGTTGACATCAACGCCAGCGGAACCAGGCGCGAGGAGATGTTGATGAGTCCTCAGGAAACCAAGATTATTTGGAAGCTTCGACGCGCACTGGCTGGGCTTGAGCAGCAACAAGCGCTGGAATTGGTTATGACTAGGTTGAAAGACACCCAGTCAAACGTCGAGTTCCTGCTTCAGCTTGAAAAATCTATGCCAGTACCAGCTGATAGCGAATCGGAGTAATCATGTTCGACTCCTTGCAGGCGCTGCGGGAGGAGCACGCCGATTTACAGAAGCAGTTAGCTGACCCCTCGATTCATGCCAACCCAGGTCTGAGCAAAAAATTGAATCGAAGGTATGCGGAGCTGAACTCAATCATCGAAGCCGAGGATCAGGTCCGCATGATTGAGGCTGACATTGAAGCCGGCGCTGAATTGGCTGCCGAGGATGACAGTTTCAAGCAAGAGCTGGAAAAGAACAAAGAATCCCTGGTCGTGGCCGAGGAAAAACTCAGAAGATTGCTAATTCCGAGGGACCCAGATGACGCCCGTGACGTGATCATGGAGATCAAAGCCGGTGAAGGTGGGGCTGAATCCGCCCTGTTCGCAGCCGATCTGTTGAGAATGTATTCTCACTTCGCGACCTCTAAGGGCTGGAAGGCAGAAATACTGGACAAAAACGAGAGCGATCTCGGTGGAATTAAGGATTGCCAGATTGCCATTAAGGGCAATTCCAGCGAACCAGCTAAGGGTGTTTGGGCGCAGTTGAAGTACGAGGGTGGTGTTCATCGAGTTCAGCGAGTTCCAGTGACGGAAACACAGGGCCGTATTCACACCTCCGCTGCGGGAGTGTTGGTATTTCCAGAGGTAGATGAACCCGAGGAAGTTGACATTAGTCAAAACGATTTGAGAATTGACGTGTTCCGCTCATCTGGACCAGGCGGTCAGAGCGTAAACACGACAGATTCAGCCGTTCGAATCACCCACCTACCCACAGGGATTGTGGTGAGCATGCAGAATGAGAAATCGCAGCTACAGAACCGTGAAGTTGCCATGCGCGTGCTTAGAGCTCGATTGTTGGCCAAAAAACAAGAGGCGCTTGAAGAAGAGCAGTCTGCGGCAAGAAAGTCACAGGTTAGAACCGTTGACCGCTCCGAGCGCATTAGAACTTATAACTTTCCAGAAAACCGAATTGCCGATCACCGCACCGGCTACAAGGCTTATAACTTGGATCAGGTAATGGACGGTGCCTTGCAGCCAGTAATTGACTCGGCTATCGAATCTGACGAGCAGGCAAGGATTTCCGCTATTTCAGGGACTGAGCAAAAGTGAATCCTTCGCAATTAGTTGCGAAGTTGTCAAAAAGTTTTTCAGACGCAGGAATCACTTCTGCAGAAGCTGATTCGAGAGAGCTGATTTGCCACGTTCTATCCATCTCTAAATCAGATCTAATGTTGCTTGAACTCAAAAACGAACCAATTGGGGAGACCAGTTTGAGCGAGATACTGCAACTGGCAAGCAGACGAGAACAACGAGTTCCCCTTCAGCATCTGACGGGAATTAGTTTTTTTAGAAACCTTGAACTCATGGTCGGCCCAGGAGTTTTTGTTCCCAGGCCGGAAACCGAATCATTGGTAGAGCTTGCACTCACACTGAAGCTACCCGAAAAGACTTCTTTAGAAGTTGGAACCGGGAGTGGTGCAATTTCGATAGCTTTGAACCTTGAGGCTGGGTTTGATGCAACTGCAATCGAGGTTTCACCTGAGGCCGCCAGCTGGGCCGAGAAAAACATTTCTCACTCGGATTCAAATGTGAAACTAGAGATAAAAGATTTCAATTTCTTTTCCACAGACCGAAAATTCGGTCTGTTGATTTCAAACCCTCCATACATACCTGCCTCGGCAATTCCAGTTGATCCCGAGGTGAACCTGCACGACCCTGGAATAGCTTTGTATTCGGGGGAGGATGGACTTGATTTGATACGTCAGCTTGCCGAATCCAAGCATCTATTGCTGGATGGAGGAGTTTTATTGTTCGAGCATGATGAATCCCAGAGGGAGGCAATTGTTCAATTACTATTGGATACAGGCTGGCAAAACGTCAGGCATTTTCAGGACCTAAACGGCAGAGACAGATTCATTCAGGCGGTGGCATGATGCAGAGAGTATTTGACTGCTCAGACAGTTCTCAACTACTAACAGGTATGCGCCAGGCAAAACTTGCTGTTGGCCGGGGAGAGTTGATTGTTTTGCCAACAGACACTGTTTATGGAATCGGCGCTGATGCTTTCAATCCAAAGGCGGTACAGGCGCTTTTAGACGCCAAAGGACGTGGTCGAGCAACGCCACCACCAGTTTTGATTGGGTCGATTTCAACCCTTGAAGCTTTAGCAACAGATGTCCCTGAGGTAGCGACGAAACTGGCCGAGAAGTTCTGGCCAGGACCTTTGACTCTGGTTTTGCACGCTCAACCCTCGTTAACTTGGGATCTGGGAGAGACTAAGGGAACTGTCGGGCTTCGAATCCCTGATTCTCAAGAAGCGATTGCTCTACTGCAAGAAACAGGTCCGATGGCGGTTTCGAGTGCGAATTTGCACGGTCAACCCTCTGCCACCAATGCTCAACAAGCTTTTGAATATTTTGGCGACAGTGTTCCTGTTTATTTGGACGCAGGCGAGGCAGCAGTAGGAGTGGCTTCCACGATTTTGGATCTAACTAATGCTGAAAATAAGAAAATTAGAGTGCTAAGACAGGGTGCTTTGGGACTTGAAGAGATTCAGGCCGTTGCACAAGATTTCGAGTTTGAATCGGAGAGCTAGTTGCGGGCTTATCTGCTGATTACCGCCGCGGTTGCGATTAGCACGCTGTTGTTCACTTTTGTGACTTTATTTGTGGCCCGCAAATTCAATCTGCACAGACCAATTCGTAAAAGAGATCAACACCAAACGCCTGTTCCACGCATCGGCGGTGTGGCAATTTTTCTTGGTTTGCTGGTTGGGTTTGGGCTAGCTGGCACTCTGGGCTGGTTTGAATCCGTTTTTGAAGACATGGGTGTTATCTGGGCAATCATTGGATCAGCAGCCATTATCACCGTTGTTGGTTTATTAGACGACCTGATTGACATGGACTGGACACTCAAGCTTGCAGGGCAGATTCTGGCTGCGGGTCTGCTTGCCTGGCAGGGAGTTCAAATAGTTTCGCTACCAATCGGCGGTCTGGTGGTTGGAAGTTATGGTTTCAGCTTGGTAATGACGGTTTTAGTTTTGCTGGTTGTCATGAATGCCGTGAATTTTATAGACGGATTGGATGGGTTGGCTGCGGGAGTTATCGCCATTGGCACCGGAACCTTTTTTCTTTATGTTTACCTTTTGGCCCAGCAAACCTCTCCAACCAATTACTTCAACACCGCAGGACTGCTGTCGGTGATTGTTTTGGGGGCCTGTCTAGGATTTNTACCGCTGAACTGGAGACCCGCAAAGATTTTCATGGGGGACAGTGGCGCAATGCTTTTGGGAATGTTGATGGCAACCAGCGCAATCTTGGTGACTGGTCAGATTGACCCTCTCACGGTAACCAGAAATGATTTGCTNCCAGCTCTGTTCCCATTGATTCTTCCAGTGGCGATTTTGATTCTGCCTTTGCTGGATTTACTGCTTTCCGTTCTCAGAAGACTTCGACTGGGTAAATCTCCTTTTCAGGCGGATGAGGGTCACTTACATCACCGATTGCAAGACCTGGGTCACTCACACCCGATTGCGGTTCTGGTTTTCTATATTTGGACTGCAGTGATTTCAATTACTGGTCTACTTTTCTTTTTCTTGGAGGTTACCCAGGTGCTGATTTTTGCAGGACTTGGGCTGAGCGGAGCCTTGGTGTTTACCTTGTGGCCAGTTATCGTTAGACGTTAT
>P_2C_Liq_2_UnCtyDRAFT_1000529_pt1 | contig 10248 bp, 9 predicted proteins | sample Pon2CUnioCityCA_FD_10236 | JGI IMG/M metagenome (IMG submission 10236) | reverse complement strand
TTTCATTTTAAAAAAAAATTACACTAGTTAGTTATTTTTTTTAGTGCTCATTAGTTTTGATAAGCATTAATAGTAGGGTTTAGCTCAATGTTAAGTTATCAAATTACAAAAAAAAGTAAATAGGTATATGTATGCTTTACGGTTGGTGCAGTAGGACGAATTTATAAAAAATATGTATTGATTTACAATACGTATTTTTTTTTTGAATCTAAGTTTGATGCTTAAAATAAAATTAAGATTATGGACAATTACAGTGTAAGATATGCCTCCCATCCTCAAGCCGTAAAAAAGTATGATACTCAAGAATTGAGAGAAGAATTTTTAATAGACAACCTCATGTCAGAAGATGAATTGGTTATGGTGTACACACATTATGACAGGTACATCGCAGGTTCTGCAGTACCCGTAAAAAAATCAATAAAATTAGAAACAATAGACCCATTAAAAGCTGACTATTTTTTAGAAAGAAGAGAATTGGGTATTATAAATGTTGGAGGAGATGGTGTTGTAGAGGTTGACGGAGAAGTGTACGAACTTACTTTAAAGGATGCGCTATATATAGGTAGAGGAGTAAAAGAAGTTGTATTTAAAAGTAATAATGAAAACAACCCAGCAAAATTTTATATAAATTCTGCACCTGCTCACAAAGCGTTTCCAACAAAAAAAGTAAGTAAAGCAGATGCAAATAAAATTGAGTTAGGTTCTTTAGAAACGGCAAATCATCGCACAGTAAACCAACAAATTATTGGAGGTATAGTTGAAACTTGCCAACTTCAAATGGGTATGACTGAACTTAAAACAGGTAGTGTTTGGAATACGATGCCTGCCCACGTTCATGATCGTAGAATGGAAATTTATTATTATTTAGATATTCCTCAAGATCAAGCGGTTTGCCATTTTATGGGGCAACCACAAGAAACGCGTCATATATGGATGCAAAATCATCAAGCAGTAATTTCTCCACCATGGTCTATACATAGTGGTTCTGGAACTTCAAATTATACCTTTATTTGGGGTATGGCAGGTGAAAATTTAGATTATGGAGATATGGATGTTTGTAAAATTAATGAACTAAGATAAAAGGAAAAAGATGAAAAATTTATTTGATTTAACAGGTAAAAGAGCCTTAGTTACAGGTGCTGTTCATGGTTTAGGAATGGCAATGGCAAAAGGGTTGGGACACGCAGGAGCAGAATTGATAGTGAACAATCATACACAAGATATGCTTGACACTGCAAAAAGTGAATATGAAAGCGAAGGTCTTAAAGTAAACACTTATGTGTTTGATGTTACGGATGACGAAGCTGTAAAAAAACATATCGATTTAATTGAGAAAGAAGTTGGTCCAATAGATATTTTAATTAATAATGCAGGTATTATTAAAAGAACTCCTATGGAGGAAATGGAAGCTGCTGATTATAGAGCGGTTATCGATGTGAATTTAGTTGGACCATTTATTGTGTCTAAATATGTGGGGCAAAAAATGATAACAAGACGTGCTGGAAAAATAATTAATATCAACTCTATGATGAGCGAGTTGGGTAGAAATACAGTTTCTGCTTATGCTGCATCAAAAGGAGGGTTAAAAATGTTAACTAAAAATATGGCTACAGAATGGGCCAAATACAATATTCAAACAAATGGAATTGGTCCTGGGTATTTTGCAACTTCACAAACAGCACCTATACGTGTTGGAGGACATCCTTTTAACGAATTTATAATCAGTAGAACACCTGCTGCACGTTGGGGAGATCCAGAAGATTTAGTTGGAGCCACAGTTTTTTTAGCCTCAAAAGCAAGTGACTTTGTAAATGGTCAAATTATTTATGTTGATGGTGGAATACTCGCAACTATTGGTAAACCAGCAAACGAAGATTAACATGAAAATAGCATCTAGAGTTGTTTTTCTTTTTTTTTGCTTTTTGTGTTTTAATTGTAAAACTGAATCTAAGCAAGTTATTGTAGTAAAAAATACGCTGGATATACCTCGGAGTTTTGAAACTGTTGAAATTAAAGTGTCTGATATTACTTTAACAGACGATGTAAGTATTGAAAATATAGCTGTTGTTGATGTTCAAACGAATGAAGTATTAGTATCCCAATTAGTGGATAGCAATCAAGATGGCATTTCAGATCTCTTATTATTTCAGCCAAAGATTGAAGCAAATACAGAAAAAAAATATAAGCTAACCCAAATAGATGCGGGTAAACGCCCAAAAACTATTGACTATTGTTATTCTAGATTTGTACCAGAAAGAACCGATGATTACGCTTGGGAAAATAATAGAGTAGCTTTTAGAACTTTTGGACCAGTAGCTCAAAAAATGGTAGAAGATGGTGTAAAAGGAGGTACACTATCTAGCGGTATTGATGCGTGGTTAAAACGTGTAGATTATCCAATTATCAACAAATGGTATAAAAAATATCTTAAAGACAGCAATGCTTATCATAAAGATACTGGAGAAGGATTGGATAATTTTCATGTTGGTAGAAGTAGAGGTGTTGGTGGAATAGCCTACAAAAAGGATAGTATATTTTATATTTCTAAAAATTTCATTAGTTACAAAACATTAACCAATGGGCCTTTAAGAACAAGTTTTATTCTTAATTATGAGGTATGGGATGCCAATGGAACTAAAATAAAAGAATCTAAAAAAATAAGTTTAGATTATGGAAACAACCTTTCAAGATTTGAGGTTTCCATAGAAGGTGTTGATACTATTTCTGCGGGTCTAACTTTGCACGAAAAAGACGGTGTGGTTTCATCCCACAAAGGAGAAACTTGGCTAAATTATTGGCAACCTCATGCAGATTCTAAACTTGGTACTGCAATTGTAGCTTCCCCAGTTTACTTTATCGAATCTGAAAAGTATGATACTGAAGCCAAAGATTTAAGTCATGTATTTTCACATCTTAAAGTCATCAATGGAAAAACAATCTACTATGCTGGTTTTGCTTGGCAAAAAACGGGTCAATTTAAAAATCAAAACGAATGGCAAGAATATTTAAGAGCATTTGCTAAAAAAATAGAGTACCCATTACAAATTCAATTATTAAAACCATAAATAATGAGTAATATAGATTTGTTTGATATCAAAGAAAAAGTCATTGTAATTACGGGTGGGGCAGGAGCATTAGGGGGCAGTATGGCTTCTTATTTGCTTAGTAAAGGAGCAAAAATTGCTATTCTAGACTTGTATAAAGAAAGTGTTCAAAATAAAGTTTTAGAATTAAAAAAGGCAGGAGGAGAGGTAATAGGGCTTTCTGGAAGTGTTTTAGATGAAAGCGATCTTGAAAAGGCGAAATCTATAACGCTTGAAAAATTTGGTAAAATAGATGTACTTATCAATGCAGCTGGTGGTAATATGCCTGGAGCAACAATAGGTGTTGATCAGACTATTTTTGATCTTAAAATGGAAGATTTTAGAAAAGTGTCTGAATTAAATTTAGACGGCTCAGTCCTTCCTTCACTAGTGTTCGGGAAAGAAATTGCCAACCAAGGTTCTGGAAGTATTATTAATATTTCATCAATGACCGCAAGTAGAGCTATAACCAGAGTTGTAGGTTATTCAGCATCCAAAGCAGCTATTGATATTTTTACTAAGTGGATGGCAACAGAAATGGCTTTAAAATTTAATGATAAAATTCGTGTAAATGCCATAGCGCCTGGATTTTTTATTGGAAATCAAAATCGTGCTTTATTAACCAATGACGATGGAAGCTATACGGAAAGAGGCCATGTAATTATTCAAAATACACCTATGAAACGCTTTGGTAATGCAGACGAGTTAAATGGAACGATCCACTGGTTAATTAGTGATGCAGCATCTTTTGTAACAGGCACAATCACACCAATAGATGGCGGATTTAGTGCCTTTAGCGGAGTTTAAAAGATAAAAAATGAAAGAAACATTTAGATGGTTTGGAAGCTCAGATTCCGTATCATTATCAGATATAAAACAAGCAGGTGCCAAAGGGGTAGTTACTGCTTTACACCATATCTCTAATGGTGAAATTTGGGAAATCCAAGAAATTCAAAAGGTAAAAAATACAATTGAAAATGCAGGTTTAAAATGGTCATTTATTGAGAGCATTCCCATCCACGAAAATATCAAATTAAGACAAGGAGATTACCTGCAACGTATTGAAAACTATAAGCAGAGTTTAAAGAATATTGCACATTGTGGTATTAAAAATGTGTGTTACAATTTTATGCCAGTTTTAGATTGGACACGTACCCATTTATTTTGGAAGTTAGAGGATGGTAGTACAGCCTTGCGATTCGATAAGGTTGAAATGGCCACTTTCGAGGCTTTTATAATGCATCGTAAAGATGTAGAAAAAGACTACGATAACGCTATTTTAGAAAAAGCTGAAATGCGATTTAATAAAATGACAGCAGCCGAAAAACAGCGCTTACAAGATGGTATTTTAAAAGGATTACCAGGAACTGTAGATGACCTTACCATTTCTCAGTTTAAAAAAATGATTGCTCAGTATAAAGATATTTCGCATCAAGTCTTAAAAAATAACCTCAGTTTCTTTTTAAATGAAGTGATTCCAGTTTGTGAAGAAAACGGCATTAAAATGGCCATTCACCCAGATGATCCTCCTTTTGATATTATGGGTTTACCTCGTATTATAAAATCTGAGAATGATCTTGAAGATTTGGTTAATTTTATTGATAGTCCTTCAAATGGAATTACGTTTTGTACAGGTTCATTAGGGGCAAATCCAAATAATGATTTACCAAAAATGATAGAAAAGTTTAAAGATAAAATTCATTTTCTGCATTTAAGAAATGTAAAAAGGGAAGCGGATGGCAGTTTTTATGAAGACAACCATTTAGAAGGATCTTCTAATATGTTTGAGATTGTAAAAGCGGTTTTAAAAATTGAAAAAGAAAAAGGAATATCAATTCCAATGAGACCAGACCACGGTCATCAAATGTTAGACGATTTAAAAAATAACAATGCGTATGCAGGCTATACAGCTATAGGTAGACTAAAGGGTTTAGCTGAATTAAGAGGATTAGAGCTAGGCATATTAAAAAGTAATATATTTTGAAAACAGTAAAGGTTACACCAAAAAGTTTTATACACGATAATTTTCTATTAGAAAATAAATATGCTGAAGAATTATACCATAATTATTCAAAAAACCAGCCTATTATAGATTACCACAATCACTTATCACCTAAATTAATTGCAGAAGATAAAGTGTTTGATAATTTAACCCAAGTTTGGATTAATGGCGACCATTACAAATGGCGAGCAATGCGAACGTTAGGTATTAATGAAAAATACATTACAGGTGATGCTAAAGATAAAGAGAAGTTTATGCAATGGGCAAAAACGGTACCTTATACGATGCGTAACCCTTTATACCATTGGACACATTTAGAATTGGCACGTTACTTTGAGGTATATGATTTGTTAAATGAAAAGTCTGCTGAAAAAATTTATGAAGAAGTATCATCAAAAGTAAATACGAAACAATACAGTACACAAAATTTATTGCGTAAAGTAAATGCAGAATATGTTTGTACAACAGAAGACCCAACAGATACCTTAGAATTTCATCAACAAATAAAAAAAGATAAATTAGATATTAAAGTTGGCACCTCTTTTAGACCCGATAAAGCCATTTTAATTTCTAATGATGGCTATAATGATTATATTAATGATTTAGCAAAAGCCGCTGATGTAAACATAAATACGTATGATGATTTATGTGATGCGTTACAAAATAGAATCGATTTTTTTGATAAAAATGGATGTAGCGTTTGTGACCATGGTTTAGACCAAATTTATTTCGAAAACTTTACGGAGAGTGAAGTAAAAGCTATCTTTAAAAAGAAAAGAGAAGGAAGTGATTTAACACAACAGGAAGCTTTAAAATTTCAGAGTGCTATTTTACTTTTTTTGGCAGAAACATACCATCAATATGGTTGGGTGCAACAGTTTCATTTAGGAGCTTTGAGAAATAATAACAAAAGAATGTTAGATGTTTTAGGACCTGATACAGGTTGGGATTCTATTGGCGATTATCCACAAGCACAAAAATTATCAGCATTTTTGAATACGTTAGACAGTAAAGATAAATTAGCAAAAACCATTATTTATAACTTAAACCCTGCAGATAATGAAGTAATGGCAACCATGATTGGGAATTTTAATGATGGAAGCATAAGAGGTAAAGTTCAGTTTGGTTCTGGTTGGTGGTTTTTAGATCAAAAAGACGGAATGACCAAACAATTAAATGCATTGTCAAATATGGGTTTAATAAGTTGTTTTATTGGTATGTTAACCGATTCTAGAAGTTTTTTATCTTTCCCAAGACATGAATATTTTAGAAGAATTTTATGTAACCTTTTAGGAGATGAAATACAAAGAGGAGAGTTACCGAAAGAAGAAATGCAATGGATAGGTAATATGGTTGCCGATATAAGCTACAACAATGCAAAAGACTATTTTAAAATATAAAAATCAATAAAAACATAATTATGCGATTTAAAATTTTTTTATTGGTAATTGTTTTTGCAAGTATTACTTCTTGTGAAAAATTAAGTTCTACAAAGGTGCTTTATTTAGGGCATACTTTACCACAAACACACCCTGTACATAAAGGTATTTTAGAGTTTCAAAGACTATTAGAATTAAAATCAAACGGAACATTAAAAGTTAAAATTTTCCCAGATGGACAGTTAGGATCAGAAAGAGAAACTTTAGAATTATTACAAATAGGAAGTGTTGCTGCCACCAAAGTTAGTGCAGCTATCCTGTCTAATTTTGTGCCAGAATATAATGTTTTTGGAATTCCCTATTTATTTAGAGATAAAGAACATATGTTTACTATTTTAGAAGGCCCAATAGGAAAATCAATTTTAGAAAAAGGATCTAAGTTTTGGTTGCGAGGTTTGTGTTATTACGATGCAGGAAGCAGAAGTTTTTACACCAGTACCCAAGCTATAAGAACACCAGAAGATTTAAAAGGGCTTAAAATTAGGGTGCAAAACAATCAAATGGCCATTAATATGGTAAACTCTATGGGAGGTGCAGCTACACCAATGGCATACGGAGAATTGTATGCAGCCATTCAACAAGGCGTTGTAGATGGAGCGGAAAACAATCCACCTTCATTTGTTTCCTCCAACCATTATGAAATTAGTAAATATTACACCTTAGACGAACACTCTTCTGTACCCGATGTTTTATTAATAGGAACCAAATACTGGAACAAATTATCAGAACAAGAAAGAATTTGGGTACAAGAAGCCGCAGACGAATCTGCACAAGCAGAAAAAAAATATTGGAAATCATCTGTTGATGAATCTATGAAGATTGTAAAAGATTGGGGCGTAGAAATTATTAGACCAGAAAAATCATTGTTTGCAGAGGAATCTAAAAATGTAGTTGTAGAATTTGTAAAAGAATTTCCAGAAATGGAAGTTTTGGTAAATAAAATAAAAAAGAACTAATATGAGTACATCTAAACTTATTTTTGATAAGGTTAATAAGACACTTGAGTGGTTTATGATTATCATTTTTGCATTACTAGTTTTAGACGTTTTATTTCAAGTTTTTTCAAGATACCTTATGGGTACGTCTTTTACTTGGACAGAAGAATTTGCAAGATTTTCTTTAATCTGGATGACCATTTTAGGTGCCGCTTATTTAAATGCAAAAAGAGAACATCTTTCTATGGATTTTTTGTATGATAAACTCTCCATATCAAACAAAAGAAAAGCCTCTATAGTTATAGAAGTTTTTATTTTTCTGTTTGCACTAATTGTAATGGTGTTAGGAGGTGCAAATTTGGTATATACCACCCTGCATTTAGATCAATTATCGGGTACATTGCGCATCCCTTTAGGATATATTTATGCAGTGTTACCTTTTAGCGGTTTTTTAATTATGTGTTTTTCTATATATCATATAGTAAATATTTATACCAATAAAAACAATATTTAATTATGAGTATAGAAATTATAAGTATCATCGTTTTATTTGTAACCTTCTTTGCACTTTTATTAATGAAAGTGCCAGTTGCTTATAGTATCGGAATTTCCACAACCATTAGTTTGTTATTAAATATTGATAAATTACCAGGACTAACTACCATTGCTCAACGTATGACAACAGGTATAGACAGTTTTGCGCTGTTAGCCATTCCGTTTTTTGTCTTGGCAGGAGAAATTATGAAACAAGGAGGAATTGCCAACAGATTGATAAATTTTGCAAAATCTTTAGTAGCAAGTCTCCCAGGAGGATTGGCCTATGTAAATGTTTTGGCATCCATGTTATTTGGAGCAATTTCAGGATCATCAGTAGCAGCAGCCTCAGCCATTGGTTCTATAATGACAGATAGAATGGAAGAAGAAGGCTACCCAAGAGCCTTAAGTGCCTCTGTAAACATTACATCATCAACCACAGGGTTGTTAATTCCGCCAAGTAACATTTTAATTGTTTATGCATTAGCAAGTGGAGGTACAGCTTCGGTAGCAGCATTATTTATTGCAGGTTATTTACCAGGAATCTTATTAGGTTTTGCTATTATGGGCTATGTAGCTTTTTTAGCAATTAGTAGAGGTTATCCAAAAGGAAAACGTGCCACTTTTTTAGAAATTTGGACATATTTTAGGAAAGCTTTTTTTAGTTTATTACTCTTAGTTGTTGTTGTAGGAGGTATCGTAGCAGGTATTTTTACAGCCACAGAAGCCTCTGTAATAGCAGTATTATACGCAGCAGTATTGTCTTTAGTTTATGGCGATATGAAAGTAAAAGATTTTCCGAGTATTTTACTAACCAGTGCAAAAACAACTTCTGTAGTAATGTTTTTAATCTGTACATCGATGGCAATGTCTTGGTTGTTTTCTTTTGAAGGAATTCCAGAGATGATTAGTTCGTTTTTATTAGAATCTTTGAATAACAAATTTGCCATCTTTTTAGCAATTAATATCATATTATTAATTGTGGGTACGTTTATGGATATGACACCAGCAGTGTTGATATTTACCCCAATTTTTTTACCAGTAGTAACCACATTAGGGATGCACCCTGTGCACTTTGGGATTATAATTGTGCTAAATTTATGTATTGGAATTTGTACACCACCAGTAGGAACTTTGCTCTTTGTAGGTAGTGGTGTAGCCAATGTCTCCGTTACAAAAGTAATCAAGTCTCTAGTGCCTTTTTTACTAATAATGATAGCTGTATTAATGTTAATTAGCTTTATCCCAGAAATCTCAATGTTTTTACCAAATTTATTCGAATTATAATATTAAAGTAATGCAAGAAATAAAAGAAAATAATAAAATTTTAAATAGAGAAAATCTTAATTTAACGCAAACATCACCAATAAAAGTAATACAGTTTGGTGAAGGAAACTTTTTAAGAGCCTTTGTTGAATATGCTTTTCAAAAATTAAATCAAGAAGCAGATTTTAATGCAGGTATTGCTGTGGTGCAACCTATTGATAGAGGTATGGTAAACATGCTAAATGATCAAGATGGATTGTATACCTTGTTTTTAAAAGGTGTTCAAAAAGGTAAAAAAATTCAGCATAAAGAATTAATTACAAACATTGTAAAAGGTGTAAATCCTTATGCAGATTTTAATGATTATTTGAGTTTAGCCAAAGAAGAACACTTAGAGTTTATCATTTCAAATACTACAGAAGCTGGTATTGCATATGTAGATAGTGATACTTTAGAAATGCAACCACCAAGTTCATTTCCTGCAAAATTAACAGTATTACTGCACGAAAGATTCAAACATTTTAATGGGAGTTTAGATAAAGGGGTAACCATTATCCCTTGTGAACTCATCAATCATAATTCAGAGCAGTTAAAAGAAATTATCTTAAAATATGCGAATGATTGGAATTTAGGAAACGAATTTATCAATTGGATACACAATGCGTGTGCTTTTCATAGTACATTAGTAGATAGAATTGTACCTGGTTATCCAAAAGACGAAATTGACGATTACAATGCACAATTACCGTATAAAGACAATTTGATTGTAGCTGCAGAAGTGTTTTTACTTTGGGTAATAGAAGGTGGTGAAGATTTAAAGAAAAAATTACCCTTTCATAAAACCGATTTAGATGTAAAAATTGTAGATGATATGCAACCCTATCGTACAAGAAAAGTACGTATTTTAAATGGTGCGCACACCTCTATGGTTCCTTTTTCTTTGTTATATGGCAATGAAACCGTAAAAGAAACCGTAGATAATTCATTTA
>P_2C_Liq_2_UnCtyDRAFT_1000528_pt1 | contig 10258 bp, 8 predicted proteins | sample Pon2CUnioCityCA_FD_10236 | JGI IMG/M metagenome (IMG submission 10236) | reverse complement strand
CAATCGTTGAATAGAAAACGAGAATGATTGGAGTCAATAAAATTATAGGGACAGAACTTTTTTTGGATAGTAAAGAGAGGCAGAGTGCAAAGGCAGTTAACAAAAGAAAGAGGAAATTACCCTTTTTTATCCAATTAATACTTGAGATCAAGCCCATGCTAAGAAAGAGAAAACTTAGTATTTCATCCCTGTTTTTTATACTTGCTACAACTTCTGTATGGATAGGAAGACAAGCAAAAAGAAGTACAATAACAAGTAGATACTCCCTTTTTATATTCATGAAGATGAGGAGTAGTAAATGATACAACAATAGGCTAAGCAAGGCATAAAGAATTAGGTTAATCAAATGACTAACAAAAGGCGATTCTCCAAAGAGCTTATGTTCTAAGTAGAAGCTTAGCAGTGCAATAGGCCTATAGCCATGGTTTATGGTTTCGCTTTGTTCATAATTGCTTTGAAAGAGTTTACTAAGTGATTGATTTTTTTCAGGGCTTGTTAAAGGGTGATTTCGAGTTACAAGCTCATCATCGAGGTTGTATTGGTTAAAAAGAGTGTTTCCAAATACGAGTCCAATAAGAATAATAATAGAAAGAGGGTAATATTTTTTCAGTTTAATCAAAAAATTTGTTGATAATAGATTCGTACCATCTCATAGTATATGCTTTTTTATACCTTGTTATAAAGTCCTTAGAATCAAGAACCTTAGATAGGTCAAACGGCGTTCTTTCTATAGTTTTTTCAGTTAATTTTTTGCCTGAGTATAGAGAAGGAACAACTTTACAGAAGAAGTCGGAATTAGCCTTTATAGTGTCGAAATAGGACCCATTCCACTTATAGTGCAAAAAGTCAGCATTTTTGGTGGCAATACTCATGGAGGCTGCAACGCGGTTCGATTCTGTCAAATTGGGTTTAGATCCATGGATTACATTATGTCTGAAAACTATTGCGTCTCCTGCTTTAGCAGGAATTGCCACAAGTCCCTTATTTACTTGTTCAAAGGTTAAATAAGGAGAAGGATATTCAAAAGAACGGATGTTTTTAAACCACTTGTGACTACCTGCAATAACTTGAATACAACCATTTTTCTCATCTACATCCTGTGTCGGGCAAAAAATTGCAGCAGAGGAGTATTTAGACTCATCAACGATATTCCAATCTTGGTGCAAAGAAGACTCGCTTTTCTCTCCGGTACCTTTTATTAAAAATGCACCTCCTCCTAATTGATAATTCAGAAAATGTTTAGCAATTGCAGGAGCAAAGATTTCTTTAAACGTTTTATCCACTCGATAGTTATATTCGCTCGTTCTATCCTTTACATTCGAGTAAATTTTACCTAGATCACTTAATTCAAGTTCCTCATAGAGTTTTGTGATCATTAATAAAGAGTCCTCATTTAAAAAATTAGGAATTCGAATAGCTCCGATTTCCTCAAGTTCATTTTTCAAAATAGGGTCTCTAGGTTCCATCAATGTAATAATTGCTCAGCCTTCCAAATTAAATAAATAATATAGCTCTCAACTTTAAATAAGCTTGCTTTATTTCTAGGGGGAGCATAATTGAGCTTATACTTTTTCACCATCTCTACATACTGCTTAAAAAATGAATGGTACATATGGCTTGGACTTGAGAATTGATTAAGCGTGTAAGGGTTAAAGTGAATAAAAAGAATTTCTTCATTCTTCATTTTTATTTCACTATTCCAACCGGCTAGGTTACAGCCCCTATGTTTCAAGATTTCTACCTTTTCAAATAAAACTGGAATGAGATCTAAATACTTTTGATCGTCAAATAGACCCCTATAATAAGCTCTTTTCATTTTGTAAAGGCAACATTTTTCCCACCATCTTAGTGCCTCAATAGCTCCTTTATTAGCAGCAATAAAACCTGCATTGAATAAACCTAATCTAAGGTTAGCCTCTAACCAATTTTGTTTTTTTTCAGGGTCACTAGGGTAAAAGTGAGGACTCAGCAAAAGCGATTGTTTTTCCAGTTTTTCGAATAGAAATTTAGGGTTATTGAAAAAGCAAATGTCGTTATCGATGTAAATTACTTTTTTTACATTAAGACTGTCGAAGAGATATAGCAAAAAGCCGGGCTTAAGGCTCCACCTCAATTTATCGCCTTTGTATTTTTTAATGATCTTTTTGGTGTTTGCAGCTTTTATATCATTTAAACTATGAAGCTGAATATTGTCATGCTTACTTTCAATATCAACTTTCGATTCTTTGTCAGAAATTAATACATGAAGCTTGCCCTCAAAAGGGTGAATTGATTCTGCAAGTGCATATGCCTTATGAAGATGGGAGATGGTCGATATGGTGCAGAATTGCATCAAATTGGACTAAGATTTTAGTTTAAAAATCAGGTGATTTATTTCTTCGCGATATTCTGATATAAAGACTACTAAAATAAGGTAATATGCCAACTCCCTCAATTCGCCTAATAGTTGAGTCTTTTCAAAAACCTGCTCGTCTAAGGCTGATAGATGTTCTATGATTAGCCAATTAGATAAAGGATTGCTTAAGGTTATGAAAAGGTAAAAGAATCCATAGGATCTAGCAGGATAGTTGATCTTGGTGTAAGTTTTTATGAATGGTAAAATGCCAAAGAGTATAATTTGGCAAATCAAAATGAATAGCTTGATCCAATTGTTGTTGTTACCTTGATTGTGAATATTTCTGAATCCGATGAAGTTCAAGGCATAGGGTTCTTTACCAAGTAAAAATTCTACATAGTGGAGGCCGTAGTCAATTTCCTCTAAAAAGATGAAAAAAATGAACAAGCTAAAAACTATCCAAAAATTAAAAAAGGATTTACCCCGGGCGTTTTTTATTCCTGCCCATAAGCAAACCAATAATAGAGCTCCCTGAGCTATTTCAGTTAAACCTAATTCACGGTTTTCAGGTGGAGCAAGAATTGTCATTGCAGATTTAATATCTAAGTAACACCATACATAAACTGCGATAGATAATAAAGAGAAACCAGCAAATAAGTTATTTCTTACTTTTTCCAAAGTAGTTTATTTAAAGTTCTTTATGGTCTATTGATCTTGAGGTAACCCACTGCCAAACCTCCCAATCTTGATTTTTCCATTCATGAAAAATATGTATGAATCGAGGTTCATAAGAGGTTTTAAAAAGATCGTCGGAAATACAATTGGCAGCTTTATTCACTGCAAGTTTGTTGTTGTGAAAATCAGCAATGAAGTTCCATTGTTTTGAAAGTGTAGGATGATCTTCTAAACCAAACTCCCAAGCAGTAGCAATTAGCGTCCCTTGATCTCTTGTTTTCCATTCCTTTCTGGAAAAGGTTTCCATCGTTTTTTGGTGCCATGCATTTAAGAAATTATGGCTTTTTTCGTTGAATAGGAAAACACCTCCGTTCCAGTGTTGCCAGTTAGGATTTTCAACCTTAATGTTGAAAGATTCTAGAATTGCTTCAGCTAGGTGATTGCAGTCGTAATTAAAGATGTTTTCTCCCTTTTTATTTTTCCATTGGTTAAACCAAAGGGTGTATTTCAAATTTGCTTCTCGGGCAATGCTTCTTACGTCTAGCTCATGCTTTACTACCTCTCCGGAACGATTAACCCAGTAACGTTTTCTTTTATCAAAATAAAATTCTTTATTCAATGAAAAACGCGGAAAACTGAGGTAATACTTAAAGGCATAGAACACCTTTTTCAAGAATGATTGCTGGATTTGTTGGTAGGTTTCCTCGATCTTTAATTGCTGTTTTTTCAGGTAGCCCTTTAAACTCATATTGGGCTGGTCGTATTTTTCTAAACTTTTAAAAAAGCGTTCTCTATCGCTAGCACATTTATCCAAACAGCCGCAATTTACAGCATACGGACTGAACTTTGGCATAAGACAGTGGTCGGGAGCAAAACGAATAGGAGCAATGAACTCTGCAAATATTTCATCACACCTTCTACTTATGGCAATCACATCTGTGTCTAGATAGCAATAGGTATTGCCTTTGTCTAAATATCGATGTAAGCTAGTTTTGAGGTAGATGCTAGCCTGATGATTATTTAATNTGTCGGGTGTTTCAACATCAATAATGTTGTTATGCTGAATAGGAATCTCATTTCTTCGACTATCCGTAATCACATTAACCTCCTTATGGGAAAACGATTTTAAATAATTAAGTGAGAAGTGAAGGGTTTCAATGTGCTCTTTCACACCACAGACAACAAATACATATTGCTGATCATTCATACCCTTGATCTACTCTTCATTAAATATTATTTGGGGTCAGGTCCAAGCGCTCTGGAGTTTATTTATAGCCTTTAGCAAGTTCTTGATTAGTCTTCCTACTTCTATGGCTAAAATAAGAATAGTTGATCAATCCTGTTTGTCTGACATCCAATGTCCGACCCACTTTTCTAGCACCAATATTTTCCAAAGTCTCCAATCGTAATTTCGTTTCAGTAATTGATCGATGTAGGATTGGTTTACTATGCCAAATGCAACAAGCTTAGAGTTTCTGAGCTGCTGCTTGTAGAAAGAAATATTCATGTAGTATTGATCTGGACCCACGAAACCTTGCTTCTTTCTTTTTAGGATGGAAGCGGGAAGCGACTTTTTTATGCTTTCATAGAGTAGCTTTTTAGTTTGATTGGGATCAATGTAAGTTTCTTCAGGGTAAGAGAATATTTTTTCAAAAAGATGATGGTCAAGAAAAGGAACTCTTACTTCAAGGGAATGATACATACTTGCACGGTCTATTTTTGTAAGTACAAGCTCTCCCATAAAACATTTAATGTCTAATTGTTGAATACGCTTCATCGGGGATAAGCCTTTGTTCAAGTGTTTTTTATAGAACCAGTGCACATCATCAGGAATACTAGCGTGAAGATTGGGTTGTAGGAGTTGTTCTAGCTCTGATTGATCGAACCATCCCATTGCCATAGAACGACTATAAAAATCAAGGTCATTTTCGGATGAAATCAGTTTTTTAATTTTTTGCAACCAATTTTTAGAATATCTTTTTTCAAAGTATTCATGTTGCCAAGTGTAACCGCCAAAGAGCTCATCAGCTCCTTCTCCACTAAAAACCGCTTTATTCTTATAGCTAGCTAGTTTGCTAACTAGATGAGTTGGAATGATGGAGATATCAGCAATCGGCTCGTCGTACATAATTGGCATTTTATCAATCTCCTTTAAACTGGATTGATCTACTATGGTTTCATCTAATGGGATTTTTAGATGATCAGCTACTATTTTTGCATATTGGTGTTCGCTTGCACCCCAAGATTCAAAGCCAATGGTAAAGGCATTTGGGCTTAGGAAGTTTTGAGTCATTTTTGCTACTAAGGCGCTACTATCGTAGCCTCCGCTTAAAAAACTTCCAATTGAAACATCTGAACGTAAATGCTCTCTTACAGATTGATCAATTAGTCGATTCGTTTCCGTAACCATTTCAGCTTCTGAAATTTCGTTTTTCGAAGCCTCTAATTTCCAGTACTCATGAAGTTTATAACTAAAATCACTCAAGTCAAGTTTAAGGTAATGGGCAGGAGGAACTTTATGAATTCCTTTCCAAATAGACTTGGGAGAAGGGATGTAGCGATAAACAAAATAATCGCTTATAGCACTATAGTTTAGTTCTTTAGGAAAAGCTTTAGAGGCGCGAATACTTTTTAATTCAGAGGCAAAAACTAGTTCGTTAGAAGCAGGTAAGCCATAATAAAGGGGTTTAATGCCAAACCTGTCCCTTGCTAAATAGAGGCTCTTTTTTTTTTCATCATAAAGTGCAAAGGCAAACATTCCTTTGATCTTATTGATGAATTCAATTCCCCAAACTTGATAAGCAGCAAGTAGCACTTCTGTATCAGTTTGAGTACGAAATTCAAATCGACTTCTGAGTTCTTCTTTTAGTTCTAAGTAATTATAAATTTCACCATTAAAACTTACCCATATGTTACCATCTTGATTTAGAAACGGTTGTTTCCCATTTTCGCCTAGGTCTAAAAAGGAAAGTCTACGATGGCCAAAAGCAATGTTACCTTCAGCATTATAATGACTTCCTCTACCATCAGGTCCTCGATGGGCTAAGAGGTCAATCATGGGTTCAAAAACCAAAGGATCAATTGTGCCTTTGGCTTTGATATGTCCAACTATGCCACACATCTAATTTCTTTTTAAGTAGGCTTGACCAAAGTACAAGCTGATGAAGTTTTTATTTGCTTTGTCTGAATTATAATTGACCTTATATATTTGATTAGATGACAAATAACAACAACTAGAAACTACCGGACGAATTAACAAGTTCTTACTTGTATGATAAATTTCCATTGTTTCGTTCCTTAGTTTTTTTTCTAACTTACCAAGCAATGATCTAATACTCGAACTTAAATTAGTATCTATTACCATGAGACTATCATAAAGAGGCTTAGAAAGTAAAAAGTGCTTCTCACCAAATTTATTCTTTACCCTTTTAGGAATAGCTTGTTCGGGTGTTTTTTTAATAGCTTCAAAAGCTAAGATCTTATTGTTGTTTGACAATATTAGCGTTGGGTCATAGGGATCAATTATGTATTCATTGTTTTCAATGCTTACAATTGGGTAGGTATGCACGCCAATGATAGAAGTATCTCTTGACTTTAAGCTAGTTGTTTGCTCCAGCAGCTTTCTGTAAAAGATGCTGATCTCCTCGCATTGCAAAGGAAGTTCATTAGAGTTTGCAAGTTGGTATTGTTGTTCTAATTCATAGTCACGCCAGTTCTTTGTGATTTTATTGCTTTCGAACAAGCCATATTTTTTACCTAGAAAACCTTTGCTATGTAAAGCAAAACAAGCTTCTGCAAGATAGAAGGCTTTGAGGAATTTAATGGTTTTTGAATTGGTATTTATTTTCTCCAGACTGTCAAACTTTGTATTAATCACCGTAATGAATTCTGAGTAGTTTAAGGGAATGTTTTGCTTCAAAGTGTCTGTTAACAAGTCTATTTGCATTGAGTCAACTCTGTTGCCTGTCTCATTTTGGTCTATTATCTCAAATTCATCTATGATTGTTTGACTGTCCAGTGTTGGATTTACTTTTTCGCAGCTCTGCAGAATAAGAAGCAATAAGACCTGTATTATAATCAACTTTTGAGCTTTCATTTTTTTAGTCACCTAATTTGATGCCAAATACTTTAGCTATTCGATAAAGTATAACATTAGCGGATAACCTAAATAAACTAAATAAACGGCTGAATAATTGAAAAAGGTAAGGATGTAGGATTAAAAATAAATGAAAGTACATACCTATTTCAATAAAATAAACTAAATAAACGGCTGAGCTGAAATAGATATACAGTCGAAGTAGCCCATTATTTTTAAATACATTTCCAATAGTCTGGTACTCAAAATAGCTTAAAGTGAGAAGAGAAACACCTATTGCACTAAAGGGAATTAAGTGATCTGTTTGGGTTAAAAAAAAAGATAAGCCAATAAAAAGTACCGCTAATATTGAATAATTAGAAACGTCAATGATTTTTTTAGATAACTTAGGATTTTTAGTTGCTAAAGTAATTACCCCTGAATTTAGGTCCCTTGCCCGATCTACTATTTGATGTTCTAGAATATCCTTTACTCCTAAGCAGCTTAAGCTGAAGAGAAAAAGCACAACTTCTAGACGAAAAAGATATACCTGTAGACTTACTAGTAGAATCAAAAAGGGCAAGATATGAGCATATGTAGTGTCTGTTAAAACACCCCAAATGCCTTTTTCTTTTAATCTTATTGGGAAAGAAGAATAAAGCCAAAGCAATAAAAACTCCAGTTGTAATAAGAGAGCGGCAGGTTGAGAAAACGAATAAAGAAGCAATGTAGCGGAAGCCCAGCATAGGATCACAAGACTGTAAAAAGAAGTTTTTGAGAGAGAATAGGTTAGGTTGGGCTTTTTATTGAGTTGGTCAGATTTGCGATCAAAAAAGTCATTTATTAAATAGCCGCCAAAGCCTGATAGTAAGTAGGCGCTAAATAGTAAAAGTAAGTCTGTTGTTTTTTGTTTGCTAGCTTCCAAATAAGTGCAAAACGCAATTTGATTAAAAAACAGCATTAAATGATAAAGTAAAAAGTATTTTAAACGTTTCATCTTAGCTATGCATTAGTTCTAGGTACCAAGCTGCAGTTAAAGCTTTAGAGCCTGCGTGGAAGTTTCTATCTTTGGATGTAAAGTACGATACTGGGCTAAAATCAAAATCTGTTAGAAAGGTCCATTCATCAATCTTTGTTTTGAGCGCTTCAATTAATTTATGGTCACCCTTAAAATACTGAATGCATAACGCTCCAAGCAATAGGTCTGCAAATAGAAATTGTTCCTTGTTGTTTTTAATCTCTTTGATAATTGAATCTTTTATGGATTCAAATTGTGTTATACCATGATGATAGGCTCTGGCTAAGTGATAAGCAACAACTAATCTATTATGATAGAAGTTCGCCGGATCTTGCTTTTCCTTCCATAGTCTAATACAGGTTTCTATCGTTGCTTTTGTTATTCTACTTTCGCCAAGGTAAAGCAAGACGTTTGCCATTACCCCAAGCTCAAAGTCATTAATATCTAAAAAACCTGACCTAATGCTTTCTGAAACTTTACTGCGCTGAAGTTGCCATTTAAGCCAAAGGTTAGGAGAAAACCATATAAGATAAGGTTTAGGAAGAAGCCAAGTTTTAGCAAGCTTTGATTTTTTTAGATGCAATTCTAAAAGTCCTTTATTCTCGATTTGCACTCCACTTTTACAAAGTACGAATGAGGCAACGGATGTGTCGTCAAGATCAGGCGGGACATTATTAATTCCTTTCTGTAATTTCCAAAATCGCCATACATCGCCTTCTTCTTTTGTATTACATAAGAAGTCTAAGCCCTTTTTGATTTCTTTAGTAAACTCGTGGCTATCTAATTGCTTTAGAGAGTATAAAATGTTGCTATGAACGAAGGGAGATGGGTGGCCCCTATGCCATCCTTTTTTAGAAAGCTCCGTATGATCAGGAAAATATTCATAGGTGGGGAACTCTCCACTAGCAAGCTGATTAAGTTTAATGGTTTTAATCGCTTTATTTATTGTGGAAGAGTGGTCGATTTTATTAGGGACATGTGTATTGGACACCCACAGTTTTTTAAGTCCTCTAACGTGGCTTGAATGCCGGTACTCAAAACTTTGATTAGGCAATAGATTTAAGTTAGTGAATTCGCTCAATATGGCAGTTAACATAATAATTGCCTCTTGTTTTGCAAGATGGGCTCCCAAGCAATAATGCGGTCCAAAGCCAAATGATAAAATTTTTTGCCTTGATCGATTAAGATCAACTTTATCTGCTGAATCGAAAACACTATGATCTCGATTTCCTGCCCCAATTGAAAGATAAATTAAGCTCCCTTTTTTTATGTTCTGACCACCGACTTCAGTGTCCTGAGTGCAATTTCTTTGTATAATCTGGGTTGGAGCTTCTAAACGCAGGATTTCGTTGATAAAATTATCTAGAAGAGAATAATCAGCTTTTATGCGTGCGAGTGTTTCTTGGTTTTTTAGTAGGTAAAATAGCGCCGAAGAAACGAGGTTTGGAGTAGTTTCATTTCCACCAAGTAGAATCACTTTAACCAAATGAAGTAGTTGCTTATCATTGAAGCTTTTTTTTAAAGTTGGATCTTGAAGAAACTCTTTTAGACCATTTTTTGAAGCTGAATTTTCAGAGTCTAACACCCAAGCTTTTAAATCGGGCTCTAGTTTTTTCCATAAAGAGTTACTGTAGTTTAAATTGTGAATTGATTTGCTCGATATTGCAGAAGCAGACCATTCTTTTACGCTTTCCAAGATATCCTCATTAAACCCAAGTATTTTTAAGATCACAAGTGAGGAAAATGGGATGGCAAATTCACTTAGCAGATCAAAACTTTCTTTTTCTTTTAATGGCTCAATCAGTGCTTTTGCAATCTCCTGATTGGTTTGATAGAGCTCACTAATTCGAGTATTTGAGAAGACCCCTTTTTCACCTGCAATGACTTTTCGATGAACAGTGTGCTTTGGAGGGTCACAATTGAGCAGAATCGGATCAAATGAATTTTCTCCTTCCGAGGAGAATCGCTGAGGTTGATTTAAGATTGAAACGATTTCATGATAATTGGTAATGATCCATCCTTTGTTTTTAGGAAGATAGTTGACTCCTTGGTTCGTTTTGAGAAAATTGTAGTAATTGTAGGGGTTTTGCGAAAATGACCACCAACTTATATCAATCTGTTCTGCTTTCATATGTTTAGACGATTCTTAACCATT
>P_2C_Liq_2_UnCtyDRAFT_1000523_pt1 | contig 10299 bp, 11 predicted proteins | sample Pon2CUnioCityCA_FD_10236 | JGI IMG/M metagenome (IMG submission 10236) | reverse complement strand
AGAGAAACAAAACATAAATTCCTCCTTAGCTCAGTTGGTTAGAGCATCTGACTGTTAATCAGAGGGTCCTTGGTTCGAGCCCAAGAGGAGGAGCACTAAAAAGCCCGACGCAATGCGTCGGGCTTTTTGTTTTTCTTAGCCCATACACCGCTAAATAGTGCGGGTTATATGATAATGTTGCTGGTAGACGTTTTAATAACTTAGGGAACCTAAATCCTTAGTATTAAGATGATTTCTAATTTCAAACTTATTACTCTATCCTCAATATTTCTGTTAATCGTATTCTCCTGTCAAAAAACGAATAATAAGAGAACCGCTCTTGATCATGCCTATGCTTGTCAAGATGTCTTAGGCCCTCTGCCCAATTTCAGTTGTGCTGATGCTATTATAGTACCGACCACCAAAAACGGAACCCCTGTAACCTTTGGGCCAGCTGGAGACGAAGGAGCCGGTAGTGCCAACCCGAACGATTGCGACTGTCCTTGGGCATTCGGTTTGGCTTGTCAAACAGGTAATAAAGTGGGTCGTTATTCCGGGCTCAATGCAAATGGATCAGAAAACAGTGATGTCGTTTTCATCACCTTTTGTCGAGACGGAGGCTTAGGTGTAATTGGGCACAAATATTCCACCGGCGAAACCTGCTTCTTCTCCATACTTGATGGGCAAGACAACAACAACCCTCCTGGCGTTAATGACGCCAATTATAATGATGGGTGGATGTCTCCCTCTATAGTAGCGCAGGACAATTGTCAGAACTGTCATATGGCGAGTCCATTTTTGCATACTCCTGCAGTTGATCAACTAAGAAATCCAAACGACACCTCCGAACTGTTGGTTCCAATGACCGGTAACGGTCCCTACTCTATAATAGGCCAAGAGTTTTCACAACCACACGCTACATCTATACAAAACTCATGCACATCTTGCCATCGGCCTCAGTGTACGCAACACTTCGAAAACTACCCTCTTGATGAATTAGTAATGCCCCCTCCGTTTGAAAACGCTACCGACTTTGACCATAGCTCAATTTCAAATGCAGATCGGCAAGCACTTAGAGATTGGTGTCAAACCTTGAACCTATAATCGTACTGCATCTTTGAATAATAGGGGGAGCAACTAAAAAGCCCGACGCGATGCGTCGGGCTTTTTATTTTTCTACCCGTGTCAAAGGTAAATAGCGCCCCATTGGGCGCTCGAAGCCTCGGACTACTATCGTTTTTCTATTCTATTTTAAAATCAATTTCATTGATTTCTTTAAAACAAGCAACGTTTGGTTTTTCAGTAGGGTTGTTGAAAAATTCGTTTGCTGCTATCATTGCGCACTGATTGCTCCAATTAGTTGTTGGAGTGTGCTTCCATCCTTTAAAGACCAGATGAAAGCCGCTAGTGAAATTTAGCATCATTGAATTTACCCATTTCACAGGTGTTTCGTTATCGTACTCTCCGCTAATGAATAATACAGGAATACTGCTTTTTACTGCTTGATTTTCAATATCATTTACTCTTTTAACACCCCAAATTTCACAGACTTCTTTTTCGAAAACGACAGGTGACAAACCGCTGACCTCTGGGTATTTATTTTTTTCACGCTCTATTTTTTCAAATGAGTTAAACGGATTTTCCTCAGCGCACCAGACAGAAAGTCGCATTCCTATTCCTGTGCCATCACCTGGCTCTCTTAAAAGATAGGAAAGCTGATCTTTAACTAATGTCAGGTCATTATTCAAAAGCTTATTTATCTCAGAAGGAATACTGGGCACATCACCAGTAGTTGCTGCAGTGAAAACAGTTATTAAATCAGCACCTCTCAAATAAAAAACCTCACTATCTCCATTTCTGGGATTTTCGATTTCAACTATTAGTGGATCCTCTGTTTTTTCTCGCAAATACCTATAAAACCTATTTTTAATATTAGGATAAGCATCCTTACATTCTTCATCATTTTCACAATCATCTAGAAGCTTTGATACTGATTCTAAGAGATTTTGAACGCTTTCTTCATCATAATTGACTTCCAATGGTAGCGGTGAGTCCATTACAACACTTCTTATTTTATCAGGATAATCCCGCATTAGAACTTGAGCAATCTTTGTACTATAAGATAGCGTCAGCAGATTATATTTCTCAATTTCTAGGAGATTTACTAAATCGTTTATGTCTGCTGCAATTTCATTGGTGTTGTAGCCATTTAAATCTATTCCTTGTTGCTCAAGTCTTTCTCTGCACTTTTTCGCGGCATTTTCGAATACCTTATCATAGTCTTTAGTCTCAAGATTTTGTTGAGTCGATTTATAAACTGCCTGAGACCATTCCGGACAATCCAAGTGTGGGTTTGCATAGTAGTTTCCGCGTTGTTCTACTAAAATAAAATCCCTATCGTCAAGGTACTTGTAGTAGTTCATGTACTGTGCGCTTGGCATAGTAGTGGATCCTGGTCCTCCAACGGTATAAATAATTGGGTCTCTCTTTGGATTATTACTGCGACTTTTAAAAATGTAAATGGGAATTTCAATTGTTCTACTTAAAGGATCCTCTCTGTTTTCTAGCACTTCAAGATAGCCAAAGGTGTATTCCTGGTCGCCATTGATTTTATGGGTAGTAACGTCAGACGTTTTGAACTTTGGTTCAAAGCCGGTTTTAAGTTGTGCCGAACATTTAAAACTAAGTGAAAGGAAGATTGCTACAACCAATTGTTTTAATTCCATCTTTATCGTCTCTTAAAATTTCTCTTTCGGTACTAAAGATCCGTAAATTACCTCTATTTGCGCTTCATCTTTGAATAATAGCGGGAGCACTGAAAAGCCGTTATACTTTAAAAGTGTAGCCGCTTTTTTGGAAGCTTTCGTTCATGGTGTTTAGGGAATCTTTTACCCTCAAATAGTTTAAATGTCGTGTTCATAACGTGCCAATTATTCACAAAAATATTTCGCGCGTAGTACTTTTGAAATATGGATTTAGGAGATAAAATAAAAGCGGCCCGCGCCCAAAAAGGACTCACCCAAAAAGAATTAGCTCAGCGCGCTAAACTTACTGAGCGGACCATTCAAAGAATAGAAAATCACGAGGTAGAGCCGTCTGTTTATTCTTTAAATAAAATCTCCGAAATCCTAGAATTTGATTTCCTCACCGAAAAACTTCGAATCATGAAAAGACGCAATCAAATCATATACACCATCATGGCTGTCTGGACGGCAGCTCTAGTATTTAATCTGATTTTTACCGACTTCAATTTCGCCGATCGCTGGTGGGAGATCCTGATGTGGGGCATGACGCTATCCGCAGTCGTGACAGGTCAAATCTACATCCCTTACCGAAGCAAAAAGTAAGGTCCAAAATCATCGTGCGCAGACGGTCGGAACGTATCTTAGCCTACCATGCGTAAACTCTTCTTCCTTCTTCTGCTTCTGGTTCCTGCGTTCATAGTAGGTCAGGACTTCGCGCATCCTGAAAACAACGAAGCCTTTCTACAAAGCGAAGTTGCAGAAGTGCATATCACCGTCGCTCCAAGTGATCTCAACACATTGCTCGGAGATAGTCTATACACTGACCATCACTTTCCTGGGGTATTTCGCTATGAAAGCAGCTCTTTTTCAGATACCATTCAAAATGTAGGATTTCGGGTTCGAGGCAACACCTCTCGCAATGCAAAAAAGAAGGGTTTTAAAGTCTCTTTTAATGAATTCACGGCGGGTCAAAAATTCAAGGGGATCGAAAAAATGAATCTGATCGGGCAACACAATGATCCGTCCCTTTTACGGTACTGGACCAGTCTTTATTTTCTCACAAGACACGGCCTTATCTCCTCAAGAGTCAGCTTCGTTAAGCTCTTCATCAACGGCGACTACCGCGGCGTGTACCTTAATGTAGAACACATCGACGACGAGTTTCTTCAAAAGCGATTTATCGATGATGATCAAGGTAATTTATACAAAGCCAGCTGGGGTGCAGATTTGAATTATTGGGGTGCCAATGCCAATTCCTATAAAAGCGTTTACGAACTGAAAACCAACAAAGATTCAAACGATTACGGCGCATTCATCTCGTTTTTAGACTCCCTCAACAACCTCAGCGATGACGATTTCCCGTGTTACATGGAACGCAATTTTGAAGTCAACCATTACCTTAAAACATTGGCCGCGGAAATCATTATAGGACACTGGGACGGCCACGCATACAACAAGAATAACTTCTACCTGTACCGCCAACCTTCCAACGGAAAGTTCGTCTTTATTGAATACGATCTTGACAATACCTTCGGGATCGATTGGTTTGGTATAGACTGGGCCAATAGAGATCTTAACGCATGGCACCAAAGCAACCGCCCGCTCGTTGAGCGTCTTCTTGAAATTCCCTATTACAAAGACGTCTTTAATGCGCACCTCGATACCCTACTTACGGATTTAGATACCTCGAATTGGTATTCCGATCTAGAGGCGCAACAGAACTTGATTAAAAGTGCTGTGCAATCCGACACCTACTACCCCAAAGATTATGGGTTTCAATTTTCCGATTTTTTAGACGCTCTCGATGACAATTACGGTGCCCACGTAAAAAAGGGACTCGCTGAATATTTAGACGAGCGAATCACAAGCGGCCTAAACCAATTCAATTGGATAGGCAATCTAGAACCTCCCTGCGATGAATTGCCCATCGAACCGGAGCGCCAAATCATTAAAATCGTCGACTTTATTGGCCGCGAAACCCAATTCAGAACAGACATTCCACTGATCATCATCTACGACGATGGCAGTGTAGAAAAAACAATGATGTGGGGAAATTAACAGGCCAAACAGCAAGTCGTGTCTGAAGACCCAGTTTTGGTAAAATCCATCCAAAAATCCTATCTTAAGACTTCCTAAAAAAAAGACTATGTGGGGTGCCAATCAATGGACAGATTCCATGTTTAAGAAATACTGGTGGGTATCCGCTCTATTGACAGTCGCATTCTTTGTAGTGCGTACCGCACTTTAACGTTTGATCTACATGAAAAACACCTTTCTGCTGCTGCTTTTGCCACTAATCAGTTTTGGGCAAGAAGCAACCTACGACTTGACTTCCTACAACGACCCCGGGATTAAAGCCCCTAATGTCCACCACACGGGCGAAGCTTGGCTCAATTTTCTAATGCAAAGCGACGAAACCTTCCCTTACCATTTAACCCAAGCCACATTCGAGCCTGGAGCAACCTTAGACTGGCACAAGCACGCTACACCCCAAGTTTTGATCGTTACCGAAGGAAAGGGATATTACCAGGAGCGCGGCAAAGCACCCATCATCATCCGAGAAGGAGACGTGCTTAAATGCAACTCCAACACCGAACATTGGCATACTTCATCCGCGAAGGAATCCGTCACGTATATCGCAATCTATGGCGCATCCCCGACCGAATGGACAGAGAAAATGACCCAGGAATACTATGATGAAATTACGGCCCAATTAGAGCCAAAATAATTCGCCCCAAGCATCCAAAGTTGGTGTACATTCGCCCCGTTTTAAATCTCACGCACATGTATTCGGTTATCGCGCTTCAAGTCGCTAAAAGTCTAAATATCAGACGTTGCAAACAGCAGCTCGCCCTGCCCATTTGCTATTCAGATTCTGACGAACTTTTCCTTTCCAACGGACCAAAAAAGTACTTGTACCTCTTTCAATATGGCGTCATCGCATTCTTTAACCATACGCCCAACGAAATCAATGCGATTCTAGCCGCATTAGAGATTGGCACCTCATATTCCGTTGATGCCGATCTGCTCGAAACCATTACCGTAGAAATCAAAGCCGGCGCACAACAAGTCACCTTCGATCGCGTCATCTTGCCCGATTTCGACGAAGAAGCCCTCCGCCTTGTATTGCTCAACACCTCACAATCCGTCGCCCTAGATCGCTACCTGGAGATTACGGATGGCCTGTTGGAGGAAACCAACATCTACACCCAGTCCCTAGAAACTACGGGCCGATTAAACATCTCCGGCAAAAACCTCAAAAAATTCATCGGACGCGTACTCAACATCAAAAACCAAATCTCCGAAAACCTCTACATTTTTGACTCACCAGAAGTCACCTGGGAAAACGAACAATTGAACAAACTCAATGTAGCCCTAAAGCAAACTTTTGACCTCAAAGACCGCTACCGCTACATCTACGAGCGCACCGCCATCATCAAAGAAGACCTCGAGCTCTTCAAAGACATCATGGACCACCGCGAAAGCAGCAAGCTCGAATGGATCATCATCGCGCTCATCCTCCTCGAAGTAGTCGATCTATTTGTATTCAGGATTTTCTAGGCCACAGCCCAATTCTTCTATGCCTAATTACACGCACTGATGTCGTGCCCCTCGCGGTACAACTTCACCGTAAACGGCCCACTCACCGATGTCCGATTCAAATGCACCACATCATTGGAACATTTAAAAACCATCTCCGAGCGCGCATAATTTCCAAAGTTCAGATCCACAATCAGCGAATCGCCCTCAACCACATAGTTATGCTGCATCACACCAGGATTAGCCGCCACCCAATCCGCTAAGCTTGGAAAAACCCCGTCGCCATTTGCGTAAATAGTATACTCAATCCCATCCTGATACTCCACTCGCACTGCGTTCTCAAAACCTTCCATGATCCAACGTCCGGTAATGGTTCCCGGCTCATCTTTTTGACACGAACTCATCAACACCACTGCGGCCATCAATAGGACCAATTGCAAACCTTTTTTCATTGTGTATTGTATTAGTACACCTAAGATATGTCAACATTTACATTGACACAATACACATCGATTAGATTATCCGTACATTCTCACTATGAAACACTGGATCACCCTCGCCCTAACCCTCGCCTTAGGGCATTTACATAGTCAAACACTCGTTGTGCTAGGAACGCTTCAAGACGGTGGTTCGCCGCACATGAATTGTAAAAAATCCTGCTGTGCCTCGCCCAAACCAAACGACTACGTCGCATGCCTGGGCGTTTATGATTCAACACTCGCTGTACTCTTTGACGCTACACCCGATATTGTTCCACAGCTTGGAGAAATCCTAGAAAGGTCCGGATCAAAAAAGTACGCCGTCTTTTTAACCCATGCCCACATGGGACACTACACGGGGCTCGCCCACTTCGGTCGCGAAGCTGCAAACACGAGCAAAGTCCCGGTCTATGCGATGCCAAAAATGATTGATTTCCTCGCAAAAAACGGCCCCTGGAACCAGCTTTTAAAGCTTCAAAACATCACGCTCAATGGACTAGAAAATCGTGTACCGCGCACACTAAAAAACGGNCTCATCGTCGAACCCTTTTTAGTGCCGCACCGCGATGAATTTTCCGAAACCGTTGGGTATTNCATAAAAAAGACAGGAGGCAAGGTTGCCCTTTACATTCCTGACATTGACAAATGGGAAGAGTGGGAAGAAAACATCATCGCCGTNATCCCGCGCGTAGACTACGCTTTCATCGACGGTACTTTTTTCGCCGATGGAGAAGTGCCTCGNCCCATGGCGGANGTGCCGCATCCGTTCGTTTCNGAATCGGCCCATTTGTTCTCTTTTCTGCCGAGGGAGGAACGTGANAAGATTTACTTCATTCACCTGAATCACTCCAATCCCGCGCGCAACCCCGATTTTGAAGGGCGCAAGGCGCTAGAAGCNGAAGGAATGCACTTNGCCACGTTTGGACAAGAATTCGAACTTTAANCGTTCTCTTTTTTCGTGCGAATCAATAGTGTGCAGAACGCCGAAATCAGCAANAGCACTCCGGCAAACGAAATGGCTTGGCGCGGATCATTNTCTAAAAATGTGCGCAAAACCCAACCAAAGCTGAGGTTTTGAAAGATCATCGGAATCACGATCATCATGTTGATCACCCCCATGTAGACGCCATAACGTTCCTTTGGGATTTGGCTCACCACCAATAAATAGGGTATGCCCATCATCGATGCCCAACCAATTCCGAAACCCGTAATTGCGACAAACAATACATTTTGATTCTCAATGTGTGGAAAAGCGAGGAAACCTAATGCAGCCAACAGCAACGCGCTGGCATGAACCGCTTTAGCTCCATAACGTTTTGCAAATCCCACCAGTAAAAACGCCGTTAAAAACGTAACAATGTTGTACCAGCCGTTCACTAATCCAGTCCAACTGACTGCCTTTTCGTAACCGGCAGGATCGCTCGATGGTGTGGCGTTCCAAACTGAAAGTGCAATGGATTTTGACGAATTCTGCCAATAACAGAACAGCGCATACCATTGAAACAGATAAACCAGAGCCAATTGCCACATCACGCGTGGCATAGCTCCGATGGCGCCAAAGATCTCCTTAAACGGTGCGAATACCCCACCCTTCTGTGAACGCATTGCCGCGAGCTCTTCGTCTGTTGGCGGTATTTCGTCCGTGGTACGCATGCTCCACCAAATACTGCCTATCGAACACACCGCTCCCAAGAAAAACGATGCGAACACCCAGGTCGGTAATTTGCCCGTGGTTCCGATAAAAATCATGGGAAATATGAAGAGGCTTAGATTCGCCAGGGTCTGCCCGAAACCCGTAAAAAAACTCTGCATTTGAAAACCCAAGGGCTGTTGCTCTTCGTCCAAAGTATCCGCAATAAACGCACGGTAAGGCTCCATTGCTGTATTGTTTCCGGCGTCAAGAATCCACAAGAGACCCGCTGCCATCCACAATGAACTACTAAAGGGGTAAATGAAAAGGGCAAGGCTACACAACAGGGCACCAATTAAAAAATAAGGCTTGCGACGCCCCCAACGCGGGTGCCACGTTTTATCACTCATGGCGCCAATAATTGGCTGAACGATCAATCCTGTCATGGGTCCGGCCAAATTTAACAACGGAATTTCATCCGGCGCGGCGCCTAAAAAATCATAGATTGGGTTAACTGCGCTTTGTTGCAAACCAAAGCTGTATTGGATCCCAAAAAACCCAACGTTCATGTTGAGTATCTGAGAAAAAGAGAGTTTAATCTTCTTCATGTGCGTTTCAGAGCTAACGAGTGTGCGTGTAAGATAGAAACTTTCCGCAAACGCGCGTTACTTACCAATTAGCCCTAATTTTAAACCCATGATGCTATCAAACGGAATAAAAAGCGGATGTTGAGTTTTTGGGAAAAATCCACGTTAGTACACCACGATCTGATTGTCGTCGGTAGCGGTATTGTGGGTTTAAGTGCTGCTTTGCACTACCAATTGGCCCATCCAAAAAAGAAGGTTGCCGTCATCGAACGCGGGCTATTCCCGAGCGGCGCCAGTACAAAAAACGCAGGGTTCGTTTGCTTTGGTTCCATCTCCGAATTGGCCGAAAATGCACGAACCGATTCCCAGGACGAACTGCTTTCCCTAGTTGAAAAACGGTACAAAGGCGGCCTTGAATTGCGCCAATTACTAGGCGACCCTAACATCGACTACCGACCCGTAGGCGGCTACGAACTGGATTTTCACGGCGACCTTCACGAGCGTATCGCCACCTTCAACGACTGGCTCAAACCCCTGTTCAAACGCCCCGTATTCTCTGATGCACGCGACAAAATCCCCTCCTTTGGCTTCGACCAAATGAAAGTAAAAGGACTGGTTAAAAACACATTTGAAGGGAGTATCGACACCGGAAAAATGATGGATGCCTTTGCGCGAAAAGCGCGCGAAACGGGCGTACAATTCTATACCCAAACGGAAGTGCTGCGTTACGAGGAACAACAGAATGGCGTTGAAGTTACGGTCTCCACTACCGACGGTCCACTCCAACTTTTCACCGACCAATTGGCTTTGTGTACGAATGCATTTACAAAAACACTGCTACCGAACGCAGATCTTGAACCCGGCCGTGGCATGATTCTCATCACGAAGCCGCTGACGTGGGCGCCGCCGCAAGGAACGTTTCACTACCACAGCGGGTACAATTATTTCCGAAACGCAGGCAACCGCATCCTCCTCGGCGGCGCCCGCCACCTCGACCTCAAAGGCGAAACCACCACCAAAGAAGGCATCAACATCCTCTTAAAGGAACAACTCATTGAAGACCTCAAAAGCTTCATCGCACCTAACCGTCCACTAGAGATCGACTATGCATGGTCCGGCATCATGGCCTTTGGCGAAGGAAAAGCACCGCTGCTTTTACACCCATCTGCGCGTGTTCACGCCGCCGTTCGATTAGGCGGTATGGGTGTTGCCTTAGGAACGGGGTTGGGAAGAGAATTGGCGCAACAGCTCGACGCTACAGCGTTTTAAGAAAGTCAATAATCCCGTTGAAGTACGTATCCGCATCATCGTACATGGTCATGTGTCCTCCCTCTGAGCAA
>P_2C_Liq_2_UnCtyDRAFT_1000521_pt1 | contig 10309 bp, 8 predicted proteins | sample Pon2CUnioCityCA_FD_10236 | JGI IMG/M metagenome (IMG submission 10236) | reverse complement strand
CCGGTGATTTGTACTCTACGGGAGCCGCCGGTTCCTGAGTTGGCTCAGGAGATTGGCAATACGCGATCGGCGGCGGCGTTAGAGTTATGGAAACCCCATTTATCGGGGTCGGTGGTGGTGATTGGCAATGCACCGACGGCGTTGTTTTATTTGTTGGAATTGTTGGAGAAAGGGGTTGAGAAACCGGCTCTGATTTTAGGCTTTCCGGTGGGGTTTGTGGGAGCGGCTGAGTCGAAAGCAGAGCTGGCTCGGGGGGAGTTTGGGGTTCCGTTTATAACGTTACAGGGACGACGGGGTGGCAGTGCGATCGCCGCCGCTGCCGTGAATGCACTCGCGAAGGAGAATGAATTATGACCGAAGTGGGACGACTGTATGGATTGGGAATTGGACCCGGTGATCCAGAACTTTTAACCTTAAAAGCGCATCGAATTTTAACGTCGGTTCCGGTGATTGCCTATCCAACCTTAGAAAATGGTAAGGCGTTGGCACGGGCAATTGTTGCTGATTTTATTCGCCCAGAACAGCATGAGATTCCTATGCCGTTGCCGTTTAGTGTGCGGCGATCGTCTCAACCGTATTATGATTTGGGCGCGGAAAAAATTGCTGAACAATTAAGTGCAGGTCGAGATGTTGCCGTGTTATGTGAAGGGGAACCGATGCTCTATGGCAGTTTTATGTATCTGTTTCAACGACTAGCCCCCCAGTTTCCCACTGAGGTGGTTCCGGGCATTTCTTCGACCTTTGCCAGTGCAGCCATGTTGGGGGTTCCGATTACCTTCCGCAATGATGTTTTGAGTATTATGCCGGCGACGTTGGAGGCGGATAAATTGCGCGATCGCCTAGCGGGAGTTGATGCCGCTGTTATTATTAAATTGGGGCGGCATTTTGCCAAAGTTCGCGAGATTTTAGAAGACTTAGGACTCTTAGATCGGGCGCTCTATATCGAGCGAGCCACTCAACCCACGCAGCGGATTCTTCCGATTCGGGATCTCGACCCAGAGGAGGCCACCTATTGGGCTTTGATTCTGATTCCGAGTCAGACTCAACCGAGTTAGTTTGCCCAGTGAGTTGTATGAGTTGTATGAAATGAGCGGGGGTTTAATGTCGCCTTAACCCCATCTCTATGGAAGTTTGCTAGATTGGCCCAGATTGGGTGCGATCGCGCGTCTTAATAACGAGCCTAACAACCATGCGATACAACCATGCGACGACGTCAACTGCTCGGCTATAGTCTTCTTTTCCTAACCGGTTGTGCTGGATCGAGATCACAACTGGTAGCCCCCCAGAGAAATGGCTCTAATTCGCCTTTGACCTTTAGTGTGACAGACGAACAGGGACTAGATTCTCTAATGGCTAAATATGAGCCGCTGCGGGCTAAATTGTCCCAACTCCTCAACCGGAACATTGAGTTCTACCCCGTCACCACAACGACCGTGGCGGCGGCTGGGTTACAGTCCGGAAACATTGATTTGGCCTTAGCCGGCCCGACGGAGTATGTTTTGATTCGAGCTAGGACTAACGCCACACCAGTCTTTGCCATTACCCGTCCCGATTATTACAGCGTTGGAGTGGTTCCCGCCGATAGCCCAATTCTGGAACTCGGCGATCTTAAGGGTAAAGTATTAGCGATGTCTGACTTAGGCTCCACCAGTGGTCATCTTGGCCCCGTCAGCCTCTTGGTTGGGGCCGGATTAGACCCCAAAACAGATTATAGCATCGAGTTTTTAGGGGATAATGGGAGTTTTCAAGCACTGCAACAAGGGGATGTCCATGCTTCGTTTGGCTCGTTAACCGATTATCGCAACTTTCTTAATCAGGACAACGTCTCTCCTAGTGATTATCGGCAATTAGCTCAAAGTCCCCCTCTTCCCAATGATGTCGTCGTTGTCAATAGTCGGACTTCCCCTCAGTTTATTGAGGAATTTCGCCAACTAGCTCAAGATCACAGCGAGGAAATTGTAGCCGCCATTACAACAATTCCAGCCAATAACAAATATATGGGTTCACGAATTGTCTCTGTGGCCGATCACGACTATGACAGCATTCGGGACGCGTATCGTATTATTGGTCAAGGTAGCTTTCTCGATTAGGGATACGATTTGATTCGCGATTCTGAGTGATGACGGCTTCTAGGTTGGTGTTTTAAAACAGGCGATCGCATGACTTTATCTTCACACTTTCTCAATCTCAGGCAGCGTTTACAGCAACGCTGGCAACGGTTTTCTTTACCTGATCGCCAATCTTTCGCCCATAAAACCCATGGCTTAAGTATTAGCCAAAAACTGGCTTTTGGCTATAGTTTGGTCATTGGTGTTGCCATTTTCGGAACTGTTAGCGGGTTATCTATCGGCAATTATTATCAACGACGTGCCTATTTTGAGTTTGCTGTAGCCGATCGCCAACTGGATTTACTCTACAACTTAGAAAACTCCGTTGGAGCAATGCGGTTGCATCCTCAACGCTTAATTACCGTCCTTGGCAATACGATCTGGTTTGATTACGAAGTTTCTAAATTCCAAGCTGATGTGAATCGTGTCAAAGAGACAATTTCTGAATTTGAAACCTTCCTAGACAACTACGCCCAGGAATCAGATCTTGACGTTGATAAATTGCGGTCTATCTTGCTAGATTATGAGCAAGTTAGCCAAGACTATGAAACTGATATTCAACAACTCTGGCAACAGCTTAATCCAGCCCAACTCACCGACGCAGAAATTCCCAACGCTCAACAACAAATCCTCGACAGTCTCACCAGTCAGGACGCCACAGCCTTAGAGGTTCGTTTCGATCGCCTCCTAGAATACCTGATTTGGCTCGATGCAGCCGCAGATGCTCAACATGAACTGGCTCAAGCGGGACTCGAAGACGCTGAAACCTGGCGACAGTGGATTATTTATCTCAGTATTAGCCTCTCGGGATTACTATCAATTTTAGTCGCACTCATCACCAGTCGAACGTTAACCCGTCCACTTCTTGACGTGGAAGAAGTAGCCCGGGATGTGACCCAAAATGCCGATTTTAGCCTCCGTTGTCCAGTTCATTATGAAGATGAGATCGGCTCAGTTGCAGAGTCATTGAACCAACTCATTCAACAGGTTGAAATCTACACCCAAGACCTAAAAGTTGCCCGGGAACGAGCTGACCGAGCCTCACAAGCCAAAAGTGAGTTTTTGGCGAATATGAGTCATGAATTGCGTACACCACTCAATGGTATTCTTGGCTATAGTCAAATTTTGCAACGACGAGATGATTTAAATCAAATTCAACGACAGGGAGTTGAGGTAATTCATCAATGCGGCTCGCATCTATTGACGTTGATTAACGATATCCTCGATCTCTCCAAAATTGAAGCGCAAAAGATGGAACTTCATCCAGGTGTTGTTTCCTTACCGGCTCTGTTGACTGGGGTGACAGAAATGTGTCAGATCCGGGCTGTTCAGAAACGTTTAACTTTTACTTATCAACCGAGTGATCACTTACCTGAAATTATTGAAGTTGACGAGAAGCGATTGCGACAAGTTTTAATTAATCTACTCGGTAACGCAGCAAAATATACAGAGCATGGGGGCATTATTTTTTCGGTGTCACCTGTACCTTATCTGTCAATCGGTGAGGAGTCGGTTGGTTTAAGATTTTCTATTGAAGATACGGGGGTGGGAATGACCCCTGAGCAGTTGGATCGCATCTTTTTACCCTTTGAACAGGTGGGAGAGTCCTATCAATTATCGGAAGGAACAGGATTGGGGTTGGCGATCGCCCAACGTATTGTTGGTATGATGGGAGGTGAAATTCAAGTTAGTAGTGACTTCGGAAAAGGAAGTTGTTTTTGGTTTGAAATTGCGGTTCCCGTTGCCGATGAGAGCCAAATTAAAACTGATTGCCAATCTCGAATTGTGGGCTATAAAGGTCGTAAATTGACAATTTTATTGGTTGATGATAAGCCACAAAATCGTATGTTACTGACAAATTTACTGCATCCTTTGGGCTTTGAAATCCTAGAAGCGGAAAATGGAGCTGAGGGATTAAAAAAAGCCAAACAGCATCATCCAGATCTCATTATTACTGATTTAGTGATGCCCATTCTCGACGGCTTCGAGATGATGCGGCAAATTCGTCGAACTCCGCAGTTACAAGGGGTCACAATTATCGCTTCTTCGGCGAGTGTCTTTGAGCGCGATCGCCATTTTAGCACCAGTGCCGGCAGCGATGACTTTCTGCCGCGCCCCATTGAGTTTGATCGCCTCTTATTGATGTTAGAACACCATCTCCATCTTACCTGGATTCGGGAAGCGGCCCTAGAAACCTCGGCCTCAACTGCATCAAAAGCTGCTATTGAGACTAACAACACAGGGCGAGTTCCTCCAGTCGAAGACTTAGATATCCTCCTTCATGCGGCCCGCCGTGGTGCTCTCAAGCAGGTGATTCAGCAATGTGAGGCGTTACAAGCAGAGGGGAGTCATTATACAGCCTTTGCAAGCAAGGTCACTCAATTAGCGCGGAAGTTTCAGGAAAAGGCGGTCATTTCTACTCTTGAGGAGGCGTATAACCAGAATCGCTAGTCTCGCGAGGAACACAAGCGAAGCTGGTGCGATGTTTCCTCAACTGACGGTACTGTGTCAGGGACTCAGAACCAAGACGTTCATGAAAGTCTTCTTGTACCTTACAGGTTAAACGGCGAGATACTTGTTTCACAATTTGCCTGATCAACCGATCGCCCGTTCGTTGAATTAACTTGGGAGATAACGAATGAATAAACTTCGGGAAATACACTCCAACGTTTAAGTCTAACTCCCAACTGACTCGAGTAATGGGAAAATCGACTTGCTTTAACTCTTCAATCGGCGGCGATTCTAGGACTTGCGTCGCCCGGAAATCGACCTGATACCCTGGAGGAACATAATCGGGGATGGGAATAGTCTCAATGCGATAGACGCGATCGCGCTGGGGAATTAACTCTAAGCCAATCTTTGGCTCGACATAATAACCCAAGGCTCCAAACTTACCAATCGTCAAATCGTAGCCGTTTTCTCCTAGGGGCGTGACTTGCATTGGTGCCGCACAGCGACGAAACCAACCCTGATGGACATCGAGATACTGACGAACTGTATCGGTCTCAGCATACATCTCCATGACACCCTCGAACTGGGTATAAAACCAATAGAGGCGATCGCTGATTTGAGAGTCATCCACCTCTAGATGGGTCATCGGCTCATCCCCAACAGATGCTGGATGGTCTTGGGCGTTCGTGAACTGCGAGTTAACAGACGACTGCATCGTTCCAATGTCCTTTAGTATGAGGCGATCGCGCTCCTAGGAGACAATTCGCCTTTCCTCTGTTCTAGCTTAGCCTGTTCATCTACCCTGGCAATGAGTAATATCTCGGAACTTTGACTGAATTCGCTAAAATATTCAGCAGCACTATTGTTGATCAAGTGTTGATCAAGCTGAAACGTTGTTATAACGCCATTATTTAGGAATCGTGAAAGCATTTGTCGCTGGAGCCACTGGAGCCACGGGACGCCACATCGTCCAAGAGCTAGTTCAACGGGAGATTCCCGTGCGAGCCTTCGTTCGTAACCTCGATCGCGCCCGAGAAATTCTCCCCCATCAAGCCGAACTCGTTGCTGGAGATGTCCTCGATGCTCAAACGCTCCCGAACGCCCTCGCTGACTGTACTACGCTGTTGTGCGCCACCGGGGCGCGTCCCAGCCTCGATCCCACTGGCCCCTACAAGGTGGACTACCAAGGAACCCAAAACCTGATTCAAGCGGCTCAAACGGCGAATATCGAGCAATTTGTCCTAGTGAGTTCCCTCTGTACCTCGGAGTTTTTCCATCCCCTAAACCTGTTTTGGCTCGTCCTCTATTGGAAAAAACAAGCCGAGGAGGCGCTACGTAAAAGTGGACTCACCTACACCATTGTGCGTCCAGGGGGACTTAAAAATGAGGATACCCCCGCACCGATTATTATGAGATCGGCTGATTCTCTCTCGGAAGGGAGTATTCCTCGGCAAAAAGTCGCTCATGTTTGTGTCGAAGCGCTGTTCTCTCCTGAGGCTCGCAATAAAATTGTTGAAATTGTCGCCAAGGAGGATGCGCCAACCCGAGACATTGCTCAGCTATTCGCTGGAGTTGCTTAGGATCTGCAAACTGTCTCAACGCTTGTCTACGACTGGCTTAAACCCGTGCTCTACTCTCACTCTCTCGCTGGAATTGTTCGTCTTGTGGCCTTGGGGGCGATCGCCATCCCCCTGCTAACGCCTCCACCCCTGGTGCAAGCGGCGACTGAGCGGCTCACTGTCACTCTCACCCGCCAACAGGGCGAGCGGTTTCGGGATCTGCTGACGCGGGCTGAAATCATTGCCCAGGAAGAGATTGAGCGGACGTTTAACACCGATATTGTCGTCAGCGATGTGTCTTTGGTGGTGATGGGGGAGAATCAGGGTTTAATGACCCCCCTGTTGTCGGTCGATGTGCGGCGCGATCGCTGGCGGCGAATTCCCGAACTTTCGGAATGGGTACGCTACTACAGCAATGCTGAGGAATTACTGGGGTTCAACCAAACGCCACCTGAGGGAGCCGCCGCTGAGCCGGTGTTAGGAACTGGCGATGTCCAGGTAACGCTACGCTGGACGAGCTTGGATGATCTCGATTTAGCGGTCACAGATCCCAGTGGGGAGACGGCCTTTTTTGCCAACCCGTCGATTCCTTCAGGCGGACAGCTCGATGTTGACTCCAACGCCGGCTGTATGTCTCAATTCCAGAACCCCGTGGAAAATATCTTTTGGCCCCCAGGAAACGCACCTGAGGGGAATTACGTCGCTACGGTGACTCTCTTTACCCGTTGCAACGGCGATCGCGCCCCCATCCCCTTTGAACTCTCCATTAGCCTCGACGGCGAAACCCAAACCCAGACCGGAACCGTCAGCGATGAGGCCCCCAGTCAGGTGTTTGAGTTCAGCTTCCCGGCAACTGCACCGGCTGGAGAATCAGCAGAAGATAGACAGTAAAACTAGGACGATATAAACCCTCTAAATCTTGTATTTTCAAGATTCCAGAAAAAAATAGAGTCCTATATTATCTGTCTAAAAAACAGATATAGCAATCGAAGATTGGCTTAGGACACTCTGAGTTGGGAGAGAATCCCCTATCCCCTATTCACTATCCCCTATTCACTATCCCCTATTCACTATTCACTATTCTCTGTCCCATTCAGACCAACTTTTGCTATATCACGTCGTATATTCAGCGTTGATGCGAACATAGTCATAACTGAGATCGCAGCCCCAGGCGACCCCCTGACCCGGTCCTTTGCCGATGGTGACGCCAATGTCGACCGTATCGGTCTTGAGATACTCAGCCTCGGCCTTCTCCCGTAAATAGGCACTGGCGGCCGCGCGGTCAAAGGGGAGCGGTTGTCCCCCCTCCATCAATTGAAAGCGTCCCAGTTGAATCCGTAATTCGTCCTGATTAAACGTCACCCCAGCTCGTCCAGCGGCGGCCGCAATTCGTCCCCAGTTGGGATCGCGTCCAAACATGGCTGATTTGACTAACGACGAGCCAGCAATGGTGCGGGCAATTTTACGAGCATCAGCGTCAGTGGCTGCGCCCTTAACGGAGACTTCAAGTAAACAACTGGCTCCCTCTCCATCACGGGCGATCGCCTTCGCCAAATGCTGACAGACGGCGGTGAGCATGGCTTCGAGCTTCTTGGCTTCGGGTCCTTCGTGGACAATGGCCGGGGTGCGAGACTGGCCATTGGCCAAGGCGATCACCGTATCATTAGTACTGGTATCGCCATCGACGGTAATCTGATTAAAACTCTGATCGACTGCCCGACTGAGCATTTCTTGCCACAATTGGGACGATACGACCGCATCACAGGTGATAAAGCCCAACATCGTCGCCATATTGGGGTGAATCATTCCAGACCCCTTACAGATGCCCCCCATACGGACAGTGCGATCGCCGAATTGGGCTTCTAGGGCAATGGATTTCGTCACCAAGTCTGTGGTAATAATCGCCTCAGCGGCCTCATCCCCCCCGCTCTCCGATAGCTGGGAGACCACCTGAGGGACTCCCTGACGTAAAGCGTCCATCTTAATCCGTTGCCCAATGACCCCCGTTGAGGCCAACAACACCGCATCACCGGGGATTCCCAAGGACTGAGAGACCAAGGCGGCACTTTCTCGTACATCGTCCCAGCCGCCCTCACCGGTAGCCGCATTAGCTTGGCCAGCATTACAGAGAATAGCCCGGGCGCTGGCTTTGCGTTGTAACTGTTGGCGACAGTAATCGACACAGGCCGCCCGCACTTGAGTTGTCGTAAAGACTCCAGCGGCGATCGCATCAACCTCGGAATAAATCAACGCCAAATCTTTAGCCCCCGAAGGTTTCAAGCCGGCGGTAATCCCAGCCGCCTGATAGCCCCGAGGAGCGGTCACTGCTCCTGAAATTTCTTGCCACTGTGCCACGATCTCTTGCCCCCAAGTCAAAACAATAATCATTCCTTGAGAGGGGATTATACCAGTCTCGGTCCCCGTCTCTCGGGTCAATTACCAGCCATTCGCCGCCATTAACGTACGCTACGAATCGAATGGCGAAAATCGCGATCGCCATCATACCCAGACAACCGGGCCAACTCCCGCAATTCTCGAGTTCCCTCATAGAGTTCCCCGTCAATCTCCCAGGTGGGATAGGCCCGCACTCCGGCATCTTGGCAAACTTGGGGTTGAGCCTGATAGCCATTGGCGTCACATTCGACATAGGTCAGTTTGTCAAAGGCCTCAGCGCCAAACAATTGTTTCTGGCTATAACAGTGGGGACACCAATAGGCTCCAAAATAGCGAGCGCCAATCGCCGTTAAATGTTCCGCCAGAGCGACTTCTGAGACACCAGACTCGGTGGTGATCGCCGGGCCGCGCTGTCCGGTCTCAGCGATGGCCCCGGCTGGTGTGGCCGCCACCCCTGGACGTTGATCGGCGTAGAGGCCCGTCACCCCAATTAGAGTCACAAATACGAGAATCAGGCTCGTAAACAGGGGTTGTCCTTCGTCATCCCAATATTGCCCAAAGGCCGCTAAGCCAAAGAGACTAAAGGAGAAGAGAGCGGAGAGGAGACAGTAGGGACAAAACTCATGCAGTTCGTTGACGAGAAGAAACATGAGGTAGCCACTGAAGGCCGCCATGATGCTGCCTCCGATCAAGAGTCCCCAACCACTGAGGCGATCGAGGCGATCGTGGCCCTTGCGATCGCGATCGCGGCCAACACTGTAGGGGGCAAACGCCAATAGGGTCATCACCCCGTATCCCAAGAGGCCAAACAGGGTCAGAGGAACTCCGAACACCGTCGCATAGGAACTGGTTAAGACCTGATGACAGCCTTCGGTGGGGCAAATGGTCCCTACCTGGTCTGTGAGCTTCACCACCGTTAAAAACGTCGTCTCTAGGACGCCTAAAACGGCGATCGCCCCGATGAGGGGACGGAATCCAGGGTTAAACCGGGGCGTAGTTAATCGACGGGTCATAGTTGAATCTCCTCGAAATTCCAATCACGTAAACCTCTTGCTCGCGTGGAAGCCCCGTGTCTTTAGACCGGGGAGGAAACGCGACAGGGGGACTTGAGTCCCCGTCAATCTTTCAAGCATAGGCGTAACCATCCTTTCTGTGAATAGGTTTACAGTATTTGTGGTTGATGCCTGTCACTCTCCCAGAGGCGGTGGTAATATCAAAACTGCCAGACGCACGGCAGAGAACCCGTCCCACGTAGGAGCCAATTTTCTGCCCAGCCGTGACCGTAGCGGTCACGATATCGCCAGTCTGAAAGCCGTTGTGAATTTGTCTCCTGGAGCGGTGACGAGTCGGGAATCCGTACTTATCCATCCCACACATCCGACGAGTTCCATGCCCCTTCGCTATAATCAGCAACGGCTTTGACGTCATAACTTCGAGTGATTTGACGGGTCCAACACAGGCAGCATCAAGCCAATGAGCTTTAGGAAGGTTGAACCGAAGTCGATTGAACTTCGTTTGTCCACCTGTACCTGTCCTGACTGGGACTCCTGTGGCTTTGAGAGCCTTGAACACGGCCCATCGGGTCGAGTTAACGGCAGCCGCATCGTTAAGGGGGGATTTTGCCTGCCTCAGAAGACGACTTAGGACATCAGGCTGGCCCGATAAAAAATCCCGAATGTCCCCATTGCCTTTGGCTTGATTGCATGAGTGGCAAGCTATCGTCAGGTTAGACACCCGGTCAGAGCCACCCTTAGACCGAGGCTGAATATGCTCAACTTCAAGGGGGACATGAGGAAC
>P_2C_Liq_2_UnCtyDRAFT_1000520_pt1 | contig 10319 bp, 8 predicted proteins | sample Pon2CUnioCityCA_FD_10236 | JGI IMG/M metagenome (IMG submission 10236) | reverse complement strand
TCTTTGAGGGCAAGCCCGTGGGCACGCCTGATGCGGGCACATTCTGGCGGGTGATTTCGGAGCATAAGGTGAAAAGCTTTTTCACNGCTCCNACNGCTTTCCGCGCGGTGAAGCGGGTCGATCCGCAGGGCGAGTTTGTGAAGAAGTATGACCTGAGCTGCCTCAAAACAGTTTACCTTGCGGGGGAGCGGGCCGACCCAGACACGATCATTTGGGCACAAGATCAGCTTAAAGTGCCTGTGATTGACCATTGGTGGCAGACCGAGACGGGCTGGGCGATTGCGGCCAACCCTGTGGGTGTGGAAATGCTGCCTGTGAAGCTTGGTTCGCCCTCGGTGCCTATGCCGGGCTATGACGTGCGCATTCTGGATGATGCAGGCCATGAGCTGCCTGCGGGCGAGCTGGGCGCGATTGCGGTGAAGCTGCCNTTGCCCCCNGGNACNTTGCCGAACTTGTGGAACGCCGANGCGCGGTTTCAGAANAGCTATCTCAACACCTTTCCCGGCTACTATGAGACGGGCGATGCCGGGATGATTGATGAGGACGGTTACCTCTATATCATGGCGCGCACNGATGATGTGATCAACGTTGCGGGCCACCGTCTGAGCACTGGGGGGATGGAAGAGGTTCTGTCTGATCACCCNGATGTGGCGGAATGTGCTGTGATTGGTGTGAGTGACGCGCTCAAGGGCCAGTTGCCTGTGGGCTTTGTCTGCCTCACTGACGGTGTGAACCGCCCGCATGAAGAGGTGATTGCGGAGTGTGTGAAGCTCGTGCGCGACCGCATCGGCCCTGTGGCCGCCTTCAAGCTGGCTTGTGTGGTGGACCGCTTGCCCAAGACGCGCTCAGGCAAAATCCTGCGCGCCACGATGGTGTCGATTGCCGATGGCAAAGAGTTCAAGATGCCAGCGACGATTGATGACCCTGCTATCTTGGACGAGATCAAGGTTGCGCTGCAATCCATCGGCTTTGCGCAGTAAACTGGGCTCTGAAACTTTTAGAGAGGCTCGCCATTTCGGCGGGCCTTTTCTTTTGGGCGTGTGCCGCTCTGCGGTTGCATCACGGGGTGTCTGTGCATAGGCTTGGGCTATGAAGCATGTACCCAAAGAAACCACCGACGACGCGCTTATTCAGGAGTTTCTGAAAAAAGGCGGCGAAGTTAAGGTTGGCAAAACCAAGCCCGCAAACCCCGAGCTTGGCCTGAGCAACAACCAGTGGAACAACAAGCTGACCCGCGAAGAAAAGGCCGCACGCGACAAAAAGGCGTGAGGCAGATCGCAGGGGGAAGCGCTGGCCTTTGGGCTAGCGGAGCGCTTTTGTGCGCTGGGTCTTCACAATTTTAGACAAATTGCTCGCGAATGAGGCGCTCTTCGAGGCCGTGTTCGGGATCAAACAGAATATGGTGCGCGATATCGGTTTGTGAGCGGATCTCGACGCTTGCGATATCGGGGAAAGAGTTGCTGTCGGCGTCGGCCATGACAGGGCGCTTCTCTGGCTCGCTGACTTCGATGGTCACGGTGGCAGACTTTGGCAGCAACGCCCCGCGCCAGCGGCGGGGGCGGAACGGTGCGATGGCTGTGAGCGCCAGCACATCAGAGCCGATCGGCAGGATCGGGCCGTGGGCGGAGTAGTTGTAGGCGGTCGAGCCTGCGGGTGTGGCCACAAGCGCACCATCGCAGACCAGCTCTTCCATGCGCAGGCGGCCATCGACTGTGATCTTGAGTTTGGCGGCCTGTGGGCCCATGCGCAAGACAGAGACTTCGTTGATGGCAAGCGCCTCGTGCACGGTGCCGTCTGTGCCTGTGGCGCGCATGGCGAGGGGGTTGATTGTGGTGGTTTCGGCCGCATCAAGGCGCTCGAGCAGGTCAGACTCGTTGTATTCGTTCATCAGGAAGCCGACTGTGCCCCGGTTCATCCCGTAGACAGGGGCGGGCAGGCTCTGGGTGCGGTGGAGTGTCTGCAACATGAAGCCGTCGCCGCCAAGCGCCACGATGATATCGGCGCTCTCTTCGGGCGCGTTGCCGTAGCGGCTGACAAGGGCCGCGCGGGCTGTTTGGGCCATCGGAGCATCAGAGGCAGTGAAGGCGATTTTCAGGGCCATGAGGGGGCTTTCTCGTTTCCTATAGGCGGCAAGGTTAACCTATAAAAACGGCTTGTCCACCGCAGGCCTGCGGTTTTGGCGCGCAGGTGTGGGTATTGGTCGTAATTGGTGTTCCTTTTCGGAAGTGTTTCCAATAGGAAACTCTGGAATCGGAACCTATTTGAACAAGGGATCATCATGTCTGACACAGGTTTTTTTACGGAATCACTGGCTTCGCGCGACCCTGAGCTTTGGGGCAGCATCGAAAGCGAGCTGGGCCGCCAGCGCGACGAGATCGAGCTGATCGCCTCGGAAAACATCGTTTCGGCTGCTGTGATGGAAGCGCAGGGCACGGTGATGACCAACAAATACGCTGAAGGCTATGCGGGCCGTCGCTATTATGGCGGGTGCCAATATGTTGATGTGGCCGAAAACCTCGCCATCGACCGCGCCAAGCAGCTGTTTGGCTGTGACTTCGCCAATGTGCAGCCCAACTCGGGCTCACAGGCCAACCAAGGCGTGTTTCAGGCGCTGCTCCAGCCCGGTGACACGATCCTCGGGATGAGCCTTGATGCGGGTGGCCACCTGACACACGGCGCAAAGCCGAACCAGTCGGGCAAGTGGTTCAATGCGGTTCAGTACGGCGTGCGCCGCGACACGCTGGATGTCGATTATGACGAGATGGAAGCGCTGGCCAAAGAGCACCAGCCCAAGATGATCATTGCGGGTGGGTCTGCCATTCCGCGTGAGCTTGATTTTGCGCGTATTCGCAAGATTGCCGATATGGTCGGCGCTTATGTGCTGGCTGATGTTGCGCATTTTGCGGGCCTGATTGCCACGGGTGAATATCCGTCGCCTTTCCCGCATGCCCATGTTGCGACAACGACCACCCACAAAACACTCCGCGGCCCGCGTGGCGGCATGATCCTTACGAATGACGAGGCACTGGCCAAGAAGTTCAATTCGGCGATCTTCCCCGGTATTCAGGGCGGCCCGCTGATGCACGTGATTGCAGCCAAGGCTGTGGCCTTTGGCGAAGCGCTGCGCCCTGAGTTCAAGGCCTACATCAAGCAGGTGAAAGTCAACGCGGCTGCGCTGGCGGACCAGCTTATGAAGGGCGGTCTGGATATCGTGACAGGCGGCACGGACACGCATGTGATGCTGGTTGATCTGCGCCCCAAGAAGGTGACAGGCAACATCACAGATGCCGCGCTTGGCCGTGCGCATATCACGACCAACAAAAACGGTATTCCGTTTGATCCTGAAAAGCCGACAGTGACCTCAGGCATCCGCCTTGGCACGCCTGCGGGCACAACCCGTGGCTTTGGCGAGGCCGAGTTCCGCCAGATCGCCGACTGGATTGTCGAAGTTGTGGACGGGCTTGCCGCCAACGGCCCAGAGGGCAACGAAGCCGTCGAAGCCAAAGTGCGCGGCGAAGTGGCCGAGATGCTGAAGAAGTTCCCGCTTTATCCCAACCTGTAAGGCGGGTCATGGTGGGTTAGCACCCACCCTACGATTTCAGGAGCCTCCAGCGGAAACGCTGGGGGCTTTCTTTTTGGGTTTCTTTTTTGCAGCTTTGGGCTTTTGATGTGGGCAACATACAGGAGCGAGACATGCAGAACGGTTTTTCAGACGAAGTGATGAACGAAGTGCGCGCGCGGTTTGCGCATGTGGAGGCATGTCCGTTTGAGGGGCCGCGTGTGTTTTTTGAAAATGCGGGCGGGGCGCTGACGCTCAACTCGGTTGTGGACACCTCGGCGAAGTTTGCGGCCATTCCTGACAATCAGGGGCGCGCCAACGGGGCGAGCCGCGCGCTTGTTAAGATCATCGAACGCGCCAAGGCCGATATGGCGCTGATGATGAACGCGCCTGAGGGCGGACAGTTTTTTGTGGGCGAAAGCGGCACGGAGCTTCTCTTCCGGCTGATCATGAACGCCTGTCTGGCCCGCAAAGGGCAGGGGAAAGTGCTGAGCAGCAGCCTTGAGCACCCTGCCAGCCGCTCGGCGGCGGCGCGCTGGAGCGGTGAGGCAGGGCTTGAGCATGTTGTGATTGCCCATGACGACGCCAGCGGCACGATCGAGGCTGCGGCTTACGCGGCGGCTGTGAGTGAGGATACTGTCGTGGCGACGATTTTGCACACCTCTCCTGTCACGGGCATGGGGGTGGATGTTGCGGCTGTTTCAGCCGCGATCCGTGCGAAGGCACCTGACTGTTTGATCATTGTCGATGGCATTCAGCACGCGGCACACGGGGCGATTGATCTGGCGGCCTATAATGTTGATGGCTATGTGATCAGCCCTTACAAGATGTTTTCGCGCCATGGCTACGGGCTGGCCTGGATGTCAGAGGCTCTGGAGCAAGTTGCGCATAATGCGCTTGATGGCGGGCCTCTGCTCAACTGGGAGATGGGCACGCGCGACACCGGGGCTTATGCCACGCTCACAGATGTCTGTGGCTATCTGGAGTGGTTGGGCGGAGCGGTGTCGGGCGCCAGCGAACGCCGTGCGCGGATCGTGGCGGCAGGCGAGGCGATCCATGCGCAGGAAAAGGCCCTGACCGATGCGATGATAGACGGGGTGGGCAACCTTGCGGGGCTGCGCGAGATGGAGCGCGTAACGATCCTTGGTGGGCCAGACAACGCGGCACGCGAGGGGCTTGTTTCGCTTGTGGTTGAGGGCGTGCCCTCCGTCGATGTGGTGGAGCGGCTGAATGCGGCGGGGGTGCGCACGCATCTGCGCAAGGCTGACCATTATTCCGGCAATATCCTGACGCCATTGGGCCTTGAGGGCTGTGTGCGGGTCTCGATGTGTCACTACAATTCGGTTCAGGATGTGAGCCAGTTTCTTGCGGTGATGAAAGAGATTGCCGGCTAGGGCCGTTGCCTCTTTCAGGCGAAAGATGAGTTTCGGGCAGAACGACGGGGTGGGCAGGCTGTTTGGCGCAGCGCGCCTCACTTTACGCCGCGTTGTGCGTTTCATTTTTGGATTTAGTCACTAGGTTGAAGCGCAAGCGCAATACGGAGAGCGGCACATGAAGTTGACAGTAGATGGCACGGTTCACGAAGTGGACGTTGAGGGCGAGATGCCGCTTCTTTGGGTGTTGCGGGACGAGTTGAACATCAAAGGTGTGAAATATGGCTGCGGGATTGCGGCCTGTGGCGCTTGCACTGTCCATATTGATGGCGAGGCTGTGCGCTCGTGCCAAGTGGCGGCCGAAGATGTCTGGGGTGCTGTGACCACAATCAACGGTCTTGGCACGCCCGATGCCATGCACGCGGTGCAGGCCGCTTGGGCCGAACATCAGGTGGCACAATGCGGATATTGCCAGTCTGGGCAGATGATGCAGGCGGCAGCGCTTTTGGCCGCGGAGCCCGCGCCAAGCGATAGCGCGATTGACGAAGCGATGCGCGGCAATCTGTGCCGCTGCGGGACGTATCCGCGCATCAGAGCGGCTGTGAAGACAGCGGCCAAAACGCTGGCGGAGGGCTGAGACATGGGCAAGGTCAAAACAATTGCACGGCGCTCTTTTCTGATTGGCTCGGCGGCTGTCGCAGGAGGCGTTGCCTTTGGCGTTTGGCGCTACAAGACGCCCTACGCCAACCCGCTCGAGGCGGGCTTGGATGCGGGCGAAGCCGCGCTGACGCCCTATGTGAAAATTGACGCCTCAGGCGTGACGCTGATCACGCCGCGTGCTGACAAGGGGCAGGGCGCCTACCATGTGCAGGCGGCCCTTATTGCTGAAGAGCTGGATGTTGCGCTTGACGCTGTGAAGATTGACCCCGGCCCCCCTGATCGCGCCTATTGGAACACAGCGCTTGCGCCTGAGGCGGCCGAATTTATGGCCCCTGAAGAGGGCTTTATGCGCGATGCGGTGACGGGTGTTTTGAGCTCGGTGATGAAATTTGCGGGGATGCAGATCACGGGTGGCTCAACCACGGTGCCAGACGGCTTTATGAAGTTGCGCGCTGCGGGGGCGAGTGCACGCGAGACACTGAAGTTGGCGGCGGCTGCGCGGCTGGGTGTGGAGGCAAGCGCACTGCGCGCCGAGGCGGGGCGGGTGATTGCGCCCGATGGCACGGCGCTGACCTATGAAGAGCTGGCGACGGATGTGGCTGGTATGGAACCTGTGCAGGATGTGCCGCTGCGCGCGCCAGAGGATTGGCGCTATCTGGGCAAGCCTATGCAGCGGCTGGATATTCTGGCCAAGAGCACGGGGACGCAGCGCTATGGCATCGACTTTGAAATCGACGGCATGGTGCATGCGGCGGTGAAGCTTGCGCCTGCGCAGGGCGGCGGGCTTGTGCGCTATGATGCCAGCGCGGCTTTGGGCATGCGCGGTGTGCGCGGGGCCTATGAGGTGACGGGTGGTGTGGCTGTCGTGGCTGATAACACATGGCGCGCGTTTCAGGCCGCCGAAGCGGTGGAGGCCGAGTGGAGCGCTGCGCCTATGCCTGCGCGTATGGCCGAGCACTGGGCTGCTCTTGAGGCGGCCTTTGTGCCCAGCCATCAGGACAGCCGTGTTCGCGATGATGGTGATGTGGACGCCGCGATGGTGACGGGCCAAGTGGTGACGGCGGACTACCGCGCGCCCTATCTGGCCCATGCACCGCTTGAGCCTGTGAGCGCTGTTGTGCGTGTTGCAAACGATGGCGTGGATGTGTGGACGGGGACGCAGATCCCGCGGTTTGTGCAGAACAACGTGGCCAAGATCGCTGGTGTTGAGGCGGATGCTGTGCGCGTGCATGTGCTGATGATGGGGGGCAGCTTTGGCCACCGTCTTGAAGATGATGTGGTGCGCCAAGCCGCTGAAGTGGCTGTGCAGATGCGTGGTGTGCCGGTGAAGCTGACCTATAGCCGCGAGACCGACATGGCACATGACTATACCCGCCAGATTGCCATGGCGAAGATGCGTGGCACGGTGAAGGAGGGGCGCGTTGAAGCCTATGACCTCTCCATCGCGATGCCCTCGGTGATTGTGAGCCAGATGGGGCGGCAGGGCCTTGGTGTGCCCGGGCCTGACAGCCAGATCGTGGCGGGGGCGTTTGAGCAGCCCTTTGCGATTCCGCATCATCGGGTGACGGGCTACCGCGCCGATCCGCTTGCGCCTTTGAGCTCTTGGCGCTCTGTGGGGGCCTCGAGCAACGGGTTTTTCTATAACCTTGGCTTGGAAGAGCTGATTGAGGCGGCTGGGGCCGACCCGATTGAAGAGCGCTTGCGGCTGGCGAGCGACCCGCTTGCAGCAAAGGTGCTGGAAGCTGTTGCAGAGATGTCAGGTTGGGACGGGCCAAACATGGGGCCACGGCGTGGACGCGGTGTGGCGATGACGCGCTCTTTTGGCGTGCATTGTGCGCAAGTGGTCGAGGTGCGCGACACTGACGCTGGCATCCAGATTGACAAGGTTTATGTGGCTGCCGAAGTGGGGCGCGTGCTTGACCCTGTGAATTTTGAAAATCAGGTGCAAGGCGGTGTTGTCTGGGGGCTGGGCCATGCGATGAACTGCGAAATCACGTATGAAAACGGTGTGGCAGAGCAGCAGAACTTTGATGCTTTTGAGGGGATGCGCCTGAGCCAGTGCCCGGAGATTCTGGTGCGCGGCCTTGAGAACGGGGATGCTGTGCGCGGTGTCGGCGAGCCGCCCGTGCCGCCTGCCGCGCCTGCTTTGGCGGCGGCTATCTATGCGGCAACGGGTGTGCGCCTGCGCGAGATGCCATTTTCGAAGGTGGTGCGCTTTGCGGGCTAGCGGAGCACGGGTTGCAACCTGATGTGGCGCGTGGCAGAGCAGACCGAAGAGCTTTAGGCAAGGACGAACACATGAGCGCGGACACAGCAGACACTTTGCGCGGCAGGTTTTTGGAGGCCATGAGCCGTGCCGCCAATTCTATCTATATCGTTACGACAGATGGCCCTGCGGGCCGTGGCGGTGTGACGGTCACGGCGTTTTCCAGCGTGTCGGCAGATGTGACGGAGCCGCGCCTGTTGATTTGTCTCAATCATGAGAGCAGCACGGCGCAGCTTATTCGCGCCAATGGTGCCTTCTGTGTGAACCTTTTGGGCGCGCAGCATGAGCATATTTCAGAGCGGTTTGCCGGACGCATTGGCAAGGGCGAAGACCGTTTTGCAGAAGGCAGCTGGCTGCCTGCGGCCAGCGGTTTGCTGCGGCTTGAAGATGCGCTGGCGAGTTATGATTGCCGCTTGAGCGAGCAGAGCCTTGTTGGCACGCACCATGTTTTGTTCGGAGCGGTGCAGGAGGTTGTGTTGGGCGCCGATGGTTTGCCGCTTTTGCACAACCGTCGCGGTTACGGGCAGGTGGCCGAGGGCTAAACGCGCCCTCGACCTTTTTGCTTAACGGCCGATGAAGGCTTCGGCGAGAGCCATAAACAGCGGGATGCTCAGGATGGCGACGGGTGTTCCGAGGCCAGTGGATGTGCCGACATAGGCCGATGTGTTGGCTTCGGGAACCGCCGCGCGCATGGTGGGGGGGCCTGATATGTCCGAGCTTGAAGCGGCCATGACCGAGAGCAGAACGACACCTCCAGCGGAGAAACCTGTCAGCTCATGTGCCCCAAGGCCGATGGCAAAGCCGATAAGGCCGTGGATGAGGGGCGCTGTGAGGCCATAGAGGATATAGGCGTGGGCGACTTTGCGCAGCTCGGAGAGGCGTGACCAGGCCTCCATCCCCATGATCAGCATCAGGATTGAGAGCAGCCCGCGAAAGAGCGGCTCATAGAAGCTTTTATAGACCGTATCGGGCTGGGCAAAAATGCCGATGGCGAGGCCCACGAGCAGTGCCGAGATGGCCGGGCTGCGGAAGGTATCAACGAGGATCGACTTCAGCAGGCCCTCGGCCACAGGGCTCTTGGGGCCTGTGCCAGCAGCACCACTGCCCAGCGTGACCGTGCCGCCCGAGGCAGAGGCGGCATTGGCCCGCCGTGCCAGCGAGAGCTTGGCCAGCACAATCGCTGTGACCAGTGCGGCGATGTCCATAAACGGGTAGAGCGCGCCGATGAAGCCCTCGTAAGCGATGCCGCTGTCATCAAGCATGGCCATGCTGGCGGCAAGGGTCGAGGCGGAGACCGCCCCGAACATGCCTGCGGTGGCGAGGGCATCGACCTCGCTCACCCCGCGTAGCTTGGCCAGGGTGAGTGTTCCAAGGAGGACAATGCCGATCCCGACGGCGGCGGCGCCCAGTGCGGGCACAATCAGCTCGACTAAGTTGGCGTCGCGCACAGACATGCCTGCCCCGAGGCCAACTTTGAGCAGGAGCAGGATCACGATGAATTTATACACTGGATCGGGTATTTCAAAGCGGCTGCCGAGCGCTGCGAGGAGCATACCTCCGATGAGGAAGGCGAGAGTTGGCTTTTGCAACTGTTCTGCAACAGTGCTGGCGATGGTGATGAGGATGTCCATGGCGCGCTCCTAGCTTGATTTTGTCTTGGATAGCGGCGCTATGATGTAAATAAAAATATATATTTATGCCAAAAATGATCTATAAAATAAAACAATGGACAGATTGAACTATCATCATTTGCGCTACTTTCGTGAGGTGGCAAAGGAGGGGCATTTGGGGCGCGTGGCGGCGCGCCTGAATGTGTCGCAGTCGGCTTTGTCTATCCAGATCAAGCAGTTGGAAGACCGCCTCGGCCACCCCTTGTTTGACCGTGTCGGGCGCGGGCTTGTGCTGACGGAAGCCGGAAAGATCGCGTTGGCCCATGCGGAGCGCATTTTTGGGGCGGGGCAAGAGCTGTTGGCTGAGCTTGAGCAGAGCGAGACGGCCAACCCCCCGTTGCGTGTGGGCGCTCTATCGACTCTGTCGCGCAACTTTCAACTGCAGTTTTTGCGCCCGCTTCTGGCGGCGGGGCGGTTTGAGATTGATCTGAAATCAGGCAATATGCGCGGCCTTCTCGCCGATCTGGAGGCGCTGGAGCTTGATGTTGTTCTGACAACAGAAGTGCCGCAGGGGGCCGGGCCTGTGGCTTTTGCGGCGCAGCGGATCGCCGAACAGCCTGTCGCTTTGCACGGCCAACCTGCGCGGCTGGCCTATGCTGGCTTGGCGCAGCTTCTGGCTGCGGAGCCGGTTATCTTGCCGACCGAGAGCAACATCAGCGCAGGCTTTGAGAGCCTCTGTGCGCGACTGGGCGTGCAGCCCCGCATCGCGGCGCGGGTCGACGACATGGCGATGGTGCGGCTTTTAACGCGTGAGGGCGCGGGCGTGGCGCTGGCGCCTAGCGTTGTTCTGG
>P_2C_Liq_2_UnCtyDRAFT_1000517_pt1 | contig 10335 bp, 8 predicted proteins | sample Pon2CUnioCityCA_FD_10236 | JGI IMG/M metagenome (IMG submission 10236) | reverse complement strand
TTCTTCCCAGTGGGAAACACCGGACCCGCGCTGGAACAAATCGAGCAAGCCAAATCAATTTGTAGGCAGTGTGATGTCGCCGCTCAGTGTCTCGAGTATGCGATCCGCGAAAACCAGGACACTGGCGTCTGGGGTGGCCTCAGTGAGGACGAACGCCGCTCATTGAAGCGCAAGTACGCCAGAGCTCGCAGAGCCGGCTAGCAGGGAATAGAGAGCTTTACTCGGGTTCCACCACGAATTGGAGAAGTCCAACTGATGTTTCCCCGAAGTTCTCCCTCAACCAAACTTCGAATAATCTGAGTTCCCAAACCAGAACCCTCTTTACCCTCAGGCATTCCGATGCCATCATCGGTAACCTCGATGTCCAGTCGATTGTTCTCTCGCTTCACCCCCACCATCACAACTCCACTTCTGTCTCGCAACCCATGCTCAACCGCATTGCTAACAATCTCGGTTAAAGCGATTGCCAATGGGGTGGCTCGCTCGCTTGGAATCTCTCCAAACCTTCCATCAATTTTGGTCTCCACAGTGGCCCGATAGCTTGCAAACAATTCCCCAACTAGATTCAGAATCTGTTGGAAAACCGAATCGAACTCAACATCTTGCTGGCTCAGTTCACTCAGAGCTTCATGCACCAGACCAATTGCATTTACTCGCCTGAGAGCCTGCTGAAGAGAGTTTTTGACTTCTTCACTTTCGGATTTTCGAGCCTGTATTTTTAGCAAGCTAGAAACCGTCTGCAAATTGTTTTTCACCCTGTGATGAATCTCGCGAATTGTCACATCCTTGGTGATGAGCTCGCGCTCTCTATCTCTTAGCTGGGTGACGTCCCTGACTAAAATCAATCCTCCAACCCGCTCTCCCTGATTGATTAGCGGGATTGAACGAATGGAGAGCGTTGAATTCAGAGTGCTCAGATCGCTTCTCCAACTATCTTTTGCACTCAGCACCATTGGAAGTCCCTCATCCACCTGCAGCAGAGAGCTGTTGCCCCCGACAGCTAGCTCGGCCAGTATTTCCCCTTCTAACTCGCCCTCAATCCCTGCTCTATTGAAAGCACTCAGTGCATTAGGGCTTGCGAAGGTAACGCGTCCCTCTTTATCAACTCGAATCAGACCGTCATTAGCTCTTGGTGCTCCCCTTTTCGGGCCGGTTCCGGCATCCTTATTTGGGAAATTTCCATTACTGACCATATTCAACAAATCATTGGCGCAAGACAGATAGGCCTTTTCTAGTTTTGAAGAATAAAACCCCGCACGATTAGAAGTGTGTCGGGTGATAACCGCAATGGGCTCCCCGGCTGCATTATTCACAGGAACTGCAGTTAATTGATCCGGATTGTCATAATCCTTGGAACCAGCTGAGGTCGCAATCTCATTTTCTTTCCAGGCAAGTTCAATTTGTATTTCCCAGTTTCGCTGCGGAAAGTTCCCTGTTATGTCTCTATAGAACCTGGTGGCGGCGGATGAGGGCCTAGCGTGCCCGGCAGCAATGAAACCCTCTTTGGTTGGAACCCACATAACCAGATCGGCAAAAGCCAGGTCTGCGATCAACTGCCAATCAGACATCAACGCCTCGAGCCAGATTACTGATTGCTCGGTCACGGATGCTTTTTGCCAGAAGTTGGTCACACCCGAATTCTAGTGAGTCGAGTCAACTCGAGATTGAATCAGGTTTTTCACAGCAATGCTGATTGGGCTTTTTCTATTTACCTCACCTACTGAAATGCCCTTGGCAATCGCTGCTGTCAAGTTGTCATCCTCACCTATGATTTCCAAAAGTGGTTGTCCAGTGTTTTCTTGAACCACTGTCTTCAAAGCCTTTCGGCCACCCGCCCCTAAAGACCCTGCCCTGTAAATATTTGCAATCAAAGAAGTTTCTGCCTTTTTCAAAAAAAGCTTTGCAATACCCTCTGGATCTGCCCTGAAAATTCCATATGCGTTCTCTGATGCGTCAATGGCCTCAGACTGAAGCTCGAACAGCTTTGAATTTGTAGTTTGCGAATAAAGGCTTCCCAGGTCCAAAACAATCTCGTCATACCAGTTAGCCAATTGCACCAGAAGAGAAGTAATCGAACCTGTCTCAATGGAGTTAAATCTTCCCTGAACCGGCATTCCAGCCATTAGGTGCAAATGCCTGTGGTCCTCACTTTGAACAATCAGCTGGTTGAGGTTGGTGGCATCCAGTCTTGATTGAGTGGCCAAACGCAGACCCGCTTGCAGACCACTGGGATAATCATCTACTGCCAGATAAATCATTAACGATGGATCTACCAGATCAAAATCAATCAACAGTGTTTTGCGTCGTAATTTGGCCAGTTGAGTCGCATACTCCAAGCTCAGAACACTTGCCCCGCCGGTCCCAGTTGACCAAAAGCAGTTGATTGAATTTTCTAATTCAAGCGTTTGTTCAAAAGAACGTTTCATAACCCAGGCTCAACTAAGAACACTTTGTGCGCTGAGGCCATAGATTTCAACACTTCTGGAAGTGTTGATTCTGGGATGGTTATCTCAACGTATGGTTGCTCGTCTGCAAACAACCCCTCGCTCTTTTGAATCTCCACCAATCTGCCAACAGCAAGTTGCACTGCTGGTTCCAGCTGTTCAAACTGTTCCCCACTGACAACCCATAATCCGACCAAATCCCCAATTCGCAAACTATTGGCAACAGGTAGTTCGGGTTTGAAGCGAATCATAGTGAAACCCTTGGGTCCAGAGCTTTGAACTTGAGATTTGGCAAGAATTTCACCCCGGCCAATTGATTTTGCCAGCACCGAACCCGATGGAAATTGCTCTGATCTGAAATAAGAGCTGTTGTTCTCAGGTAGGCCAACTCCAGCAGCCTCAAAATCACTAATTGACAACTGTTGACCTGCAGATAAATCCCGCTTGGCAATCAATAATTCTGGAACTGGACGTGAAAATTGCAACAAAGCTACCGCTATCAACAGCACTGACAACCCCACGCTTACAAGCACTAAGGGGCTAAACACTCTTCGAATCTTTCTTAGGTTCATGCCACCAAATAATCAGAGAACGGCCTTGGTCGCAGCTGGTTATCCACAGCCGAGGACATTAATTTCAAGTTATCCACAACCACCAAATGGGGTACTGGAAAACTCCCTCGGGGTTGCCTAAGTTCTAGTTACTCCAAACGAAAGGGGGCAGAGATGAGCAATACAGCCAAAGGAAACAGTGATGTAAAGAAGATCATCGCCCAGCTGGGTCAGGTCTATGCGGACATCCTGGGAGGAATGAGGGGTCCGGAACAGTTAGCTCGGTGGCTCAGTGAGGACACCTATTTAATGGTGGCAAACCAGCATTGTTTGGAAAATAGAGCAAGGGCTAGAAAACGCCAATCGAACCAGCGGGAGTTCTTTCGAGTTACCAGAGCCGAAATCTTTCCGGCCCCACGGAACACCATCGAGGCGGTGGTCTTGGTCAAGTCATCGAAAACGGTGCAAGCCATCAGCATGAGGCTAGATAAGGTTTATAGCCGGTGGCGAGTCACCCACATCGAACTTATTTAGGACTTAAAAAATGAAGATCCGGGTCCCGTTCTTGGTGGCTTTTTAGCCTGAGCCCTGCGTTGCGCACGGTTCAAAGTTTGACCCTTTGCAGCAGCAGGCTGGGTCGCGGGACTTTCTTGAACCTTGTCCCCCTGCTGAACTCTAACTCCTCCGCCTTCGGTCGGAGCACTCAGAGTTAGCTCACCTGGCTTTGGCTGCTCTAGTTCAGGAGCCTTCTTTATTTCGACTCTGAACATTGTTGAAACAGTCTCTTCTCGGATTCCAGCCATCATCTCCATAAACATCGTGTGGCCCTCGCGCTGATACTCAACCAGCGGATCCCTCTGCGCCATGGACCTAAGGCCGATGCCTTCTTTCAGGTAATCCATCTCATAGAGGTGGTCTCGCCACTTCCTGTCCAAAACGCTAAGGATTACTCTGCGCTCCAAATCACGCATGATTTCCTCGCCGAGCTCTTCAGTCCTGCGCTGATAGGCAAACTTGGCATCGCTTGTTAGCTCTTCTANTAGCCATTCGCGAGTGACTTTCGAACGAGCCCCCGCCTCAGCCATTACCTCATCGATTTCCAGCCCTATTGGGTAAATCCTGGTCAATTCCTCCCAAAGCTCCTCAAGCTCCCAGTCCGAATTACCGGTTGGGATTTTCTGCTCAACAATGACTTTCAGAGTTCCCTCTAAGAAATCAGTGATGGTTTCTTGAACGTCATCCCCCTCCAGGATTCGGGTTCGGTCAGCATAAATCGCAAGACGCTGATTGTTCATAACGTCGTCGTATTTCAAAATGTTCTTACGTATCTCTGCATTTCGACCCTCAACCTGAGACTGAGCGGAAGCAATTGCTCGCGAGACAACGCCTGACTCAATCGCCTGGTCATCTGGAATGCCGCCGCGGTTCATTATGGATGCAGCCGCTCCTGAATTGAAAAGTCGCATCAGATCATCGGTCAGTGAAAGATAGAACCTAGATTCGCCCGGATCACCCTGTCGACCAGATCTACCCCTCAGCTGGTTATCAATTCGCCTAGATTCGTGACGCTCAGTTCCCAAGACATAAAGGCCACCAACTGCTCTAACCTTGTCGCCTTCGGACTGAACTTGCTCGCCGACACGAGAAAAAATCGCATCCCACTCGGCTTCATAGCGCTCTGGATCCTCATTGGGATCCAAACCCTTTGCCTTGGCCTCAGCAACAGCCAAAAACTCAGCGTTACCACCCAGCATGATGTCTGTTCCACGCCCGGCCATGTTGGTTGCAACCGTAACAGCTGATAAACGACCCGCCTGCGCAACGATCTGTGCCTCTGATGCGTTGTTTTTCGCGTTTAGAACCTCGTGACGGATTCCTCGCTTAGAAAGCAAAGAAGATAGGTATTCGCTTTTTTCAACAGATGTAGTTCCAACCAAAACTGGCTGGCCNAGTTTGTTTCTATCNGCGATGTCATCCACAACCATCTGGAATTTGATTTCTTCGTTTTTATAAATCAAATCCGACTGGTCTTTTCTGACCATTGGTTTATTGGTTGGAATNGGAACCACGCCGAGTTTATAAGTGGACATGAATTCGGCNGCCTCTGTCTCGGCNGTACCGGTCATACCTGAAAGCTTGTCGTANANACGGAAGTAGTTNTGCAGGGTNATAGANGCAAGTGTTTGGTTCTCNGCCTTGATTGGCACGCCCTCTTTGGCTTCAATTGCCTGGTGCATACCCTCGTTGTATCGTCTGCCCGGAAGAATACGCCCGGTGTGCTCGTCAACAATCTGCACCTCGTCGTTTACCACGACATAATCTTTGTCTTTTTTGAATAGGACTTTTGCCTTAATTGCATTGTTCAAAAATGAGATCAGGGGCGTATTTTCAGATTCATAAAGGTTGTCTATTCCGAGGTAATCTTCGACCTTTTCAATTCCTGGTTCCAAGATGCCGACAGTTCTCTTTTTTTCGTCGACCTCGAAGTCCTCATCCACCTCCATTTGCTGAACCAGCTTGGAAAAGACTCCAAACCAGCGGTTAGCGTCGCCTTGAGCGGGTCCAGAAATAATCAGCGGGGTTCTGGCCTCATCAATCAGAATCGANTCNACCTCATCGACAATTACGAAAAAATGACCTCGNTGAACCAAGCTGGCTTTGTCCAGAGCCATGTTGTCACGCAGGTAGTCAAAACCAAATTCNTTNTTCGTTCCATAGGTTATNTCCGCCATGTATTGCTCTTTGCGAACAGNTGGTTCCTGACCAGANACCAAGCATCCGGTNGTCATGCCCAAGGCTCTAAAAACCCTNCCCATCAGATCTGANTGGTAGCCNGCNAGNAAGTCATTCACNGTCACGATGTGAACACCGCGACCTGCAATTGCATTCAGATAAGCNGGNAGTGTNGCNACCAGTGTCTTACCCTCACCAGTTTTCATCTCGGCAATGTTTCCCATGTGTAGNGCAGCNGCNCCCATGACCTGNACATCGTANGGACGCAANCCAATTGTTCGCTTGCTGGCCTCGCGAACGGCAGCAAATGCCTCTGGCATCAAATCATCCAGCGACTCCCCGCTGGCGTAACGCTCTCGNAAATTTACAGTTTCCTGCTGTAGCTCCTCATCTGTGAGGTCTTCAAAATAACTCTCAAGGGCGTTTACGTTTTTTGTGATGGTTGAGAGTTTTTTTAGGATGCGACCNTCGCCGGCGCGCAACACTCTCTCTACGACTGATGCCAAAATTTTCTCCTGATTTTGTANTGCAAGTCTATTGGTTTCACCTGAGTGAAATTACTCCGTAGNTCCAACCCTTGCGCCTGTAAACAACTGAAACCCGATTGTTTTCAGAGTTGTGGAACAAATAAAAATCATGACCTACCAATTCCATTCGGTCTACTGCTTGCTCGGCAGTCATTGGCTCACCCTTGAATTGTTTCTCTCGAATCATGATTGGGCTGTTTTCTTCAATGACTTGAATCTCTCCGGTGGCCGCTTCCAGTATGTCCCTATCAACCGGAACAACGTCTATGTCGGCAAAGTTATTGGCAGAAAGTTCGCTTGTTCCTTTGTTGTGATGACCGGTTCCACGGTGGCTTTTGTGCTTATCCGCATACCGCCTCAATCTTTCGGTTAGCTTTCCAAAAGCAATGTCAAAGGCTGCGAATTTATCCTCTGATCTTGCCTCTGCTCGAACCACGTGCCCTGGCTCGTATACGGTGAGTTCAACTTGCTCGCGCTGTCCATCGCTTCGACCCTGCTCATAGCGAGTTACTTTGATATGTAGCTCCTCTGGCTTATGGGCGAGTTGTTCAACTTTGCCTGCACGCTCATCTACGTAGTCTCGAAATCTCTCAGATATGTCTAGGTTTTTGGTGCTGAATCGAAGTTGCATGATGCCTCCAGAATCTGATCGATGAATACTTACTATTCATAGTTTGCCCCTTTTGGGTCGGTTGAGCAAAGCGCAAAAACCCCAACCACCCGACCTCCCTCACTCTTTACCGCCCGAATCATCTCCCTGATGGTGGCGCCAGTGGTTACAACGTCATCGAAAATAATAAATTCACCGGTCCCCCTGAGTTCGAACAACTGCTGAATATTCAATTGTCTGTTGACGTAATCCAGTCCCTGCTGGGAATCATTTTGCTTGACCCGTTTGAGACTGGTGCTCAATCTGAAACCCGCTTTTTTGGCAATATCGGCAGCTGGATTAAATCCGCGTTTTCTAAATGCTGCGTTTGTTGAGGGTGGAACTATCGTTTGCAGATCTGAATCAAATTCAACGGAGTTTCTGAATGCTTCAGCCAGTGTGTTGATGTACCCATACTCGTTATGGTTCTTAAGCCTCCCTAAGGCCGAGGCCAGCAACCCCTCGTAGCGAAATGCGGACTTGAATAAAAATCCCGGCCTTTGTCTCTCACCGGTCATTAACTCATTGCTGAGGCACTCATCACACAAAAATTCGTCCGGTTTGAAACATCCGAGGCAGCTAATTGGAAAGATCGTCGAAAACATTTGTCAACAGTGGCTGATATCAAACCAAAATTTTGAGCTTTTGTGAAAATTGTGGAAATCAGCGGGCTGTATTCAGACCAACTGCATCGCTAACTAGCGATCGCCATGAGTTACCAAACCTTGACCAAACCTCACCAAGCGGGCTCATGACATAAATGGCGTTGCCAACCGTAGCCAGCTGCTCAACCGTGACAGGTGGAGTTACTCCAAGTTCAGTTTCTCCCAACAGCGAGCCGATGGAGACAATGGTTGAGTCAGTGACAGATCTTTCAACCAGTGCAATCTCATTTTCACCGAGCCAAGAAACAGTTTGCGGCCTGGCCGAGCGGATGTTTACGGGATCGGTGAGCGCTCTCGGTTGACCGTCGGAGTCTCTGACAATCCCTCTTACGCGCAACTGGTTGCCATCCTCGTTTTCTACTATCTCAACCAATCTGGAGCCTTCTGGCGATACAGCAAAGTCAACTCGGTTGGGCTGAGTCTGTTCAACAACTGTAGATAGCTCCCCATCCCTGTAAACATTTATCCCGGAATCGGAACCCACCGACCATAAAAACCCATCCGCGTCAAAGTGTGGCTTCAAAATGCTCGGCCTGGCATCAATTAACTCGCTCTGAGTGGAGCCAAGACTTGCAAGATGCAGTCCCTCTTCATTAACCAATGCCAAAAGCTGGTCAGTCTCGGAAACAGCTATGGATTCGGGATTGAGCCTCAATACGTGAGTGCTTCCGCCTGCAAGTGGAATTGCAGTTGAACCGTTTATTCGATAAACCGATGACTCGCTAAGCATCACTGGAGTGCCTGGTGACAGAGGCAACTGGGCAGTGTTGATGCTTTCGATCTCTTGGATGTTTCTATCAATCAGTAGCTGCACAGAGCCAACCGTAGGCAAGGCAGTGAGAGTCTTTTCAAACTGGGCCTTCATGAGCGATCTCATTCTGGAATCAGCAGTCAAAGCCTGTGAAGAAAGATCAACCTGAGCTACCGAATCTTCGGTGACAACCGCGTCAATGGTCAGTGTTGTTTGATCTGGGATGGCTGAACGGACTGCACCCTGCAGCCATTCAGATGGACCATCCAGCAAAGCCCTCACCATCCTGGTGGAACTAGAACTTCTTACAGGGAACCACCTGACATCACTCACAAGATAGCGATAACCGCGGTCAAAGAAATAGATTGGGTAGCTTTGAAACACAACAGCAAAGACTGGTGAGCTGACGACAGTCAGGTTCGGTGCCGAGTCAATTCTCCATTGACCCTGTTCCTGAACAAGATTGAAAAACAAGGTTCTGGGCTCAACACCCTCTAGGGCCTGATATTCACCAAACTGATCAACGGTGGCCAGCGTCCTAACGGTCACCTGTTGTCTGGACCCGCCAATCTGCTCGTAAGTTGGAGTTGATGAACGAATCAACACCTCCTCCTGAGGGTTCCACGCAGCTGCAAAGTCCTCGGTTAAGAACTCTCTAGCTATCGCATAATCATTTTGAGGACCGATATGGGCATTGATGAAGCCAGAAACAATATCCGTTTGGTTGTCATCAAGCTGAGGACCGGATGGAGAATAGAAAGCAAAGTCTTCATTTCCGCCAACATCAATTACCGGCCCGCTTGCAACTGGGCCCGAACTGGGTAGCTGGGCACAGCCGGAGATTACTAGAACCAACAATAAAGCTATCTTTTTCACGCTAGCTCCTCCGTTGATTGCATGGGCAATGGTGAATCGGTCAGTCGATAGCCGGTTTTCACCGGCAGCGTGAGCCTAAATGTTGTCCCCTTGTTTTTCTCGGAGGCAACCTCCAGCCAACCATTGTGCAGAAGTGCATCCTCCATGGCGATGGCCAGACCTAACCCTGTTCCGCCTACACTTCGTTGCCTCGCAGGATCCGCCCTCCAAAACCTGTCAAAAACCCGATCCATTTGTTCCTGATCCATGCCATCGCCCTGATCTGAAACAGTTACAGCCGAAGCATGCCCGTCGGTGGCAACAGAGATCCGCACCGGCTTGCCCAGTCCGTGCTCAACGGCATTGGCTAACAAGTTTCTGAGCAGTCTCTCTATTCGATTTGGGTCAAGCTCAACATCAACAGAACCCGAAGGTATGTCAATTTGAATTTCAGTCTCTTTATTCATGGCGAGTGGCTCAATTGAGGCAATCGCTCTTCCAACAATTCCGTTTAGGTCGGCGCTCTCAATATCAGGTGTTACCGCCTTGGCGTCATAGCGCGATATTTCTAACAGGTCTGCTAGAAGTTGCTCAAACCTAGAAATCTGGTCATGTAGTAATTCCGCCGAGCGTCTCAAAGACGGGTCCAAGTCGTCCCTTTTGGCAAAAATCACCTCACCGGCTAATTTGATGGTGGTCATTGGAGTTCTGAGCTCATGGCTAACGTCACTTACGAAACGTTGTTGCATTTTTGAAAGTTGATCCAGCTGATCAATCTGTTGCTGCAAACTTCTTGCCATTCGGTTCAAAGACCTGGCCAGGGTGCTAACCGCATCTTCGCCTTTTTCGCTTACCCTTCTGTCAAGGTCGCCCTTGGCAAACTCTTCACTCACCTCCACGGCTTTCAAAACTGGCTTAACCAGCCTGCGGGTGACGAAATATGAGACCACACCGATGATCGCCAGCAAAATCAACCCACCGATGGTGAGCACCTGCTGCACGTAATCCAAAGTCAACTGCGATTCAAAAAAATCAAAAACCAGATAGAGCTCAAATTGACCAGCAAGAGGGACATCGACGGGAGCACCAACAATTAAGCCCGGTGATGTGGACTGATCAGAGCTTAATTCAACGGCTTGATAGCTGAGCTGATTGCCGCC
>P_2C_Liq_2_UnCtyDRAFT_1000513_pt1 | contig 10347 bp, 9 predicted proteins | sample Pon2CUnioCityCA_FD_10236 | JGI IMG/M metagenome (IMG submission 10236) | reverse complement strand
GCGAATTTTGATGATCGTGCTGGCGATGTTGGCGTCATCGGCTCCCGTATTGGGATCGAAGCGAAGGCGGATATCTACGATCAAACGACTGACATATTTGAGATAATTCAAGACAGGCTCGCACAAGGGCCCTGCGCCTGCGTGTTGGTAGATGAAGCCCAATGGCTGACGCGCGAACAGGTCTGGCAAATTGCGCGCGCAGTGGATGATCTGGGCATCCCGGTGATGTGTTACGGACTGCGGGTCGACTTTCGTGGTGAGCTGTTTCCCGGCTCAGCAGCGCTTCTCGCTCTTGCGGATGAAATGCGCGAGGTCCGTACGATTTGTCACTGCGGGCGCAAGGCAACGATGGTGATCCGCACCGATGCTGATGGTCGAGCCCTAACCGAAGGCGCACAAATTGAGGTCGGCGGCAATGATCGTTACGTCTCTCTCTGCCGACGACATTTTCGCGAAGCTACAAACAGTTAGACTGCATTCGGCACCGGGCTCTCGGCTGCGAACGCCATCACGTTGGCCAATGCCATGCGACCCATGTCCTCACGTACTTCCAACGCAGCGGTGCCCAGGTGCGGCAGCAAAACGACGTTTTCCATCGCCTTGAGGGCGGCGGGAACCTTTGGTTCAAATTCGTAAACGTCTAGGCCTGCACCAGCGATCTGTTTGCCCTGAAGGGCCGCCACGAGAGCTGCTTCGTCCACCACGTCACCGCGTGCGATATTCACAAAAATCGCATGTGATTGCATCGTGGCAAACATCGTCTCATTCATCAGGTGATGCGTCTCCGCCCCGCCCGGCACGGCCATAACAACCACATCAGCCTGCGCACATACGCCCTCGACACTCGGAAGTTGCCGCGCACCTTCAACCGCTTTTTCCGAACGATTATAATAGACTACGTCCATGCCAAAACCCGCACGACAGCGATGCGCGATGGCCTGTCCGATCCGGCCCATTCCAATCACCCCAAGCCGCTTACCGCTCAGGTGAAACCCCAACATCTGAGTGGGGTGCCAGCCGTCCCACCCATCAGCGCGCAGCATACGCTCGCCTTCACCAGCGCGTCGAGCGGTCATCAACATAAGGGTTAACGCGATATCCGCCGTAGCATCAGTCACAGCCCCCGGCGTATTCGTCACTTCTATCCCATGCGCACGTGCAGCGGCGACGTCGATATGATTGTAGCCCACACCAAAATTCGCCAACAATTTGCACCGGATGGCACTGGCCGCCTCAAAAACGGCGGCAGAAAACAGATCACCTAGGGTCGGCAAGATGATGTCGTAGTCCGCCAAGGCAGCCACACATTCGTCTCGCGACATCGGTTGTGTCGTCGTCCGGGTGGTCACGTCAAAACGCGCATCACCCTCAATCTCAGCCATATTCGATTCGGGCAAACGCCGTGAAATCAGCAGCTTCATCAATACATCCTTCCGCCAATTGGCACGTCCTTGTCGGGGGTTAACAAAACCACCTCTCCGTCCTCATCCGGCACCCCAAGCACAAGTACTTCGGACATGAATTTTCCGATCTGACGGGGTGGAAAGTTAACGACCGCCAGCACCTTTTGGCCCGGCAGATCCTCTGGCGCGTAGTGCTTGGTGATCTGAGCAGAGCTTTTTTTCTCACCAATATCAGGTCCGAAATCGACCCAAACCTTAATCGCCGGCTTGCGAGCCTCCGGGTAAGGTTCCGCGCGCACAATCTGCCCCACGCGAATATCAACCTTCAGAAAGTCATCAAAGCTAAGGTCGGTCATGCCCTACCCCTTTAACTCTTTGGAACGAGAGGTCGCTGCGGCAACGGTACGCGCGATCAGCTCCGGCAATTCAGGCATCAACACCTCTAGCCCGGCCTGTGTCGTCCCGTTCGGCGATGTCACATTGATGCGCAATTGTGCGGGGCCTTCATCCGATGCGATGGCCAACGCTCCCGCTCCGGCCACGGTGTGCGTTGCGAGTTTAAGGGCCAGATCGGCATCCAATCCCTGCGCCACGCCCGCCGCTGCCATAGCTTCGATCAGGTGAAACACATACGCGGGGCCCGATCCGGACAGCCCGGTCACGGCGTCAATTTGATCCTCAGCATCAAGGCGCACAACCTCGCCAACGGCGCGCAAAATACCCTCGGCCAGATCCAGATCATCCGCAGTTGTGGCCGCATTCCCGACCATCGCACTAATGCCCTGACCGATGGCGGCAGGGGTGTTGGGCATGGCGCGCACAATGGCGGCGCCTGGGAAATGCTGCTCAAATGCGGCTATGGATGTGCCAGCTGCGATCGACAACAGCAGGGTGTTTTCAAGCGATTGAAGTTGAGGCAGCGCCTGCCCCATCATCTGCGGCTTTACCGCGATTATGGCAATCGCCGGGGACGGCGGTAATGGACCGTTCAGAGCAACGCCTTGGGACTGAAGCCAGTCCGACGGGGCCGGGTCAATCACATGCACCGCAGCAGGGGACAGGCCGTCCGCCAGCCACCCGGCCAGCATTGCTGAGCCCATTTTACCACAGCCCAACAGCACAAGGCCGCGCGCGTTTAAGTTTGTGAAATCCATCTTAAGCCCCCCTCTTGGGGTGGCAACTTAGGCGCGGCCATAGGCCTCCGCAATGGCGACTTGCATCGCGTCTTCTGGCTTACGATCCGCCCAGCAGACCAGCTGAAACGCAGGGTAAAACCGCTCAGACCCGGTGACGGCAGCCTCGATCATGCGGTTGATCTGATCAGGCGACGCAAACGCGCCCCCAGCCAGCGTCAGGCCGTAGCGGTACACCATCAACTTGTGCGGCTCCCAATACGAAAATTGGCCAGTCCAGCACATGTCGTTGCACAGGTTCAAACACTCGTACAGCCCGGGCAGCGAGGCCTCTGGCGGCTCCATCTCAAACGTGCAGATCAGACGCAGCGTTTCATCGTACTCGGACCATGCCAGCGTAATCGAGTATGTGCGCCACTGACCCTCAATCGACATCGAGATCTGATCGTCAGTTGTGCGGTCAAATTCCCACTCGTGATGCGCAGCAAGCGTCTCAACCACGTCGATAGGGTGAAGCTCATCGGTCTCGTAAAATTGCTCGGACGCGCTCATGGGCTGCACCTCTTTTACCTTGGCCCCTTGCTCAAGGTCACTACAAGGGACGGGGTCGAAATCTAAGGAAAGGGCGGCTTTGCCCCCTCTATACAAAATATGGTGCCCGCCGAGGGGTGAGTCTGTAAAGACTTAATTTGGTGTGTCTTGGGGTTGTCCACAACTATATGCGGTGTGTTGGACAAAATGCATGTCTAAGCGGCAAACGATCCACAAGCTGATCAAAACTACCCACAGCCTTGTGATTTCCCTTATGCCGCGCACCTTGCTCAACTGCCCACATGAGACACTCAATCATCGCCGCCCTCGTGGCCTGCACCCTCACCCTGCCTGCGGCAGCGACACAAATCCCCTTTGACGGCTCTTGGCGTGAGCAAGGCTTTCTCCGCCTTTTCTCAAATGACTACGCCCAGAAGGGCAGCGCATTGGACATTGTGTCGGATGGAACGGTCTCGCTTTTGTGGCGCGCTATGCCCGAGGGTTTGCGCGGTGCACAGGCCGCAAGCTGGGCGTGGACGGTACAACAAAGCGTGCCGCCCACGGACTTGGCTCAAAAGGGCGGCGATGATCGCAATATCGCGCTCTACTTCGTCTATACGACCGCCGAAAACGCCGAGAATGTGAACCCAAACGCGCGGCTCGATTGCTGCGAGATAAGAACACAACCGCCCTTGTGTACGTCTGGGGCGGCGACAAAACCCGTGGAACCGTCATGCAAAGCCCTTATCACCCCGGCCTTCGCACCCTCGTGCGCCGGGGTGCGGGCACGGGCCAGCACACCGAAACGGTGGATCTGGCCTCTGACTACCGTGCGGCGTTTGGCACCGGGCCAGGTGTGTTGATCGGTGTGGGGGTCACGGCGGACGCGGACGACACCGATACATTTATTCGCGCCCAACTCAGCAATCTGACGTTGAACTAGCGCCGCTAAGGTGCACACTGCGCCCATGACACTTGCTTATACGATGATGCCCGGAAAGGGCGATATGGACCTGCTGCTGGCCCAACTGGCCCAGCGGCTTAGCGCGCGCGGCGTCACCTGCGCAGGCGTTGTACAACGCAACGTAGACTGCGGCCCCGAGCGTAAATGTGACATGGACCTTACGGTGCTGCATTCCGGCGAAGTACTGCGGATATCGCAATCCCTTGGGGTCGGCGCACGCGGCTGCCGTTTGGACCCTGCCGCGTTGGAACAAGCGGTGGCCGCAACGTCCCAAGCGCTTGACAGCGCGGACCTATTGCTGGTGAACAAGTTCGGCAAGCATGAGGCGCAGGGCCGCGGATTTCGTCCCCTGATCGGAGAGGCTATGGCCGCCGATCTGCCCGTTTTGTGTGGCCTCAACGGGGCCAATCTGCCCGCATTTCAGGAGTTTACCGGGGGCCTCGCAGTTGAAGTCGCCCCCGATCTTGATGCGCTTATGGCGTGGGCTGAGGCACAGATTTCGCAACCCGCAGGTTGATGATCAAGCTCACGATAACGACCGCCGCGCCAACCAACTGAACGCGGANATCAGAGGGCCAGAGGCAGGCCACGCCTGCCACAGCCAACACTGCGCGCCACACCACGCCCAAGGGNGCCTCCATGCAGCCCTGAAGTGCTGCGGCCAGTGCGTAGATGCCCAAGACGGCAAAGGCGAACACCGTCAGCATCGCCCCCCAGTCCCCCGACAAAAGCGGCGTGTAGGCGAACAGGACGGGCACGATATACAACCCCTTCGCCAGCTTCCACGAAGCCACGCCGGTGGCCATCGCAGGTGCGCGCGCAATCGCGGCCGCAGTAAAGGCCGCCAGCGCCACAGGCGGCGTCACGTTACTGTCTTGGGACAACCAAAAGATGATCATATGCGCCGACAAAATCGCGGTCACGGCCACATCCTGCGGGACAACCAAGTCGCGCAAAGGGGCCGCCAGCTCTAGTGGCAAGCCACCGACCAACGCGCTTGCAGCCGCAGGGTCCATCGGTCCCGCCAATGCCATCATCGCCTCGGGCACGCCGATCATCAGGATCGCCTTTGCCGGGTCCGCCAACGTTCCGGCGACCAAGGCATCGATCACAAATCGGTCCGAAATCATCCCCGCCAGCGCGGGCGCCGATAGCGTGGCGAGCACGATGTAGGCCGCCGTCACCGGCAACCCCATGCCCAAAACCAAGGATGCGAGCGCGATCAGGAAAATCGCGATTAGGATGTTCCCACCCGACCANCTTGCGATCATCAGNCTAAAGGTATTNCCCACGCCCGCCGTGGTGATCACGTTCACAACCAAGCCAACNGCGCACAGCAAAACCGCCGTTAGCACCATGTTCTTNGTGCCAAGAACCAATGCCTCCCACACGGCTTTGGGGCCCATCGGGTTTTGCGTCAGCCAGCTAGACGCGATCACAGCCACAATGCCAAAAACCGCAGCATAAGTGGGCGTAAAGCCCGCGACGAGCATGCCAATCAGCAGTGTGATCGGGATGACAAAACTCGCGCCGCCTTTGCGAAAGGCCGAGCCGAGTGTTTGGCCATCCGACGGCATTGGGGCGAGGTTCATGCGCTTGGCCTCAATCCGGACGAAAAACGCCACAGAGAGGAAATACAAAAGCGCCGGAAGCGCCGCGACAGCGACAATCGTCTCGTATGAAATTTGCGTAAAGCTAGCCATCACAAAGGCCCCCGCCCCCATAATCGGCGGCATCAGCTGCCCACCTGTAGAGGACGCGGCCTCAACCCCGCCAGCGAACTTGGGCTTAAACCCGGCCTTCTTCATCAGCGGGATAGTGATGACCCCGGTGGAGGCCGTATTCGCAACCGCAGAGCCCGAAATCGTGCCCGTCAGCCCAGACGCAATCACCGCGACGATCCCCGGGCCACCGACCAGCTTGCCCGCAACCGCGCGCGCGAGGTCGATCACGAACTCACCCGCGCCAGACCGCAGCAAAAACGCGCCAAAGATGATGAACAAGAAAACATAGGTCGAGGATATCCGCGCAATCGTGCCGAACATCGCGTCATCCCCATAGATTGAGCGGAACGCGACCGTTTCCCAGCTGAGCCCTGGAAACGAAAAGACCCCCCCAATAAGTGAGCCCCACCAGCCGACATAGGTCAGCGCGAGCACGATCAGCGTAGGGATGATCATCCCCGTCAGGCGACGCGTCAGCTCAACCGCGCCCGCGACGCAGATACCAATCGCGATCCAGTCCAACGTAATGAGCTTTACCCCACGGTCATAAATCGCGTTCTCCGCGAGGGATAAATAAATGGCAGAGGCTGCGATCAGGACGCCGAACAGGATATCCAGCGCCCGAACGGCTGGGTTGGACGCCAGCGGGTACAACAGACAGGCCAAGAACCCAAAGCCCGCATAGTGAAAGGCGTTGCGTTGCAACTCCGAGATAAAGGGATCAAGCGCCACATACAGGTGAACCAATGCGATGCCTGCGCATAGAACCCCCAAAAGCACGCCAGCAAAGCCGGTATATTCCCGTGTCAAACCGCCCTCTTCGCGGTCCACTGGTGTTGCGTCAGCCATCGTATCCCCTCCCCGGAATAGAAAAAGGGCCAGCGGTTCGTTTCGCTGGCCCCAAGGTCGCTTATTGCGCGATCAGGCGCGCTGGGATTTCGATCCCGACTTCTTCGTAGTAGCGCTGCGCACCGGGGTGCAGCGGCACTGGCAGACCGGCGATGGCGGATTCAATTGCCATGGCTTTGGTCGCAGGGTGGATCGCCTGCAAGAAGGGCAGGTTTTCGTACATGGTCTTGGTGATCATGTAGACGTGCTCTTCGGGCAGATCGGCATGCGTGGCCAAGAAGTTAGGCTGCGCCATAGTCTGGATGTCCTCGGTCTGACCGGGGTAGGTGCCAGCCGCGATTGTGTAGGGCGTCCAAAGGTTACGACCGCCGTCTGCGGCTGCCAGTTCCTCGGGTGTCACGTTCAGGAATTTCACGCTGTCACCTGCGGATGCCAAAAGCTGGCTGACGGCGCCAGTGGGCACGCCTGCGGGTGTCGAAATGCCTTTGACCTGACCGTTTTGCAGCGCCTCAGCCGAAGGGCCGTAGCCTGCGTACACCAGATCGAACGCTTCGTTGATGTCGATGCCCAAGCCGGCCATCAGAGCGGCGTTGGAACCGATAGTGCCGGAGTTTTGACGCCCCAGAGCCATGGACGCACCCGACAGTTTCGTCACATCCGACAGCGTACCGCTCTCAGCCGCATCAGCGGCGATGATGAATTGCTCAACGTTCTGCCACAGCATCGAAACCGAGCGCAGGTGCTCTTGGGGACCGACTTCTGCCAGCGGGCCGGTGCCCGTTGCCGCGTAGTAGCCAAACAGACCCTGCAAAATGCCGAATTGCGCTTCGCCTTCGCGGATCAGACGGACGTTTTCGCCCGAACCTGCCGACGAAATCGCGGACATGCCGATTTTTTGCTTTGGCTGCAGTTTGACCTTCACCAGCGTGGAAAGGGCCACGCCGACGGGATAGTAGGTGCCACCGGTGGAGGCTGTCGACAGCACATAGTTGGCTTCTTCGGCTTTTGCTGTTCCCATGGCACCAACGGCCAAAACAGCCGCCGCGAAGGCCGCTTTCGTAAACATCTTCATCAGATCTCTCCCATTTTTAGCCCCACCCTCGTCGTGGGGGTCCCGAAAAGATAAACGTTCCGACAGAAATTCCCACAACATACCGACATGGGCCTATATTTTTTCGGCTCGCTGCAGCGGGCATTTGGCGCTAGGGACGCGGGATGGGCAATTTTGAAATCTTTGCGACGACCACACCGGGGCTAGAACACACTTTGTGCGCCGAAGTGGCCGAATTGGGCTTTACCGGGGCGCAGGTCGTTCCGGGCGGCGTCACGTTTGAGGGCAGCTGGCCCGATGTATGGCGGGCTAACCTGTGGCTGCGCAGCGCGGGCCGGGTTTTGGCGCGAGTGGGCAGCTTTCGAGCGTTCCACCTTGCGCAGTTAGACAAGCGTGCGCGCAAATTCGACTGGGCGGCATTTTTGCGCACCGATGTCCCTGTGCGCGTCGAAGTGACCTGCCGCAAATCCAAGATCTATCACGACAATGCAGCACGACAGCGGGTCGAGCGCGCCTTGACAGAAAGCGCGGGCGTCACCCTCTCGGCTGAGGCTGAGGTCGTGCTCAAGGTCCGCATCTTTGACGACCTATGCACCATCAGCATCGATACCTCCGGTGAAAGCCTGCACAAACGCGGCCACAAGGCCGGCGTGGGCAAGGCCCCCATGCGCGAAAACATGGCGGCGGCGTTTTTGTGGCAATGTGGGTTCACGGGCAGTGAGGCCGTGGTGGACCCGATGTGCGGCTCCGGCACCTTTGTGATTGAAGCCGCCGAGATTGCGGCAGGCATCGCACCGGGGCGCAGTCGTACTTTTGCCTTTGAACAGCTTGCCACCTTTGACGCCGCAGCGTGGGCCGCGATGCGCGCAAAGGCCCAAGGCCAAAAGACCGACGCCGACGCGCTATTCTACGGCTCCGACCGGGATGCAGGCGCTATCAAGATGGCCACAGACAATGCTGCGCGCGCAGGCGTCGGCGTGACGTTCACGCGCGCCGCTGTCAGCGACCTGACCCCACCCGACACGCCCCCCGGCCTTGTGATCGTCAACCCGCCCTATGGTGCGCGTATCGGTGAACGCAAACTGCTATTCTCGCTCTATGGGGCACTTGGCAAAACTCTGTTAGAACGGTTTAGCGGCTGGCGGGTTGGCATCATCACCTCTGACGGTGGCTTGGCAAAGGCTACCGGTCTGCCGCTTTTACCGACCGAGGGGCCAATCGCGCACGGCGGCCTCAAGGTGCAACTGTACCGCACCGCCCCCCTGCCCTGACGCTTTCGCCGCATGCGGCGGGCCTTGGCAAATAGAGGGTTTTGTTCCTATCTGAATGGGGAGGAGCACCCATGTCCCGCACTGTCACATTTTCCGTCACCGGCCTGCATTGCGCGTCTTGCGTGGGGCGCGCTGAGGCCGCATTAGCGGCAGTCCCGGGAGTCACGTCGGCGCAGGTGAACCTCGCCTCCGAAACTGCACACATGCAAGTCGCGGATGCTGATGCGATCCAAGCCGCACACGCCGCCCTCGAAACGGCGGGCTATCCTGCGGCCACATCGCAGGCCAAGCTTACGATCACGGGATTGCATTGCGCCTCATGCGTTGGTCGTGCTGAGGCGGCGTTGCGCGCGGTCCCTGGCGTCACACAGGCAAGCGTCAACCTTGCGTCCGAAACCGCACAGGTCACCTATGCAGAGGGCGTTGCAACACCCGCCCAATTGGCCCAAGCGGTGACGGATGCTGGATACGCGGCCGAGGTCGCAAACGATGCAATCCCCCAGATCGATAGGAAAGCCGCCGAAAGCACCGCACTGCAACGCGCCACTTTAATCGCAGGCATTTTGACCCTGCCGGTATTCATCCTCGAAATGGGCAGTCACCTATCACCCGCCTTTCATCACTGGATTCACACAACCATCGGCATGCGCACCAGTTGGTTCATCCAATTCGTGCTGACGACAGCCGTGTTGGCAGGCCCCGGCTCAGTATTTTTTCGGCTGGGCGTGCCCAGCCTGTTGCGCGGCGCCCCCGAGATGAACGCGCTTGTCGCCCTTGGCACCGCATCGGCGTGGGGGTTTTCCACCGTGGCCCTGTTCGCGCCGAGCGTCCTGCCGGAGGGGACACAAGCCGTCTATTTTGAGGCCGCGGCGGTGATCTGCACCCTGATCTTGCTAGGCCGCACCCTAGAGGCACGCGCCAAGGGGCGCACCGGGGCGGCTATCACCCGGCTGATTGGCCTGCGCCCGGCAACCGCCCGGGTCGAGACCAACGCAGGCCCCGTTGAACGCCCCCTCGCGGACGTCATAGTCGGCGACCATTTGCACATCCGCCCCGGAGAGCGCGTGCCCGTGGACGGCATCGTTGTGTCGGGCGACAGCTTTGTGGATCAAAGCATGATCTCAGGTGAGCCAGTGCCTGTGCACGCAACACCCGGCGCGCAGGTCATTGGCGGCACAGTCAACGGCACAGGCGCATTGGTGATGGAGGCCCGCGCCGTGGGGCGCGACACCGTCTTGGCGCAGGTCATCGACATGGTCCAAACCGCCCAAGGCGCGAAACTGCCAGTGCAAGCCTTGGTGGACCGGGTCACAGGGGTATTCGTACCGGTTGTGATGGCATTGGCGGCGTTGACGGTGGCGATATGGCTGATGTTTGGCCCGGACCCTGCGCTGGGGCTGGCGCTCGTGTCGGGTGTATCG
>P_2C_Liq_2_UnCtyDRAFT_1000510_pt1 | contig 10370 bp, 7 predicted proteins | sample Pon2CUnioCityCA_FD_10236 | JGI IMG/M metagenome (IMG submission 10236) | reverse complement strand
AATAGGTTAAACCGGGAGCTTCTAAGTCGGCATCAATCACTAAAATAGTAATCGGTTGATTTTGAAATTTAGCGGCATCTAGTAGTGCAAAAACATAAGCTGCAAGATGGAGCGTTCGACCTACGCCACCTTTAAAGGAGTAAAAAGCAACCATTGCCGGCGCTGTGAGGGAAGTTAAGTTCTCTAATGCCTCAGTTTGTGACTCCTCTTGTGAATTTTGTTGCCGATAAATGACATTACTCCAAAATGGACGAAATTTTCGTTGAATCGCTCTCGGTCTCGGTTCTTTGACAATAAACTCAACAGGCAGCTCGGCTTCCCCAAAATCTAAGTAGATTAACCCTGAATCGAACTCCGATTGATATCGGTCTAAGAACCAATCTCCGAGCAGTTTCTCAACGTCAGCTTTACGCGATTCTGAAGAAATTTCAACTTCTAAGGCATCTGAAAAACACTCAATTCGAGTAATCCCAGAGGGAAGTTTCATCCCATCATAGGTCTTCTCTCGTATCAACCGTTGCACATCTAACCAAGTCAAAAGCTGTGAGTTAGTCATAGATAAATATTTTGCTAAAATCTATAAATTTTCATTTTCTTCTAGCCACTGACAAATTTTAAGTAATGCTTTTTCAATATCCACATCTTTAACCGAGCTGGAGTCCCGAGACTTAGCATAAAGACTGCCACCATAGCGCCACATCTGGTTAATTTGACCTGGAGTTATTTTGCGCTCTACTCTCTTCTGACTAATGCTAACAAACCCTATTGATAACGATTTGGGGAGATTGTAATCACGACCGGTTTTAAGTGCATCCAGAAGTGCATTAATATTATGTTGTATATCAAGGAGTTGTGGACAGTCTGCGGTGCAAGTTGCACCTTCCCGCCTCATCAGTGCCAGTTTGAGTCCGCATTCAACCGCATAAAATAACAGGAGTCGCTGAGCATTCCGTTTCGATGCACTCTCGTGAAACGCTTGTAAATGACCCTCCCAAGCTCTTCTAAGTTCCCTATCTGTAAAACACACCGCCATGATTGAGGTGAGATGTCCTCCTTAACACTCAAAGAGTCATCAGGGGAAACTACTCCGGTGAGTGATTCCCCTGATAGTCTATCTCAAGCTTCTCCTAGGATGCCATGTCAGTCAAGGCGACATCATATTTATCCATGGATTCGATTACCCATCGCCGAAACTGGAGAAGTCCACATCCTCATCAGGAATGGGGAAAGTGGTTTCAGGAGTCTCAACGACTATCTCCTCAGCAACTGGCTCAGCCTCGGAAGGAGTCGCTTCCAAATCCTCCTCAACCTCAGGGATATCCTCCGCTATCACCGTCGTCGGCGTGAAAATCTGTAAATCCGTCTCCTGAATTGGCGGGAGTTTCACCCGGCCTAAACTCATTTCCTCCAGACAGCCGTTAATCCCCCGAATCGCCTCATTATATTGCTCAATGTTCTCCCCAACCTCCGCCTGGTATTGACGGTTCCGTTCCAGTTTCGCTTCCGCTTCCCGGTCTAGGGTTTTCGCCAAATTCGTCCGCGCCAATTCATAGTGAGATAAGATGGTTTGGGATTGTTGGCTGGTCATCTGAAACAGACGCTCATTGAGAATGCTGTTTAGAACTGTGCGAAAGCGACGAATGACGGTATTTTTGACCTTTTTCTCAAAATCGACTTGCAACAGTTGACGAATCGCCGGTTCCGCCGCCACCATTCCTTCATAATCCTGGGAACGACAGGCTTGTTGCAGGGTTTGACGCAGTTGGAAGTTAGGAACGGTATTTTCTCCGTAAAATTCTGGAGTTTCCCGAACATAGGTATCACATTCATACCCCGCTTGTCCAACGACAAAATCTCGAACTCGCTCCTCTAGTTGGGAGAGATTCTGGTCAATTCCAGCATCATTGCCGAGAAAACGATAGAGTTTATTGTAAAACTCGGCGTTATGGATACTTTCCCGAAGTTGCAAGAAATAGTTAGCCACCAACTCTTCTGAGGCGTTGATTAACACCGCTTTGAGTTGATTGGCGAGAGTATAAAAGGCTTCGACCAAAATTGCCATCATGGGAACGACGGCATTTTCAGGGTGACTTTTTTGAGCCAGTTTGTAGGTTTCCCCAACGGAAAACTCTTCAATCAAGTCATCGAGCTTTTGCAACATCCGCTTTTGCAACTGGCGGAAGTCTCGCTCATAGCTGGTGTTGTTTTTGTCGGCGATGGACTCGTTGAGATAGGTTAGCACATGGTCTTTGAAGTCGTCGCCAATTTGTTTGAGTTCTTTGTTGAGTTGTTGAACCTGCTGCTCTTTGATGGTATCAATTTCTTGGGGTTGGCTTTCTAAGTCCTTCCAGGTTTTGATGTAGTAGTTGCGGAGTTCAATAGAAAGAGGTCGCAGGTCATTGGCGAGTGCTTCAAAGAGTTGGGGACGGCGGTCTTCCATGAGGTAGCGAGTAATTTCTCGCCGGAACTCCTGAATCCCACTGTCACGAACCAGTTGTTCAATTAGTTCTTGTCCATAGGTGTTGAGGATTTGCTGATATTGCTCTTTCTCGCTGTCGGCGTTACTAATGGCTGGAGTGCTGGGAAAACGACTGCGAGATAAGCGTCCAGGGGTGGAGAAATAGCGGTTAAACTCGAAGATGAATTTGGGGGTCAGGTCTTGTTGGTCAAAGGTGGAGGGAGTGTTGGCAAAAATGGTATCGAGTCCCCAATGGTTTTCGGGATTGGATTGGCGAATCTGGCTGCCATAAAATCCCAGTAAGGCACTGGTTTTATAAATACGATCGCCTCCTCGGAATTGCGATTTAATTTGGTAGTCGAGACGATTCCGCAGTTGATCATCGTACCAGGTGGCATCGATATAGTTGAAGGCATAAAAGACGCGATCGCGAATCCCTGGACTCTTCTGAATCCGCTCCAGTAACTGGGTTTCCTCGGTAGTTAACTCCCCATTGGCTGCGGTTTTAAATACACAAATAACCGCTGAAGTATCGGGATGCTCAATCTTATCGTAGGCGATTTTAGCATCTTTTTTAACCGGAGCATCAATGCCAGGAGTATCAATAATGACATTGCCATCTTCTAAGAGAGGATGGTGACAGTAATAGTTGATTTTCTTGAGAACTGAACTATTCTGACTACGCCGGGCATATTGAGAGGCTTCATCAAGGCTGTTGGCGTTGAGTTGGGCCATAGAGTAGGTGGCATTGTTGACCGTATCAATGCGATCGCGATTCGCCTGCCAACCCAAAACAAGCTGTTCTAATAACTTCGCCTGTTTAGCCCGTTCTGTACGACTTTCACCCCCTTCAGCCTCCCAAATTCCCTGAGACATTTGGCTGAGTTTATCCAGTTGTTGGGTATCACTGAGATCCCCCATTTCCGTAATTGCCAGCAGTTGACTCAACTCGCCAATTTGTTGGCGAATTTCTACTTGACTGAGAAACGTCAACTCAACTCGTTCCTGATTGGGGTCTGGCTCATACTCAATATAGCATTCCGTTCCCGTGGCGTGACCCTGGGCGCTATAGAGCAGTTCCCGCTCCAAAAGTGCGTTAATCAACATCGATTTTCCGGCACTAAATGCCCCCGCAAAGACAATTTCAAAGCGGGGTGAGATAGCTTTATTCAGAGAGGTGCGGATTGTTGCGGTATCCTGACTGGGGAGTGTGGCTTCAGCATTCTGGAGTTGAACGAGGGTTTGTACCTGGCTGTCCAGGTTTTGGCATTGGGGAGGGGTCGGGTTCATAAGACCTTTGACTAAATGTGATTCGTTGGACTGTAGTTACAGAGCCGTTTTCTAATTGTAGGGAAATGTGACGATTTTTTTCTAAAACCATGAGCTGGGTCTTGCAGTTCTATCAACTCACGTTGTTATGATACTCTTATCTCTTGTGACAAAGGGCGATCGCGGTAATAATTGGATAGACTATGAAACGACGGTATTGGTTAGTGGTGGCGATCGCCTTTCTCCTCATCGTCAACGCTCATCGCCTGACTGGGGGGCGATTCCCCTCACAACTCGTCCCCAACGAACTCCTCTCCCGCCTCGAAACCTCCGTCGCTGACCTGTCCCTAGACGATGTCAGCGAATCTCTCCCCACCCCCTCACGTCAGTCAAAAGACCCAATTCTCCTCTACGGCGACACCAACCGAGATGGAATTGTCCGCAACCCCGAAGATCTTGAGGGCCGCGATCGCTGGTCCTGGGACACCGGAATCCTGCTTCCGTTTAACCAAGACGACGACAACCTCAACGGTATCCCCGACTGGCAAAACTCTCGTCCCATCGACTTCGCACGCGATCGCGAACTGGCCCTACTGCGTCTAAACATCCCCGAACCCTGGCAAGACAGACCCATCTTCCTCCACGCCAACCAAGCCGCACGTCCCCACCTGCGGGCCTTTCAACGCACCCACCAAGGCTGGATTCCCGTCGACTTAACCGGACAAACCCCCCTGAACAGCAGTCGTAACCTCGTCATCGGCATGGAAGCCACAGACTTTGCCAATCAAGACTGGAATGGCTTTGCCGTCGTCACCGCCTTTATCCCCGATGGAGGCGAAATTGTGCAACGCGATCGCCTCGCCATGCGTGTCACCCCCTGGTTGATGCAATCCAACCTCAACCCCCCAAAACGAGTCTTCGTCAGTCCTCAATCCAACAGTACCTTCCTCCCCCAACTCGCCGCTGAAACCCAGGCCCAAAACCTCGATCTCACCACCGACTCCAGCGGTATCCTCTGGATGCAAGACACCATGGAAATCGGCTTCATGCAGTTTCCCAGTCGCGGCGAACTCCATGTGATTCCTGCCGTCCTCAACGGCATTCGCAGTACCCGCATCGATGGCTTTGCGCAAACCCTCTTAGGACGAGACTTTGGCTGGTTTTCCGTCGCCGCATCCCGTCCCCTCCCCGCCGCCTACTCTTGGATTGACTGGTATGGCAACTTAGAAGTCTCCCCACCCCTTCCCGGCTATCCCTGGGGTCGCATTTACTACGGTGTCGCCAACGATTACAGCCTCCATCCCGAACTCCTCGCCTTTCTCGACGCGCAACAACTCCAGGCCCCCGCCGTGGCCCTCGATACCTCCTGGCTGTACATCGGTCATGTCGATGAAATTGTCAGCTTTATCCCCGACGGAAACGGCTCATTTTTAGCCCTCGTCACCTCCCCAGGGGCCGGGGTTGAGTTCCTCGAAACCCTCGCCGCCGAAGGACAAGGAGATGCAACTCTGGCCCGAGGCTTAAGTGGCCAGGCCACCGTCAATCAGTTGTTGGCCAATGACTCCCTGATGGACCATAATCGCCAACTTCAACAAGACCATCTCAACCCCATCCTCGACACCCTAAAACAAGAGTTTCAACTCACTGATGATCGCATTCGTCTCGTTCCCGCCCTCTACCGTCCCCTAGGGGATGCCATTTTCCCAAATTTGGTCAATTTGCTCGTTTTGGGCGATCGCCTGCTTGTAAGCGATCCTCACGGGGCAATCATCGATGGGGGCGATCGCCTGCAAGAGATATTTTTAGACCTCATTGAGGGAACCGGACTCAGCGTCGCCTTCCTCGACGATAGGGAATATCATGAACTCAAAGGGAACATCCACTGTGCGACGAATGTTCTGCGTCAGGGGTCAGAACAAGCCTTTTGGACGGCTTTACCCGATCCCATTAAACCCTAAATCATGTCGTGATTAGAGGAGATAAACCGCTCATTTCTTACCCGAGTCGACCCAGCAACTCCTTAGTGGATAATACGGGTATCGGCGATCGCGACTTGCCCCGTATTTATCGCCTGAAATAGGAGTTCTGCATCTTGAAAAAAGGGTTCTCGCTGCAATAGAAAATCTAGGATAATGTTCGTATCAATCAAAGCTCTCACCCTAGATACTTCTCCAGCTGTCTCTCGTCTAACATGGCAGCGACCTCTTGATCCGTGGGTGTGGCTTGGTCTGTTTTGAGTAGCCCCCGCATCCTATCAATAGCAGCAGAACGCTCAGTCTTAGAAATTAAGCGGTCTTGAAACGATGCCGCTTCCCGTTGCTCCGTCATGCTTTCGATGACTTTTTTAATCAAAACCGCCTTGTCTGAATCCGATAATGCAGTGGCTTCGGAAATGATTTGGTTGAGAGTTAACATGGGATTTTTAGAAGTCCAGAGGTTAACCTTCAGTTTAACATCCCGCTTTTTTAAAGATAGAATCCAACTGTTTTCCCAGACGGTCCCAGTTGTGGGTGAAGCCGTGACCCTTCTCGAACCGCGATCGCCTCAAGCCTCCACCCAGTCCCCAACCCTCCTACGAGTTCTCGACCCTTGCCCTTAGGGGACGACCAGGTGCTAAAATTGCCTCTGGTCATTGGCGCGATCGCCCCTGACTTCCAGCATCACTCCCCGATGCTGACACGCTCCCAAGCCCGTCACTGGAGGATAGACCCCTGGCTACTACCGTCATCTTAGTTCGTCACGGACAAAGCACCTACAACCTAGAACAGCGGATGCAAGGACGCTGCAACAAATCCGTTCTCACCCCCGCCGGACAAGACTCAGCCCGACTCGTGGGACNCGCCCTACANNNNGTNTCNCTCNATGCCCTCTATTGTAGTCCCCTCGCTCGCGCCCAAGAAACCGCCGAAATTGTCTGTTCAGAGCATTCCCAAGACTTACAGCCTATCCCCTCCGACCTCCTCCTCGAAGTTGACCTACCCCTCTGGGAAGAACTGCAACGCGATGAAGTCAAACAACGCTTCGCCGACGACTATCGCCGCTGGAAACAGGAACCCCAGAACTTCTCCATGGAGATTCCCACAGACGACGGAGGAGTGCGATCGCACTTTCCCGTCCTATCCCTACGCGACCAAGCCCAACACTTCTGGCAATCCCTCCTCAGCCAACATTCCGGGCAAACCGTCGCCGTTGTTGCCCACAATGGCATCAACCGCTGTCTCATCTCCACTGCCCTAGGCATTGGGGCCGAACACTATCAAGTCATCCAACAGTCTAACTGCAATATCTCGGTGCTGCGCTTCGCCGGAGGCTTAGACGACATCGTACAACTCGAATCGATGAACCAAGTGGGACATCTCGGTGCTGACCCCTTCCCCAGTCCTCGTCCCGGTCATCAAGGAGCGCGCATTCTCCTAGTCCGTCACGGGGAAACCCAATGGAACCGGGAATCTCGCTTCCAAGGACAAATCGATGTCCCCCTTAACGACAACGGACGCGCTCAAGGCCGACGAGTGGCCGAGTTCCTTAAATCAATCCCCATCGGCTTCGCCGTCACCAGTCCCATGTTGCGGCCCAAAGAAACGGCCCAACTGATCCTCGAACATCACCCCCACGTCACCCTGGCTGAACACGAACAACTCCGGGAAATTAGTCACGGACTCTGGGAAGGGAAACTCGAAGCCGAAATTCAAGCCGAATATGGCGACCTCCTCGACCAATGGAAAGTCACCCCAGAAGCGGTGCAAATGCCCGAGGGGGAAAACCTCGACCAAGTCTGGCAACGCGCTAAAATCGCCTGGGATGATATTGTCGAGACCTATGCTGACCGACAAGAAACGGGGATTGTCGTGGCCCATGACGCGGTGAATAAAGCCATTCTCTGTAATCTGTTTGGCCTCGGACCGGAGCATTTCTGGAACTTTAAACAGGGCAATGGTTGCGTCAGTGTCATTGACTATCCCAAGGGGACAGCGGGCCATGCTGTGCTGCAAACATCCAATGTGACGGCGCATCTCAATGATGGGGTGTTTGACCAAACCGCCGCCGGGGCCTTGTAATGGTCTATCAACTGAGCCATACCCAACTGAGCCATACCCAACTGAGCCATACTCAACTGAGCCATACTCAACTGAGCCATACCAAGGAGGAACAGCATCGATGACTGGGGTAGAGTGCGTAGGTGAGCAGATGCCTGAATCTGTCGTAATCCGACGCGCTCGCGTGTTGGAGCCTGAATCGGGGTGCGATCGCATCCTCGATGTTTGGTTGCACGCCGGACAGATTGAACAAGTTGGGAGTGATCTGACTTCAATTCCCTCAGACTGTCCAGAACTTGACGCCGAGGGGCTAATCCTGGCCCCGGGTTTGGTCGATCTCTATAGTTATAGTGCCGAACCGGGATTTGAAGACCGCGAAACCTTGCAGGGCCTCAGCCGCGCCGCCCTCGCCGGCGGTTACACTCGCCTGGCTCTGATTCCCCAACAACGAGGCTTCCTCGATCAACCGGCGGGGTTAGCTCAACTGCGAGGCTTAATTGAGCAAATTCCCGGGCCTCGTCCTCAGTTCTTCTTTTGGGGAGCCTTGACTCAGGGAAGTGCCGGAGAACAGATGACGCAACTGCGAGAGTTGCAACAGGCTAAGGTCATCGGTTTTGCCGATGGCTATCCCCTCAACGATGACCTGCTTCTGCGGCGGATTTTGGAATATGGACAAGGCTTAAATCTGCCCATCGCTCTCTATGGCTGCGATCGCCGCCTCATGGGCGATGGTGTGGCCCGAGACAGTGCTGATACCCTACGCCTGGGACTTCCCCCCATTCCCGCTAGTGCTGAAACCACCGCCGTAGCTCGCATTTTGGAATTAGCCGCTGAGTTCCCAACGCCAGTACATTTGATGGGCCTGTCAACGGCCCGCTCGGTAGAACTCGTCGCCGCCGCCAAACAACAGGGACATCCCATCACCGCCAGTACCCTTTGGACTCATTTACTCTGGGACACAGGGGATTTACAAGAGTATGACCCCAATCTACATCTTGACCCACCCTTGGGAACCCCGAGCGATCGCCACGCCTTACGAGAAGCCGTCAAAAATGGCATCATCGATGCGATCGCCATCGGTCATTGCCCTTATACTTATGAAGAGAAGACCGTTGCTTTTTCTCAATCTCCTCCCGGAACCTTAGGGTTAGATGTGGCAATGTCCCTACTGTGGCAGCGGTTAGTGATGACCGGGGAGTGGACGCCACTGGAATTATGGCGAGGACTCAGTTCCGGGCCAGCCCAATGTTTGGGACAACGCCCCGCCGCGATCGCCCCCAACCAGCCGGCCGAACTCATCTTATTTGATCCCCAGGTCTACTGGACAGTTAATCGGAGTTCTTTATCCTCTCAAGCCCAAAACAGCCCCGTTTTGCAGCAACGGATCACCGGCCGAGTTCAGCAGATCTGGTCTGGTGAGTCTCAACCTTGGCAACAGGGTTAAGGGGTCTCAATTTCACCAGGAGGTGATGTCACCGCTCTTGTTCTTTTTGAAACAAAACGTATAAACTCTTAAAGGTGTTGACAAAATCTGTCCCACTCCGTCTTGGTCACCGAGAGTTTTGTCCGGAACCTATGGCAAACTCCGTGGAAACACTGATATATTAGAGAGTGTGACGGCCTGTTGCTTACAACACTCTCGACACCGAGATATTGTTTTTAAGTGGTTTTGGAGCCATTCCTCCCGTGAAGACGAACCTCAACTATATCGGTATCGTACTTCTTGCCATCAGCATGTGGGCGATCACCGGAGAACGAAGTTTCGCCTCGGACTTCAACCGTTCTGTCCCTCAACTTGAGCGACCTGAACTGTCAGAGTACGAGCCGGACATCGAACCGGGTGTTCCACCCGGCCCCGGTAGTGGGAGTCGCTAACCCTCGCTGATACTCCATCGCAAGACGACTGGAGGAACTGTCCCTCCAGAACTCGGTCGTTTGTCAAGTTATTTCGACCTAACATCGCAAGTTATCAAGACTCTTCATCAGTTTAAACAATTTATCAACGTTTCTTCCTTAATTTTAACGAAAGAACAAGCGTTTAAACCATTTAAAACAGTTTGACTCACAGAATATGTTATCTCTGTTACAAACTTGGCTTATACTCCACAGTCCTCTGTCAAATCAACCCTTAGCTGGGTTCACTTCGCCACAACTGCTCCCCCTGAATTAGAGTATGGCCCGTCCACTGCGATCGCGTCTCGGGAAAATCGCTCCGATAATGGCCACCGCGACTCTCACAACGAAACGCCGCACTTTTAAGAATCAACTCCGCCACCTCCAACAAATTGCGTAACTCTCCCCATTCAACCAACTGCGCCGCCATCTCCGAGGATACCGTATAACTCTCGGTGGGCATCAGTTGAGCCATCTGTTGAGCTAGCGGCGATTGCGACTCCCAGGCTTTCCACGCCTGCACTTGAGCGATCGCCCCCTGCAAACTCCCCACCTCACGACAAATCCCAGCACTCTTCCAAACCAGCCGAGGTAACTCATAGCGAATCGTCTCTAACCGTTCCCAGGAATCCGACTCGGCCAACGGAACCGCCATAATTTTCCCCCGAGGAGACACCGGGCGAGGTGGGAGCAACTGCAACTGGCCCAACTGC
>P_2C_Liq_2_UnCtyDRAFT_1000509_pt1 | contig 10400 bp, 8 predicted proteins | sample Pon2CUnioCityCA_FD_10236 | JGI IMG/M metagenome (IMG submission 10236) | reverse complement strand
TCTTTTCACGTAACTAAGCCCTAATCCAAAGCCTTTTACATCGTGAATGTTTCCTGTAGAAACGCGGTAAAATTTCTCAAATATTTTCTTTTGATTTTCTTTTGAAATTCCAATACCGTGATCAATTACTTCTAAGCATAAGTTATGGCTTTCTTCAAATAAGTTCACATTTACCTTTGGAGTGTCCTCAGAGTACTTAATGGCATTATCAAGTAGGTTGTAGATTACGTTGGTAAGGTGCACCTTATCTCCTTCTACATAAGAGTTTTCTGCCTCAAATGATAAATTAATACTTCCACCATTTTGTTTAACTTGTATATCTAAACTTTCGCTTGCTTTTTTGGCTAGTTGTTTCAGGTTAACCTTTTGAAAGTCAAGTTTTAGTCTAGCAGAATCCCAGACTGCGCTTTTAAGCACATTGTCTACTAGAACGCTTAACCTCTTGTTTTCTTGGCTAATCATTCTCACATAGTTAGACCGCAGACTTTCCTCGATCGAGATGCTTTGATCACTTAGTGCTTCGCAAGCTAATCCAATGGTTGAAATGGGAGTTTTAAGCTCATGGGTCATGTTGTTTATAAAATCATTTTTTACTTGAGAAAGTTGCTTTTGTTTAAAAATAGTAGAAAGCGAACTGTAGAAAAGTAAAATGATAATGAGAACAAGCAGAAGAGATAGACTCAGCACCTTCCAGCTATTTTTAAGTATAAATCCCTGTTGGTTAGGAAAGTAGAGGATCAACGAATCACTCTGGGCAAAATCGTTAGGGAAAAGTGTTAGGCGAAAAGGGGAGGCCAGCAAATTCTTTTGCATTTCTTCATCTTGAATGAAGCTTAATGACTCTGTTTCTGCATCTAGAATATCAAATACATAATCGGTTTCTAAGCCATTTTGCTTTAGCTCTTGCTTAAATAAAGAGTCAATCTGTTGATAGGTTACTCGTTCGTCAAAGTCTTGGTAGTTAATACTGATCAGCGCTAGTTCATTTACAATTTCGTTTACTAGCGTTGCTTTGTTTTGCAATTGGCTTCTTAAGTCAATTTTGCTGCTAAGTATTCGCTTTTGGGTTTTCTTTATGATAAAGAGGGTTGAGTCTTGTCTTGGGGGCTCATACTGTATATTGTAAAGTTCTTTCGATACCTGATTTTTAATTCCATCACCCTTTTTCTTTATCAATTGTTTTCTAAATGGGTCGTTAAGGGGGAATTGATCAAGAGTAAAAGTTGAATCATCAGGAAAGTTTCCCATTCCTTTGAATAACTTGCTCGTAACGGTTGTTATAGCTTCCTCTCTTTCAAGCTTTGTGGTGACTTTTTTCATCACTTCCATGGCCTTTTGCTTAAACTTTTTTTGCTGGGTGTCAGCAGAAGTTTTGATCCAGTATACTTGAATAGCAATTAATGCAATCATGCTTAATGAAGCCGCCACAGCTAGAAAAGGAAGTTTTTTGTTGTTCATGGCAATTCGAAAATAAGCCAAAGAAATCAAGACTGGTCAAGCTTAACACAAATTAACAGCAAACCAACAGATTAGCAAGGTATTAAGTAAAGTGAACGAAACAGATTAGGCGAATAAATCACCTTTAAATTTGGTAGCTGGTTTAGCCTATTTCTCTAATTTTAGAGCATGAAGAAAATTCTCAATTACATTAACGGGGAGTTAATTGAACCACAAGGTCAAAAATACATTGACAACTATGAGCCTGCTACAGGAGAGGTTTACTCCTTAATTCCTGATTCCGATCATAAAGATGTTGAATTAGCTGTAAAGGCAGCAAAGGAAGCTTTCTCCTCTTGGTCTCAAACCAATAAAGAGGTTCGATCTAGCTATTTGAGGAAGATTGCCGAAAAGATCAAAGACCGACAAGAAGAGTTTGCAACGGCAGAGTCGAGAGATAATGGTAAGCCTTTGTCTTTAGCAAGCAAAGTAGATATACCAAGAGCATCGCATAACTTTAGTTTTTATTCCTCAGCCATTATTCACTTTGCTTCTGAGTCTCATCAAATGGAATTGGGCGCGATCAATTATACCCTACGTCAACCAATAGGTATTGCAGGCTGCATATCACCATGGAACCTGCCACTCTATTTGTTTAGCTGGAAAATAGCACCTGCGCTTGCAGCAGGGAATTGCGTTGTGGCTAAACCGTCAGAAATCACGCCTTACACGGCTTATTTATTGTCAGAAGTTTGCGTGGATATTGGGCTACCGAAAGGAGTGTTGAACATAGTACATGGTTACGGCCATAAGGTTGGATCAGCAATAACCGAACATCCAGAAATTCCAATTATATCTTTTACTGGTGGAACCCAAACCGGCCAAACCATTGCAAAAGTAGCAGCACCAATGTTTAAAAAGCTTTCTCTTGAATTAGGAGGAAAGAATCCTGCTATTATTTTTGAAGATTGTGACTATGATAAAATGCTTGAAACCACACTGCGTTCTTCCTTTGCCAATCAAGGTCAAATCTGTTTATGCGGATCTAGAATACTTGTTCAAGAATCAATTTATGAGCGCTTTAAAAATGATTTCGTCGCTGCGGTTAAGCAATTAAATCCGGGAGACCCAAAAGCTAAAACCACTAAGCAAGGAGCTCTTGTTTCTGAGGCACACATGCAAAAAGTGCTTGCTTACGTAAAACTTGCTAAAGAAGAAGGTGGTCAAGTATTATGTGGAGGGCATCAAGTTGATCTCCCCCCAGCCCACCGTTATTGAAGGCTTAGATCAAAATTGTAGAACAAATCAAGAAGAGATCTTTGGCCCTGTGGTTACCATTAGCCCATTCAAAGATGAGGGTGAGGCGATTGCTAAAGCAAATAGCACCAAATATGGTCTAGCAGCTACGGTATGGACTGAAAACCTTAGCCGTTCTCAAAGAATGGCAGAGCAGATCCATGCTGGAATTGTATGGGTAAATTGCTGGTTGCTGCGCGACCTAAGAACACCCTTTGGAGGGGTAAAACAAAGTGGAGTTGGGCGTGAAGGAGGATTTGAGGTTCTGCAGTTTTTCACTGAGCCCAAAAACGTTTGTATAAAATATGACAAGTAAACATCCTTAAAAATGTTTCGGCTAAAGCATTTTCTTTCGACCCTGCTTCTTCTGCTTTTTTGCGGCGCGCTTCATGCTCAAAAAATCTTAGTTTTTGATAAGGGAGGCAAGGAAAAGCGTGTTCGTTATTACAAAGGAAGCTTCATTAGTTTTAAGAAAAGTGATGGAATCTTAATTTCGGGACCAATACAGTCAATGCAGGATAGTTTCATCGTGGTTTTAGGTGAAAAAGTCTTACTTAGCGAGATCAAGTCCATCAAGAAAACCCACAAGCATGAAGGATTTCGTCTTTTTTCAGGGGTCTTTTATACAGCTTCTGCTGCATTTTTCACCATAGATAGTTTTAATCGAATCATAAATACTGAAAACCCCGTTGTTAGAAGAGGCAATATACGCACTAGTTCTATCTTATTTGGTGCAGCTACATTCATGTCTATTATTGGAAACCGCTCTTATCGAATGAATGACAGTCGTAACTTACGAGTCCTAGATATTTCGATCTAGGTTTTTAAACACCTATTCTGTTAATAGTAATTAAATGCTCTCTCCGTTTGCTCAAGCAGTGCTTTTACCTTTGCTTTAATGGGACAATTATTGATCTTAGTTTTCATCCAAACTCTTTTTGGAGGGATAGCTCAAGAGCAAACTAGCGACTTTCAGCAAAACTTTAACATTGCTAAACAGCACCTATCGCACAGAAGGGTTATGAAAGCCGCACCCTACCTTGATTATTTATTGAAGCAAAGCCCTGAACATGCTAACTTAAAGTATTTGCTAGGGGTCTGTTATACTGAAGCTGAAATCATGCACCCCTATACTGTGAAGCTTTTAGAGGAAGCAACACAAAGGGTTTCATTAGAATATGATCCGAATAGTCTTGAGGAAGAAAGGGTGCCTGTTTACGTTTACTTTTATTTAAGTGTAGCCTATGCACAGAGAGGAAAGTGCGAAAAGGCGAAAATGGCTCGAAATAAGTTTGTTGAGGTTTACCCGCATAATGATGATTACTACATCGATGAAGCAAACAGGTGGATAAAGCGATGTGAAAAAGGCAATGTTCCTGCAAGAGAGGATTCACTGCCTCAATTTGATCAGTTTATCCCCTTTTCATCTAGAAAACAGAACGCTACTGAAGTAAAAAACATTGATGCTGCTGAAGAAAAAGCAAAGCCTGTAAGCACAGTTGATGCAGAAACAAAAGACATCTTAACCAAAAGTGTTGACTATTCTACAGATTATCCACTCTACGGTGTTCAATTAGGGGCATACAATGAAGCTTTTCCAGTTAGCCGGTTCAGAGACCTCAGTAATATAGACGCATTCATGGATAAACAAGGTTTGATCCGTTATGTAATAGGTCGATTTTCAATTCACAGTCAGGCGATGTCTTTGCTTGAGGCTATTAGACAAAAAGGTTATCATGACGCCTTTGTGGTAAATGTCAATGACAATAAAAAATACTCTGAGGCTGTAGTTAGTGTGAATCAAATCAACATTAAAGCCAGATTGCAAGGTAAAATTAGCTATGCCATACAAATAGGAGCCTTCAAAGAGCAGCTTCCACCAAAGGTTGCTCGGTATTATTTGGATATTGAAGGAATACAAGAAATTAGGGGGGATAGTTTAACCTACCTGTCTGTTGGCAACTATAAGTCCTATGACCATGCTAAAAAGAATCTACCCATGATTGAGAAAAGTGGCATAAATGATGCTTTTGTCATTGCCATTAATCAAGGAAAAAAAATTCCTTTAAAAAGAGCATTAGAAGTTAAACCATGAAAATTAAAAACATTGTATTAAGCAGTTTGCTAATAATTGCCTTTTCAGGCTTCAGTCAAAACAACTTAGAGTTTCATTTTGACCAAGCAAGGGCTTTGTTAGCTAAAAGAGAGGTTTCCCAAGCAATTGAAAGCCTCAGGATAGTTTACGTTGAAGATACAAACCATGCTAACATAAATTTTTTGATGGGAGCAGCTTACACTGAGATGAGTGGGCATCAGGAACAAGCTTTGTACCATCTAAAGAAGGCGGTACAAGAAGTTAATCCGGTTTATAAAGTTGGAAGTTTCAAAGAGCGAGGAGCTCCACTACATGTTTACTATTACCTTACGGTTGCATATGTAGAAAATGATCAGTGTGCACTTGCGAATCAGGCGTTTAAGCAGTTTACGAAATATAAATCTAAAGTTGATGAATATTACATTGCTGAGGCCGATCGCCATTTGCAAAAGTGTCCTTTCGATCCATCAGAGCCAATTGCAGAGTGGAATAAGGTTGCAGCTGCTCCTGCTAATTACTTGCCAACTCAATTACCAACAAAGCCCAAAGAGGAGGTGCTAGATTCTGCTGCCCTTGCTGAAAGAGGGATGCTGATCAAAAAGCTAGAGTATACCACAAACGCCCCGCTTTATGGGGTGCAAATTGGTAGTAACATTAATCCTAGCCCGATTAGCAGCTATGGTAAGTTGAAGAATGTTGACGCCTTTGTAGATAACAAGGGAATGATCCGCTACGTAGTGGGTCACTTTTCATATTATTCTCAAGCAGAAAGCTTGCTTAAAAAGCTAAAAGAAGAAGGGTACAATGATGCTTTTATTGTTAACGTAAATGATGAAAGAAAGTATACAAATGAATTGGTTAGCTACCGAAACATTAACTTAAAAGCCGGTATAGTTGGGAAAGTTGAGTATTTTGTGCAACTGGGTGCTTTTGAGGAAAAGATTCCTGCAGCTTTTATGGATGCTTATCTCAAGGTGGAGGGAGTAGAGGAAATAAATTATCAGGGATTAACGGTTATGGTGGTTGGGCCTTTTGCAGAGTTTAAAGAAGCTGATCAGAAGCAAATTGATATTGCAGCAAAAGGATTTGAAGACTCCTTTGTGGTAGCTTTTAATAAAGGGAATAAAATCCCGCTTGATGAAGCGATAAAATACACGCGATAAAACTAGAAAGTGGACAACTTACTTAAGAAAATATTTCAGAATCATAGCACAAGAGTACTTGTCTTGCTCTTTGGTTCAATATTTATTCTTATCGCATATTTTTTGCTGCATAGCTATTATGTGCAGCTAAATATTCACAAGAGTAGAATTCTATCAAGTTTAAGTGCTGTAACCAATACAGCGGCAACACAACTTGATGCTAATCAGCTTGATTATCTTTTTGACGTTTACGAGGAAGAGAAAAAACTAAGAACGTCATATCAAGACCGGGTTTATCAGTTGTTACATGAAAAGCTAATACAGGTAAAGAAGCAAAATCAACTGAATAGTCCGATCTATACCTTAACTTATGATAGCACTAACAAACACTTTATCTTCGGTGTAACATCTTCTGCCAAACCACTCTTAAGAAAAACGTATAAAGACTTCCCTAAGCAGTTTTTTGAAGGATATGAACAGGGGGGGGAAGTGGACGTTTATGAAGATGAAAATGGACATTGGCTTTCTGCCTTTAGCGCAATAAAAAACTCGTCGGGAGAAACCATTGCTATAGTGGTAGCTGATCAGCGGTTTGACGACTTTTTATTGGAAGCCCAAAAAGAAATTTTCACCAATATCGGGATCTCGTTAATATTTGCCTTAGTGCTTCTAATCTTGCTGTTAAGAGCAATGAAAGGGATTTTACGCAAAGAGGATGAATTGACGGCTAATTTGATTCAATCAAAATTCAAACTAGAGCAACAAAATCAAGATACGCTTGATAGTATCTTATATGCAAAGAAAATACAAGATGCCATCCTTCCTTTACATTCAAGACTGAAACAATGGTTGCCCCAATCTTTTGTTTTTCACCTACCTCGCGATATTGTGAGCGGTGACTTTTATTGGTTTAAAAGGATTAATGGTAAAATCTTTATTGCCTGTGTAGATTGCACCGGCCATGGTGTTCCTGGAGCATTTATGTCTATGATCGGAACAATTTTACTTGACGATATTATAGAGAAAAAGGGCTTAGATCAGGCTGATGAGATCTTAAATGAATTGCACCTTGGGGTGGTGAAATCGCTTAAACAAAATAAGCGTTCTAAAGCTTCTCAAGACGGGATGGATATTGCTTTGTGCATCATTGACAAAGCAGCAGAAAAATTGCAATTTGCAGGTGCATTTAGGCCTTTAGTGCATATTCGTGACGGCAAACTAAATAGAATAAAGTCAGATGCCGCTCCCATTGGTGGTTTTAGAGGCGAAGATCCAAGCTATCATACGCATCATATCAAGTATAAAGCAGGAGATGTATTTTACATTTATACTGATGGTTATCCTGATCAATTTGGCGGAGATAAAAATAAGAAATACATGACCCGCCGGTTTAGGGAACTTCTGCTTAGTTTGCACGCCTTAGAACCGCAAGAGCAAAAAGTAGAACTTCAAGATGAGTTAGACCGTTGGAAAGGATCCCGAGATCAGGTTGACGATATACTAGTTATTGGATTTAAGTTATAAAAAAACCACCTGAACTCAGGTGGTTTTTTTATGAATTCTAATTTGTTATTATTCTACATCAACAATGATAGAATTAGCAATACCATTTACTTGATCAGATTCCCATACAACCACTGCGACTTGCAAGTTTGTAGGATCAACTACTGAACCAGGTACAGTAATTTGGTAGTTGCCAACTAACTCATCATCCGCAGCAAGAGAGGTTCCAATCAAATCAATTCCTAAAGTGTCAGAATTAAAAGCAGAAGCCCTCATTACATTTTCATGAGAGGTTAGGGAATCTTTTGTCCCAACTTTTTGCATGGCCATTACAGCGTCTTCTAATAAATAAACTCCTAGGTAGGCTTGATTAAGACTATTGAAAAACTTGGTTTTGGTTTCAACACTGACTACACCATTACTCAAGGATGCTTTTGCGGCAACTCCGACCTCAGGAATGTTTCTCAAAATTGCATCAATGTCAATTTGAGATTCAGAATTGTTTGCATTAGCATCATTGTAAAAACCTCTATTCTTCATGTTGAAGTTAGAGCCTGACCAATAAGCATGAGGTATACTATTGCTTCCAACAAAGTCTTGGAATTTAGTACCAAAATTGAAACCAAACGAACCTCTTGGACTAATTGCATCTCTATATTGTACATTAAGAATAACCACATTATCGCCATAGGTATCCTCCATGTAAATTTTTGCAGGATCTCCATTAGCACCGCAGGGTGGGCACCAAGTTGCACCTATATAAGTGACAGTAGCTCTCTGAATTTGATCAACTACTAAAGTCGAGGCACTTCCATTTCCTCCAGAGCCACCACTTCCACCTAGGGTATCATTAAGTCCTCCTGCAGGAATTTTTGGATCTTCCCCCGTAGCTTCTTCATCGTAAAAGGGGTTTTCTTCGAATGCGGTATCTTCTCCACAAGAGGTAAGCAAGAGACCTACAACTGCTGATAGAAATAAAAAACGTTTAATGTTCATAGTTCATGATTTTATAGCCTTTAAAAATAGGACTTTAATTATCAGCAGTCAAGTTTAGTATAAAATCAATAAGCGANTACTATAAAGTAAGAAAAAAAGCCCTGCAAAATGCAGGGCTTTGTGGAGAATATCGGAGTCGAACCGATGACCTCTACGCTGCCAGCGTAGCGCTCTAGCCAGCTGAGCTAATTCCCCATTTTTGTTTGGGCATTCGCGAAGCGCCTGTCCGCTCTTTAGCGAAGCGTTGGCGGAAGCTATTTCCCCATTTTAGGGTTTAGCAAAGTGCCTGTATGATTAATAGCAAAACCTTGGCAGAAGCTAATCTTGCTTTTTATTAACTTATCAGGCGACTGATTGCGGTGTCAAAAGTAAATAAATTCCATTGCTTCTTATTGTTAAGCCTAAGCTTACTTTTGCCAAAAAAGTAAAAAATGTTTAATCCTGAGGTTGAATCTTCTATTATAGCTACCCTAAATGAATCAAGCATAACAGCTGACAAAATAGAGAACGTTAAGGCTGTTTCAGGGGGATCCATTAATCAAACGTTCAAGCTCAAACTGCAGAAGCAGAGCGTTTTCATCAAGCTAAATCGAAAAACTGCTTTTCCGAAAATGTTTGAGTTAGAACAGCTGGGCTTGGATCTTTTGAGAAAACATACTTCCTTAAAAGTTCCTCAAGTGATTGGGTTAGGACACCATGAAGATCAGGCTTTTATATTGCTAGAATTTTTGGAGCAAGGGAGAGAATCTAAAGCTTTTTGGAAGAGCTTTGGAAGGGGATTAGCAGAATTGCATAAGTTTAAATCTGACCAACACGGACTAGATTACCAAAACTATATTGGTTCTTTGGTTCAGCCAAATGACAGTAAGGATAACTGGCCAGATTTTTTTGCCCAAAACCGTTTACTCTTTCAGGCAAAAATGGCTTTTGATGCAGGTTTACTTAGCAAGCAGACTATGACCCAAATCGAGCAGCTTTGCTCAAAGTTAGGAGCTTTATTCCCGAAAGAAAATGCTTCATTGTTGCACGGCGACTTGTGGTCGGGTAATTTTTTGTGCTCAATTAAGGGAGTGGCAGCGCTACTAGACCCTGCCGTATATTTTGGCAACCGAGAAATGGATATTGCGATGTCACATTTGTTTGGTGGCTTTCACGCTGACTTTTACAATGCTTATAACGAGAGCTACCCTTTAAAAGAAGGTTGGGAAGAACGTATTGAACTATGCAATTTATACCCTTTGCTCGTGCATGTTAACCTTTTTGGAGAGGCCTATTCCAATAGGGTAAAAAGTGCTTTGAAAAGGTTTTTATGAGTTGAATTAACCGATCTATGAAACAAAATGCCTCGTTCATGAAGTGGTAAGTTGTTTCAGTTTATATTCTGCTTAGGTTTGAAGCGTTGTTTAATAGAAACAGGCTTTGCAATCGGTTAATTTTCTCATGTATTTAGAGTCTGTTAGTAGTCGATTCTTTTAATTAGTTGAAAGAATCGACTACAACTTTCTAGAAAAGAAGAAGAAATTGAAAATACGACATTGTCTAATTTCGAAGGTGTGAAGAAGAAACTATACTTTTCAATAGGCTTGTTGGTTAGCTTGTTTTTGCACATCAATTCTTTTTCTCAGCTACCCAACTATAAGGTTTTTAATGAGTCCTTGGGTTTTCAAAACACCAACTACATTACCGACATACATTGCGACCGAGAAGGCTCGATTTGGATAGTAAACTTTAGCGGTTTAATGCGTTACGACGGCAAGGAGTTCCATCAAATTAATACAGAAACTGTATCGCACGCTAACTTTTTGCGCATAAAAGAAGCAGCAGCTAAATTTCATTATCTGATCGATTACCAGTCCAAGATATTTCTGGTTCAAGCAGATACTTTAAGTGCTTATCCATTTAACGATAAAATAGTGGATTTGGCTAAGGGC
>P_2C_Liq_2_UnCtyDRAFT_1000508_pt1 | contig 10425 bp, 8 predicted proteins | sample Pon2CUnioCityCA_FD_10236 | JGI IMG/M metagenome (IMG submission 10236) | reverse complement strand
GCTGGCGGAAGATGACCAGCTCTGGCTGCTGACGGGGCCGAACATGGCGGGTAAGTCGACATTTTTGCGGCAGAATGCGCTGATTGCTGTGCTGGCGCAGATGGGGAGTTATGTGCCTGCGGCGGCGGCGCGTGTGGGNATTGTGAGCCAGCTTTTCAGCCGCGTGGGCGCGNNTGANGATCTGGCNNGNGGGCGCTCGACCTTCATGGTCGAGATGGTCGAAACCGCCGCTATTCTCAACCAGGCGGATGACCGTGCGCTTGTTATTCTCGACGAGATCGGGCGCGGCACGGCGACTTACGATGGCCTCTCTATTGCCTGGGCGACGCTTGAGCACTTGCACGAGGAGAACCGCTGCCGCGCGCTGTTTGCCACGCATTACCACGAGATGACGCAGCTGTCTGACAAGCTGGCGCGCTGCTCCAACGCCACTGTGATGGTCAAGGAGTGGGAGGGCGATATCATTTTTCTTCATGAGGTGCGCAAAGGCGTGGCTGACCGCTCATATGGGGTGCAGGTTGCCAAGCTGGCGGGGCTGCCCGAAAGCGTGATCGCGCGGGCGCGGATTGTGCTGGATGCGTTGGAAAAGGGCGAGCGGGAAGGCTCTGCAAAGGCAGTTATTGATGATTTGCCACTGTTTAGCGCGGCCCCTGCAGCTCAGCCTGTAAAGGCCAAGGCGAGCGAAGTTGAAGGCGCTTTGGCCGAGATATTCCCTGACGAACTGACCCCGCGCGAGGCGCTGGCTGTGCTCTACGAGCTGAAGGCCAAGGCGGGCGCGTAAACGGCTTTACTGGATTTTGCCGTGCATATGGCTGTAGCGGCCCCAACCGCAGGAGTAGAAGCGTTTTCCTGCATCTGTGGTGTGATAGTAGACATAGCCGCCGTTGTTTTCGAGCCGTGGCAGGATGCTCTTGTAGATGGTGTAGGAGTTGGAATCGTTGATCCAGTAATCAGTCTGGCAGATGTTTACTTTGTTGACCCCCTGCACTGTGGAGAGACTGATTGCTGTGTTGCCGTCGCTTACGATGGGTGATCCGACAAGATCGGCTGCGGCAGCGGGTGTGGCAAGGGCGGCGGTAAGGGCCAGAATTTTGAGCGTTTTCGTTTCAGTCTCCTTTGGCAGTTGCGTGAACCCGATGTGTCCACGTCATACATTGTAAAGGCAGAATGTGTTTTTGACGCTGACTTCGATCAAACCTGCGCAGGAAATTCAGGTGATTTGCTTGAGATCACTGACCAGCGCTTCTGACATCTCCAGCGCATGATCAAGCCGGGCTTGGGGCATCTCCGGGTGCTCGACTTTGATAAGCGTCTCAAAGGCGATGAAATAGGGCAGGAAACCGTGCGTCTCGTCTTCTGACAGCTCAAAGCGGGCGCTGAATGTCTCAAAGGCTTGCGCATCAACGCCGAAGCGGCGCGCGCCCGAGGGCAGCATACCGCGCCGCGCCATATGGACGAGCGCGCGGGCGATGTCTTTGTAGAGCGGGGCATGGTTGGTTGCGCCAAGGTCGATCCCTGTGAGGATCTGGCCATCCCAAAGCAGGTTGTTGAGGTGAAAATCGCCATGGGCGAGGGCTACGCGCCATTCGGGAAAATCGATCTGGCGATAGAGCTTTTTCATCTTTTGCAGCACCTGCGCTTCGGCTTGGCGGAGGGCCTCGTGCGGCTGCTTTTCGGCTGCTTTCTCGGCCCAGATGCGCCATGGGCGGCGGTTGGGTGCGCGGGTTTCAATGCTGGGGGCGGTGAACTTGTGCAGCCAGTCAGCCGCGAGGGCTATGGGCGCGTGTCGTGCCGCAGGCTCCATGCGCCAGAGCGCTGTGAGAAGCCCCTCGCCTTTGGCGCGCGATGTGATGGTGAGGCCGCTATCGGCGCTGTGAAAGAGCGGTTGTTGCACGGTGAGCGGAGCTGCGCTCATGTAGGGCCATGTGCGGGCCAGCTCGGCCCACTCCTGTACCGAGGCGTCGCGCGCTTTGGCGGACAGTGCGAGGCGAAAGACCACCTCAGCGCCCTCGAGCGTGCCGCGGAAGACGGCGTGGCGCTCGGGCACAAGGTGTAGCGCTTTCTCAACTGTGAAAGCGCGCGCGCCGAGGGCTTGGGCCGCGACATGTTCCAGCCTGTCCAAAGCGGCGAGGGCCTCTTCGGGGTAAAGCTGGATATTGCTGATCTCAACCTTGGACATAGGCGAAGCTTACGCGGGGCAGGATACGAATTGAACCCTTTTCGCTGCGCCTGTATGGTCGCAAAAAATGAGCTGGAGAGACGCATGAGCGATACACCTGTTGCAGAGATGAGCTTTGAAGCCGCGATGGCGGAGCTGGAGAAAGTTGTGGGCCAGCTGGAGCGGGGCGATGTGCCGCTGGAAGACTCTATCAAGCTCTATGAGCGCGGCGCGGTGCTGAAGAAGCATTGCGAAGGCAAGCTCAAGGAAGCGGAAGAGAAAGTTGCCGCGATCACGCTGGATGGCGAAGGCAACCCCACAGGGATCAAGCCACTTGATGTTGATTGAGCCATTGGGCTTTGACGCGGCTCTGAAGCGGGCGCAAAGCCTGATGCAAGATGCGCCGATGCGCTACTTTATGGCGGCCAAGTCGCTGCCCGAGGCGCAGCTTTTGCTCGCTATGCTCTATGCGCTTGAGGGCGGAAAAGCGCTGCGGGCTTTTCTTGTGATCGAATCAGCGCGGCTGCATGGGCAGAGCTTTGTTGCTGCCGAACAAGCGGCGCTGGCTGTGGAGTGTATCCACGCGTATTCGCTTATTCACGATGATTTGCCCTGTATGGACGACGACGACCTGCGCCGTGGCAAGCCGACCGTACACAAGAAGTGGGATGAGCACACCGCTGTCTTGGCGGGCGATGCGCTGCAAGCCAAAGCCTTTGAGCTGCTTGCGCAAGACGATATGCCCAATGCACTGGCGCTTTTGCGCGGGCTGGCTGTGGCCAGTGGCCACGCCGGGATGGTCGGCGGGCAGATGATGGATATTGCGGCTGAAACAAGCGAAGCGCCGTTTGATTTGGGCCAGATCGAGGCGGTGCAACGCGGCAAGACAGGCGCGCTGATCCGTTGGTCGGCCACGGCGGGCGCTGTCATGGCGGGGGCCAGTTGCGCTGGATTAGAGACATATGGTGACAGGCTCGGCCTTGCTTTCCAGATCTGGGATGATGTGCTGGATGTGGAAGGGGACGCGGCCGAGACGGGCAAGGCCGTGGGCAAGGATGAAGATGCTGGGAAGGCGACTTTTGTGTCACTTCTGGGCCTTGATGCGGCAAAAGGTCAGGCTGTTAACCTTGTAGAAGAGGCTTGTGAGGCCTTATCTATCTATCAAGATGATGCCGAATGCTTGCGAGAGGCGGCGCGCTTCGTTATCTCGCGGCGTAAGTAACAGCCCCGAAAGGGTGACCATGAATGACCGCCCCAACACTCCGCTGCTAGACCAAGTGGCCAGCCCCGCCGATATGAAGCGGCTGAGCGATGCCGAGCTTGTGCAGCTCTCTGGCGAGCTGCGCGCCGAGACGATCAGCGCGGTGAGTGAGACGGGTGGGCACTTGGGGGCTGGCTTGGGTGTGGTTGAGCTGACTGTTGCGCTGCATGCGGTGTTTGATGCGCCCAAAGACAAGATCATCTGGGATGTGAGCCACCAGAGCTACCCCCACAAGATCCTGACAGGGCGGCGCGACCGGATTCGCACGCTGCGCAAACGCGGTGGGCTGAGTGGCTTCACCAAGCGNTCCGAAAGCCCCTATGACTGCTTTGGCGCGGCACATTCCTCCACCTCGATCAGTGCGGCGCTGGGCTTTGCCGTGGCGCGCGACCTGGGCGGTAACTGCCCCGAAGGCCTGGGCGATGCGATTGCCGTGATCGGCGATGGCGCGATGAGCGCGGGCATGGCCTTTGAGGCGATGAACAACGCAGGCCACCTCGGCAAACGCTTGATCGTGATTCTGAACGACAACGAGATGAGCATTGCGCCACCAGTGGGTGCGCTTTCGAGCTACCTCAGCCGCCTCTATGCGGAAGAGCCGTTTCAAGAGCTGAAAGCCGCCGCCAAGGGCGCGGTGAGCCTGATGCCTCCGTTCTTTCAAGAGGGTGCCAAGCGCGCCAAGGAGATGCTCAAGGGCATGACGGTGGGCGGCACGCTCTTTGAGGAGCTGGGCTTTAGCTACATCGGGCCGATTGATGGCCACGACATGGATCAGCTGCTCTCGCTGTTGCGCACGGTCAAGGCACGGGCCACGGGGCCGATCCTCATTCATGCGATCACGAAGAAGGGCAAGGGCTATGCCCCTGCCGAGGCGCGTGACGACAAGGGCCATGCAACGGCGAAGTTTGATGTGATCACCGGCAAGCAGGTAAAAACGCCAAGCAATGCGCCGAGCTACACGGCTGTCTTTGGTGACGAGCTGGTTGCGCTGGCGGCCGAAGATGACAAGATTTGCGCCGTGACGGCAGCGATGCCGAGCGGCACGGGGCTTGATTTGATGGCCGAGCGCTACCCCTCGCGCTGCTTTGATGTAAGTATTGCCGAGCAACATGGTGTGACCTTTTGCGGCGCTTTGGCGGCGGGCGGTATGAAGCCGTTTTGCACGATGTATTCAACCTTTTTGCAGCGCGGCTATGACCAGATTGTTCATGATGTGGCGTTGCAAAACCTGCCTGTGCGCTTTGCGATCGACCGTGCGGGGCTTGTTGGCGCCGATGGTGCGACCCACGCGGGGAGCTATGACATTGCTTATCTTGCGAACCTGCCCAACATGGTTGTGATGGCGGCGGCGGATGAGGCCGAGCTGAAGCATATGGTGGCGACAGCGGCGGCGCATGACAGCGGGCCAATTGCCTTCCGCTATCCTCGTGGGGAGGGTGTGGGCGTTGAACTGCCAGCGCGCGGCGTGGCGCTTGAGATCGGTAAGGGCCGCATTGTGCGCGAGGGCAACCGCGTGGCGCTGCTCAGCTTTGGCACGCGTCTGGCCGAGGCCGAAAAGGCCGCCGAGCAGCTTGCAGCCAAGGGCATTGAAGCGACTGTTGCGGATGCGCGTTTTGCCAAGCCGCTGGACCGCGACATGATCTTGAAGCTGGCGCGTGATCACGAAGTGCTCATCACGCTGGAAGAGGGCGCTGTGGGCGGGTTTGGCTCGCATGTTGCGCAGCTTCTGGCCGAAGAGGGCGCGTTTGACGCGGGCCTCAAGTTCCGCTCCATGGTTTTGCCCGACTGGTTCATCGACCAAGGCTCGCCTGCGGAGATGTACGCTGAAGCGGGGCTTCAGGCCGAGCATATTGTCGCGAAAGTGCTGGATGTACTGGGTGTCGCTCAGGTGAAGCGGGCTTAACCCTTCCGTTCGCTCGCCAGCACATCGAGTTTCTTTTCGATCCCGTCCAACCGTGCTTTGACATCGTCGCGGTAGGCGTCGGTGTTGGCGACGTCTTCGGTGTGGTGGGCGTCTTGCATGGAGTTGACCACGAGGCCGACCAGCAGGTTGACCACTGCGAAAGTTGTCACGAGGATGAATGGCAGGAAGAAGGCCCATGCGTAGGGGTAGACTTCCATCACGGGGCGGACGATCCCCATGGACCAGCTTTCGAGCGTCATGATCTGGAAGAGTGTGTAGGCGGATGCCCCGAGCGAGCCGAACCACTGCGGGAAGGCATCGGCGAAGAGTTTTGTGGCGATGACGGCGCCGATGTAGAAGATCAGGCCCATCAGCATGAAGACCGAGCCCATGCCGGGCATCGCTGTGATGAGGCCTTCGACCACGCGGCGCAGAGACGGAGCCACCGAGATCACCCGGAGCACCCGCAGGATGCGCAGCGCGCGCATTGCGGAGAAGCCTTGGCCCGCAGGGATGAGCGAAATGGCGATGATCACAAAGTCGAATATGTTCCAGCCCGAGCGGAAAAAGCGGGGGCCGTGGGCGACGAGCTTGGCGAGCAGTTCGACCACGAAGATGGTCAGGCAGAGCGTATCAAGCGTTTTGATCAGCCCGCTGTAGTTTGCCATGGCGCTTTGGGATGTCTCCAAGCCGAGGATGATCGCGTTAAAGATGATCACGGTTGTAATGATCGTTGCGGTTCTCGGGTGATCGACGAGTTTGGCGAGCGTTGCACGCAGGGACATATGGGCCTCGAAAGCTAGGGTTTAGAGTTAGGTAGGGGCTGGGGCGCGAAAGGCAAGTTTATTTGCGCGTTTCGGCCGCGAGGACAGCCTGAAGGCCAGACTTATAGTCGGGGTAAAGGAGTGTCACGCCGAGGTCATTCTTGATGCGTTCGTTTGCGACGCGTTTGCTTTCGCCATAAAAGCTGCGCGCCATGGGGGAAAGCTCGGCGTCTTCAAAGCGCACCTCTGGCGGCGGGGCCATACCAAGAAGCTCGGCGGCATAGGCGAGGACGTCTTGTGGAGGCGCTGGCATATCATCACAGACATTATAGGCCGCGCCCGCGTTCGGGCTATTGATCGAGGCGAGGAGCACTTGGGCAATATCGTCCACATGGGTGCGTGAGAAAACCTGGCCTTCCTTGATGATCCGTCTGGCTGTGCCATTGCGGATTTTTTCAAATGGGCCGCGATGGGGACCATAGATGCCTGCGAGGCGGAAGATGTGGAGCGGCAAACCTGTCCCGCGCCACTGGTTTTCTGCTTCGACGCGCATCAGGCCACGCCGGCTGCTCGGCGTGAGAGGGGTCTCTTCCGTGACCCAGCCTCCCGCGTGGTCGCCATAGACGCCAGTTGTTGAGAGATAGCCGACCCATTCGAGATTGGGCGCATGTTTGTGCAGTTTAGAACCGTATTTCGCCAAGAAGGGGTCGCCGTTCTCGGAGGGGGAGACGGAGATCAGCAGGTGTGTTGCCTCGGACAACGCCTCCGTCAGATCGCCTTCGGGGAAGAGCAATGGGCTAACGCCAAGGGCCTGTATCGCGGGGAATTTCTCGGGCGAGCGGGTTGTCCCGAAGAGCTTCCAGCCCTTGGGGGCAAGGTGGCCAGTGAGGGCGTTGGCCGAGTAGCCTTGGCCTATGGTGAGGAGTGTTTTTGTCATGGCGTCGCCGCTGTTTTGCCCGCGAGTTTGCGTGCGGCGCGCATGTTGCGCAAGATGGCGATGGAATAGAGCACAAGCGCAATCCAGATCATCGGGAAGGCCACCATACGCGCGCCGCCGAAGGGCTCTTTGAACACAAACACGCCGATGAGGAAGATCATCGTGGGAGCGATGTATTGCAAAATCGCTATTGTGCTGAGGCGCAAGAGCTTGGCGCCGTTGGCGTAGATGAGAAGCGGCACGGCTGTAACCACCCCGCAGCCGAGGAGAAGCCAAGTGTCATAGGCGCTGCCGAGGAAGTTGCCTGTTGGGCCAAGCCAGATGAGATAGGCTATCGCAGGGGGCGTGAGGATCATTACTTCAAGCAGAAAGCCTTGATTGGGCCCGATGGGGAGCGACTTCTTCGCCAGCGCATAAAAGCCCCATGTGACGAAGAGTGCGATCGCGACCCATGGGAGCTTGCCTGCTTCAAGCGTGAGGATCACCACGGCGGTAAAGGCGAGGGCGAGGGCGGCGAGCTGGAGTTTGTTAAGCCGCTCGCCGAGTAGGACCGCACCGAGGAAGACGGAGAAAAGCGGGTTGATGTAGTATCCAAGCGCGGCGTCTAGGGCGTGGCCTGATGTGATGGCCCAGACGTAGAAGCCCCAGTTGATCGAGATCAGCGCGGCAGTGACGCAGCCCATAGCGAGCATTTTGGGCGTTGTGAGAGCCGTTTTGATATCGCCTGTGCGACCAAGTATTATGAGCAGGGTCGCGGCGATGGGGAGAGACCAGATCACCCGATGCGCGACGACTTCGGCAGGGGGAATATGGCTGAGCAATTTCATGTAGAGGGGCAGGAACCCCCAAAGCACGTAGGCTGTGAGCGCAAAGGCGAGGCCTTGGGGTGTGTCGCGGTTCTCTGGCATGTGGCGCTCCTCTTCTCTAGATGACTAGGCTGTTTTGATGGGGAGGGCCAGTCCCGTGACGCAACGCTTTGGTTTCGAATTGTGCTTCGCACAATCCGACCGTGGCGAGGGGCGTTGCCCCTCGCGCTCCCCAGGATATTTGTAAAGAGAAGAAAGGCTAGACGCGCACCTTCTCCGACTTCGGATCATACATCGGCTTGAGGGAGGCCGTTGCTTTGACGCGGGTTCCTTTGACGTCGATCTCATAAGAGCTTGCCAGCACCTCGGCGGCGGATTGACCTTCGCTCGGAACGTAACCAAGGCCGACGGCTGCGCCGAGGGTATGGCCGTAGCCGCCCGAGCTTAGGTAGCCGACAATTTCGCCATCACGCAGGATCGGCTCGTTGTGGTAGAGGAGCGGCTGCTGGCTGTCTTGCAAAAGAAACTGCACCATGCGCGCCTTGGGGCCACTTTCCTTGCGGGCGGCGACGGCGGATTTGCCTATGAAGTCGGGTTTGGAGAGATCAACTGCGAAGCTGAGGCCTGCATCAACGACATTGTCCTCGGAGGTGATATCGTGACCGAAGTGGCGGAAGGCTTTTTCGATGCGGCAGCTGTCCATTGTGTGCATGCCACAGAGCTTGAGGCCGAGGGGCTGGCCAGCGGCATGGAGCGCTTCGAAGGCGTGGCTTGCCATGTCTGTGCTCACGTAGATCTCCCAGCCGAGCTCTCCCACATAGGAGACGCGGTGGGCACGGGCGAGGCCCATGCCAAGCTCGATCTCTTGCGCTGTTCCGAAAGGGTTTGCCTCGTTTGAGAAGTCGTTGGGTGAGACAGCTTGCAGGAGCGCACGCGCGTTGGGGCCCATGACGGCGAGGACACCTTCGCCTGCTGTGACATCGGTGATGACAGCAATGTTAGAGCCTAGATTGCGCCTCAGCCATGTTTCATCAGCGAGGCGCGTGGCGGCGGGTGTGACCACGAGGTAGGCTGTTTCACTAAGGCGTGTCACTGTGACATCGGCCTCTATGCCGCCCTTCGTATTGAGGAATTGCGTGTAGACGATCTTGCCCACAGGAACAGACATNTTTGCGCCGCAGACGTGGTTGAGGAAGGCCTCCGCATCGGGGCCTTCGACGCGCAGTTTGCCGAAGGACGACATATCATACATGCCGATGTTTTCGCGGATGGCGGCGTGTTCGGCGGCGCGGTTTTCAAACCAGTTCTGACGCTGCCATGTGTATTCGTATTCTGCCTTCTGACCTTCATTGGCGAACCAGTTGGCGCGCTCCCAGCCCGCGAGCTCGCCCATGACGGCGCCGTTTGCGAGGAGTTTGTCATGGAAGGGTGTGCGACGGATGCCGCGAGCGGTGTCTTTCTGGCGAAAGGGGAAGTGATCGGCATAAAGCAGGCCGAGGGCTTCTTTGGACCGCTCGAAGAGATAGTGTTTGTTGCCTTGGAAGGGCTGCATGCGGGAGATGTCGACATCGCCGAGATCGAACGGTTTGCTCCCCGTGTCCATCCAGGCTGCGAGGGCCATACCCGCGCCACCAGCGGACTGGATCCCGATTGAGTTGAAGCCAGCGGCGACCCAGACGTTGTCCATCTCGGGAGCGAGGCCGAGGTGGTAGGCGTTGTCGGGGGTGAAGCTTTCGGGCCCGTTGAAGAAGGTATGGATACCAGCTTCGCCGAGCATGGGCATGCGGTTTACGGCCTTTTCGAGAATCGGCTCGAAGTGATCGAAATCTTCCTGAAGCTGGTCGAACTCGAAGCTCTCGGATATTCCGTCCATGCCCCAAGGTTTGGCGCGTGGCTCGAAGGCGCCGAGCATCAGCTTGCCCGCGTCTTCCTTGTAGTAAGCGCATTCGTCGGGGACGCGCAGAACGGGCAGCTGTGTGAGGCCAGTGATGGGCTCGGAAACGATATAGAAGTGCTCGCAAGCGTGAAGGGGGACATTGACGCCTGCCATGCGCCCGACATCGTGGCCCCACATGCCTGCGCAGTTGACGATCATATCGGTCTCTATTTCGCCTGTTGTTCCGTCTTCGCCTTGCCAGTTGACGGATGTCACGCGGCGGCCATTTTTGGCAATATCAGTGACTTTGACGCGCTCTTGAACGGTTGCGCCGCGCTGGCGTGCGCCTTTGGCGAGGGCGAGGGCGATGTTGGCTGGGTCTCCCTGACCATCAAGCGGGAGGTAGACGCCGCCTGTGACACCGTCGATGTTGAGGTGTTCGTAGCGCTGTTTGATTTCGCTTGGGCTGATCTCTTCAACCTCGACGCCAAACGCACGCGCCATGGCGGCGGAGCGGTGCAGCTCTTCGAGGCGCTCGCCTGTGAGGGCGGCTGTGATGGAGCCGACGCGCTTAAAGCCTGTGGCGACGCCTGTTTCTTCCTCAAGGTTGCCGTAGAGCTCTTGGGAGTATTTCGCGAGCTTGGTCATATTGGCCGTGGCGCGCAGCTGGGCGATGAGGCCTGCGGCGTGCCATGTTGTGCCTGAGGTGAGCTGCTTGCG
>P_2C_Liq_2_UnCtyDRAFT_1000506_pt1 | contig 10433 bp, 9 predicted proteins | sample Pon2CUnioCityCA_FD_10236 | JGI IMG/M metagenome (IMG submission 10236) | reverse complement strand
AATGCGTGGGTTCGGAGGTTGTTGTTCGGTGAGATCAAGCTGGTCGACGAGCAGGAGCAAATCTGGAATGCAATCCAAGTTCTGCCTCGATCAGAACAAGTCTCTTCCTGCGATTCGATGTCAGAAGCCACTGATGGGCTATCAGTTTCACGCGACGCGATCCGTGAGTTCCTTGAAAAAAAGCCTGTCTTTTCCGTCAAGGACCATCTTGCGTCGCAAGAAAAGGATACAATCGAAATTGCGTTGGACTTGGCCGACAATAATGTATCACGCGCCGCGCAGCATTTAGATCTAAAACGTACGACGCTCACTGCTAAAATGCGGAAATATGGTATTGGCTGTGATGCATCTGTAGATAATTAAGCGAGCTATTGGACGGGGATACTCCAAGATATATCTACAATTGAGCAATGGCGAAGTGTATCCGGTTGTAAATAACCATCTTCTGTCAATATTAGTCGTTCCCGTAACGCCAATAAAACGGACGCAGGTCTCGGCGGTGTGCCGCTTAGTAGGGAAATAAGTGTGTCAAACTGACTGCGCCCAACAGTGACACTCGCTTGCATCACGGGCCGATTTTCTTCGATTTCAAGCGTACCGATGATACCAACCGCTCTGCACTGTGCCGNTTGAAGCGTCAGAACGACATGGCCACGCGCAACGTTCTTAAGCGTCCCATTCACAACCANNTGCGGATCAGTGTCATGTCCTATCAAGGTAATCTCAGCCGATTGAACGGTNACATGCACGACATCAATGTGTTCCACGACACGTGTCCTTTTCATTCGGGTAAATCAAAGCCGTATTCATTCCGGAGTTACCCCTTCGAAATACTCATGNAGNANGGGCTGCATTCTCTTGAATGCGGCAGACTTGATTTGNGAAATGCGCCCGGGCGACACATCTAGCACCGCGGCAATCTCGTAAATGTTGAGCTCTTCAACGTAGTAGAGCTGTAAAACCATTGCTTCGCGGTCTGGTAGTTGTTTTAGCGCGTCAAGCAAAGCGAGCTTGAGGCGTGATCCGTCCAACATCTGCTCAATTGGGGCATCTTGGCTGGCAAACCACATTGAGTGCTCGTCATATTCCTCCTCAATAGAGTTTTGGTAACTCGCGTTGAGAATTTGTTCCCATTCGTTGAACTCATTAAGCGACATTGCTACGGCGTTCGCCAGTTCAGATTTTTCGGGTGTACGTCCAAGCTCTTGCTCTAGCCGATCGCGTGCCGCGTTTACCGCTCGATTGATCTTCATTGATTTACGGCTCAGAACCGAATTTTTGCGAAGAAAGTCGTTCATCGCGCCGCGTATGCGGATTACCGCGTAGTTCTCAAATGATACACCCTCCTGTCGAGTGTACCTTTGTGCCGCTTCGATCAGGCCAATTAGTCCGATCTGCAAAAGATCATCGAACTCAATAATTGAGCGCATACGGGAATGTACGCGATGGGCTATACGGCGAACCAATACCTCATGCTCGCGCACGATTTGTTCTATGTTGGTCTGAGAAGAGGTATAGCCATTCATATGGATGGTGTTCAGCTAACGCTGTTAACCGTAGTACCGGCCGCTTTGGCACTATTTCGTGGAGAGGCCAGAATATTTTTGAGCATGGTGTCAAAATCTGCGATTTGTCGCTGCTCACCAGGTAATTGCACAATAGGCTTACAGCGTATGGCGGACTGAGCAATCGCGTCGCGTTGTGTGACATGACCACTATAGGACAGAGAAACTGGTAGAAAATTGGCAACTGTGCGTGCGAAATTGTCAAAGACTAACTGTGCCTGAGATTTACTGTCGGCAATATTCACCACGACATTGAATTGCGTGATGCGATACTCAAGATAGGCATTCTTGATCAGCGCATAAGCATCTACAAAACTCGTGGCTTGTCCAAGTAGAACAATCACAACATGGTCGGAATTGGCCATAGAGTTGAGTACAGAACGACCGGAACCCGCTGGGGCATCAACGACCACAAACTTAGTCCCATCCATAGTGTCGCGAAGTTGTGGGATAAGATCTCGTAGCGGATCACCGTCTTTTTCGACTTTAACACTGGCACCAGTGCGCCCCGGTAAAACAGAAAGCGCGCCCGTAGTATCTTGGATCGCATCGGTTATTCTGCATTCACCGTCCAGAACGCTAATCAGATCCTTTTTCGGTTTATGGCCCAAAAGAATGTGAACATTGGCGGCTAGCAAGTCTGCATCGACGAGCAGCGTGTTCCCAGCGATGGCTTGCAGTCTGAGCGCGTAATTGATGGCGAGGGATGATTTTCCAACTCCGCCTTTGCCGCTTGCAATTGTTATTACTGTCGTCATTTCAATCTCCGGTGCCGACACGGGAATGCATGAATCAGGCCAAACATCATTAGGTGGAGGAAATATGTATTTTGATGCGCCACAGCCCTAAGCCGACCATCGGCGTAGAGGACCGCTATCGATATGAACAAAGCTTGGATATCGACCCACGCCGCCAGGACATATCCGGCGCGCTGTGCGGGCCAGTGCGGATATCGGGACGTCTGGCAGTGAAAAATCAATTGCCCGCGCTTGCACATGCAGCGAATTTCGAGCGACGTTTTGACTAGACCTGCGGAGGTGATCATTTGTCGCTTTGGACCGATAGCCAGATGTTACTTGAACTCTAACGGGACTTTCGTCGCGTCCGAAGTGGTCACATATTTCAAGGAATGTTTTCAGTATGTTGTTATCAATTTCTTTGATTTCATTGCGCCGCCAATCGCGCAAAAATTTATGAATCTGGCTGGTTTGGGTTACATTTAAGTCGGCGTTCGCACGCAGCGATAACGTTAGAGATTCATGAGTGTTTGGGTTGTGTAGGGCTATCTGCAACGGATGCGATGCCCGAAATTTAGTGTGGCTTCTATTGGAATGGCGGTTCGCTGAAGATGGCTCCCCAAACAAATCAAGAGCACCGCTATGACCTGAAGACTTGGAAAAAAGCCCACCACCATTGGTCAAATCCAATAATGGGGCGGCTATACCGGTTCCAGGAATGGACAAAGCGCCTGCGAACACCGCCCTACGTGTCAGAACGCTCCGCTGTGTCATGGCATGTCCCCTTCCAAAAGAGATTACAAAATTCTGCCGAACCTAGCGGGTCAGTTTTTCGATCATGTCGGTGTAGGCTTGCAAAATACGGGATGAGCCAGAGAATTGTTGCTGCGCGCGGATCATACTGGTCAATTCAGTCGTTAGGTCGACGTTGGAGGCTTCGAGTAGGCCTGTTTGGATGCTGCCAAATCCTTCTTGGCCTGAAACACCCAAAACGAGTTGACCAGAGTCTTGGCTTTCCTGAAATTTATTCATCCCAAGCTGACGCATCGATGTGGAGTTGGGAAACACAGCAATCGCCAGCTGCCCAATGAGCACCGGATCGTCGGGACCGTAGGTGGCTATCATTCTGCCATCGGGATCAATGTCCAATGCCGTCAGCTGCACGCCGGCTTCGTTTTGGAAGGGCACGACCATCTGGCTTAGGTCCGTGCCGCCAACCCCGTCATATCCAAAAACGAGGTCGTTCGTGGATGACCTCAAAATGCCATTTCGATCGAGTGAAAATTCGCCATCGCGCGTAAAGGTTAGCGTGTCCGAAGGCGTTCCATCGGGGTTGGCCGTGTTTGTAATGAACATGCCGTTACCAGCAATCGCCATATTCAGAACGCCCTCGCGCTCCATGAGGCTACCTTGCTTTGCGCTTTGGCGGGTTTGCTCAATAAGGCTACCAACGCCGGTAGAGGTTCGCGTCACTGTTTCGGGTGAGGCCCCGCTGTAGAGGTCTGCAAAGCTCGCGTTGCTTTTGCGAAATGCGGTCGTGCCTGCGTTTGCCACGTTGTTGGACACAACGGAGATTTCAAACATCGACGTGGACATGCCTGATAAGATTGTCCCGAACATCTGCAAATTCCTCTCATTTCGATCGAGATGATATTGCAGATGTCATGCCAAAACGTGGATTGGCTGCCTATTCACTTCAAATAGTCGAACAATGTCGTTTGTCCGATTTGGGAATAGGCCTGACGGGCTGCGTTTTGTGTCATCAAGAGCGATTGCAGTTCGGTTATGACTTTTTCCAAATCTGCTGCGGACATTTCGTTGACCTGAGATTCAAGCGTCACGGACCGGGACGCCAAAACCTCCTCTTGGACTTCGGCGCGTTGCAATCTGGCGCCGACAGTCGTGCGGGATATGGCGATGTCTTGGCCTGCGTCCACAATTTTGGACAGTTGGGCGGACAGTGTCTGGGCCTTGGGAACCATCGTTACTACGGGGTCGCCTCCGGTTGTGATGGTGAAGGCTGGTTCTTTGGCTGCAAGATCAACACCTTCTACCGCAAGATCTGAGAGCGAGATTTCCCCAGTGGTGGACGTTAACTTCAATCGGCCCTCGTTAACGCTTGCCGTGATGCCGGTTTCAAAAGTACGCGCATTGATGGCCTCTGCGACCCCCGAATGTGATCCATCCACGACATCTGGGGCTGTGATGGAGACGCTTCCCTCTGGCCCGGACAAAACAAATGACAGGTCGCGCGGGGTGCGATCTGCGTTGATGCGCAGGAACATGCCCTCCCTCTCAGTGGCGACCAAAGTGTCCTCATGGGTCGCCGCGGTGGACAATGCCGCGATGAAGCTATCGACAATATCGAACAGACTTTGTGATCCCGCGTCGGTCGAGATTTGCATAAACACTTCGCCACCGTTCACTGAGGTGGGCAATCGCATGCTTTCTGACGCCGCCAACGTATGCTGCCCGCCATCACCAAGATAGTTAACGTGGCCGTCTGCCCTTCGCGGAAGGGCTGCAGATCGGTGTTATACCCGCCAAACAACGCCTGACCATCAGGTGTGCGCGTATTCGCAAGTCCAACCAACGCGTCGCGCAATTCGCTGACTTCGACACGGATGGCATCCAAATCGGGTTCGGAAAATGTGTCGTTATTGGCAGCAATCACCCGCTCGCGCATTTGGGTCATAATGTTGTCGACGTTTTCCAGCGTCGTATCCGCCATGGTTAGCCGCTCCTGCGCGGTGGCCACGTTGCGTTGAAATCCAGACAATTGCGTCACCCGCTCTTCCATTGCGGATAACTTCACAGCTTCAATCGGCTTGTCCGAGGCTTGGGTAATTTCCTTGCCCGTTGAGACCTGCGTTTGGCGCAACTGGATTTCTTCGTTCAGCTGGGAAAAGCGGTTCAACATCTGATCCGCGAACATCTTGGTCGAGACTGTCATGGCGACCCTCAGGCGATTTGCAGGAGCGTATCAAACATTTCGCGCGCAGTTTGCAGGATACGCGCGGCGGCTTGATAGGCTTGCTGTTGTGACATCAGTTTGGCGGCTTCTTCGTCCATGTTAACGCCGCTAAATTCGCTTTCCGCGGCGACAGCGGCCTCATGGACAGCCTCGTTGGACAGGCGGGTCAAGCGCGCAGCCTCTAGTGTTGCTCCGACCGCGGCGGCAATCGTGCGGAATTCATCCTGAAAACTGGTTTCACCGGCACGTTGTTGGCCAAATGATGCCAGCACATCCATGTTTTGTGCATTCCCGGCAGAACGTTGGGCCGTCGAAAGGTTAAAGGCATCGCCAGTGTCGGCAAACCCGGACAGCTCAATGTCTTGTCCAGAAATATTGAACCGCGCCAAACCGTTGGAGGTGCGCGTCGCGATGGAAGCGCCAGACGCCCGATCAAAGAGTTCAACGCGGCCCGTTGCGGCATCAATCATCTCAACGCGGAAATGCTCCGGCGCGCGTTCCGCTTCGTCCAAAACGGGGCCAACGTCGAACTGCCCTGCAAGACGTCGCGCGCCTTCACTGCCCATGATGACAATCAACTCTTCATCCGGAATGTTGCTGAGATGGATAAACGAACTGGCAGCACTGGTTCCACCGGCCACGATATCCATCGTGGATCCATCGGTGCTGCGGGCATATAGAACGCCGTCTTCAACACGTAAATCGGCCTGTGCGACTTTGAAACCAAGGCTTTTGGCGTCCGCGCTTGGGGTGATGGCGATCGTGCCGACACCGGCCCGCTCAGCACGCAGCGATAGCGTGGTTGCACCCGTCGCGTCTGTCCCGAGGTCTACTCTGAGCCGCCCTTGCAAGCTGAGCGGCACGCTGATGTCGAGGTCACCGTTTAGAGCGGTGACTGTGATGTTATGCGGGGCACCTTCAAGCGTCAGGTCGATTGCATAGGTGCCGTCGCTCAGGTTAGCAGAAATGGCGCGGCCCTGAACGGATGCGCTTGATTGTACTGTGCTGAGGCCAAATGCGGCTGCGGTTGAATTGGCGACTGGCGTTAAGCCTTGCCCGGACAAATGCCCGCCCACCACCGATAGCGAAAGGGCATAGACGCCGTCCTCGCCAACAAGCGTTGTCGCAATGCGGTCCGCTTCGGGGCCGGTTACCTCAAAATCTAGGGGGCTGACGCGCGCAGGCTCTGTCTGTGCGATGCGTGTCAAAGTGTATTCGGCATCGCCCAACATAAAGCTGGCGCTTGTGCCGACATCGGGAAAGTTCTCGGCAGGCATTGAGGCGCCAAGCAACATCGGCACAGGCGCTTGCGCGCGCATTTGGCTTGCGGTTGCCTGTGCGACCCCTTCGGCCGAAGGTATCGCGCCACCGGGTACATTGGCGTCAAAGACAGTCCCATCGGCCAAGGTTAATGTGGTCTCAAACCGCGCAGATGGCGCATGTGTGCGTGTGCCGTCGGCGTTGGTTCCTGCGCCGTCCAGGACTGTATCGATGTTATATTTCAATGCGGCTTCTGTGCCACCGTCATTGAATTCCCGCTGAACCAATCCGCCGACCATCGGATCGGTGGCTGAGGTCATAATATGCCCGACCTCACCCGTGCGGTCGCTGCTAAGCGTGAATTCTTGGCTGCTGATAAATTGGACCGTGCCACTGATCCGCAGATCACCGCTTAACGAGATTGCAGTTTCGGGCGGCTCACTATCGTCGAGGGGAAGCGGCTTGAAGTCTTGCCCAAGAGCTGCGGCCTGAATGGTGACATCCGTGGTGGACGCATTGCTCAGCCCAATGTCGAAACCATCTGCTTGGATAAGCGTGAGCGCGCCGGGTGTTGCAGACAGTTGTGCCTGCACGCCAGTTTCATCGCTGCGGTTATTGATCGCGTCGGCCAGCGCACTCAGATCGCCGCTGCTCACTTGTGCACCTATGTTCAGCGGGTCACCATTGCGCCCTGTGAGGTCAAATTCAACCGCGCCACTTCCGAGCTCTTCCAGCGTCAGTCGAACCGCCGTTTGCGCTTGTGCTGATACACCCACGGCTGCAAATTGAGCGTTGGCCATTTCCGCGACATAGGCCGCATCCACGGCTGCTGGAATTGTCAGGGACCGGGTGTAGCCTTCGGACATTTGCAGTCTGAGCGTTTGGTCTGTGGTATTATTCACGCGGCTGTCGGTTGAGATCAGGCCTACGTTACTGCCGCGCAAACTGACCAAGCTGGTGGACACTGTGCTCAGCCCGCTTTGCATTGGCTCGGCACCGGTGCGGCTTTGCGTGATCTCCATCCCGCGGTAGCCGGTCCCACTGCTGAGTGTGCTGTAATCTGCCCGATACTTAGCCTCAGCGTTAAATCCGTTGCCGGTGGTTATGAACTGTTCAACTTCGTTCGGGGCCAGGGGCGGGCCGGAAATCTGGCGGCCTTCGCGGGTGAATATCCGCAATTCGGATGCGGCTTGTCCCAACTGCACATCGGTGGTCAGCGTGTTTCCTTCGGCGGACACAGCAGTCATTGCTGTCAAAACCCGCGACCCGTCTGAGGCCAGCGAAAGCCCGCTTTCAAACCCGGACACGCTTAACCCAAGATCGCGGATCGTTTGCCCATCCGCCGTCGCGAGCACACCCATATTCAGGTATTCCGCGATTTCGGTGCCGGACTGCCAACTGTCCGCGTTGACGGTCTGGGGATCTAGGGCAAAGCTATAGCTCTCACCGTCCAACTCCAGCGTAATTGCAGCGATATCCGCACCCTCTGTGGCTGATACGGTTGCGGTGGTTTGCGTCGCAAGGCTTGCGAGTTTGATATCCGTGGTGCCACGCGGAATGCTGCCCACGACGCCGCCGCGCAAAAAGTCTTGGGCAGCCACGGGGGATAGATTGTTGGCCAACACATCCGTTAGGGCAGGCACGCCTGATCCCGCATCCGCAGCGCGAAATGTCTCAAGCTTGGCCGTGCCCAAATTTGATGTCTCGGGGTAAATCGCCACTGTCGAGGCCGCGGCGATTTCCTCTGGTCGGCGCAATAGAAAACTGATCCGCGAGGCGTCGCCTGTCGCGCGCTCAAACACGATTTTATCGCCGTCTTTTGGGGTGCCGGTTACGTCAATGACCGCTCCGTTGGCTTCAATCTTGGAGCGGCCGGTGGCTAGAACGCTGCCGGTGTCATCGGTTAGCGTCCATTGATCGGTGCGCGCGTTGAACTGCATCGACATTTGCTGCAACTGATCCGCACGCCCAGGCACCAANCGAATAGNGGCCTCGGCGGTGCCTTGGTTGGTTTGGCTGGCTTGCGGGGTAAAACTGGCGGCGGTGAACAATTCCTTGCCAAGCTGCCCTTCCAGATCAATGCCTTGTGCATGCTGGGCATTCATTTTTGCGGTGAAGGACCGCGCAAGCGTGTCCAGTTCCGACAGTGCCCGGTTGGTCGTGCCATGTGCATCGACCAAACCCCGCAAAGCGCCGCTTTCAAGTTGCGGCACGATCTGTCCTGACCCAATCCGGAACATGATGCTGCCTTGCTCGGACCGCACGACGCTTAACGTTTTGCTGTCCTCACCCCGCAGGATCAACGCACCCGCCTCAGATGTGCCCAACCGCAGTTCGGCTTCATACCGCTCACCTATGGTGACACTCAGCGGGACCATCTTTGAGAGATTGTCGATCAGCCTGTCACGCTCATCCAAAAGCGCATTGGGTGGTGAGCCGCCAAGGTTCGACGCCCGCAATTGCCCGTTCAGGGTCGCAAGCGCATCAAGGTTCTGGTTCACGCCGACCAATCGCGTCTCGATTTCACTCGCGGTGCCGTCAGCCAGATCGCCCAGCAGCAATGCGGTTGTGTTGAACGCGTTGCTGACGGTGTGGCCCATGTCGATCGCTACGGCGCGTGCCGCCAAATCGCCGGGCTGTGCCGCGACCTGTCCAAGCGTTTCAAAAAACGCAGTCATCGCGACGCCCAGATCGCCATCATTGGGCAGAATGCTGTTTTCTAGCCGCTCTAGCTTGGTCACAAATGCATCCGAACTTTCGAACCGGCCCGCCGCTGCGCGTTTGCTGTCCGTCAAAAACGAGTCGTAGGCGCGCCGCACGTCGTCCAAGCGCACGCCCATGCCGGTCTGCGCCGTCAATGAGGTCAGCTCGCTTTGCACGCCCGAAACTTCGCTCAGCGTTGCGTCGCGGCGGCGGTACCCTTCGGTGTTTGCATTGGCGATGTTCTGGCCGGTGACGTTCAGCGCCTCTCGTTGCGCATGGATTGCACTACGGCCGATATCCAGCAGGCTTGCCATGTTCAGTCGTCCCCGTTTGAAACCCGATGCTCGAACTGCCGCACAAGTGCATCAGCAATTCCGAGGGACTCGCGCTTGGACAGCGCGGTCGCGTATTCTTGGTCCAGCATAGAGTTAAACGTCTTTAGCCCGCCGCTGTTTAGCAACGGATCGGCCAGTTGTGCGGAACGCGCGCTCGACAGGATGGATTTCACGAACAAAGCTTCAAACTGTTCTGCGACCTCGCTCAGCTGCTGTTGGCCACTGGATTGGCGCGCTTGTAGGGCGTCAGCTTGTGCGGCTGGCCCAACGGCGAGCTTGAGGGCAGAGGCGCTGATGGTTGTCATGTGGGTCGCCTCCTGGGTGCGGTTAAATGATGATCAACTGAGCACGCAGGGCACCCGCGACCTTGAGGGCCTCTAGGATCGCGACCAGATCGGACGGCGTGGCGCCAATTGCGTTGATGGCATCGACCACGTCGCTCAGGTTAACGCCGGGATCGAACAAAAAGGCGCGTGCCTCTGGTTCGTCCACAATCAACCCGGTGTCGGGGGTGATGATCGGCGCGGCAGGCGTGTTGATAATGGTGTTGTCGTTAATGATCGTCTCAGATGTGGGGGTGACCTGCGCGTCCTCACGTATGCGGACTGTTAGGCTGCCGTGGGTGATTACGGCGGGTGTCACGCTGACGTTGCCGCCAATAACAACGGTGCCTGTACGTGAGTTGACGATCACCTGCGCGGGCGGCGCTGCGGGCTGGACCTCGACCTGTTCGATCAGGCTCGCGAAGGAGACTTTTTGCGACGGGTCGGTTGGGGCCAGCACTCGGATGGAAGAGGCATCAATCGGCACTGCGGTCTCGCCCCCAAAGACGACATTGATCGCCTCGGCCACGTTCGCC
>P_2C_Liq_2_UnCtyDRAFT_1000504_pt1 | contig 10499 bp, 6 predicted proteins | sample Pon2CUnioCityCA_FD_10236 | JGI IMG/M metagenome (IMG submission 10236) | reverse complement strand
GCGCAGGTGCAGGATGTGATTCCCATGCAGTTCCAGGGCCACTGGGACGGCTTAGAGCTCTGCGACGTACCAACCAGCGACGGGCAGATGCATATCGGGCTTAACCGAATACAAATTTATGAAACGAGCGGCAACGTGTTGGAGGTTGTTAGTAACGGAGATCTGGAGATGATCGTGACGGCTGAGTACTCTAGCGAGGGAGAAACCTGGACCGAAACGGATTCTTTTCAGCTATCGAGCGATCGCTCAGCCTTAACCCATAGCGGCACCAACGTTGTTCGATATCGCTGCCCTAGCTAGTGTCACGGCACTAGAGCAGATCAAGCGGCAGAGCAATGACCAAAAATAATGGGTTTCAAGCCCCATCCTTCTAGGGTGGCATATAGTTTTTGGCTATTAATTTTGTCCTATCTAGTCTGACCAACATTGCTGTCGAGTCCCACAATAAAGGACAGTCAGCCCCCTAGGCTATCTCAGGTTTTCTGAGTTTATATTTAAGAAATGTTACGATAGCCACACATGAAATGAGCAAGATAATGGGCAAGATAATGAGCAAGATTCCGATGAACGAGACCACTCGGGTTAATCAGCGTCGTATGGCCAAATCTCCACGGTTGTTGCTGGGCCTGATTACCCTGTCTCTGACGCTACTTCCGAGTTTAACTCCTGGGGCGATCGCCCTAGAGAGGCTTCCCACAATCGCCCGCAACGCAACTGGGGCAGAGTCGGAGATCCAAATTAGCCGCGAGGACGAGAACACCTACCGCCTCGCTGTCAACCTAGAGGCCTCAGCCGCAGAAATTTGGTCTGTGATTGCCGATTATGGCAGTTTCAGCCATTTTTTGCCCAACATCATCTCCAGTGAAATCCTAGAGATTGAAGGGAACCGCCATGTTGTCGAACAAGTCAGTGAGCAACAAGTGTTATTCTTAAACATCAGATCTCGCATACGCACAGAAAACCTAGAAACGGAAAACCAGCGTATTGACTTTCGTCTTTTAGAAGGGGATCTCAATCAACTCGAAGGGTCTTGGATCATTGAAACCACCGAAAATGATCAAACTCTGCGCCTAACCCAGACTGTGGCCGTCGCTCCCCCTCCAGGGACTCCTGATCGTGTTTTTCACAGGGTGTTTCGCCAATCTCTGACGGACAACTTAGAGGCGATTCGTGATGAAATCCAGCGGCGACGAATGGAGTCACCCCCTAACCCCTCCTAACTCGTTTCTCGCTAACCCATCTTGTCGGGTTCTACGTCCGGCCAAACGTATCTACCGTAACCTTGACCTGCCAACTACTGTTTGTCTTTGTTTGTCTTCTGCCGCCACTATGACCTCTTCTCCTGACTGGACAGTGGTTCGCAACACCTTTCGTCAAACTTGGGGCTATACGGATTTCCGTTATCCCCAAGGTGAAGTGGTGCAAACCCTGCTGCAACACCATGACGCACTGGTGGTGTTACCCACCGGAGGCGGAAAATCCATTTGTTTTCAGTTACCGGCGTTATTGCAGCGGGGGGTGACTCTCGTGGTTTCGCCTTTAGTTGCACTGATGGAAAATCAGGTTCAGGCCTTGCGTCAGCGTCATTTGCCGGCGGCGGCCCTTCATAGTGAACTGTCGCGATCGCAGCAACGCACCATCATCAACGCCCTACAACGGCAACAATTGCGCTTGCTGTACCTGTCTCCTGAAACCCTCTTTAGTGGCAAAATTTGGCCAATCCTGCGTCAGCCAACGCTACAGATTAACGGCTTGATGCTCGATGAAGCACATTGTTTAGTGCAATGGGGAGATACCTTCCGCCCCGCCTATCGTCGTTTGGGGGCGGTGCGTCCGGCACTGTTGCAAACTCGTCCTCCGGGAACCTCGATTCCTATTGCGGCCTTTACCGCCACGGCCGATCCTACGGCTCAATATACCATCCGCGATGTCTTGCAGTTGCGATCGCCGAAACTGTTTCTGCAAAATCCCTATCGACCCCAGTTAGCATTATCCGTTGTCCCCACCCTTACCCCGCGTCAGCGGAAACAGAAACTCCTCAATTGCCTAAAAGACCATCCCAATCAATCAGGATTGGTCTATGTGCGCACGCGCAAGGATAGCGAGGAACTGGCCCAACTTTTGCAAACTCAAGGGTTTGCCGTAGCTGCCTATCACGCTGGCCTGAGTCCTGGACAACGGCGGGAGATTGAGCGTCAATGGCTCACAACTCAGGTGCCGGTGGTAGTCTGTACCTCAGCGTTTGGGATGGGGATTGATAAACCCGATGTGCGTTGGGTGCTACATTTTCATGCACCTCTGTTATTGTCCGAATATGTGCAAGAAATTGGACGCGCCGGACGGGATGGGAAAGCCGCCAAAGCCATCACCCTCGTCAGTGAACCCACGGGATGGCTCGATCCGACGGATAAGCAACGACGACAGTTTTTCGAGCAGCGAGAGAAGTCTTTACAAAACAAAGCCTTTCGTTTAACTCGGCAATTGCCCCGTTCGGGAAGTCTTGAGGGGGCCTTAGCGGTATCTCCTGAGGCGGCGATCGCTTTGTCGTTACTTCATAGTAGCGGCCAGTTGACTTGGCTTGACCCCTTTCATTACCAAATCCACACCAGCAAACCGCGCCCCAATCCCACCAATCAGCAGGCCACTCAACAGATGCAACAGTATTTACGCGATCGCCGCTGTCGTTGGCAAGTCATCTTAGAGGCTTTTGGTTTTGGAGGAAGTGCCAAGGCCTGTGGAATCTGCGATCGCTGTCTGAGTCGCACAACCTAACCAATGGGGTAGTCGCAGCTTCAGAGAGGTCTGATACCATGAAACTAGAGGCCAAACGCCCCATCGATGCCTCTGTTGACGTTAAGACTCTAGAAAACTCCATGAGCGATCGCCCTAAAAAAAGGCTGAATTTCCTGCAAATCATCAATATGAGTGTGGGATTTTTCGGCATTCAATTTGGCTGGGCGCTGCAAATGACGAATATGAGTGCCATATTCGAGCATCTCGGCGCACAGGCCGACGAAATCCCCATCCTTTGGTTAGCAGCGCCCCTGACAGGGTTGATTGTGCAACCAATGGTGGGACATATGAGTGACAACACCTGGGGACCCCTAGGCCGGCGACGGCCCTATTTCCTCTTTGGTGCTATCCTCAGTTCCACAGCGTTAGTCTTTATGCCCCATTCCTCCAGTCTCTGGATGGCAGCTGGGGGGTTATGGATTTTAGACACCTCTAATAATGTCAGTATGGAGCCGTTTCGGGCCTTTGTCGGGGATTTACTTCCACCGGAACGACGCACTCAAGGCTTTGCAATGCAAAGCTTTTTTATTGGCGCGGGGTCAGTGCTGGCGGCGGCTTTTCCGTGGTTGTTGAATCATCTATTCAACGTCACCAATACCGGCGGCGAACATTCGATTCCCCCAACCATTGAAATTTCCTTTTATGTCGGTGCAGCTGCATTTTTAGGAACGGTTCTGTGGACTGTTTTAAGTACTGAAGAATATCCCCCCGAGGATTTAGAGGCCTTTGAACAGCAAAAAGCCGAACAAGGCGGCTTTAGCAACGGCGTGGCTGAAATTTGGTCGGCGATTCGGGAGATGCCGGATACGATGCGCCAACTGGCTTGGGTGCAGTCATTTTCCTGGTTGGGAATGTACTGTGTATTTCTCTACTTTCCTCCGGCAGTGGCTCGTAATATTTTTGGGGCAACTAGCCAAAGTTCTGAACTCTATTCTGAAGGGATTGAATGGGCGGGAATTTGCATTGCAGCTTACAATGCCGTCTGTTTAGTGTTTTCGTTTATTCTCCCGAAGTTATCCCGGTTTACGAGCCGCCAAATCACCCATTGTCTTTGTCTAGTTTGTGGTGGCATTGGCTTGATTAGTTTGTGGTTTATTGAAAATCCCTATCTCATTTTGCTATCTATGGTGGGATTAGGAATTGCTTGGTCTAGTTTGCTGGCGATGCCCTATGCGATTCTGGTGGGGTCATTACCGGATGAACGGACGGGAGTCTATATGGGAATTTTCAACGCCTTTATTGTCTTACCTGAGATTCTCGCATCCTTGGGGTTTGGTTGGGTGATGCGATATTGGTTTGATGAAAACCGGATGTTAGCCCTCGTTAGTGGTGGCGTAGCGATGATTATTGCGGCGTTACTGGTGCTACGGGTTCAGGAGTCTGGAGTGAAACGCCAGATCCCGGAAGACGCTTTGGATTTACCGGCGGCGACGAGTGTCGCAGAAGGCTAAAGCCGATTGACGTGACTTAAAAAGGTATTAACAATGGCAACAGTTCAACTGAAAAATTTGAACAAAACCTATAATCCGAAGACGATTCCAGTCAAGGATATTAGTTTGACGGTGGAGGACAATGAGTTTCTGACGCTCCTGGGACCCTCGGGTTGTGGGAAGTCAACCACGTTACGTTTGATTGCTGGACTTGAAGAACCGACTCGGGGCCAGATTATCATTGGCGATCGCGATGTGACGGGCCTGAAACCCGGCGATCGCAATATCTCGATGGTCTTCCAAAGTTACGCGCTTTATCCTCACATGACCGTCTATGAAAATATGGCTTCAGCCTTGCGATTGCGCAAGATGAGCGACAGTGAGATTAAGCAACGGGTGAGTGAAGCGTCGCGGTTTCTCGATTTGCGGGAAGATTTGATGAATCGCAAGCCGGGACAGTTATCGGGGGGACAACGTCAGCGGGTGGCCTTGGGACGGGCCTTAGTGCGTCAACCGGATGTGTTCCTCTTGGATGAACCCCTCAGTAACCTCGATGCACTGCTGCGGGAACGGGTACGAGCGGAAATTAAGCAACTGTTTGAGAAACAGAATACCCCAGTCGTCTATGTGACTCATGACCAAGTTGAGGCTATGACACTCTCGACGAAAGTGGCGGTCTTGTATGAGGGGAATGTTCAGCAGTTGGCCCCGCCGAGTGAGTTGTATTCTCAGCCGGCGAATCAGTTTGTGGCCGGGTTTGTGGGAAGTCCTCAGATGAATCTGCTGACGCTGCAATGTGACGGCAAAATGGCTCGTTTGGGCCAGGGAAAACTCCCCCTTCCGTCGGGGTTAAAGAACCCTCCCCGTCAGGTGGTGTTAGGGGTTCGGCCCGAAGATCTACGCTTGGCTACCGAGGGGGATTCCCTTCGCTTCCCGGGCCAGGTGTTTTTGGTGGAAAATTTGGGAATGCAAAATCTCCTCAGTGTGCGTTTGTCCTCGCCGGAAAATCAAGCCGATGAGATTGAGGTGCGATCGCTCCTCCCGGCCGATGTCGACTGGGGAGGGGATAGTATTGAGTTAGCGGTGTCCCCCGAACGCTTACATTGGTTTGATGTCGAGTCCGGCGATCGCCTCGCCTAGAGGTTTTGGCCGGTCCCCTGGCTAGTCGAAACCGCTGAACAGCCAGGGGATTGGCTCATTTCCCACATCTCAACTCTACCCTGAACCAAGATTTCTGATAATGACCCCGAGTCTGTAAAGAGGTAAAACCTAGATAATGGGGAGCTATCTAGGGGAATTCTTAGACGGTTCACGAACCTATGATTGAATTCATGAAGAATGGTCTGGCTCAGAGACAACTCTATTTAAAACCGCCTCGATTTAATCTTAAAGGGACAAATCTCTTCGTCTTTTTAGGACTCACATTGGCGGGATTTTTCGGCAACTATTTTAGTATTCCTCTATTTTTTGGCGTTGATTTTCTATTTGGTAGTATTGCTACTTTACTGATTGCCTATTGTTTTGGAGCCAGATGGGCGACCTTAGCAGCGGTGATTGTCAACCTTTATACGATCATTCTTTGGGGACATCCCTATAGCATGATCCTTTTAGATCTTGAGATTCTTTGGGTTGGACTTGGTTTGCGGCGATCGTCTCTAAATCTTGTTCCTTTAACCTGTTTATATTGGCTAGTTGTTGGGTTTCCCCTAGGATTACTTATTTATGTTTTTATTCTGCAACTCCCAAACCAGCTTATTGCATTAGTTATTTTAAAACTCATCGTTAATAGTATTTTAAATGCTTTAATTGCCAGTTTAGCTATTTTTAATAGCCCTTTCTTGGGTATTTTAGATAAAATATATCAGCGAAATTATACATTTAGGCAAGCGGTATTTAATGGGTTACTCGCCTTTACAATTATTCCTGTACTGCTCTTAATTATTGTTGGCAGTCGAACTCAATTTGAAAATCTAGAAATTCAAGCTATCCAAGCGGTTTCTACTCTATCGGAAGAGTTTTCGGAAAACTTGAAAATAACTCGTGAGTATCGCTGGGGAGACTTAAACTTATTTGAAGCTTTAATTGAAGCAAAACGCAGTCCTTATCCAATTAATGTTTTTCTGCTAAATGAGTCTTTTGTCGTCAAAAGTTATCCAGAAAATGCGGAGATATTTGACCTGGGTTCTGGACTCACGGAGAACAAAGGTAATGATATTTATCACTGGAAGCCGGGCAATTCTATGGCCATTATGACTCAATGGCAAAAGTCTTATTATTATACTATTGTTAATGAAGCCGGCTTACCTTGGCAAATCCTGATTTCCTTGCCCGCTAAGCCTATTGTCACTCAAGTTCAACAATTCTATATTCGCAATTTGGCAGTTTTACTGGGGATTATGGGGGTTGGTGTTGTCTGTGCTAATACTATCAGTTACCGTATGATTCAACCCCTAACCCAACTCACGGAAGTGAGTAGTAATCTCCCCGAAAAAGTAAGTAGTGAAGAACCCTGGAAATTACCGAACACCAACATTTTAGAACTAACATTACTCTCAATGAACTTTGAGGTAATGGCGAATGCGTTGCGAGATAAGTTTAAGGAAATCAAACAGACGAACGAACAACTCGAACAACGGGTGAGTGAGCGAACTCAACGGTTAGCTGAAATCAATCAAGCCTTAGCTGCTGAAGTTCAGGAACGAAAACGCATTGAAGCGGAGATTCGCCAGTCTCAACAACGGCTGACGTTGATGGTGGAACAAACGCCGTTGGCGGTGATGGAATGGAACATGAAGTTTGAAGTGGTGGCTTGGAATCCCGCCGCTGAACGAATTTTTGGTTATACCGCCGAGGAAGCCATTGGAACCCCCATTGCTGATCGGATTGTTCCGGCGGAGTGGAGGGATCATGTTAGCCAAGTGATGGCGGATTTGCTGCAACAAAAACAGGGGGTTCGCAGTACTAATAACAATATCCGTAAAGATGGACAACCAATTATTTGTCAATGGTACAACATACCGCTGATTGATGAGGAGGGGCAATGTATTGGGATCGCGTCGATGATTCAAGATATTACTGAACGTCAGCGAGCGGAGATGGAATTGCGAGAGAGTGAACAGCGATTTCGGGATGTGTCTGAAGCAGCAGGGGAATATCTTTGGGAGATTGATCTCGATGGCTGTTATACCTATTTGTCGGAGCGGGTGCAGGAGGTGAAAGGCTATGGGGTGAGGGATTTGTTGGGGCGATCGCCGTTTGATACTATGTATGACGGCGATCGCGATCGGGTCCAACACATCCTCGAACAGGCCACCGCTGAGCAGTCAACCTTTAAACTCGAATATCGCAACGTGGCTCCCGACGGCGAAATTGTCTGGGAAGAGGTGAATGGCGTTCCTCATTTTGATAATCAAGGCCATCTGGTTGGGTTTCGTGGAGCGGCGTTGGGGATTACCGCTCGTAAACGCTCAGAATTGGAACTGCGTCAGTCGGAGGCTCAGTTACGCCAGAAAGCTGAAGAACTCGAGAACACCTTACGGGAGTTGCAACAAACCCAAAGTCAGTTAGTGCAAAGTGAGAAGATGTCCAGTTTAGGCCAGTTGGTGGCTGGGGTAGCTCACGAGATTAACAATCCGGTGAACTTCATTTATGGCAATTTAACTCACGCTGAGGAATATGTGGAGGATTTATTGGCGGTGATTGCCAGTTATCAAGGGCATTATCCTAACCCCGTTGAGCCGGTACAAGAGGAGTTAGAAGCCTCGGATGTGGAGTTTCTCGTTGAAGACTTCCCCCAGTTGCTCAATTCGATGCGAGAAGGGGCCAGACGTATCCAGGAAATTGTGGCGTCGTTGCGGAATTTCTCTCGTTTGGATGAGGCGGAGTCGAAACAGGCTAATCTCCATGAGGGGATTGATAATTCTCTGATGATTTTACAGAGTCGTTTGAAGGGAAAATCTCATCGCCCGGCCATTGAGGTGATTCGTGAGTATGGGGAGATTCCAGCGATTGATTGTTATCCGGGCCAGTTGAATCAGGTGTTTATGAACATTTTAGCCAACGCCATTGATGCCTTGGATGAACGAGATGGCGATCGCCGCCCTGAGGAGATACGAGAACAGCCGAGTTGTATCTGGATTACGACGCAACAACAGGGCGATCGCGTCCTAATTTCCATTCGCGATAATGGCAATGGCATTCCCGAACAGATACGCGATAATATCTTTAATCCCTTTTTTACCACGAAACCGGTGGGTAAAGGCACAGGCTTGGGGTTATCAATTACCTATCAGATTATTGTGGATCGTCATGGTGGCAAAATTGATTGTCATTCGAGTTTGGGTGAGGGAACTGAGTTTGCGATCGAGATTCCTATCACTCGCTCGACTCAAGGCTGAGACGGAATTGTTAACGGGGGTGGCTGTGTCAGCAAACCCTTACATAAGCCGGCGATCGCCTCGGTTTCGCCCCAGAGTCAGCAAAAAAGCCCGCTGCGACTCCCCCTCAAAGGGACAACTTGCCCCATAATAAGACACTGATTGTTTTGTGACGGAGAACGAAAGCTCTATGGGTCGTGCTACCAAAGCCGTACTGGCGTACTCAGGCGGGGTGGATACTTCAGTCTGCATCCCCTACATGAAGAAAGAATGGGGCGTTGAAGAGGTCATCACCCTCGCCGCTGATTTAGGCCAAGGAGATGAACTCGAACCAATCCGCGAAAAAGCCCTCACCTCAGGGGCCAGCGAGTCTCTCGTGGCCAACCTACAAGAAGAATTTATCCGCGATTACGCCTTCCCCGCCATCCGAGCCAATGCTCTCTACGAAAACCGCTATCCCCTGTCTACGGCTCTTGCACGTCCTTTGATTGCCAAGAAATTAGTGGAAGTGGCNGCTGAATATGGGGCTGATGCGGTAGCTCACGGCTGTACCGGTAAGGGAAACGACCAAGTTCGCTTTGATGTGGCGATCGCCGGCCTCAACCCCGATATCAAGGTTCTAGCCCCCGCTCGCGAATGGGGGATGAGTCGCCAAGAAACCATCGCCTACGGAGAAAAGTTCGGCATTCCCTCCCCGGTGAAGAAATCCTCCCCCTATAGTATCGATCGCAACCTCCTCGGTCGCAGTATCGAAGCCGGCCCCCTCGAAGATCCCTGGAATGAACCCATCGAGGAGGAGGTGTTTTTGATGACGGAGGCGATCGCTAACACCCCCAACGACCCCGAATACGTCGAAATCGGCTTCGAGGAAGGATTCCCCATCAGCGTCAACGGCCAGGCCCTAGCCCCCGTCGCCCTCATCGAAACCCTCAACGCCATCACCGGCCGACATGGCTTTGGGCGTATCGACATGATCGAGAACCGCCTCGTGGGGATTAAATCCCGCGAAATCTACGAAGCCCCCGCCTTGCTAGCCCTGATTTTGGCCCACCGGGACCTCGAAAGCCTGACCCTTCCCAAAGATGTCACCCATACAAACGGGGAATCGAAGACACCTACAGCCAACTCGTGTATAACGGCCTATGGTTTAGCCCCCTCAAAGGGGCCTTAGATGCGTTTATCGCCGAGACCCAAAAACAGGTCACAGGGACCGTTCGCATCAAACTATTCAAAGGGAACGCCCACATTGTCGGTCGTAAATCCGCCAATACCCTCTACACCGACGAACTCTCCACCTACGGTTCTGACGACAAGTTTGATCACAAAGCCGCTGAAGGGTTCATCTATGTCTGGGGACTTCCCAACCGCGTTTGGTCTCAACAATTACGAGACTAATTTAACCCGTCCTCTAATCAACCGTAAATGAGTCTCTGAGGGAGGTGTTAGGTTGACCCACCTCAGAGCCTTCAAACCCCTAATTTCTTCAAGGAATCAGGGGTTTTTGATTACGAGATCAAGACCCAGGATCGAGACTTCTTTCGTCGTCCCTTTGCCCAATCTGTCCTACAAGAAGCACAAATTTCATTGTTAGTCTTTGAACCCAGCCAAGAGGTGATTGTTCAATGGATAGCCGCACCCTAAAATTAGACCAATATCGCCAAATTGTGGGAGACCTCCTACAACGCCACAGCCTCGATAAACCCAGTTATGGTGATATTGAAGTGTACTATTTTGCTGACCCTGTTCATGACCATTATCAGGTCTTTCACGCTGGTTGGAATCGGTCTGACCGGGTGTTTGGGCCTCTGATTCATATTGATATCCTCAATGATAAAATTTGGATTCAATATGACGGGACTGAGGTGGGAGTTGCTAATGAATTGGTTGACCAGGGAATCCC
>P_2C_Liq_2_UnCtyDRAFT_1000501_pt1 | contig 10515 bp, 9 predicted proteins | sample Pon2CUnioCityCA_FD_10236 | JGI IMG/M metagenome (IMG submission 10236) | reverse complement strand
AGAACATGGCAGACGCTTCAAACTATGTTTATTACGCCAACGGCAACAAAGCCTCGCAAGAGTTTCTTGTGGAAGATGTGATCGGCGACACAGCGATCTATCCAGATGCTGCGACCCTAGACAACCTCTTCACAACAAGCCCATATGAAGCAAAAGTTCAGCGTGTTGTGACGCGCCTCTGGACAAAAATCAAATCAGGCACCTAAGTCTGATCAACGGCCCGCAAACTCAAGTTTGCGGGCTTTTTACACCTCGGGGGGCTCAATGGCTCAAACAGTTTTTGCACCATGGCTTGACGCAGACGAAAAGCCACTCATCCAGTTTAAAAACGTCACGAAACGTTTTGGAGACTTCGTTGCAATCGATGATCTCACCCAAGACATNTATGCCAAAGAGTTCTTCGCGCTGCTTGGCCCATCAGGCTGCGGCAAAACCACAATGATGCGCATGCTGGGCGGCTTTGAAACGCCCACTGAAGGCCAGATCCTGATCGCTGGTCAAGACATGGCTGGCGTCCCGCCCAACAAGCGCGCTGTAAACATGATGTTCCAGTCCTATGCGCTCTTCCCTCACCTGTCTGTTGCCGAAAATATTGCCTTTGGCCTCAAGCGCGAAGGCAAGCCCAAGCCCGAGATCGACGCCCGCGTCGAAGAGATGCTGCGCCTCACGCGGCTCACCAAATTTGCCAAGCGCAAACCCCACCAGATTTCAGGGGGTCAACGCCAGCGCGTAGCCCTTGCCCGCTCGCTCGCCAAAGCGCCCAAGCTCCTGCTGCTTGATGAGCCGCTCGGCGCACTCGACAAAAAGCTGCGCCAGGACACGCAGTTCGAACTCATGGATATTCAGGAAAAAACAGGCACAACTTTTGTCATCGTAACCCACGACCAAGAGGAAGCCATGACAGTTGCTTCTCGCGTTGCAGTTATGGACGAAGGCCAAATTATTCAGGTCGCGACGCCAGCCGATATCTACGAACGGCCGAACTCGGTCTATGTTGCCGACTTTATCGGCGATGTGAACATTCTTCATGGGCATGCCACGCGTACCGACGGCGGCTACAAGATTGTCTATGCAGAAGGCAAACCGCCGCTGCACGCCGAAACCACAAGTGACCTTGGCAACAGTGCCAAATGTGCTTTGGCAATCCGCCCCGAGAAGGTTGCCATCACGGCGCAAAAGCCCGCAAAGGTAACCAACGCGATCAAAGGCAAGATCATCGACATTGCATATTTAGGCAACCTGTCGACCTACCATGTCGAGATAGAAGGCGGCCACATGATCAAGGCCCAGACAGCCAACACAAGAAGGCTTGAGCGCCGTAGCTTCACATGGGAAGACACGGTCTGGCTGTCGTGGACAGACACAGCTGCTATCGTGCTGGAGGGCTGAGCTATGCGCCGCTTCACGCTCATCGCAGTGCCATATGTCTGGCTCTTGGTGCTATTTCTTGTGCCGTTTGTCATTGTCTTCAAGATCAGCCTGTCAGACACGGCACTGGCCATCCCGCCTTATACCCCAACGCTTNATATCACATCAGGCTGGCAAGGCTTGCGTAGCTTCTTTACTGAGCTTGATTTCGAAAACTTCGTCTTCCTCACGACAGATGATCTCTACTGGAAAGCCTACCTGAGCTCACTTCAGATCGCTGCGCTCTCAACCGTGTTCGCCCTGCTGGTCGGCTATCCTATCGCCTACGCAATGGCGCAAGCACCCGACGAGTGGCGCCCAACCCTGATGATGCTGGTGATCCTACCCTTCTGGACGTCCTTTCTCATTCGCGTTTATGCGTGGATGGGTATCCTCTCCAATGAAGGCTTCCTCAACCAATTCCTTCTCTGGACAGGCCTCATCTCGGAGCCTCTCATCATTCTGAACACAAACACAGCCGTTTATATCGGAATTGTATACACCTACCTGCCCTTCATGATCCTCCCCATTTATGCAGCTTTGGAAAAGCTCGACGCTTCTCTGCTTGAAGCTGCCGAAGACTTGGGGTGCTCGCGCCTCACCGCCTTCTGGCTCGTGACCATTCCGCTCAGCAAGCAAGGCATCATCGCTGGCTGCTTCCTTGTGTTCATTCCGGCACTGGGCGAATTTGTAATTCCCTCGCTGCTTGGCGGGTCTCAGACTCTGATGATCGGCAAGATCCTGTTTGAAGAGTTCTTCTCCAACCGCGACTGGCCCGTTGCCTCGGCCGTGGCCGTCATCCTTCTGATCATCCTGATCATCCCGATTGTGCTGTTCCAGCGCAACGAGCAAAAACAACGGGAGGCGGAAGGCCAATGAGACGTTTCACATGGTTCAACGCCACCTCACTCACCATCGGCTTTCTCTTCCTCTACCTGCCGATGCTTATTCTGGTGATATACAGCTTCAACGAGTCAAAGCTGGTAACCGTTTGGGCGGGGTTTTCAACCAAATGGTATGGTGAGCTCTTCCAAAACCAGGCCTTCCTTGATGCGGCTTGGGTCACGATTGAAGTCGCCGTCATCAGCTCCACAATCGCGTCCATTCTGGGCACAATGGCTGCCTATGTGCTCGTGCGTGGCGGGCGGTTCCGAGGGCGCACGCTCTTTTCGGGCATGATCTACGCGCCACTTGTTATGCCCGAAGTGATCACCGGACTGTCGCTGCTTTTGCTCTTCATCGGCATCGGCCTTGACCGTGGGGTGCTCACCATCGTTCTGGCACACACGACATTTTCAATGTGCTACGTGTCGGTCGTCGTCTCCTCCCGCTTGGTCAGCTTTGACCGATCGCTCGAAGAGGCCGCCCTTGACCTTGGCTGCTCCCCTTTTGAAGCCTTTCGCCTTGTCACACTGCCAATCATCGCGCCTGCGGTGATTTCGGGCTGGCTCCTTGCCTTCACCCTATCGCTTGATGATCTCGTCATTGCGTCCTTCACAGCTGGCCCCTCGGCCACGACCCTGCCGATCAAGATCTTCTCAGCCGTGCGCCTTGGCGTTTCCCCGGAAATCAACGCGCTCTCCACGATCATGATCAGCATTGTGACAGTCGGTGTGATCACAGCCTCACTCATGTCCAAACGCGCATCTGTGCGCCAGAAACGTGAAGAGAGGGCCGCCGAACGGGCTGCTGACTAGTGCGGCGTATCTTTCCAGATCACGCCTATTCAGACGCCCGCATTACGGGCTGCTACTGGAGCGAAACAGTGTCAGATGCAGCCTTGAGAAGGGCCCCTCTTGTGGGAGCCACTCAAGCTGATGTGGCCATCGTCGGAGCCGGGTTCACAGGGCTCTCCGCGGCCTTGGCCCTTGCACAAAAAGGCCTATCCGTTGTGGTGCTCGAAGCGGGCTTTCCCGGCTGGGGCGCATCGGGCCGCAATGGCGGCTTTTGCTGTCTTGGCGGATCAAAAGCCAGCGATAGCTGGATAGACCGGCAACACGGCAAACCAGCCCGCCTGACTTATCGCAATGCCGAAGCCGCCGCTGTCCACCATGTCGCACAGACGCTGTCCCGATACGAAATAGAAGCCGAGGTTCACAGCCAGGGCGAAACACAACTGGCTCACAAGGCAAGCATCACCTTTGAAGCTGACGCCCGCACCATCGAAGAAAATTACGGCGTCACCCCAATAGTTCATAGCAAGGCAGAGCTGCCTGCACTCGGTATGGTGGGGCCTTTTCACAGCGCCCTCACCACGCCCATAGGTTTTGGCCTCAACCCGCGTAAATATCTGGCTGGCCTATTGCAGGCCGCCGAAAAGGCGGGCGTTCAAGTCTTCGGTCAAAGCCCCGTTTCAAAAACCTCGCGCACAGCAAGGTATACCCTCGCCACGCCTCACGGCACGCTCAAAGCGGAACAGCTCATCATTGCCACCAATGGCTACACTTCCGAAGATGTTCCTCCATGGATGGCCGCGCGCTATCTGCCCGCACAGTCCTCGGTCATCGTCACGCGCACGTTAACAGAAGCCGAAATCGCAACGGGCTGGAGCTCTGATCAAGCGGCATATGACAGCCGAACGCTCCTGCACTACTTCCGCCTTATGCCAAACCGCCGCTTCCTCTTCGGGATGCGCGGCGGTCTCATGTCGTCAAACGCATCAGAGATGCGCAACCGCCGCCAGATCCGCGCCCATTTCGAGGCTATGTTCCCCGCTTGGGCCCAAGTTGAAACACCTCACTACTGGTCAGGCATGGTCTGCCTATCAGCCAGTCTCACACCTTTCGCAGGGCCAATCCCGAACATGCCAGGGGCCTATGCCGGCTTTGCCTATCACGGCAACGGCGTCGCCATGGGCAGCTATACAGGCGCGCTTCTGGCCGATCAGATCCTTGGCGCCAACACCCTGGAAATACCCGAACTCATGCAAAAAGCACCCAAGCGCTTCCCGCTCGGCCGCGCCCGCCGCGCCCTGATGTTTGGCGCCTATGCGGGTGCAGCCCTCACAGATCTTTAGTCTTTCTTTTTGCCCCAAATATCCTAGGGGGTCTGGGGGACAAAGTCCCCCAGCTGAGCGTCGCGCCAAAGGCGCGGCGCCACACCTCAGACAGAGCCGAAGCCCACATCAAGCGCGCTTAGCACCCTGTCAATTTCGACCTCCGAAATCGTCAGGGGCGGCGACATAAGGATATTGTTTGCCCCCAAACGCACCATAGCACCCGCGTCATAAGCCGCCTTGTGAATACGCTTCATCGTTGGCATATCCATCGGTGTTTTTGCAGCTTTGTCCGAGACAATCTCGATACCCGTCATAAGGCCATGGCCCCCGCGCACATCGCCGATAATGTCGTATTTCTCGGCCAGCTTCAGCGCACCTTCGTAAAGCTGTGTTCCGCGAGCTGCGGCGTTGGTCTTTGTGTCCAGACGCAGTGTTTCGCTCAAAGTCGCCGTCACGGCTGCCGCGCCAACAGGATGCGCCGAATAGGTATAGCCGTGGAAAATGCCCGCCTCGCCTTTGGTGTCTTTTTCAAACACATCCGCAACCGCCTCGCTCATGAGGGCGGCCCCCACAGGAAAATACCCCGAGGTAATCCCTTTTGCGGTACACATCATATCAGGCTTCACGCCCCAGTGCCGCGCACCGCTCCAGTGTCCCGTGCGCCCGAAACCTGTGATCACCTCATCAGCAATCATCAGAATTCCGTGCCGCGTACAGATCTCGCGCAACAGCGGCATCAGAGTTTCATGCGGCACGATAACACCACCAGCGCCTTGGATGGGCTCCATGATAAAGGCTGCAATCGTATTTGCACCTTGGAAGTTGATCTCATCCTCCATCGCCTGTGCAATCAGCTGCGCAAGAACCGCAGGGTCGGTTTCGTTAAACGGATTGCGGTACGTATAGGGGCTCGGCAGGTGAAAACAGCCCGGCAATAGCGGCTCATAGGCAATGCGGAAGCGGTTGTTTCCATTCACACTGGCACCCCCAAAGTGCGTGCCGTGATAGCCCTTTTTGAGGCTGAGGAACTTGGTGCGCGTCGGCTCTCCCTTGATACGGTGATACTGCCGCGAAAGTCGCAAGCAGGTCTCGACCGAGTCAGACCCCCCCGAAGTAAAAAACACCCGGCCCATGCCGTCTTCCTTGAAGAACTCGCGCACAGCGTAAGACGCTTCAATCGCGGTCGGGTTGCTCGTGCCTGCAAAGGCCGAGTAATAGGGCAGCTCGTAAAGCTGCTTGGCAATCGCGTCTTTCACAACGTTGTTGGAATAGCCAAGGTTCACACACCACAGCCCGCCCACAGCATCGACAACTTGTGCTCCGTCCAGATCGGTTATTGTCACCCCGTCAGCCGATTTGATAATTGTCGGGGGGTGCTCAAGGCTATCGCCCGGCGCGCCCATCGGGTGCCACATATGGCGTGCGTTGTTCTCCTTGAGGAAGTTATCGTCTTTCATCGCGCTCTCCATCGGGCTGTGCAGGAATTTGATCAAATCTAGCACGCCGCCCGATTCTGTCCAGCGCGATTACACTGTGTAACGCTCCACAAAGGCGCGCAAAATGCGCTCTGGCTCTGTCACGTCTGTCGCGTGGCACATCTCGATCAGTTTTTCCGCTTCTTCGGGTGCGAAATAGCCTTTGTGTTTATATATTCTGATCCGCGCCTCAAACTCTGCCGCATCGGCCTCAGGGTGAAACTGAGTGGCATAAACATTCTCTTTGTAACGAATCATCTGAAAGGGGCAGCTTGGCGCTTCCACCAGATGCACACAGCCCTCCGGCAGGCTTTGCAAAGCTTCCTTGTGGCCCACAAACGCCTCAAATTGCGGTGCCAAGCCCTGGCAGAGCGGGTCGGCTTTCCCAGCCTCTGTTAAGCGGCAGTCTGCCGTGCCGACAGGCTCACCAAACCGCGCTTTGCTTACGTTTTTGGCCAAATGGTGGCTCAAAACACCGATCCCGTAACAACACCCCATAAAGGGAAAGTCGCGCGCGGTGATCTCGGGCATCAAAGCCAAGACATCACGCTCGATCTTGGCTTCAATCGCGCTCTTTTCGGCTGGGCTGTCACTAACACAGCCCGGCCCGCCACCAACGATCACACCTGCATAATCGCTCAGGTCAAAACCAGTGGGCAGATCCTCACAATCAAGTCTCACCCGTTTTACAGCCTCGGGCGCAAGCCCGCCTTTGGCGCAAATCGCAGCAAACTCGTTGTCAGCCGCATCAGCTTCAGGGCGCAGCTGCAAAATCAGAAAGGGTTTCATGGGCCATATCCTTTTGCTAAAGCTCACTTGCATCGCCTTGACCTGAAAATGCAATCCCCTAGGTTGGATCGAGCGCATCACATGAAAGGGTTTCCCATGGCCAAGCGCCCCATATCCACCACGCGGTGGACACGCTCTTCATGAAACCTTTGCTCACAGGGCTGCTCTCGCGACAGTCGACAAAAAAGACCTCAAGCCAGGCAAGGCCAGCTGCGCGGCTTGTCGATCTTTGGTGCCATGCCACAGAACCAGAGCACATACCCGCCTTCCTCCAGCTTCGCCGCAGCATCGCGATCGAGCGTCCTGGCGTCACCTGCCTCATCACAACCGATGGCAGCATCTCCCGCCCCGAAGGGCTTGAGCCGACGCTGGGGTGGAGCACCATCGAACGCAGCACACAAAGCATAGCCGCTTTCTTTGCCGATTGGGCGCCACGCCTTTGCCTTTGGGCAGGTGGTGCGCTCATGCCTCCGCTTATCTCCGAGACCGCCAAACGCGGTGTTCCCATGTTTCTGCTGGATGCAAACGCAGAGAGCTTTCAGACCACTGTCTGGCGTGGTGAAGGCTTGTCACAACGCCGCGCGCTCAAGCTGTTTTCTACGTTTCTCGCCCGCGACAGTGAGGCCGAAGCAGCGCTGCGCAAGATGGGTATAGAGAGCGATGATATCTTCGTTGCAGGGCGCATGCAGCAAGGCGTCCCGTCCTTGCCGCACAACGAAGCTGACCTCAATGACTTGTCCCGCGCCATCAGCTCGCGGCCGACGTGGCTTGCTGCCTGCACACGCGCCGAGGAGCTCACCGTTATCCTCCCCGCACACCTCAAAGCCAGCCGCGCCGCCCATCGCCTCCTGCTCATTCTTGTACCAGATGACGAAGACGAATGTGACGCTTTCAAACAAGCCCTCGATGAGCACAGGCTCCGCTACAGCGTCTGGCCCGACATGTCAGGTCTGGCCGATGAAACAGCTCAGGTTCTGCTGGCAGAAGATCCGTTCGAAATGGGACTCTGGCTACGGGTATCACCTGTCACGTTCATGGGCGCTTCGCTCGTGTCAGGCTTTGGCGGGCACAACCCCTATGCCGCAGCCAATCTTGGCTCGGCCATTCTCTATGGCCCAAATGTGGGCAAACATCTTTTGGCCTATTCCCGCTTTGCCTCTGCGGGTGGCGCGCGGATCGTGCGTGATCTGGACACCCTTACAGCTGCCGTGAGCCAGCTCTCCGCGCCCGACCGCGCCGCCCAAATGGCAATGGTTGCATGGGAGATCGCAACCGAGGGTGCAGATGTCACTGATCGTGTCACCTCTCTTGTGCACGACGCGCTCGACCACTTGGAGGAAAGCTGATGCACACGCCAGGTTTTTGGTTCCGCCCCCGCTCTTGGCAAAGCACGCTTCTCGCGCCTTTAGGGTCACTCTATGCCAAGGGCACAGCGCACAGGCTGGCAAAAGGGCATCCCGTAAAGCTCTCTGTACCCGTGGTCTGTGTGGGCAATATTAATGCTGGCGGGACAGGCAAAACCCCCACAACAATCCATCTGGTCCAGGAGCTTCTCGCATTAGGGCACACACCCGTTGTTGTCTCTCGTGGCTATGGCGGGGCGCTTGAAGGCCCCGTACAAGTCGATCCGCGCAGCCACGCCGCTGCTGATACAGGCGATGAACCGCTTCTGCTTGCTGCATTTTGCAGTGTCGTAGTGTCCAAGAACCGCTTGGCAGGTGCACAGATGGCCGAGAAAATCGGAGCGAGTGTCATTCTCTTTGACGATGGCTTTCAAGATCCATCTGTTCACAAAGACCTTTCGCTCGTCGTGGTGGATGCAAAACGCGGATTTGGAAACGGGCGTTGTATCCCTGCTGGCCCACTGCGCGAACCGGCCTCAACAGGCCTTGCCCGTGCCGATGCGCTTGTCACCATAGGTACTGAAGCAGAGCAAAGCAGCTTTTCCACATCTACAGATGTCGCGCGCCTGCAAGCGACACTCACACCATTGCAAATGGGTATGGACTGGGCTGATACACGTGTGCTTGCCTTCGCAGGAATAGGCCACCCGGAGAAGTTTTTTGCCACGCTCAAAACCCTCGGAGCCGAGATCATCCATGCCGAAGCACTGGCTGACCACCAGCCGCTGACACAAGCACTTATGGCCCGCCTGCTGACAGATGCCAAGCGCCACAACGCGCGCCTTGTCACGACAGAAAAAGATGCGGTGCGCCTGCCTCAAGCGTTCCGCCAAGAGGTGCTCACACTACCAGTGCGCTTGCAGTTTGAAGCACCCGAAAAGCTCAGCGCGCTCCTTAAAACCCTCGGCAGCTAACCCGCCCAAACAAGACAGCTCTAGGTGTCTTCGCCAAGCTTCGGAGAAGCCCTCTTCAGAGATAGCTCTGCATCGCTGAACACAAAGGGACCGCGCACACCGGGCACGCCATCGAGCTCAACCTGCATACCACGCGCTTTGACATGCGGGTCTGCAAAGACTTCGGCCATATCGTTGATCGGCCCCGCCGGAATGCCTTGCTCTTCACAGCCTGCAAGCAGCTCTGCCTTGGTCCACTTTGCCGTTTCACCCATGAGCAGAGCAATCATCGCAGGTCTGTTTGCCACACGGTCAGCATTGGTCAAGTAATCCGCGTGGTCTTTCATCCATCCCAAGCCAAGCAGGTCACAAAGCCGCTGATACTGACCATCATTGCCAGTCGCGATGATGATATGCCCATCGGCACAATCAAACACCTGATAGGGCGTCAAATTGGGGTGGTAGTTGCCTGTGCGTCCGGGCGGCGTCCCTGTGGTAAGATAGTTCAGCCCTTGGTTGGCGGTCACAGACACGGCCACATCCAGAAGCGCCATGTCCAGATGCTGGCCGCGCCCCGTACGCGCGCGCTGATAAAGCGCCGCAAGGATACCCGCCACCGAATAGACACCCGTGAACACATCGGTGATCGCAACACCCGCGCGCTGCGGCTGCCCGTCAGGCTCACCCGTAATCGACATAAGACCCGACATTCCCTGAATAATGTAGTCATATCCCGCGCGGTGCGCGTAGGGGCCTGTCTGCCCGAACCCTGTGATAGAACAGTAGATCAGCTTTGGGTTCAGCTCGGCGAGACTGGCATAATCAAGACCGTATTTGGCCAAACCACCCAGCTTGAAATTCTCGATCAGGATATCAGCATCGGCAACCAGCTCACGCACCTTCGCTTGGCCCTCGGGCGTGCGAAAATCCACGGTTACACTGGCTTTCCCACGGTTGCATGAGTGGAAATAGGAGGCCGATCTATCGCCCTCCCGTTCAACAAAAGGTGGCCCCCATTGGCGTGTGTCATCTCCCTGTGGCGCCTCGACCTTGATGACCTCAGCCCCAAGATCAGCCAGCGTTTGGCCAGCCCAAGGGCCAGCCAAAATCCGCGCCAGTTCAATAACTTTCAGGCCTTCAAGGGGTGCGCTCATATCTTAGTTCCCGAGCTGTGCTTCGATCACTTCGCGCAGCTTCGCGTAGTTGTTTCCAATCACGCGATCATCGCCAATGATGAACGACGGCGTTGACTCGATACCATCGGCGTCGGCATTGGCTTGGAACCACTCGGCCAGAGCCTGTGCTTTGCCTTGGTCTGCAAGGCACACATCAATTGTCTCTGAAGAAAGGCCCGCCACACGAGCTATCTTGCGCAAGCCATCGGCCATTTGCACGGGGTCACCGCTGCCCATCCACTCACGTTGACCTTTATAAATCAGATCGGAGATACCGAAGAATTTCTCTTCTCCACCACAACGCGCAACCATAGAGGCCCAAAGCGCGGCACGGTCAAAATAAACCTCGCGGTATGTGAAATGTACCTTGCCCGT
>P_2C_Liq_2_UnCtyDRAFT_1000499_pt1 | contig 10525 bp, 9 predicted proteins | sample Pon2CUnioCityCA_FD_10236 | JGI IMG/M metagenome (IMG submission 10236) | reverse complement strand
CCCGCAGTGGCTCCAATCAGGAATCCTCGGGTCATTTGATCTCCGGCAGCCCACAAGGCATCGGCAGTTCTTTGGAAGCCAAACATCGAATAGAACACGTAAATCGGAATCATGGGCTGACCATGGGTGGAGTAACTCGTGCCCGCGGCTGTAAAGGCGGCCACTGAGCCAGCTTCATTAATTCCTGGATGAAGGATTTGACCAGATTCTGACTCCTTGTAGCTGAGCAGCAATTCACGGTCGACTGACAAATACTTTTGTCCAAATGGGTTATAAATCTTCGCGGTTGGGAAAAACGCATCCATGCCGAAGGTTCTGGCCTCGTCGGGAATGATTGGAACCAGTCTTTGACCGATTCCCTCAGATTTCAGCAGGTCCTTCAGCATTCGAACAAATGCCATTGTGGTAGCAACCTCTTGGTTCCCACTACCTTTTTTGGGGGTTGCGTATGCCTTGTCCTCTGGAAGTTCCAACTGAACGTATTTACTTCGTCTTTCGGGCAGAAAACCACCAAGTTGCTTCCTGCGCTCAAGCATGTATTGAATCTCTTCAGATTGCTCGCCCGGGTTGTAATAGGGGGGCAGGTATGGATCCTTTTCCAATTCGGCATCTGAAATTGGAATTCGCATCTCATCGCGGAAATCCTTCAGGTTTTCAAGCGTTAGCTTTTTCATCTGGTGAGTGGCATTCCTGGCCTCAAAGCTCTTACCCAGTCCATAACCTTTAACGGTTTTCACAATGATGACTGTTGGCTGACCAGTGTGCTCTGTTGCTGCCTTATAGGCGGCATAGATCTTTTTATAGTCGTGCCCACCCCGCTTCAAGCCCCAGATTTGGTCATCTGAGAGTCCCTCTACAAGAGCGCGTGTTCGGTGGTCACGTCCAAAGAAGTTTTCCCTAATGAATCCGCCGCTTTCGGCTTTATAAGTCTGGTAGTCCCCATCTGGGGTTTTGTTCATCAAATCAACAAGGGCACCGTCGTGGTCTTTTTCAAGCAGACCATCCCACTCACGTCCCCAAATTACCTTGATTACATTCCAACCGGCTCCACGGAAGAAGCTTTCTAATTCCTGAATGATTTTTCCGTTTCCGCGAACAGGTCCATCAAGTCTTTGCAGATTGGCGTTGATCACAAAGTTCAGATTGTCTAAACCCTCGTTGGCAGCAATTTGCAATGCACCTCTGGATTCAACCTCATCCATCTCGCCATCGCCCAAGAAGGCCCAAACTTGCTGATCAGAAGGGTCTTTGAACCCACGGTTTTCTAAATAACGGTTGAACTGTGCCTGATAGATCGCATTGATTGGGCCAAGTCCCATGGACACTGTTGGAAACTGCCAGAAATCAGGAAGCAACCTTGGGTGAGGGTAGGAGGGGAGGCCACCGTGAGGGTGCGATTTTTCCTGCCTGAACCCGTCTAATCGATCTGCTGATAGACGTCCTTCAAGGAATGCTCGGGCATAAGGTCCTGGAGAGGCGTGCCCCTGAACAAAGATTTGGTCTCCACCTGAGGGGTGGTCTTGTCCGCGGAAGAAGTGGTTGAAACCAACTTCGTACAAAGAAGCGGAAGACGCAAAAGTTGAGATGTGACCACCAACGGCTATGTCTGGTCTCTGAGCACGGTGAACCAGCACTGCTGAATTCCAACGCATCCACGCACGATAGGTTCTCTCTATCTGCTCATCACCCGGGAAATCAGGTTCATCCTCAGGTGAAATGGTATTGATGTAATCGGTGGTGGGCACCAGTGGCACATTTAGTTGCAATTCATGCGAACGCCTAAGTAGGTGTTGCATGATTTCTCTGGCGCGGCCTCTGCCCTTGTGTTCACTGAGAGCATCAAGTGACTGCAGCCACTCATTCGTCTCGTTTGGGTCCTTGTCTGGACTCGGAACAGCGAAGGCGTCCTGGTTGTTGAACGTCATAGCCCCTCGGCTTTCAATCTCTTGTGGAGTTAGGTTTGAACAAAGACTACCTGTAACTTGGTACAGACTGCCACTTGGCCCGAAAGGAATATTAATGTCAATAGAAATCGGCGATGTAGCCCCAAATTTCGTGCTGCCAAATCAGCACGGTGAGGAAATTGAACTAAAAAATCTGCGCGGAAAGCCCGTTGTTTTAGCTTTTTACCCCCTAAGTTTCTCCCCAACCTGCACTGACGAGCTTTGTGAGCTCAGAGACGAATTTCAGATTTTTGAAGATTCAAACGCTCAACTTCTGGGAATCAGCGTCGATAGTAAATTCACTCAGGCAGCTTTTGTCGAGGAAAAGGGTTATCAGTTTGACCTCTTGGCTGATTTCAAGCCCCATGGTGAGATAACAAAACTTTATGATGCATGGCTGGAAGAAAAGGGTCATGGCACCAGAGCCACCTACGTTATTGATGAAAACGGAGTGGTTGTTGCCAAGTTTGTAACCAGCCCAGGAGAGATGCGCCCGCTTGAGGATTATAAAAAAGCAATAGAACTGGTGTCCCAGTAGGACTTTTCTTGCTAGTATCACGGGTGGGCCTTTAGCTCAGTTGGTAGAGCGCCACGTTTACACCGTGGATGTCATCGGTTCGAGCCCGGTAGGGCCCACGCATTGTTAAGAGAGCGAGTATGACCAACTACTCCTTTGATCCCCCGGCCAAGAAGGCTATGGATGAAATGGAGCTGAGCGAGCTCATATCTGGCATGAATGCCGATGAAGACGGCATCGAAAAAGCCATGAAAATCCTTCAGGAGCAGGAAGCACTGCGAGTTTCTGACGAAGAAAACTTTCAGAATTGGCGAGCTGCCATGATCAAAGACGGGTCTGTCGAGGCTCTCAAGGCAGTTGAAGCAGCCACCGGAGAAACATTGATTGAACCGGAACCAGAGTCCGTGACTGAAGAAGTCGAAGAAATCACCGCCGAAATCAACGATCAGTCCGAGCAAGGTGAAACACCCGCGGGCAATTCTGTTATTGAAGACGACCTAAGCTCCGAAGAGGTTGCTGAAGAGCTCGAGGAAGAGTCAACTCAGCTCGAAACGGAATCCGAGCCAGAGGCCCAGGGAACGGTCATCGAGGTAAGTGAAGAACGAATTCAAATGACCGAGACCGATGACGGCGTTGAGGTTAGTTATCAAAGTTCGACGCTTGTTGCTGAACTCAGCACCGTTTCGTTGGCAGCCTCACTAGATGCTGCCCTGGATGAGGCGGTCACCACCAATCCCTCGAAGATTCGACAGAGGATCTCGTCGAAGTTTCTATTAGGTGTGTCTGCCGCGGTGGCGGCATTTGGACTTCTGTTGATTTTGCATGAGACAGTACTGGGTTCCAGCGAGTTCGCTTCCTTTGGATTCCTGCTTGGCGGGGCTGCTGCTACCGCGTTGGTTGCTGTTCAAAGCTTTCAAAAAACTAGTTTTAGCTCCTCGGTGAGTAATAAGTTGGCCTGGCTGGGCGGTTATTGGAAGTATTTGATTGCCCTGGCGGTGGGCCTGGTGTTCATAGCGTTTAGCAATTTGGCCCGTGATTATGATTTGTTTGCCGCCCTCGAGGTGGAACCCGCTCTCATTGTCGATTATGAGCTTGATGAAATCAGCTTGCTGGCAATTTTTGCAATTCTCTTTGCGGTAGTGCTCGCTTGGCAACCAATGCTCCGGTTTGCCCTGTTGAGGTTGTTTGGGGTTTTGGCCCTTGTTTCTCTGGGCTTGATCCTCAGTGGAATTGAGACTTCTGAAGTAAGCATCGGAGACTTTGATTACGAGTCACTAATTGCTGGTTTCATTACTTCGTTTTTGCTGATTACTAGCTTGCAGTTGCTTAACCAGCCGAATTTTGCTGCAGACCATGAGCGTGAAGCATGGGCTGCCGGGGAATTCAATAGTCGACTAAAGAGAGTTTCCACACTTCACGCTTTGCTTTTAGTGGCTTTGCCTACGTTACTTGCATCCGTATTCTCACTCTCCGGATTTGAATTTTCGCAGGCTGAGAACTGGGTGCAGGTTGGTGGCCTAATTGCTGTTGGTTTGGCGCTGGTGGTTTTGATTGCTGGGTCAGTTGATTTCGAAAACAGATGGTTCAAGACTGCAAGTTTGGTTGTCTTGGTTGCCGCCCTGGTGGTTTCGGAGTATCTAACCAACGACTGGGTGTCAGCACTATTCACAATGGGTGGAGTAGCCATTGCAGCTCTAGTGTCGAGTTCTTTGATTATTCGATTTGCAAAAACTCCTCAGGCAAATCCCGTTGTTGTAATTATTGGACTTCTGATTGCCCTGACCATCGGCTGGCTTATTGAAAATCCGCTAGGGCTTTTGGATCTTGGTTTTGAGGGCTATTCGGATTTGTCAGGCTGGGGAGCGGGAGCACTTGTAGCTGTCGTTGTTGGATCGCTGTTCGCTTTGGCTTCTGTGATTAGCTCCCGAGAAGTGAGCCATGAGGACAGCTGAGTTTCTAGCTTGGGCTGAGTCTCGCTGGCCTTCTGAATTGGCTGAAGCATGGGATAACCCAGGCCTTATATCTGGAAATTTAGAAAAGAACCATCAACGGGTGATGCTTAGTGTTGATATCACTTTTGAGGTTGTCGAGCAGGCGATTGCACAGGAGTGCACGCTTTTGGTTGCTCATCACCCATTGCTTATGGGCGGCATCGAGACCCTTCGAGAAGATTTATATAAGGGAAAATTGCTGACATCAGCTATCAAGCATGATGTTTCTCTATTCGCCGCGCATACAAATGCCGATGTTGTGGAAAATGGGGTGAGCGATTCCCTGGCAAAAGCTATTGGGTTGAGGAATGTGACAGCCCTGGATGGGCAAAAAGAAGGACATGGAAGAGTGGGCGAGGTTGATAAAACCACGCTGGCAGACTTCATTCAAAGACTCAGGGCTTTACTGCCCGAGACGACGAGGGGCATTTCCTATATCGGGAATTTGGAACAAAGCATTGAAACCGTCGCCTTGGTGGCTGGGTCGGGGATGAGTTTTGTTGACTCAGTCTCAGCAGACGTTTTCGTTACCAGCGATGTCAAGCATCACCCCGCATTGGATTTCAAGCAGCAGGCAAGAATCGAGCCTCGTTCACTAGTTGAAATTTCACACTTCGCAGCAGAGTCTGTTTGGTTGGAAGTTGCTGCTGAAGAAATTCGTGCCCTTGGCTTAGAGGCGATAATTAGCACAGTGAACACCGATGCTTGGGATGGAAATCTAAAATGAAGGTAACCGAGGCAGAGAGAGAATCTCTAGTCGAATTAGCGGAACTTGAAATGCAGCTTCAGAAGCTCACCGCAAGCAAATCAAAGCTTCAATCCTCTGACCCTGCAGAGCAAGCAAATGCGGAGTTTCTAGAGGTGTCCGAGAAACTTACCGCCTCAAGAGCTGAGCAAGAGGACTTGCAGCTAGAGGCCAGTCGCATAGGAGAAGACCTTGAACTGGTGGAATCCAGAATGCTTCGGGATCAGAGCTTGATTCAGCAGTCGTCAAATTCTTCAGAGATTACTGGTTTGCAACATGAAGTTGAAACCCTAAATAAGCGCAAAGGTGAGCTAGAAACAGACTTATTGGAAAAAATGGAACAACAAGAATCACTAACTGCCGTTATCGGTCAGTTGACCGCTCAGAAACAAGATCTGAGAGATCAGCTTGAGATGGTTGAAAAAACCCACGACCAGCAATTACTAGAAGCAACCAATCAGCTGAACGACTTGATCGCCAGGCGTAATCAGCTACTTCAAACGCTGAGTGAAGAAACCTCCGCAGACTACCAACGCAAGGCAAGCAGGGGAGTCCCAGTGGGCTTATTGAGAGAAGGTGCCTGCACCGCTTGTCATCTGAATCTGACTGCCACCGATCTGAGTGCAATTCGCTCCACCGAAATCGATGAGCTGGTTCACTGCCCTGAATGCCAGGCCATCCTAATCAGATGACCTATCTAATAAAAGCGGACGGAGCCAGCCGCGGCAATCCAGGGGAAGCTAGTTTCGGAGCGGTGTTGTTTGATGGCGAAACTGAAATTGCTTCAGTAAGTGAATATTTAGGTCAGGCCACAAACAACTTCGCCGAGTATTCCGGGGTAATCGCTGGCTTGAGGTTGGCACGCAATCATGACCCCAAAGCCGATTATCTGGTCCAACTTGACAGCAAATTGGTGGTTGAGCAACTCTCTGGTCGCTGGAAGGTCAAATCTAGGGATCTGATGCCCCTGGTTGCCGAGGCGCAGGCACTGACCGTGGGACTCAGCGTTAGATTTGAATGGATTCCAAGAGAAGAGAACACAAGAGCAGACGAGTTAGCTAATCAGGCATTGGATGCCCCAGCCACAAGGCCCGTTCCTGACCAACCCGGGAGCATTCGAGCACCTCGGGTCAGTTCTTCAGGCACAGAGGTTATTTTTGTTCGTCATGGCCATAGTGCTCATACTGAGAAAAATTTGGTAGCTGGCGGAGATGGCGCGGATCCTGAACTCAGTGAGCTTGGTTTTATGGAGGCAGAGGCCACTGCTGAATTTATTTCACAAGCTCCAGCCGCATGGAAACTGTCTTTGGCTAATCCAATAGTCGTTTCCAGTGATATGTTGCGCACCAGGCAAACGGCAACCGCAATTGCAAACCGGCTAGGTGCTGAGATGAAGATAGAACCCCGAATTCGCGAGGTCTATTTCGGCGAGTGGAATGGTTTGACCAATGAGGAGTTGTTTAGCAAAGACCAAGAGCTTTTGGACTCCTGGCGGGGATCACTCGATTTTCGCCCTCCGGGTGGGGAGAGTGTGAACGACCTGTTGCGTCGGGTGTCTCCCTTTATTGACGAGCTCAGAGAACAATACGCAAATAGAACGGTGATCGTGGTCTCTCACATGATGCCAACCAGGGCCATGACGCATTCCATTATGGGTTCGGACCCGAGTTATCTGTGGTCGGCCAGTTTTGCGCCTGCTAGCGTGAGCGCTTTTCGTATCTGGGGATTCGAGCAGTATGAATTGATTTCACTAAACGCTTGCGCCCACTTGCCAATCAATTAGGCTTTCTATTCGAAAGAGGCTGGCCAGACGGTCGCGACATTGTCGAGGAACGTCCGGGCTCCACAGGGCACGGTGGTGGGTAACGCCCACCCGGGGTAACCCGCGAGCAAGTGCAACAGAAAGTAAACCGCCCGAAAGGGTAAGGGTGAAACGGTGGTGTAAGAGACCACCAGTGGGCGAAGTGATTCGCTTAGCTAGGTAAACCTCACTGGGAGCAAGGTCATGCAGAAGACGCTTGAGAGCTGCTCGCTCGAGTCTTCGGGTGGACCGCTAGAGAGTTTCGGCAACGAAACTCCGAGATAGATGGCCGTCACCGAAAGGGACAGAACCCGGCGTATCGGCCAGCCTCTTTTATTGATTTTCGAAGGCCTGCTCCGCAGCGCCGATAATGCCTGAGTTATTTCGAAACTGCGCAGGAATAATCTCGGTCTCGATTTCTATTTTTGGCAGGAAGAGGTCATGAGATTTACTTATTCCACCTCCGACTATAAATAGATCAGGGGTAAATAGTTTTTCCAGCTGTTCGTAATAGCGTTGCAGTCTTTTTGCCCATCGGTCAAAAGAAAGTTGGTATCTTTCTTTGGCCTTATAAGAGGCGACCTTCTCATAGTCTTTGCCGCCGATTTCTATGTGACCCAATTCGCTATTGGGAACCAGTTGCCCGTTTATGAACATGGCACTGCCTATGCCGGTGCCAAGGGTGGTCATAATCACCAAACCTGCTCGGCCCTTGCCTGCACCAAAGCGCATTTCGGCAAGACCTGCAGCATCAGCATCATTGATCACCACTACCTGTTGACCAAGGTCCTGTTCAAATCTTTGCTGTGCGGGAAAATCAATCCATTCATTGGATATGTTTGCAGCTGATTTAGTTGTTCCGTTTTGCACAACGGAAGGAACGCAGATTCCCACCGGTGCAGCTTCATTCAGTTGCTGATAGATCTCTTGCACCACCGCTGCAATGTCATCAGGCTTTCCGCCCCTTGGGGTTTCTAGCTTGATTCTTTCGGTTAGTAGCTCTCCGGTTTCAGTGTCCACCACCGCACCTTTGATTCCGGTGCCACCAATATCAATGCCTATTGCTCTAGTCATTTTCAACTTTGGTCAATATCTCAGGGCCTCTTTCGGTGATCAAAATGGTGTGTTCGAATTGGGCGCTAAAGCTTTTGTCCCTGGTGGTAACGGTCCAGTCGTCCTCCCACATGTCCCAATCAGCTTCGCCGAGGGTTAGCATCGGCTCAATTGTGAAAACCATCCCAGGTTCAATTACGTCTCGGTATTGCTGCGAGTCGTAGTGGGGGATTATTAGCCCCGTGTGAAATGCTCGTCCAACTCCGTGGCCTGTAAATTCTTTTACAACTCCATAGCCAAATCTTTTGGCATAGCTCTCAATAGCGCGACCAATAATGTTCACCTCTCGGCCCGGCATGGCAGCCTTTATGCCTCGGTTCAGCGCCTCCTCGGTTCGGGTGACCAGGTCAACAACCGTTTCGTCGACATCTCCCACAGTCACTGTTTTGTTGTTGTCACCGTGAAATCCATCTAGATAGGCGGTGATGTCTATGTTGACTATGTCACCGCTTTCAACGATTGTGTCATCCGGTATCCCATGACAGATGGTCTCATTCAAAGATGTGCAGAGGGATTTAGGAAAGCCTCGATAGCCAAGTGTTGACGGGTAGGCGTTGTTTTTCACCAAGAAATCATGGCCAATTTTGTCAAGTTGATCGGTAGTTATTCCTGGCTCTATGGATGCACAAACTAACTCAAGTGCTTCTGCCGCTAACTTTGAAGCCCTCCTGATTTTCTCGATTTCTTCNGAGGAGTANTTATCNCCAAGTTTGTTATTCGAAGGGGCCTTTTTACCCACATACTCAGGTTTTTCGATGTGTTCGGGAACGCTGAGCCGAGGGGAGATTTTTCCCGGCATAAGGAACCCTTGGGCGGAGCGAGGCATGACCTCCAGCTTAGGACCTATCTATCTGGTTAGACTGCTCACATGGCCAAAAAGTACTGGTTCAATACCAAAACAAAACAAGTCGAGTTTGGCAGGAGGTCTCTCTCGGTATATCGAATTGGGCCTTTCGAAACCGAACAGGAAGCGCTCAATGCAGAGCAGGCAGTTGCCAAAAAGGGTCAGCAAATATTGGAAGAGGATCAGTCAAATGAATTTGACGGGGAAGGGAAGTCACGGGACTGAACTTCTTTGATGTATTGCTCTGTGGCTTCTGTCAGGGTTTGCCTTAGCTGGGCGTATTGTTTTACAAACTTTAGGGTTTTTTCACTTAGCCCGGCAAAGTCCTGCCAAACCAAAATCTGACCATCGGTTTCGTTTCCTGCTCCAATTCCGATTGTTGGAATCGATAGCTCCTGACTTATTTGCGCAGCTAGTTCCCTGGGAACCATTTCCAAGACAATTGAGAACACCCCTGCCTGCTGAAGCAGTAAGGCCTGGTGTTGAATCCTCTCGGCCTGCTCACCTCGACCTTGCACCTTGAAGCCACCCATTTGATTAACGGATTGTGGCGTGAAACCTAGATGGCCCATGACCGGGATGCCATTTTCAATCAGTAGCTTGATAGCCTCAACTCGGTTTTCACCACCCTCCAGCTTTACAGCATCCGCACCCGTCTCTTTCATTACTCGGATTGAGTTTTCTAGCGCCTGCGCAGGGGACAATTCATAGCTTCCAAACGGCATGTCGATGACAACTAATGAGCTTTGAACGCTGGAGGCGACGGCGGAGCCAAAGGTAATCATTTCCTCGAGGGTTGCAGGCAGGGTGCTGGTCTTTCCCAGAACCGTGTTGGATGCTGAGTCGCCAACCAGAATCAAATCAATACCTGCTTCATCAAAGATTTTGGCGGTGAGTGAGTCATAGCTAGTTAGGCAACTGATGGGCCTTTTGTTTTTCAATGACTTGATTGTCTCGGTTCTTGTTTTCATAGGTATCCATTCACAATCGGTAGCCTGCGACCTCTGCCAAAACTGACCTTGGTTATCCTTGGCCCAATAGCACCCTGAGACCTCTTCCACTCGCTGCTTTTTAGCTTGCCCGCAACATCCTCTGCCAAATCAGCAGGGTAACCAGCCGTAATCAGGTCATCCACTGAACCGTGACCTTCAATCAATATCCTCAGCATCGAATCTAAGACGTCATAGTCGGGCAAGGACTGCTGATCGTGCTGATCTGGCCTTAGCTCGGCGCTGGGGGGCTTAGTGATGCTGTTATGGGGAATCACTTCAGATGTTTGATTTCTGTATTCTGCGAGCTGATAAACGGAGGTTTTATAGACATCTTTCAGCGGTGCGTAACCGCCTGCACTGTCTCCATAAATTGTTGAGTAGCCAACTGCAATTTCTGATTTATTGCCAGTAGATAACAGAAGCCTCCCTGAGTTATTGCTGTCGGCCATCAGTATCAGGGCACGAATACGCGACTGGATGTTTTCATCAGCAAGGTTTGATAGCTCAATGGCAGCCTGAAAGCTTGTGTGCATGTCTGCTATAGGAGTTACGGAATAGTTAATTCCCAGGTTATCCGCG
>P_2C_Liq_2_UnCtyDRAFT_1000496_pt1 | contig 10534 bp, 3 predicted proteins | sample Pon2CUnioCityCA_FD_10236 | JGI IMG/M metagenome (IMG submission 10236) | reverse complement strand
GACCGGCCGCCAGCAGTTGGCCGCCACCGGTGCCGCCCTCGGGGCCCAGGTCAACCAGCCAGTCCGCGGCGCTCATGACGTCGAGGTTATGCTCGATGAGGATCACCGAGTGACCCACGGTCAGCAACCGCTCGAGGGCGGTGAGCAGTACCCGGATATCCTCGAAGTGCAGGCCGGTGGTGGGCTCGTCAAACAGAAACAGCTTATGGCCGCCGCCACGCCGGCGCGCCTTGGCCAGATGTCCGGCCAGCTTGAGACGCTGCGCCTCGCCGCCGGAGAGGGTGGGAACAGGCTGACCCAGGGTCATATACCCCAGTCCGACGGCGGCCAGCGGCTCGAGGCCGCGCAGCACATCCGGCTGATCGGCGAAAAAGCCGCGGGCTTCGTCCACCGTCATGTCCAGGCATTCGGCGATGGAGGCGGGCGCGCGGTCGCACTCCGCCGCCGGAGCCAGGCGCACTTCGAGCACGGCATCCCGGTAGCGACGCCCGTCACAGGTCGGACAGCGCAGATACACATCGGAGAGGAACTGCATTTCGACGTGTTCAAAGCCGTTGCCACCGCAGGCCGGGCAGCGGCCGGCGCCGGCATTGAAGCTGAATGTGCCGGCGGTATAACCGCGCTCGCGGGCCAGTGGCTCGCGGGCGAAGGCCTTGCGAATCGGGTCGAAGGCGCCGACATAGCTGGCCGGGTTGGAGCGTGTGGTCCGGCCGATGGCGGATTGGTCCACCAGCACGACTTCATCGATCGGCCGGTCATGCTCGATCCCGTCATGGTCACCGGGCGGGTCCACCGCCTCGCCCAGCTGCTTGCGCAGTCCGCGGTAGAGGATCGATTCAAGCAGGGTGGATTTGCCCGAGCCCGAGACGCCGGTCAGGCAGACCAGGCGGTTGAGCGGCAGGTCGACATCGATACCGGTCAGGTTGTGCTCGCGCGCGCCACGGATTCTCAGCCACTGCTCCGGCGCCGTGCGCGCCGGCGGCTGATCACTGGCCGCGACCTGGCGATGTCCCTGTAGATAGGCGCCGGTCAGCGACTGCGTGTCCGCCGCCAGTGCCTGCGGCGTGCCGTTGAACATGATCTGGCCGCCGGCGCGCCCCGGCCCGGGGCCGATGTCGATCACCCGGTCGGCGGCGCGCATGATATCGGGATCGTGCTCGACCACCAGCAGGGTGTTGCCGGCATCGCGCAGACGATGCATGACGCCGGTGATGCGCCCGATGTCACGGGGGTGCAGACCAATGCTGGGCTCATCAAGCACAAACAGGGTGTTGACCAGTGAAGTCCCCAATGCGGTGGTCAGGTTGATGCGCTGCACTTCGCCGCCGGACAGCGTCCGCGACTGACGATCAAGGGTCAGGTACCCCACGCCGACCTGGGCCAGAAAACCCAGCCGGGTCTGGATGGCCTCGAGCAGCAGGGGCACCGCGTCGTCCATGGGGGGTGGCAGATGAAGGGCCGCAAAAAATGCCTCCGCCTGACTGAGCGGCAGCGTCATCAGATCATGCATGTTCAGGCCTGGCAGGGCCTCGAAGCGTGATGTCTCAAGGGTGAGCCCGCGAGGCCGATGGCGGTCGGCGGGATCCATCGCTGCGTTGGCCTCGGCATGATCGCCCAGGCGCCAGAGCAGCGCCTCGGGATTGAGCCGGGCGCCGTCGCAGTCAGGGCAGCGGTCGTAGCTGCGATACTTCGACAGCAGCACCCGCACATGCATCTTGTAGCTCTTTGATTCGAGCCAGTCGAAAAACCCGCGCACGCCATACCAGTCATTGCGGCCGCGACCGTCGCCCTCGAGCACCCATTCACGATCCGACTCGGGCAGATCGCGCCATGGAATGTCGGTGGCAACGCCGCGGCGTCGCGCATGGCGCATCAGATCCTTCTGACACTCCGCCGATTTGCCCGATTGCCACGGCCGGATGGCCCCGCCGGCGAGGCTTTTGGACGGATCGGGGATGACCAGGCCATCGTCGATGCCCATGATGCGGCCAAAACCCCGACAGGTCTCGCAGGCTCCCACGGGGGAGTTGAACGAGAAAAGGCTCGGGCTGGGGTCACGGTAATGGCGATTGCAGTCGGCGCAGTGCAGGGCTTGGGAAAAGCGATGCTCGGCGACGGGTTCGCGCGCCTCGTCGAGCACCTCTACCACCAGGTGGCCGCGACCATGCTGGAAGGCGGCCTCGGCGGCCTCCACCAGCCGGTCGCGGCGTCCCGCTTCGACCCGGATCCGATCCTGGGTTACCCGCAGCTGGTTGTCGTCGAGCTCGCGGATGCGCGTATAGCCCTGGCGCTCGAGCAATGTGCGCAGTTCCGTGGCGCTGTATTGCTCGGGGATGGGTGTGTCAAAGCTGATCACCACTCGTGAGCCGGGGCAGCGTTGCTCGAGCTGGTGATAGACGCCGTCGGCGGTATCGCGTGTGACATGGCGGCCGCAGCCGGCGCAGAAAAGCCGCGCACCCCGCGCGAACAGCAGCTTGAGGTGGTCATTGAGCTCGGTCATCGTGCCCACGGTGGAGCGCGAGGTGCGGACCGGGTTGGTCTGGTCGATGGCAATGGCGGGCGGGATGCCCTCGACCCGGTCCGTGGCGGGCCGGTCCATGCGGTCAAGGAACTGCCGCGCGTAGGGCGAGAAGGTCTCGACGTAGCGTCGCTGGCCCTCGGCATAGATGGTGTCGAAGGCCAGCGACGACTTGCCCGATCCGGACACCCCGGTGATGACGGTGAACTCGCCGGTGGGCAAGTCCAGGTCCAGGTTGCGCAGGTTGTTCTGGCGGGCACCGCGAATGCGGATGCAGGCGTCACTCATCGTCGATCCTCGGGCGTTGGGCAATCAGTTGGCGCAATCGGGCAAGCGCTGCTCGGCGCCCCGCTACGCCACCGGCATTGGCCAGGGCGGTGGCGTCCTGGGGCGTTTCGACCGCGGCGGCGAGCAATGCCCGATCGCGCGTCGATCGGATGGCGTCGGCGGCGCTCGATGCCGCCCATCGGCACAGCGCGGCATGGGTATCAAGCAGCGAGCGATGCCCCAGAGCAAAGGCGCGCAGGTCGTCGCTGTCGATGCGTCGCCGCGCCGGCCCATCCGGTGGGTCGCGCCAGAGCCGATGGCGCAAGGTAGGGGACAGATCGCGGAGGCTGTGGTTCAGTTGGTCGGGCAGGTGGACCGCCAAGCGCTGACCGGCTTCCTGGCACAACCGCTCCCCTGCCGTGCTCAGTCCGTCCAGAAGGATAACCGAGAACGTCCCGCTGCGGGCATCCCGGTGATTGCCCACGCGCACCGGCGTCAACCCGCAGGCCGTCCAGAAATCCAGCAACCCGGCCGTCATCCCAAAACTCGTGCCAAGCCAGTCTTCGCCGGCGGCCCGGGCGTCATCCCGGGCGGCTGCGATCAGCCGTCGGCCGATACCCTGATATCGACAGTCGCCATGAACGGCAATGCGCTGGATGCGTCGCCCACGGAGTTGCGCCGCTTTCGCCACGCCGGCATGAAAGGTCAGCGACTGGGCGATCAGATGCCCGGCCGGGCGGCGTCGGCCGTGGTGGATCTCATGGCACAGATCGGCATCCATGCCGCCTTCGGTGCGGGCAGCGAGGATGCCGACGATGCGTTCCTGATGGCGGGCGATGTAAAGGCGGAGGGCCGGGTCGTCGAGCAGCTGGCGCAGATCCCGGGGGCGCGTCTGGTAGTGCCCGGCAACCAGGAGGCCGAAGGCATTGCGCAGGTCCGCTTCGTCGGCGGCCAGATCGGCGGCATCGATGGGCATGACCGTGACCGGACCCGCCGACCCAGGGCCTTCGGGCTCGGCGCTCAGCAGCAGGAGGCGGTCGACGAGCGCCTCGAGCGGGTCGTCCGCGGCCCAGCGGACCGGTTCGTGCAGGGTCAGATGCTGGAGGGGGCGCTGGCCGAGTGCCTCGGCGAGCCGCAGGATCAGGCCGCGACCACTGCCTTCGTAGCCGTGGACCGTACCGGTCAGTACGCAGTACGGGTTGTCGTTGACCTGGCGAATGATCAGGGGCAGGGGCAGGGCCGCCGCTTCGTCGATAAGCAGCAGCGAGTCATCCGGCGTGACATCCTCGGGGGCGATGAAACGCGGGGCCGCCTCTCCGGCGCGGTCGAGGGCGGTGGCGGCGGCTGCCCGGGAGGGGGCAGTAAGACGCACGCGGCGGTATGGCGGCATCGCCTGAAGCGCCATGCCGAGGGCGGCGGATTTGCCCCGGCCACGGTCGGCGGTCACCAGCAATGTGCCGTGCGTCGGGCGCTCGGCAAGGGTGGTAATGGCCTGAATCACTCGGTGTTGATCGGCGGTCGGCCGATCGCCGGCCGCGGTCGTGGGCGGTATGGCAGGCCCGGGAAGGGCGGTTACCCGGGCGGGGCGCTGGACGGCGGGGTCCCGCGCCAGGCAATCGATCAGGCGGCGAATGAAAACCGAGCCGCCCCGGGTTGCCTCAAAGGGCCAGTCCTCGGCCGGAGGGGTCAGCAACAGAACCGTGCCAGTCCCGTCGATGGTGCCGGCAAGGGCGCCCAGGTCATCCGGATCAAGGCCCATATGGGCGTCAATGACCCCCGCCGCCAGGGTTTGTCCGAGCAGTTGACGACCCTGGCCCGGCGGCAGCGGCTGCAGTCCGCGGGCCAGTGGGCTCGCGCGGGCCAGTGGGCTCGGGTCGTCCTCGAGCCCGGCACCAATCCAGCCGATCCGCGCCGCCGGCCAGTGGGCGAGCAGTGTCAGCGCCTGACCACGGGTTGCCTCGCGATCACCCTCGAGCCAGATCAGTGACCGCCGGCCGCCCGGCATTACTGATAGCCCGCCGCCTGCAGCCTGAACAGCCGGGCGTAGTGGCCGTCCGCCGCCAGCAGGGATTCGTGATTGCCGCGCTCAATGATACGGCCGGCGTCGACCACGAGGATCTCGTCGGCCATGCGCACGGTGGAGAAACGGTGCGAAATGAGGATCGCCATGCGGTCTTCGGTCAGGGTGCGGAAGTGCTCGAAGATTTCCGCCTCGGCGGCGGCATCCATTGCCGCGGTCGGCTCGTCGAGCACCAGCACATCGGCGCCCTCGCGCATGAAGGCGCGGGCGACCGCGATTTTCTGCCATTGACCACCCGAGAGCTCGCGGCCGTCGCGGAACCAGCGACCCAGCTGAGCGTGATAGCCGCCGGGGATATCCTCGATGAAGGTCTCCGCGAGCCCCTTGCGGGCCGCGCGCTGCCAGCGCTCCTCGTCCTGGAAGTGCGCCACGTCGCCGGCGCCGATGTTCTCGCCGACCGGCAGCTGATAGCGCATGAAATCCTGGAAAATGATGCCGATCCGCTCGCGCAGGGCCGTGCTGTCCCAATCACGCAGATCAGTGCCATCGAGCAGGATGCGCCCCGCGGTGGGGGCGTACAGCCCCGCCAGCAGCTTGATCATCGTGGTCTTGCCGGATCCGTTGCTGCCCACCAGCGCAATGCTGCGTCCGGGTGTCAGATGCAGCGATACATCGCTGAGCGCCTCATCCTCGCTACCGGGATAGCGAAAGCTGACTGACTCGAAACGCAGCCCGTCACCGGGAGTCTCGCCGGCGGTGGCCTCGCCCTGACCGACACTCACCGGCTGTTCGAGATACTCGTAGAGGTTGGACAGATAGAGGTTGTCCTCGTACATGCCGCTGATGGCGGTCAGGCTTGCGCTGACCGCACTCTGACCCTGGCGAAAAACACTCAGATACATGGTCATCTGGCCCAGCGTGATGCGGCCCGCGACGGTCGTCACCACGATCCAGGCATAGGTGCCATAGAATGCCAGCGTGGCGATCAGCCCCAGACCAAAGCCCCACAGGTCCCGGCGCAGCGTCAGGCGCCGGTCTTCGCGATAGAGCCGTCGGAAGATATCGCGGTAGCGTTGCAACAGCAGTGGGCCGAGCTGGAAGAGTTTGACCTCTTTGGCGCTGTCCTCGCGCGCCAGAACGGTTTCCAGATACATCTGCCGGCGGGTGTCGGGACTGCGCCAGCGGAACAGCCGAAACGCATCGCCCGAGAATTTCGCTTCGGAGAAGAACTGCGGCAGCCCGGCTAGCACCAGGATCAACACCGCCCATGGCGAGAAGCCGAGCAGCAGACCGGCAAAGCTCGCCAGCGAGATGCCGTTCTGGATCAGACCGAAGGTGCGATTGACCAGGCTGAGCGGTCGGCTCGAGGCCTCGCGGCGGGCCCGGGTCAACTTGTCATAGAACTCCGAGTCCTCGAAATCGGCGAGCTGCAGGGACTGCGCCTTCTCGAGAATCATGACGTTGACACGCTGGCCAAGCTGGGCGCGCAGCAGCGACTGAGCAATCTGGATCGCGCGCTGGGCTCCGGCGATCCCCATCATGATCGCCCCCTCAAGGCCCACCAGCCAGAGCAGATCCCGGGGGATGCCTTGATTGGCATCGATGGCCGCGACCACCCCATCGACAATCAGCTGTCCGACCCAGGCGGCGGCGGCCGGCAAAAGCCCGGCGACGAGTGTGCCGGTGGCCAGCACCAGCGTCAGCAGCCGACTGGTCTGCCATACCAGCTCGATGGCGCGGCGGCTGTAGCGGAATACGCCCAGGTACTGTGAAATTGCCATCCGCCCAGTCTAACGTCTCAGCGAGGGGTGGGATCGGCCAGATTGGCCAGTGTCTCCAGAAAGGCTTCGCCGTAGCGCTCGAGCTTGCGGGCACCGACGCCGGGCAGTGCCGCGAATTCCTCGAGACTGCGCGGGTGCTGCTCGACCATCGCCAGCAGCGTGGCATCGTGAAAGATGACGTAGGGCGGTACCCCTTCGGATTCGGCCAGATGTCGGCGCCGGGCGCGCAACGCCGCCCAGGTGTCCGGTGCCATGGCCACATCCGCCGCGGCCACCCTGGCCCGCGACGGAGGCCGCTGGGCCGGCAGATCCTCGCGCAGCTCGAGCCCCTGTTCGCCGCGCAGCAGGGGCCGACAGGCGGGGTTCAGGCGCAGCCCTCCATGGCCCTCGGGATCAGGTTCGAGATACCCGTGCGCCAGCAGCTGACGGATCACCGACTGCCAGGTGCTGCGCGACAGGTCGGTGCCGATGCCGAAGGTGCTCAGCTGGTCGTGGCCGCGCTGCCGGATCCGATCGTTGTCCTGGCCCCGCAGCACATCGATGACATGAGCCGCCCCGAACCGCTGCCCGGTCCGATAGACGCACGAGAGCAGGCGGCGGGCCGGATCAGCCGCGTCCCAGGTGCGCGGCGGTGACTGGCAGTTGTCGCAGTACTCGCAACGCCCCGCGTAGCTTTCGCCAAAATGCCCCAGCAGCGTCGGGCGCCGGCATTCGTGGGTCTCGCAAAAACTGAGCAGGGCCTCCAGGCGCTGTTTTTCGCGCCGTTTATGCCCTTCGCCGGCGGTGGATTCGGCGCCCATCTGGCGGATGCGGTAGATGTCCTGCAGACCATAGACCAGCCAGGCATCGGCGGGCAGGCCGTCGCGGCCCGCCCGACCCGTCTCCTGATAGTAGGCCTCGAGGGTCTTGGGCAGGTCGAGATGCGCGACAAAGCGCACGTCGGGTTTGTCGATCCCCATGCCAAAGGCCACCGTTGCCACCATCACCAGACCTTCCTCACGCAGAAAGCGGGCCTGATGGTGGGCGCGCAGGGTCTGCTCAAGTCCGGCGTGATACGCCAGTGCCGGGACGCCGCGGGTGTTCAGCCAATCGGCGATCTGTTCGGTGGCGCGCCGCGACATGCAATAGACAATCCCCGATTCATCGGCATGGCGGCTGCGGATAAAGGCCAGCAGCTGCTCCCGGGGGCGTTCCTTGAGGCCCACCTCGTAGCGGATGTTGGGCCGATCAAAACTCGACACGAACGAAGCGGCGTCATCGGGCAGCAGTCCGTTGCGGATCTCCTCGCGGGTACGCTGATCCGCCGTGGCGGTCAGGGCCAGCCGCGGGACGTGGGGGAAGCGCTCGCCGATGGCGCCCAGCTGCTGGTACTCGGGCCGAAAATCATGACCCCACTGCGACACGCAGTGCGCCTCGTCGATGGCAAAAAGGGCAACCTCGATGGCGCTCAGCCGGTGCATCAGATCGCTGTTCAGCAGCCGCTCCGGGGCCACGTACAGCAGATCGATGGTGCCGGCCTGCAGGGCGCGTTCGGTCTCGGCACGCTCCTCGGCGGGCAGGCTCGAGTTGAGCGCGGCGGCCCGCACCCCCTGCTGTCGCAGGGCACTGACCTGATCGGTCATGAGTGCAATCAACGGCGAAATGACCACCGCCACCCCGCGGCGCACCAGTGCCGGGATCTGGTAGCACAGGGACTTGCCGCCCCCCGTGGGCATGAGCACCAGGGCGTCGCCGCCATTGATGACATGCTCGATAATTTCGGCCTGACGGCCACGGAATTGCGAATAGCCAAAGACCGATTCCAGGATCTGGCCGGCTTCGGTGACCGCCGGGGGGCTCGATATCGCGTTGGGCATGGGCTGGATCAGTGGGCGTCCGGTTGGGTTGATGCCCCCTATCCTATCGCCACCGGGCGAGCGCCGTCAGTGGAAATCCCGTGACCGGGTCTGCAATTCGCCCAGAAGGTGGCTGTGATCCTCGAGTCGCCCGGCCACGAGGTGACAGACATCGTCGCGTTGTTCCCAGATACCGATGACGCCGAGCAGGCGCGCCCCAACCACCTGCGGGCGCTGGCGCTCGGCAAGGTCTTTCCAGATCACCACGTTGACACTGCCGGTCTCGTCTTCGAGGGTCAGAAAANCCACGCCACCCGCCGCGCCCGGGCGCTGGCGATTGATGACCAGGCCCGCCGCCCGGGCAATGCGGCGGTGACCGCTGCCGGCCAGTTCCGTAGCCGGCCGAAAACCCCGCTGCCGCAGTCGTGGCCGAAGCAGTGCCAGTGGATGCCGGCCCAGGCTGAGCCCCAGACCGCGATAGTCGCCGAGCAGGTCTTCGGCCTCGGAAGGCGCGGGCAGATCCGGGGTGGGTTCCCGGGCCGGCGTTGATGCAAGCAGCGGGCCCCGCGCCTCGATGCCCAGGACCTGCCACCAGGCCCGACGGCGATGCCCGCCGATGCCCGCCAGCGCTCCGGCGTCAGCCAGTGCCCGCAGACTGCCCCGGTCAAGGTGGGCGCGCCGGGCAAGGTCGGCGACATCGCGAAAAGGCCCATCCTGCTCGCGGGTCTGGCACAGGTGCTGGGCGGCCTGCGCGCTCAGTCCCCGGATCAGGCGCAGGCCCAGCCGCAGACTGGGCGGGTTAGCCGAGTCATGATCCCGCTCGAGGGTCGAGTCCCATTCGCTGAAGCGCACATCAACGCCGGTCACCTCGACGCCATGGGCGCGGGCGTCGCGAACCAGCTGCGCGGGGGCGTAAAAGCCCATGGGCTGGCTGTTGAGCAGCGCGCAGGTGAACACGCCCGGGTAATGGCACTTGAGCCAGGCCGATACATACACCAGTAGAGCAAAACTGGCGGCATGGGACTCGGGGAAACCATAGTCGCCAAAGCCGCAGATCTGCTCGAACACCCGCTCCGCGAACTCGGGCGCATAGCCACGCGCGTGCATGCCCTCGAGCAAGCGCTCCCGGAACGGCCCCAGCCCACCGCGCTTCTTCCAGGCGGCCATGGCGCGACGCAGGGAATCGGCTTCGCCCGGGCTGAAGCCCGCCGCGACAATGGCGAGCTGCATGACCTGCTCCTGGAAAATGGGGACCCCCAGGGTGCGCTCAAGGACGCCGCGAACGGCCTCGCTGGGGTAATCGACCGCCTCTTCATTGGCCCGCCGGCGCAGATACGGATGCACCATGTCGCCCTGGATCGGCCCCGGACGGACAATGGAAATCTCGATGACCAGATCGTAGAAGCAGCGCGGCCGAAGCCGCGGCAACATGGCCATCTGAGCCCTCGACTCCACCTGGAAAACCCCCACAGTATCGGCTCGACCCAGCATGTCGTAGACCGCTGGATCTTCGGCGGGGACGTCCGCCAGCGTCAGGCGCTGTCCGTGATGCTGCTCGATCAGTGCCAGACTGCGCCGGATGGCGCTGAGCATGCCCAGGGCCAGGCAGTCGACCTTGAGCAGTCCCAGTGTCTCGAGGTCATCCTTGTCCCACTGGATGATGCTGCGTCCGGCCATGGCGGCATTCTCGGTGGGCACCAACTCGCTGAGCGGACCCTGACTGATCACGAAACCGCCGACATGCTGGGAGAGGTGACGCGGGAATCCCACCAGTGCATGGACCAGTGTCAGGAGGCGATGGATCATCGGGTTGTCGGGATCGAAGCCTGCCTCGGTGAGTCGGTCGGCCTCGACGGTCTGGCCATCCCACCATTGCAGGGTGCCGGTGAGGCGTTCGATCTGATCGCCATCCAGCCCCAGCGCCTTGCCGACGTCGCGCACCGCGCTTCGGGGTCGGTAGCAGATCACCGTGGCNGCCAGGGCGGCGCGATGACGGCCGTATTTGCGGTAAATGTACTGNATGACCTCTTCGCGCCGGTCATGCTCGAAGTCAACATCAATATCGGGTGGTTCATTGCGCTCGCGCGAGATGAAACGCTCGAACAGCAGACTG
>P_2C_Liq_2_UnCtyDRAFT_1000487_pt1 | contig 10746 bp, 9 predicted proteins | sample Pon2CUnioCityCA_FD_10236 | JGI IMG/M metagenome (IMG submission 10236) | reverse complement strand
GTGGGTGGAATCGGTCAGCGGACAATGCAGCGTGAGGACGTCGGCACATTCGACGCCCGCTTCGAACGTCAAACGGCCCGCTCGGGGCGTCTCGACTCCCGGGCGCTCCGCGAGCTGGACATTCATGCCCAACGCTTCGGCTTTGTGGGCCACCGCAGCGCCCAGGTCGCCATAACCCACCACCACCAGCGTCTGTCCGGCGAGCTCGCGGATCGGATAGTCGAGCAGGCAAAAATCCGGCGACTGCTCCCAGCGACCCCGCTGAACCGCCTGGTGGTAATCGATGAGCCGCGTTGAGAGTGCCAGCATCAGCGCAATGGCATGCTGGCTTACCGCTTCGGTGCCATAGCCCCGGCAGTGGGTCACGGTGACACCGCGGGCACGAGCGGCATCCACGTCGATGTTATTGACGCCGGTCGCCACCACGTTGATCAGTTCAAGCCGCGGACAGGCATCCAGCACACCGGCATCGATAACACATTTGTTGGTGATGACGATGCGCGCATCGCCGATGGTCTCACTGACCTCGCCCGGCGCCGTGCGACCCACCGAGCGCCAGTCTTTGCTGATTGCCGCCAGGGTGCTCAGATCGAGATCCCCGCCGTCCAGCGTATCGCGGTCAAGAAACACCATTTCGCTCATGAGCGCCCCACCCCGCCGGCGGTTATGCACAGATCCCCCGCGCGGTCAAAGGCAATTGCCAACCACTGGCTAACACGGGAGGTTGGAGTAATATGACGAGATGAATTCATAGGTTACGGCGATAAGACGCTGTTAATGAACGAAAAACTGTTTCTGGTGAATATTCAATCAATTTGTCCCGACACCGCATCGTAAAAGGGGTTCCGGCCGTTTATCGAGAAATCATCCACAGTCTTATCCACAGGTACTGTGGACAACCGACGCGGGTTCAGCGCATGAGGCGTCGCTGCGGTTTGATGGGCAGCCGCCCCCGCCAGTAACTGATCATCAGAAAGCCGAACGCCATGCCGCCAAGATGGGCGAAATGGGCCACGCCCGACATGGATCCGGTGACACCCGCGTAGAGTTCGAACGCGCCATAGAACAGCACGAAATACTTCGCCTTGATGGGGATCGGCGGGAACAGCAGCATCAGCTGCTGATTGGGGAACATCATCGCAAACCCGAGCAGNATGCCGAACACCGCACCCGAGGCGCCGATGGTGGGATAGAGGTTGCCCGCGTCGGCCGCCATTGTGGCCACGACCAACTGAATCAGACCGGCTCCCACCAGGCACACCAGATAGAACCAGAGGAAAGGGCGCGAGCCCCAGAAGCGCTCGAGGCTGGTCCCGAAGATCCACAACGCGAACATGTTCACAAATAGATGCAGCAGCCCGCCGTGCAAAAAGCCGTACGTCAGCAGCTGCCAGATCTGAAAGCTCGGCACGCCACCCACGTACTGCGCACTCAGCGCCTCGGTGCCAAGCGGCCACAACCCCAGCCCGGCAATCATCCCCGGGCCAAACAGCATCATTGCGAGAAACCCGACGCCATTCGCGACGAGCATCGACAGCACAACCGGGTTATCATTGAAGTTTGTTGGTCCCATGACGCAAGGATACGTCGTGCGCCGGGGCCGACGCCACTTGCTTGTGACGCCGCTCAGCGCTAGCGTGCGCGCAGCTGCAGAAAAGGCCTCGGTCGAGCATGGTCAGTCAAACCGGCATCACGACGCATACCCTTCGGGATACGCTGCTCAAAGAAGCGCATGCACGGCCGTTTGAGAGCCTGGAAACACCACTGCGTGTCTCGCATCTGCTGATGCACACGGGCACCAGCGGCCGCAGTGAAGAAATCGCCCACATGACGGCGCTTTGCCAGCGCCTGCAGGTGGATCCGCCGGACGCCGAGGCCGGTCATTTCACCCTCGAGGCCCGGGGCTTTCGGCTGCGCTGGGAGCGCCATACCGAGTTCTCCACCTACACCATCTTCGTCAATGGCGCTGAGTCGACTCCGTTTGCCGACCCGGCCAGCGCTCATCTACCCACCCAGTGGCTGCCGCAACTGCCCGGGGAATTGCTCGCGGCAATGCATGTCACCCTGATCGGCGCCGATGGGGTGGCAACGGACACCGACTCCCTGGGCCGCTACTTCCAGGCCGATAGCCTCGCCGGCAGCTACTGCAGCGGCGGCGCCGCGTCGGTGTGGACCGACTTCATGGCCGACAAGGACGGGTTTCTGCGCTTTCTGGTGGTCGACGAAAGCCTCAACCCCATGCAGGCCGGGCGCCTGGTCCAGCGCCTGCTCGAGCTCGAAACCTACCGCTTCATGGCGCTGCTCGGCTTCCCGCTGGCCCGCGAGCTCTCCCCCGAGATCACCGAAATGGAAACCCAGCTCGGGACACTGATGGACCAGCTCTCGGACGTCTCGGATCTGGCCGACGAGCGTGACCTGTTGACAGCCCTCTCCGATCTGTCTGCCCGAGTCGAGCGGCTCATGGCGCGCACCAACTTCCGTTTTAGCGCGACAGCCGCCTACGGCACCCTGGTGCGGCGCCGCCTGCATGTCCTGCGCGAGCAGCGTATCGAGGGTGTCAGCACCCTTGACGAGTTCATGGAGCGCCGCCTGGCGCCCGCGCTCGATACCTGTGTCCACATCGGTGACCGCCTCGAGCGTATCTCCAAGCGGGTCAGCCGGGGCGCTAATCTGCTGCGCACGCGGGTGGATGTGGCGCTGGAGGCGCAGAACCGCGACCTGCTCGAATCAATGAACCGGCGCGCCCGGCTGCAACTCCGGCTCCAGGAAACGGTTGAGGGGCTCTCCGTGGTCATCCTCAGCTATTACACCGTGTCATTGATCAGTTATGCGTTCGACGGGCTTGCCGGGGCGGGCATCCTTGCCAACGGGCGTATCGCCACCGCGGTTGCCATCCCCATCGTCATCGCCCTGGTGGCGTTCGGGATCCGCCGCTCCCGGGGTCGTATCCTGCGCGATGATGCCGACGCGGGCTGAATGGCGGGCCGCCATCCGGCGCCGCTGGCCCCTGCTGTGGCGGGCGACGGTGGCCATCACAATCCTTGTCGGCGTCGTGTTGGTCTGGCAGATCGACAACCTCAACGCCTATACCGAACTCGATCAACTGCTGCGCCTGGGCGCGCAGCTACGCGCCCAGCCCTGGGCCGTGCCGGCCATTGTCCTGCTGTATATCGCCGCGGGCATCGCCTTTGTCCCGCTGACCGTGATGGTGGTCGCGACAATCCTGGTCTACGGCCCCTGGGGCGGCTTCGGGCTGGCCACCGCAGGCACTTTGTCCACTGCCCTTTTCAGCTATCTGCTGGGCCATCTGCTGGGCGCCGAGCCCATGCGCCGCCTGGGCGGGCGCACACTCCAGCGCCTCAATGCTCAGGCCAGCCAGCACGGGACCATGATCGTGACTGCCCTGCGCGTGTTGCCGGTGGCCCATTTCCATGCCGTCAGCCTGGTGGCGGGTGCCTCATCGATCCGTTTCGGGTCGTACCTCAATGGCACATTGATTGGTACAGTCCCGGGCATCGCGGCCATTGCGGCGGTGGGCAACCAGACCAAGCGTTTTCTGATCGATCCGGATATCACCGGTTTGGTGGTGCTGGCAGCGCTCGGTGCGCTCACACTTATTATGTTTGTATTCATCCGCCGGTGGGTGCGCCGGTACGCCGAAACAAGTGATAATCACGACAACCTGTAGACCTGCCCCGAAGGAGGATTGAGACCATGGATCGAATCGGACAGATGCAACACACCATCGAGCGGCTGACCCGTCCTGGACGCGGCATCCTGGCGGCCGATGAAAGCTATCCCACCATTACCAAGCGACTGTCCGATTTCGGCATCGAGTCCACCGAGGAGACACGGCGGTTTTACCGAAGCCTGCTCGCCACCACCCCGGGCATCGGCGACTACGTCGGCGGCATCATCTTTTTCGAGGAAACCCTGGGGCAGCGCACCGACAGCGGTCAGCTGATCCCGGCTGCCTGCGAAGCCCAGGACATCGTGCCCGGGATCAAGGTCGACAAGGGCGCTGTGGAACTTGCCGGCAGCGATGGCGAAAAAGTGACCCAGGGACTGGATAACCTGGGTGACCGCCTGGACGGCTATGTCGAACAGGGCGCGCTGTTCACCAAGTGGCGCAACCTCTACCAGATCACCCCCGCGCTGCCGAGCCGCCAGGCGCTCGAGGCCAATGCCGAGGTGCTGGCCCGTTATGCGGCCATCGCCCAATCGCGCGGCATGGTGCCGATTGTCGAACCCGAGGTGCTGATGGACGGCGATCATGACCTGGATCGCTGCGCAGCGGTCACCGAGGCGGCCCAGGCCAGCCTGTTCGAGGCGCTGCGTCGCCATCGGGTGCTGCTCGAGGCCATTATCCTCAAGCCCAACATGGTCCTGCCGGGCAAGGGCCAGCCGCGTCCGTCGGTCGAGACCTGCGCCGAGGCGACGCTGCAGGTGCTGCGGCGGACAGTCCCGGCAGCCGTGCCGAGTATCAACTTCCTCTCGGGGGGTCAGACCAGCGAAGAGGCGACGGCGCATCTTAATGCGATCAACCAGGCCGAGGGTGCCAAACCCTGGGTGCTGAGCTTTTCGTTCAGTCGGGCCCTGCAGAACCCGGTCCAGGCGGCCTGGGCAGGCGTTGCGGAGAACGCAGACGCGGCTCAGCAGGCCTTCCTGCAACGCGCAAAGCTCAATTCACTGGCGCGGGAGGGGCGTTATTCCGCCTCGATGGAAACCGATAACGCCTAGGCCCAGGCACCCTCGGTGCCCACAAAAAAGGCGGGTGCCCCGCGGGGTCCCGCCCTTTTTTATCGGCGATGAGCCACTGGGTCAGCGGACCAGCACGAAGAAAGCCCCGTTATCCCGGCGGATATTAAGCAGCAACCGCTCGCTGCCCTCGACCCGTGTGCGGAATGTCGCCATCGAATCCACCGCCTGGCGATTGACCGATGTGATCACGTCGCCGGGCTGCAGGTACTCCGCCGCGCGGCTGCCTTCGGCCACTCCGGTCACCAGAACGCCTTCCACCTGACCGAACAGCGGCGAGCGCTCGTCAAGCTCGCTGAACGTGGCGCCGGCCAGGGCCGGATGCAGCGCATCGGCATTCACCTGCCCTGTCTGGGGGTCGGCCACCGTTGCCGTGGCGGTCTGTGTTTCACCGTCGCGCACATAGGTCATGCTGACCTCATCGCCGATCTTGAGCAGACCGATCGCATTGGCCATGGCATTGGCATCGGCAATGCTTGTGCCATTGATCTCAATGACAATGTCGCCGGCCTCAAGCCCGGCCTCGGCGGCGGGCGAATTCGGCGTCACCTGGCTGATCAGGGCCCCGTCGTTGCGATCGATGTCAAAGGCCTCGGCCATCTCGCCGGTCAGGTCCTGAACGCGCACACCCAGAACGCCACGACGCACTTCGCCGTACTCGATGATCTGATCCATGACCTGGCGGGCCATGTTCATGGGCACGGCAAAGCCGATGCCAATGTTGCCGCCACTGCGCGAGAGGATCGCGGTGTTGATGCCGACCAGTTCGCCGCGCAGGTTGATCAGCGCCCCGCCGGAGTTGCCCGGATTGATCGAGGCATCGGTCTGGATAAAGCTCTGCAGGCGCGCTCCGTTATTGCCCGGCAGTGTTCGATCAAGCCCGCTCACGACCCCGGTGGTCACGGTATGATCAAGACCGAACGGGTTACCGATGGCCATGGTGTAGTCGCCCACCCGCAGGTTGTCGGAGTCGGCCATGGGCAGCGCCGTCAGTTGCTCCGCTTCAACCTGAAGCACGGCAATGTCGGTCTCCGGGTCGGATCCGACGATTTCCGCCGACAGTTCGCGGCCATCGTTGAACGCCACGGTAATCTCATCGGCCTGGGCAATCACGTGATGGTTGGTGAGCACGTAGCCCTGCTCGGCATTGACCACCACGCCCGAGCCGAGGGACTGCACCTCGCGCTGGCGCGGCTGCTCGGGGACGTCGAAAAATCGCCGAAAGAACGGGTCATTGAGAAGCGGATTGGATTCGGCCTCGACGGTGCCGGAGGTGGCGATATTCACAACCGCCGGCGAGACCTGTTCAACCAAAGGCGCGAGGCTTGGGGTATTGCCGTTTTCATCAACGATCTGAGGCTGGGCGGCCATTGGCAGCGCCAGCAGCAACAAGATCAGCACTAGGCGTCGCATGACGTTCTCCCTGTTTAAGGTAACGCCCTAGACATGGCGGCAACATACCGGGATTTTCAAGGTCTTAGTGCTCGCGGGTGGCGCGGAACTCGATATCCGGCCAGCGCTCCTCGGTCAGCTGCAGGTTGACCCGCGACGGCGCAATGTAGGCCAGCGCCCCTGAGACATCCTCGGCCAGGTTCTCCTGCTGGCGCTCCTGAAAGCGCGTCAGCTGGCGGGGGTCGTCACTATAGACCCAGCGTGCAGTGGATACATTCACCGGCTCGAACTGGCAATCAACGCCATATTCGGTGCGCAGCCGGTGGGCCACGACGTCGAACTGCAGGGCGCCCACCGCGCCAACGATCAGGTCATTGCCCATCAGCGGACGGAAGAGCTGCGAAGCCCCCTCCTCGCAGAGCTCGACCAGGCCTTTCTGCAGCGCCTTCATGCGCATGGGGTCCTTGAGCACCGCCCGTCGGAAGAGCTCCGGCGCAAAGTTGGGGATGCCCTCGAACTTGAGCGACTCACCCTGGGTAAAGGTATCGCCGATGCGGATGGTGCCGTGGTTGTGCAGGCCGATGATATCGCCCGGGTAGGCGGTTTCGACATGCTCACGGTCCGACGCCAGAAAGGTGATGGCGTTGGCGATTTTAACGTCCTTACCAATCCGCGCATGTCGGACTTTCATGCCCCGCTCGAACGCCCCGGAGCAGACACGCATGAAGGCGATGCGGTCGCGATGGTTGGGATCCATGTTGGCCTGGATCTTGAAGACAAAGCCGGTCAGCGGTGTTTCTTCCGGGGCGACCGTACGGGTTTCAGCGGCACGGGGCTGTGGCGGCGGGGCATGCTCGACAAACCGGTCGAGCAGCTCCTGGAGCCCGAAATTATTGACCGCCGAGCCAAAGAACACCGGTGTCAGCTCGCCGGCAAGGTAGGCCTCGCGATCAAAGCCATTGCCGGCGGCCCGGACCAACTCCACCTCGTCGCGTAGTTCCTCGGCCTGCTCACCCAGCGCTTCATCGAGGCGCGGATTGTCGATGCCCTCGATGGTCTCGCCGGCCTCGATGCCGCCGGAATGCTGGGCGCCAAACAGGTGCACGCGGTCATCAAGCAGATTGAAGACGCCACGAAAGCGCTTCCCCATGCCGATGGGCCAGGTAACCGGCGCACAGCGCATGCCCAGAATCCGCTCCACCTCGTCCATCAGGTCCATGGGGTCTCGGCCCTCACGGTCGAGCTTGTTCATGAACGTCATGATCGGCGTCGTCCGCAGCCGACAGACCTCCATGAGTTTGATGGTGCGCTCCTCAACGCCCTTGGCCGCATCGATCACCATCAATGCGGAATCCACTGCCGTCAGCGTCCGGTAGGTGTCTTCGGAAAAGTCGGCATGGCCCGGCGTGTCGAGCAGATTGACCATGCGNTCACGGTAGGCGAACTGCATGACCGACGAGGTCACCGAAATACCGCGCTCCTTTTCCATCTCCATCCAGTCCGAGGTCGCGTGGCGACTGGACTTGCGGCCCTTGACGGTGCCCGCAAGCTGAATGGCACCGCCAAACAGCAGCAGCTTTTCAGTGACCGTGGTCTTGCCCGCATCGGGATGCGAGATGATGGCGAAGGTGCGGCGGCGGGCCGCCTCGGCGGCGATGGTCTTGTCTGGCATTCGAATCCGCGTTGTCTGAATTGAAAAGGCGCACGGGGCGTTGTGTCCGCCGTGCGCCCGATGAAGGGAACAGTCTGGATCCGTCAGTCCACGGACAGGATACGGATCGTTCCGGAAGGTGGCTCGTTAACGGCTTCGACCGGGCCCACAATACTGGAGACGACCGTGCCTTCATTGCCGAATTGGTCGACCACATTGGCTCGCGCCCGTATCTGGTCGCCAACGAGATTGCGTGTCAACTCAAGCGTGCGGGTCGAGGTTTCTGCCGCGCGTCGCCAGCTATTGCCGTCGGCCGAGGCCTCCCAGATGAGTGTCACATTGGCAATGCCGTCACGATCACTGACAGCGCTGGTATCAACCTCGAGGGTATCGCCGACCAGTGTGTTGCCGCGAACCAGCAATTCCCCCTGCACGGGGTCATTGACGTTACGAATGGGATCGGTGGCTGGGCTATTCACCCGCTCTGCAGCGCCGTAGCCGTCGGCGTAGCGGATCACGGCGCGTAGGTACCGACCAACCTCATCCTGCGTCAGGGTGATGGTATCGCCCTGCCATTCCCCCTGCCGATAGCGCTGCCAGGTATTACCATCCGAGGAGATTTCCCAGAAATAAGTGATTGGCCCGATGCCGTCTTCGTCACGGATCGCACTGATGTCGGCGCGGAGTGTTTCGTACTGGGCCTGCGTTCCGACAAGCCCCAGCTCACCCATGGGCGGGTCATTGACATTGCGCACCGGCGGCGTGGGCTGAGTGACAATCGATTCGAGGTTGCCGCCGCCGTCAAGATACTCAAGCGCAACGCGCAGGCGGTTTCCGACGTGGCGTTGACGCGGCGTGAAGGTCTGCGTGGTGGCGCCATCGATCTTGGTCCACGTGCCGCGATTGGCATCATATTCCTGCCACTGCACCGAGGGCGTCCCCAGTCCATCCGGGTCCGTCAGGTCGGAAAGATCGATCACCAGCGGCACGTTCTGCAGCGGGCCATCGCCCGTTGAACCGGTGTCGCCGGCTGCATCCTGGCGGGCTTCCGTGCTGCCAGAGGATGGGATTGGGTCGCTCTCTTCCTGGAAAGTCTCAGTGGCTGACTCGTCCAAAGGCTGAGGCGGGAGCGTGTCGTCCTCCGGATTACCTCCAGCAAAAGTCACGCAGGCGGTCAGCAGCGGGATCAGAGCCAATGCCCGGCCCACGTTTGTCAATCTTTTCATAAACCCCACCAGATCGCGCAAAGTCACGGATCTACCCTTCGCTAAGCTAGATCTGAGCATAATGGCATTGCCGGGCCTCGGCTACCCCCGTCGTCTGAATTCACGGGCTGGGGATGTTCGTCTCGGCCCCGACGCGCTGTGTTACGACAAGCAGATGCACCGCGTCGGTCACATCCCGGTACAGCTCGTAGGGCCGCAGGCTACGGGTGTCGTCGAACATGGCAATCCGATAGTCCACGCCTTCAGCATCCAGAAAATCGGTGATGCGCGAGCTTTTCATCGCAAAATTGACATTCTGCGGGAAATCCCGGGTCATCTCGCTCGCCCGGCGGGCATCGAGTTTGTGGCTGATGATGCCAACGACCGTGCCATCCGGCGCCAGCACAGGACTGCCCGAGTTGCCGCGGTGGACCTCGGCGCTGAGTTGAAACCAGTCATTGCGGGCATTGAAGCGCTGCTCACCATTNATGATGCCCTCGGTAATGCGTTTGCCGGTGACAACCTCCCCGATTTTAGGGAATCCGACCACGGTGACATCCAGGCCGATCGGCACACTCTCCCACGGCGCAAAGACAACCGGCGGGGCCTCGACTGCGGCCTCGATCAACGCGATGTCGAGCGCCTCATCAAACGCCACAAGTCTCGCGACGGTAAAAAGCCCGTCGCGCTCGGTACTGATGTAGAGCTGTTCGTGGGTTTCAAGCGCGTGATGAGCGGTAACCAGCAGGTTGGGTGCCACAACGAATGCCGTGCCAACCCGCGGGAGCGGCTCAAGGGTGCGCTCTTCGGCTGACTGCTGGGCTGCCGCCACCGGAAGCAGCGTCAGGGCCAGCAGTGCCAGACCGAAGAGAGACACCCCTTCAGGAAGGAATCGCCGTGTCACTTTTTGCTCTTGGCGGCCGATTCCTGGTCATCGCCTGAATCTGCCTCGAACGAATCGAGCGCCGCCGTGACCTCTTCATCGGTCGTCGGCGTCTCGTCGCCTTGTTCGCCGCGGCGCTGGAGGATACCGCGCTCCACCATTTCGTCGGCAGCCCGCGCAAATGCCCCCTGAATTCGGACGAAAGAGGCGAGCGGCAGAACAATCTGGCCCTTATTCTGGAGACTGACTTCTCCCTCATTCTCGCCCGGCGTGCGTCGAACGCAGTCAATTCGCACGAGTCCGTTGTTGATGCTGATGTTTCCGATATCTTCGATGAAGTAGTCCATTTCTTTTTTCCTCTTCCGTTGGTGTTTAGCTACAGGAACCCCTGCATCATCATTCACGAAATGCTCGGTCCTTTAACCGGAAGACCGGTTCCATGAGATACGCGAGCACTGTGCGCTTCGAGATCAAGATGTCCATATTAGCCGCCATGCCCGGTGAAATGGGATAGCGCTGACCCTCCGATTCAAGCCATGGCGTTGCGGTCTCAGCGCGCACAAGAAAGTACCGGGTTCCATCCTGTCGTTCCAGTGCATCGGAACCGATGAACACAATCTCGCCATCAAGCCCGCCAAACCGCGAGAAGTCATAAGCGGTCAGCTTCACACTGACCGATTGGCCCATTTCAATAAAGGCAATGTCCTTGGGTGGTATCTCAACCTGAACCTGCACGGGAACGTTGACTGGCGTGAGTTCCAGCATGGGTTCGCCCGGCTGGACCACGCCACCGATGGTGCGAACGTTGATCGTGTTGACCACGGCCGCCATCGGGGCGGTCAGATCGGTCCGTGAGA
>P_2C_Liq_2_UnCtyDRAFT_1000486_pt1 | contig 10750 bp, 5 predicted proteins | sample Pon2CUnioCityCA_FD_10236 | JGI IMG/M metagenome (IMG submission 10236) | reverse complement strand
CGGCTTCCGTATCTCCCACCATCCACAGGGTTTCATAGGAAGGAAGTTCTTTCATGGCCCGGGCCATCAGACGGGGTTTATCCTGCGTATCCGCCGTTTTCACCGCATCATCGCCCATACAATAGCGACGTTCAGGAGGGAAAAATCGCCCCACATCAAAGCGAGATAGGGCCTCGGCTAACTCTCGTTCCCGTCGCATCGTCATCAGCGTTAGCTCAATTCCCGCCTCTTGGGCGCGTTCGAGGGCGGCGATCGCCCCCGGAATCAGTTGATCATACTTCAAATAGGGTTGACTATGGACCAACTGACGGCGCAAGGCCGCAAATTTCTGGGCCTGCTCGGGGGTTAAGCCTGAGCGTTCCCCAATGGTGCGTTCAGGAACCCGAGCGCGTTTGAGCGCCCAAAATTCCGACTTCGAGAAGCGTTGAACAGAGGTATCATCCCCCTGCATCCGATCTAAACATTCATGATAGACCCGATAATAGCGTTCCGAGACATCGGCGATCGGTCCATCAAAATCTGCAATGAGTCCAAACTCTTGATTGATGTAGCCTTGGTGGGCAACGGCGCGCGTCATGGTTACAAACCTTGTAGTACCCCTGTCAAGTTCTATCACACTTTGTTACAGGTTTGAACGAGAGCAGTTTAATTCCTACCCAGGAACCGAAAAGAGGTTTATCATAATAACAGCAGGTTTCGTCGCGGATAGTTTAGCCTGTTTTCAAGTTTAATCCTCCTGTTCTAACGCCATCGCCAAGCCTATTCCATGAGCCGCTCGCTTCTCCAAAAACTCTTTAGTCAAACCGATGTTCAAGCAACACTGAACCAGCTCAGTCGCCAGTTAAATATCGAGTTTGCCGTTGAAGATACTCGACAAAAAACGGTTTTTACAACCGCATCTGTGAATAAATGCTGCATCATACCACAATCTGGTTTTGATGTCAATACTATCAGCGAAACGAACAGACGGCCTGCGTTTAGCACATCTGCCACGACTCAATCGATTGAGGTTAACGGTCAAACCTTGGGTTGGATTCATACTGATGACGAGATTAGCCTTGTCCATCAAGTGATAACCTGCCTAGCACGTCAACAGAGCGAAAAAACCTCTCTAGCCCGAGAATTGCTAGAACGCTATCAGGAAATTGACCTCTTTTATGAAATTTCCACACAAGTCACCGCCAGCTTAGATTTAAGTCAACTGTCACAACTGGTTTTGCGGGAAGTTGCAACGACCTTACCCTGCACCAGTTCAGCAATTTGGTTGTTAGATGATCTGCCCCATATCTTACATCAATTATCTCAATATGGACGTGCTTTGCCTTGGCCCGATCCACTCCCTTTAAATCAGAGTATTTTAGGGAGTATCCTTGAGCAAGGTCAGGGAGAGATTATCAATGATCTCCCGAGCGATCGCCGAGCAACCTCCATTGATGAGTCCATCACCTCTCTTCTATGCGTTCCCCTCAGGGTTCAATCCCGAAGCATCGGCCTCATGGTGGTTGTTCATGAACAAGGCATTGCCTATAGCGCTGAACATCTCAAGTTATTAACGCTGTTTGCCGTACAAACGGCGATCGCCATCGATAAAGCCTTACTGTACCAAGAAAGTCGCTACACGGCCCGAAGCGCCCAAAAACAGGCTCAACAGTTACAGGATACTCTCGAAGAATTGCAACAGGCCCAAGCTCAACTGGTTCAGAGTGAAAAAATGTCAAGCCTCGGCCAGATGGTAGCCGGAATTGCCCATGAGATCAACAATCCCGTTAACTTTATTAACGGAAATCTCACTCACGCTCAAAATTATACTCAAGATTTATTAGAGTTGATTGAGCTGTATCGTCAGCAGTATCCCCAAACCAATCCTGAAATTGAAGACTTTAGTGAAGATATTGATTTAGAATTTTTGGAGCAAGATTTACCCCGACTCATTGCATCAATGAAAATGGGAATCGAGCGGATTCAGGAAATTGTCTTATCCTTAAAGAACTTTTCTCGGATTGATCGCGATCGCCCCCAACTCGCCGACATCCACGTGGGTTTAAATAGCACCTTGCTGATTCTCAACCATCGTATCAAAGCCAAAGGCGATCGCCCAGAAGTCACCATTCACTGTGACTATCAAGACTTACCCGACATCGAATGCTACGCCGGACAACTCAACCAAGTCTTTATTAATACCGTCGCCAACGCCATTGACGCTATGGAAGAGGCTGACATTGAACAGCCAACCCTATGGATTCGCACCAAACTCCAAGAAAATCGCTGGGCCGTCGTAGAAATCGCTGATAATGGCCCAGGAATTAGTGATGAGGTGCGATCGCGAATCTATGACCCCTTTTTCACCACCAAAGCCTTAGGAAAAGGAACCGGACTCGGACTGGCCATCAGTCGCCAGATTGTCGTGGATAAACATCATGGACGACTGTTGTGTGAGTCTCGTCCCGGAGGTGGAACCCAATTTAATATCTCGATTCCTCTGCGGCCCGATCTCGGAGAACATCCCCCAGCCTCAGATACAGAAGCCAATACTCATCCTCAGGTGATAATTGAACGAATTAACCCTTTAGAATCCTCCCGACTCAGCCTATTTGACGACTATCAACAACTGATCGAGCGATTAAGCTTAGAAAATCCTAACTTGCAGTCCATGACCGCAAGTGAAATTCAGGATATGTTTGTTTCGATTCCGATTTTGTTAAAACTGTATCATGTTTTGATTAATTCACCATTTCTCGAATCTCAACCGCATTCTTAGTTCGGTTAATCTACAGATACTATAAGATTAAACTCAGGTTGTATCGGTCCAAAAATTACGTTTAACGTCCCTAGTTACTGAGACCTAAAATGTCTGATTTCTGCCAAGAACCCAGCCAAGAAATGGCTCAACTACGGCAACAACTTGAGAAACTAGAAGAGACGCACCTCGTTCGTCAAGCGGCACTTTCTCGGGTTATTCATCATATTCGCTCTACCGTTGATTTAGAGACAATTTTTCAGACAACTGTCCGAGAAGTTAACGATCTCCTAGACAGCGATCGCGTGGGAATATTTGAGTTTTCCGTTGAATCTAACCATGAAACGGGGACATTTATCGCCGAGGAAGTTAGTTCTGACTATGACTCTGCTCTGACCGAAATAGTCACAGATCACTGCTTTGGCGAGAATTATTCGACTCTCTATCGCCATGGTAGAATTTATGCAGTTTCTGACATTGAAATTGCCAATATTAGTGACTGTCACCGAGATATTTTACGGCGTTTTCAAGTTCGTGCAAACCTTGTCGTTCCCCTCATAAAAGAGGAAAAATTATGGGGATTACTCTGTGTTCACCAATGCCGTGAAGCACGCAACTGGACGCAACAAGATATTCAATTTGTGCGGGAAATTGCCTCCCATTTGAACATGGCAATTCAACAGGCAGAACTGTTTAAAAAGTTAGAAGAGGTGAATCGACAGCGATTACAAAAAATCGCCCAAAATGCCCCAGCCGTTTTATATCAATTCCAGATAGATGCGCAGGGAAATTCCAGCTTTCCCTATATGTCTGCTAGAGCTGAAGCCTTTTTTGAGGTTACCGGCCAAGCCATTGAAGCGGATGTCTCGCTCCTGTTTGGACTCACCCATCCTGAGGATCTCTCGCGACTGCAAGCCTCAATTCAAGCCTCCGCTCAAACCGGCAAGCCTTGGGTTTTCGAATGGCGTCTGATCACCCCATCGGGATGTTTGAAATGGATGGAGGGGCGATCGCAGCCGGAATATCAAGCCGATGGTTCCATTATTTGGTTTGGCTGGATTAACGATATCAGCGAACGCAAGGCATCGGAGCGAGAGTTACAGGCCCTGGCCGCAATTATTGAGAATAGTAAGGATTTTATTGGCATTGGCACCTTTGATGGTACTCCTGAATATGTCAACCCAGCCGGACGGCAATTGGTGGGCCTGGCGGACGAGGAGAGTGGTGTCGCTGCGGGGGATGTGGCGAAACCTAAACTCAGAGATTGCACCTTTGAGGACTTTTTCTTACCCGAGGACTGGCAATGGATGCAAGAGAATGTCTTTGCTATCGTTCAACAGACCGGAAATTGGCGAGGGGAAATCAATTTCCGTCATATGCCGACAAATGAGCCAATTCCCTTAGACTATAACCTCTTTGTCACCTACGCTCCCGATACGAAAGAACCGATTGGGTTAGCCGCTATTGCTCGGGATATCCGCGATCGCCACGCCGGTGAACAGTCTTTACGAGAAAGTGAGCAGCGGTTTCGCGATGTCTCGGAAGCCGTCGGGGAATATCTCTGGGAAGCCAATCTGGAGGGAATCTATACCTATGTCAGTGAGCGATCACTCGATGTCTTAGGCTATCACCACCAGGCTCTCCTCGGCCACAATTCCTTTGATTTAGTCTATGAGGAAGACATCGATTGGCTCACTCAATCCTTCGCGACCATCGCTGAACGTCAAGAGCCATTTCAATTTGAATATCGTAGCGTGACAGAGCAAGGCGAGGTCATCTGGATTTCTGCAACAGGAATCCCCCGCTTTGATGAGCAGGGTCATCTCATCGGCTATCGGGGTGCAGGACGGAATATCACAGAACGCAAACAGGCCGAAGAAGCCTTAAAACAAGCTCTCGGGGATCTCAATGCAATTTTAGACAACCTCGCCGATGGCCTCCTCGTCACTGATACCGCCGGCCGTATTACCCGCCTTAACCCCGTCTTGCGGCGAATGTTTAATCTTAAAACTGGGGAAGTTTTAGGCTGTAGCTGCGACGAATTAGGATTAACGGAACTTAGCCAACTGCTGCAACACCTCCGAAACAACCCCAACTCCCAAGCCGTTACCGCTGATGTCTCTCTCGGAGGCGATCGCATTGGTCAAGCTCTGGCCACAAGCGTTTTAGAGCCAGGTCGAGGTCAATCGGAAAACCCCTGTATCGGCTCGGTCATCTTGATTCGCGATGTCACCCTAGAGAAAGAAGTCGATCGCATGAAAACCGACTTCATCGCCACCGTCTCCCATGAATTGCGGACCCCCCTCACCTCGGTGTTGGGGTTTGCGTCCATTGTTTTGGACAAATTAGAGGAAAAGGTGTTTCCTCTGTTACCTCAAGGCGATCGCAAGGGCCAACGTCATCAAGAACGAGTCCGGCAAAACCTTAGCATTATTGTCTCGGAAGCTGAACGGCTCACAACTCTGATTAATGATGTCTTGGATATCGCCAAAATGGAGGCGGGGAAAGTGGAATGGGATCGAGAACCTCTATCGGTGTTGGAGGTGTTAGAGCAGGCGATCGCGGCCAGTTCTTCTCTATTTGAGCGAGACAATCTGCAACTGGTGACGGAGTTTCCTGAAGAGTTACCTTCCATTCTCGGCGATCGCGATCGCCTGATTCAGGTAGTCATCAACTTAGTTTCTAATGCGGTCAAATTCACCGAATCAGGAGAAATTATCTGTCGTGCGTGTTATGATAATTCTCAAGAAAGTTCCCAAATTCGGGTTGAAGTTCAAGATACCGGAATTGGGATTGCTTCAGAAGACTTGCCAAAAGTGTTTGAGAAGTTCAAGCAGGTCGGAGAAACTCTCACTAATAAACCCAAAGGAACGGGATTAGGGTTGCCGATTTGTCAGCAAATTTTAGAGCATCATGGGGGACGGATTTGGGTTGAGAGTGAATTGGGTCAAGGTAGTTGTTTCATCTTTACTTTACCCATTCAAAACACAAGATTGAATCTAGGTGACACCCCTGAAGTTGCACGACGACTTGGGTTAGTTCCCCTAATGCAGCAACTTGAAGATCATGTGGCTGTTCATGAGCAACAGACTCCATCCTCGCTTACAGATACCCTCTGTAAGACGATTTTAGTGGTTGATGATGATGAACATGTGCGGGAGTTATTACGCCAATCATTGCAGGCTCAAGGGTATCAGGTACGCCTGGCTAAAGATGGGGTTGAAGCCATTATGGAGGTGAAGCGATCGCGGCCTGATTTAATTGTACTCGATGTGATGATGCCTTATATTGATGGCTTTGATGTGGCGGCGGTCCTGAAAAATGAACCCCAAACCATGGAAATTCCCATTTTGGTTCTCTCCATCGTTGAAGATCGTGAACGAGGCTATCGTTCTGGGGTCGATCGCTACTTGAAAAAACCTATTGATCGTCAAGGGTTTCTCAAGGAAGTGGGGTCGTTACTCTGTCAAGGTTTCTCTCACAAAAAAGTCTTAGTAGTTGATGATAATTCTTCGAGTCTGAAACTCATTTCTGAAATCCTAACTACTCAGGGATATACGGTTTCGAGAGCCTCAAACGAACAGGAATGCGTCGCTAAAGCCATGGCCCTACAACCGGATATCATCGCCATTGACTCGGAATTTTTGCAAGAACATGAGGTGGTTCAGGCGTTGCGGTTTGAGAAAGGACTCGAACATCTCGTGTTTGTCTTACTCGGAGACTTGGAACGGTAGTGGCGATCGCTGACAAATCCGCTTCTTGAGTGTTATTGTGGTGGAGAAGTCTGATTTTAGCAGTCTCGTAAAATCAGGACTAATACCACTGATAATATATCTTAATTGCGGACAGCCTGACGTTGACGATTCGTGACATACTATGTGTTTAAAAATCTTGATTGTGGATGACGAACCCAATATTAGAATCTTGTTAGAACAAGCTCTGGAAGATTTAGAAGATGAAGGCGTCGAACTGTTGATGGCTAGTCATGGACTCGAAGCCTTAGAGATAGTTAAAGAAGAACATCCAAATCTAATTTTTTTAGATGTAATGATGCCAAAAAAGAACGGCTTAGAAGTCTGTAAAATTATTAAAAAAAACTTGAATCAAACTGATATTTATATAATTTTACTAACAGCAAAAGGGCAAGAAGTTGAGAAAGAAGAAGGCTTTGCCATGGGTGCTGATTTTTATATGACAAAGCCATTTCGTCCTAAAGAAATTGTAGCTAAAGCGCGTTCTGTGTTGAAGTTGTAGTTCGCTGATTGCTCGTCATCGGATGAGCAAAATTTGGCTCACCCGACTTGTATTTAACTGATGTTTAACGGCGAGTCCACCACAGCACAGCACTGGTTGCAAAACCAATGATGGGAAACGTAACCAACGCTGTCCAACTCAGTAACCGAGCAATTCTCGGGGTCATGATGATATTGCGATCAACCACCTCCTGAGGGCGAATGGTCAGGTTTTCGCTACTGTCTGCATCACTGAGCCAGGAGACACTATTGAGGAAAAAGTCACTGTTTAATTGTCCGTCAAAAAAGGCATTCGTCATAAAATCGGAATCTCCGATGACCACTAAACGCGCTTCACGGGTTTCTTCAGGAGTTTCTACATCTTCGGGGGTTTCTACATCTTCGGGAGTTTCTACATCTTCGGGGTTTTCTACATCTTCGGGAGTTTCTACATCTTCGGGGGTTTCTACATCTTCGGGAGTTTCTACATCTTCGGGAGTTTCTTCAGGAGTTTCTTCGGGAGTTTCTACATCTTCAGGATTTTCTTCAGGAGTTTCTTCAGGAGTTTCTTCAGGAGTTTCTACATCTTCAGGAGTTTCTACATCTTCGGGAGTTTCTTCGGGAGTTTCTACATCTTCGGGAGTTTCTTCGGGAGTTTCTACATCTTCAGGAGTTTCTTCGGGAGTTTCTTCGGGAGTTTCTGCATCTTCTTGCGGTTCCTCTTGTGGTTCAGTGGGTTCCGTCACCTCAGCTGACTCAGCCACTTCAGACATCTCTCGACGAGCCGCAACCCCTAACACGAGGGGGCCAGGGCGATCGCCTTCAGCATTAAACTCCCAATCAGGTCCTTCTTCGAGAGTCGCCTCGGCCCAACTGGCGTTACTGGTAAATAACAACGGAGTCGTCTCCACCCCCTCGACGCTGTCATACTCAATCGGACGAACCACTGGAAAAATCGTGTAATTTTGGCCAAAATCCTCCGTAATCGGATGAGTTCCATAATCAAGAACGAGTGGAGCCGCCGGGCCAAATCCTTGAACCCAGCGATCAGGATCGATCGCAATCCGTTCATCAAGCCGAATCCCCCAAGTGGCTAACCAGTCCTCCAAACCGGGGTCTGTATTGGGATCAACTAACACCAACACCGAGCCACCCTCATCAAAATAGTCATTCAACGCCTCAAGTTCCGGCTCAAACAGGCCGCTCGTCGGACCAATCATCGCCACAACATCCGCATCAACCGGAACGCGTCCCTCCTCGATAAGATTGAGAGAGTTCACCACCGCAGCATTTTCTTCCAAGGCTCGTACCGCGCGGGAAATCGACTCTTCCCCATCAGCCAAAACCGCCGGTTCTCCATGGCCTTGTAGCATATACACCGTCAGGCGATCGCCTCCTTGCAATTGAGCTAAGCTACGAGTCAATTGTGCTTCAGCCAGAGGTTCCAAGTCTAGGGTGGTCAGATATTGACGCTGATCACCAAGTTCGAGAAAGACATCCCCCACAGACGTGACCTCAAATCTCTGAACTAAACCTGGATTGGCTTGAGGGTTAACCAGTTCATACTCGAAGCGATCGGGTGCAAGACGGCGATAGTTCTCCAACAAATCCACCGTTCTCTCATTGGGTTGTGAGGAAAATACCCAAACCTTCACGGATTCGTCTAAATTACGAATTAAGGTTTGAGTTTGCGGCGCCAGGGTAAACCGTTGAGTTTCCGTGATATCAAAACGAACCCCAGCGCGAACCGCCAAAAAATTGGTCAATACCAGAATTAAAAGAACCGCCGCCGTTGCAAACAGAGCGTTGGTTCCCGCCTCAGTCGATCGCCGCGCCCAAAAGCCTCGTTGAAACCTCCCGAGGTAGATGAGCCAAATTCCTAGAATGATGACCCCTGCGACGATGAGTGAGGCCGGAATTGGACTCCAAACCCCAGTGACTGCACCGCTGGTGAGTCCGGCTACGCTTAGAAATAAGCCTAGCCATAACAAAATATTCCAGTATTTTTTAAAAATGTTGACCATAATGGTTGAGAAAGCAAGAGCAGGGCGTTAGTTTTGTTGGAAACGTAGAGTTTCAATAGATTGGGCTGTTAGAAAAATTCCCAGAAAAATATAACTGGCAAACAGCACTAAACTACTGACATCAACTACTCCCTGAATTAAGTTGCTATAGTTCTCCAAAATTGACAAATGAGCCAGGGCCTCGCCGACGGGACCGGGGACATTGGCAGCAATGAGGTTGACAATCCACAAAAATAAGACTAAAGCAAAGGTAAGAATTGCCGAAAGAATAGTGCTATCAGTCAAGGAAGAAATAAACATTCCCAAGGATAAAACACTGGCTGCTAGCAGAATCAAGCCTAAATGTCCCAGAAGAGGAATTGTGGCGGGGAATGCGGGTTGTGCGACGCTAAAGGTGATGGCTTCATAGAGAAGTAAAGGGGCAATCATGGTGATATAAAATGTCACAACTCCCAACAGTTTTCCGCTGGCAACTGTCCAGTTATACACCGGCGAAGTCGCTAATAATTCAAGGGTTCCTTGTTTGCGTTCTTCGGCATAAAGTCCCATGGATAAAATAGGCAGAATAAACAGGGATAAAGATGCTACAGTTCCCAAGAAAAATTGCAGAAACTCATAGGGAACATCCAGGGGAGGGCGAGGAGTGCCTAACTCTTGCTGAACAGCGGCTTGAGCGGCAACTTGGGCGAGGATTCCCCGTTGTGGATCGAGGAGAATGGTGACATAGAAAAAGCCGGAAATTAGCCAGAAAATGCCGGCGATCGCCATCGCAAGAGGTGAGGCAAAATAGCTCTGGAGTTCTTTGCGATAAATGGCAATGATATTAGCAAAAATTAGGCGCATTCGAGATAAGAAACTAGAGGAGGGACAAGGTTGAGGAGAACAAGGTTAGTTCTCGGAGGAGGGTTTCGACTCGGGGGAGTCATCTGAGTGGGAATCGACCGCTTCGGCTGGTGTCGCGTCAGGTTCACTCGCGTCAGGTTGCGTCTCGTCCTCGATCGCCGCCTCAGCCATATTCTCCTCAGTCGTCAGTTGTAGGAACACATCTTCGAGACTGGCGCGACTGCGACGCATTTCATGAAGTTGTAGTTTACCCTCTAGGATGGCGGCTGCAATGTCTGAACCCGGTTCCGAACCGGGTTCGACAGTAATGCGGAAGCGATAGCGTCCTTCGGGGAGATCGTTACGGGGAAGGGGATCGACCGATCGCAGGTTAGGGAGATAACCCAGATAAGACCCGATGGCGGTTTCGACCCCATCAACGCCACCCCCGACTTCGACATCATAGTAGGTTCCCCCGGTTAGATGTTCCATGAGGTTGTCGAGGCGATCGGTGGCGACGATTTGGCCACGATTGATGATCGCCACCTGGCTACAGGTCATGCTGACTTCCGGGAGAATGTGGGTCGATAGGATAATGGTGTGATTTCCGGCCAGGGATTTGATGAGGTTGCGCACTTCGATGATTTGGCGCGGATCGAGGCCAACGGTGGGTTCGTCGAGGATAATTACCGGTGGATCATGGACGATCGCCTGAGCAATCCCCACCCGTTGGCGATACCCTTTCGAGAGTTTGCGGATCAGGCTTTTGCGGCGATCGCTCAACCCACATTGCTCGATAGACTGGTTCACTCGTTGGGGGCGATCGCCGGCTGAAACGCCCTTAATCCGCGCCACAAAATGCAAAAACCCCTCAACTGTCATTTCAGCGTATAACGGCGGGCTTTCGGGCAAATAACCAATGCGTCGCCGGACAT
>P_2C_Liq_2_UnCtyDRAFT_1000482_pt1 | contig 10790 bp, 10 predicted proteins | sample Pon2CUnioCityCA_FD_10236 | JGI IMG/M metagenome (IMG submission 10236) | reverse complement strand
CGCCTATGGCTTGGCTAATACGCTTACACAAACTGCGATCTTAAAACCAAGTATCGTCAATAAAAAGCTCAAAAACCTTTACTACACTGGCCAATTAACCACCCCTGGACCGGGTGTGCCACCTTCTCTGATTTCAGGTCAAGTAGTGGCCAAAGAAATATTGAAAAAGGTAATTTAGTAGGATGAAGGAGTTGTACCATGAGTCTGCTTTGAAGAGTAGTAAGGTTATTACCAATACCTATAGTACATCTTTTTCGCTTGGTATTAAAATGCTCGATAGCTCCATTCATGATTCCATCTATGCGATCTACGGTTTTGTTCGCTTAGCAGATGAAATTGTTGACACCTTTCATGATCAGGACAAAAAAAGACTTTTAAACGAATTTGTTGAAGCCACCAATCAAGCTATTAGCAGAGAGTTTAGTTTGAACCCGATCTTGCATAGCTTTCAACTAACGGTGAATAAATACAACATCGACCAAGATCTCATAGATGCCTTTATTAAAAGCATGGAATATGACCTCTTTAAAAAGGATTATGATCGAGCAGGTTTTGAGGAGTACGTCTATGGGTCGGCTGAAGTAGTGGGCTTAATGTGTCTCAAGGTTTTTTGTAAGGGAGATGAATCACAATATCAAAAGCTCGTAGAACCCGCAAGAAAGCTTGGTGCAGCTTTTCAAAAAATTAATTTCCTTAGAGATTTAAAGGCAGACTTTGAGGAAAAGGGACGTTCATATTTCCCGAAAGTAGACCTAGAAAACTTTACCGAAAAAGATAAGTGTGCCATTGAAGAAGAGATCGAGCGAGACTTCCAAGCAGGCTACGAAGGCATAAAGCAGCTTCCATCAAACGCTAGGTTTGGAGTTTATACTGCTTACATCTATTATTATGCCTTGCACAAAAAAATAAAAACAGTAGAAGCAAGTAGAGTTTTAAGAGAGCGAATTAGGATCCCTAATATTCAGAAATACTATTTACTCCTCAGAAGCTTTTTGTTTTACAAAGCCGGTATTTTGTAAGCAGGCAGAAACAAAGCCCATAGGTGCTTGTTTCAATAAAAAAACCAAATTATGTCAAAGAACTATTTAATAATCGGTGCCAGCAGTGGCATTGGTGAAGTAATCGCAGATAAACTCAAAGAAACTGGAGCAACACTATATCTAGCCTCAAGAACACAAGGAAACATACAAGGAAACATACAAACCTCTGATAAGGTAAACTTTCAAGAAATAGATATTACCAAAGATTTTGAATTGGATTTGCCAGATGAACTTCACGGTGTGGTTTATTGTCCGGGTACAATAAACTTGAAGCCTTTTAATCGTTTAAAAGAAGAGGATTTTTTAAATGACTTCAAGATCAATCATCTAGGCGCAGTTAAGGTATTACAGCAAGCATTTAAACCGCTTAAAAAGTCAGGTTCTGCATCCGTTGTATTGTTTAGCACTGTTGCGGTTCAAACTGGTCTTAGCTTTCATGCAAGTGTTGCTTCAGCTAAAGGAGCCATAGAGGGATTAACACGTTCACTAGCTTGTGAATTAGCCCCTAAGGTTAGGGTTAATGCGATTGCACCTTCTTTAACAGATACACCAATGGCCGAAAACCTATTGTCTTCAGACGATAAAAGAGAGGCTAATGCTAAACGTCATCCCTTAAAGAAGTTAGGAACTCCAGAAGATATGGCCAATGCTGCTCATTACTTACTTTCTGATGATTCAGGATGGGTTAGTGGGCAAATTTTAAAAGTAGATGGTGGTTTAAGTACCCTTCGCTAAACCATGAGTAAAAAGATTAACCTTTTCTGGTTTAGAAGAGATTTAAGGCTTCAAGATAATTGTGGCCTCTATCATGCCCTTAAAGGAGATGAAGAGGTCTTGCCTTTTTTTATTTTCGATCGTCAAATCTTGGATGACCTTAAAGACCGAAACGATGCTCGCCTTAGTTTTATTCACCAAGAGCTGCGTGATATAAATCAGACGTTGCAACAATCTAAAGGGAGCACTCTTTTAAGTAGGTATGGTCATGCTGTGGATGAGATAAAAAAGCTGTGTGAAGAATATGATGTAAAAGCCATCTACGCCAATCATGATTATGAGCCATACGCTAAAGAAAGGGATGAGCAAGTTCAACAGCTTCTGAAAGAACAAGGTATCGCTTTCAACACCTTTAAAGATCAAGTTATATTTGAAAAAGATGAGGTAGTAAAGGATAATGGCGAACCCTATTTAGTTTACACACCATATAGTAAGAAGTGGTTAGACACTTTAAAAGATTCAGATCTTGATTCATACACTTCAGGATTAATGTTCGACAATTGGAAAAAGCATCAAGCTGAGGCCCTTATTCCGCTTAAAGAAATGGGTTTCAAGAAATCTAGCTTGACCATTCCCAATGCTAATCTAACTGATCATACACTTGAGGTTTATGAGGATGAAAGAGACTCTCCCCCTAAAGACAGTACTTCTCGATTGGGAGTTCATTTGAGGTTTGGAACGGTAAGCGTTAGAGAAGTTGCAAAACAAGCAAAAGGTAAAAGTCTCACCTTTCTAAAGGAATTAATTTGGAGAGAGTTCTTTATGACCATTTTGTATCACTATCCCAAAGTGGTAGATCATAACTTTAATGCCAAGTATGATGCAATAGAGTGGAGAAATGATGAAAAAGATTTTGAGAAATGGTGCAAGGGAGAAACGGGATATCTTTTAGTTGACGCTGGAATGCGAGAACTTAATAAAACAGGATTTATGCACAACAGGGTGCGCATGCTTGTAGCAAGTTTCTTAACCAAGCATCTTTTAATCGATTGGCGTTGGGGAGAAGCGTACTTTGCCCAAAAGTTGCTTGATTATGAATTGTCATCCAATAATGGAAACTGGCAATGGGCTGCCGGAACTGGTGTTGATGCAGCACCATACTTTAGGGTATTTAACCCCATCACTCAAGTTGATAAATTTGATAAAAACCACACCTATATCAAACGTTGGATTGTGGATTACGATAAGTCAACTTATCCTGAAAAAATGGTTGAACACAAGTTTGCCAGAGAAAGAGCTCTTGATACCTATAAAACCGCGATTAACAAAACATAACAACCGTTTATCATAGATAGCCGGTCAGCCCTAAGTGGAATCTTAACTTTGAGGCAACTAAATTGACCTTATTCGGGTCTTACAATAAATCAAAAATAAACTTTATGTTAAAAAAATTACAAATGCTAACATTTGCCTTTTTTGCTCTAATTCTGAGCACAAATGCGCAAATTATTTTTTCTGAAAACTTTAACGGCGGAAATGCTTTGTCAAACTGGACCGTGATCGATAATGATGGCAATACGGTAAATACTGCAGTGGCAGGGTTTATTTCCTACTGCTTGGACTGTTTTAAATGACATTCAAGGAACCGGAGGTGTGGACTCAGTAGCTTCTAGTACCTCATGGTACACACCGGGAGACACAGCAGATGATTATCTCATTACTCCTGCCATTGCGTTGACTACCAATAACATACTTGAGTTTCAGGTTAGAGGAAGAGATGCAGCTTTTTTGGATCGTTACGAGCTTTACATTTCTACCACAACTCCTACAATTGCAGGCCTACAGGCTAATACACCTTTAGTGATAGATACATCTTCTAACGCTTGGGCTACGGTTACAATTGACCTGCAAGCCGCAGGTTATAGCAATCAAACCGTTCATTTTGGCTGGAGAAATAATTCAATTGATAAGTTTATTTTAGACTTAGATGATGTGGTTGTTTTTACTCCTGCATCAGATGCTTCAGCACTAGCGGTGGTTGACCCTGTTGGAGAATATCCACAGGTGCCACTACCATATGCAGACACATTGAGGTTTGCAGGTTTTGCGCTTAACTCAGGTATTGACACGATCACCAATTTAAGGTATAGGTTTAATGTCTATCGCAACAATGCTGTAGTATTTACAGACAGTACGGCTAGCAGACCCACTACTTTTCCGGGTGATACAGCAATTCTGCTGAGCACGGCTAATTACCCATTAACACAGACAGGGACTTACTATGTGGAGTATATTACAGCCTATGATGGGACTGATACAGACCCTTCAAACAATACAATTGTTACCGATAGTATTATTGTTACCGATAGCACTTTTGCACGTGACAACGGACAATTGGTTGGCTCCTTGAGTATTGGAGCAGGAAGTACAGGTGAAATTGGACAAGAGTTTTACATAGACCAAGCTGATACCTTGACTTCAGTAACAGTTGTGATTCAAAATAATAATGGAGCAATGACTGGTCAGCCATTGAGCTTAAACGTGAGGAGCCATAACGGCTCTCCCGGACCAATTATCGCCTCTTCCGATACAGTGATTTACACGGCTACAGGAGCTGCTGCCCTAAACCTAACATTTAACAATGCCGGTGGTTATGTGCCACTTCCTGCTGATACCTTCATGATCGGAGTGGTTGAAGGTGATTCTGCTTTGACTTTGGCCTATTCGAATTCGGAATTCACGCCTGGGGCAACTTGGGTGCAATTTGGAGGAACATGGAGTAATTCTGAAGCCTTTAATTTTCAGGTAGCTTACTTTGTAAGACCTAACCTCGGCATACCGAATGTAATTACTTCAATAGCTGACTTAGGTAAAGAAGAAGTAACAGGATTATCAGTATATCCTAACCCAAGTAATGGATTCTTTACACTTGATATGATTCAATCAAAGCAAGCAGTTTCGGTTGACTTGCAAGTGCANGATCTAAGTGGAAAAGTTGTGTATAGAGAGCAATTTAATGCAAACAGTTTGGTTAACCGCCAAATCGACCTAAGTAACTTAAGCAACGGAATTTATTTTATGCGAGTTGATAACGGCATAGAACAATTCACTAAAAAGTTGATCATCAAATAAAGCTTGATACTTTATCTAAAAAGAAAAGCGGTGTTTATTAAACACCGCTTTTTTTATTTTAATAAACCAAAAAGTTCTTCCATTTTTTTGGTTCTAAAGTCAAAGATCTCTTTGAGTTTAGGCCTCACTAAAAAGGGTTCTACCATTTTACCTAGAGGACCCAAGGGAACAGCATAATCAATTATATCGGTCATTTCAACTCCACCATCTATAGCCTTAAAATGATGTTGATGATGCCAAATCTTATAAGGGCCAATTCGTTGCTCATCAACAAAGAACTCCTTATGTTTTACGTGTGTGATTTCTGTCATCCAATCCATTTTGATTCCCAAAAGAGGACTTACTTTATAGGTGATGATCATACCTTCGTACATTTCATCTTTGAAGAAGTTTGAAGTAATGGTGAAGCCCATATCTGAGGGCGTAATCTTTTGTAGATTTCTAGGATCTGAAAAAAAATTCCAAGCTTCATCTAACGAGATTGAAAGCTTTATTGTACTTTGTAAGTTATGCATGGTTTGGTTTTAATCAGAAAACAAGCCTACAACCGCTTTGTTTTTTAAGTATATGCGCATTTTATTAACAGGAGCTAATGGTTATATCGGAAGAAGACTTCTACCCGTATTGGTAGAAAATGGTCATGAATTGATTGCCTGCGTGAGGGACCTAAACACACTTCATCTTCCCAAAAAATACGCTGAACAGATCACAATTTGTGAGGCTGATTTTTTAAAGCCTGAATCGCTATCTAATCTTCCACAAGAGGTTGATGTAGCATTTTATCTCATCCATTCTTTAAACTCCAACAGTAAAAAGTTTGCGGACCTTGAGAAAGAAATGGCGCAGAATTTTGTAGACTACATTGACTCTACAACTGCAAAACAGCTGATTTACCTTGGTGGGATAAGCAATGCAGATGACCTATCTAAACACCTTAAGTCAAGACGCCAAACGGAGCGAATATTAAAAAAATCAAAAGTCCCGCTTACAAGCTTAAGAGCCGCAATAATAATTGGCTCAGGAGGCGCATCTTTTGAGATCATTAGAGACTTGGTTGAAAAACTTCCCATTATGGTAGCCCCGAAATGGTTGAACACTAAATGCCAACCAATAGGGATTAGGAACGTGATCCAATACTTAACACAAATAATTGGTTTAGAAGCAGCCTACGGAAAAACTTTTGATGTTGGTGGCCCTGAAATACTCACCTATAAGCAAATGCTGATACAGTTTGCACAGGTCAGAAGAATTAAACGATACATCTACACGGTTCCGGTAATGACTCCTCGTTTATCATCTTATTGGTTATACTTTGTTACTGCTACCTCTTACCGAATAGCAGTTAATTTAGTGGATAGCATGAAAAATGAAGTGGTGGTAAAAAAAACAGGACTTGACCAACTAGTTCCTTTAAACCTGCTTTCGTACAAAGAATCTGTTAGCCTTGCTTTTAAGCGAATAGAACAGAATATGGTGGTATCCTCTTGGACAGACACGCAGTTGCCTTCCAGCAAAGGAAAAGCCTTGAATGAATTTGTACAAGTTCCTCAAAATGGCACATTCAGCGATAAGAAAACTGTGATTTTCGAGGCCGAGAATGAAGAACAGATATTGAATAATATTTGGGCTATAGGTGGTGACAGGGGTTGGTATTATGGTAATTGGCTATGGAAGATGAGGGGCTATATGGATAAACTCTTCGGAGGTGTTGGGCTCAGAAGAGGAAGAAGAAGCCCCAGTGATATTTTTTCAGGTGATTCTTTAGACTTCTGGAGAGTCCTGCTAGCAGACAAAAACAACAAGCGACTATTATTGCACGCTGAAATGAAGTTACCAGGCGATGCTTGGCTTGAATTTAAACTAGAAGAGCAAGGCGAAAACAAAAGAAGATTAGTTCAAACAGCCACTTTTAGACCTAAAGGTGTTTGGGGTAGGGTTTATTGGTTTTCGGTAGTGCCGTTTCACTTTTTCATATTTAAAAATATGGCGAAAAACATAGTACACTATTCTCCTTCATAGCTGATTCTATATATAAGATCACTATAATCATCAGAGACCAATAAAGAACCATCTTTTAATTCCAATAAAGAGACTGGTCGCCCATAAACTTCTTCTTTATTATCTGCCAACCAACCCGAGGCAAAGGTTTCATAGCCTAGGCTATTATTTCCATCCAACTTTACCAGACTGATTCTATAGCCGATCTTTGTACTTCTATTCCATGAACCATGCTCAGCAATAAAAACCTGATTGTGGTACTCTTCAGGAAATTGATTGCCTTGATAAAAAATAACTCCTAGCCCAGCTACATGTGGGCCTAATTTCTGAACAGGTGGTATAAATTCTTCACAGCTTCTTTGAGAACCATATTGCGGATCACTCAAATCACCCTGGTGACAAAAAGGAAAGCCAAAGTGTTGCCCTTTAGTTGTAGCTCTATTTAGTTCGTCAGCGGGAATGTCATCTCCCATCATATCTCGTCCATTGTCAGTAAACCAAAGTTCATTTGTTATAGGATGCCAATCAAAACCGACAGAATTTCTAACTCCCTTGGCGTAAACTTCCAAGTTCTTCCCGTCTAAGTCCATGCGGCAAATGGTGCTGTATAGCTCATTTTCTTCCAAGCATACATTGCAGGGTGCTCCTACCGGCACATAAAGTTTTTCATCTGGGCCAATTGCAATGTACTTCCAACCGTGATGGCGATCTGAAGGAAAGGCATCAGAAACTAGCTCAGCTTCGGGAACATTATTAAGGTTTTCTTCTATGTTCGTGTACTTCCATATCTTATCAACTTCTGCCACATATAAATCACCCTTATGAAATGCAACCCCATTTGGCATTTCTAGGTCATCAGCAATCACTATTTTCCGTTCAGCCTTAAAATCTTGATCCGTATCAACTAAGGCGTAAACACGATCTTCAGTGCGGTTGCCAACAAACACAGTTCCTTTATCACCAATAGCTAGGGAGCGAGCATTTTCAACTCCCTCAGCGTATACACTTATTTTAAAACCTTCAGGAAGTTCGATCTTTTTACAGATTTCTTCAGCACTTTGTGCTTTACAGCTGCCGCTGAAAAATAAGAACAAGACTGAAGTGGCAAGTACTAATTTTTTCATACAAAGCTATTTTCAACCAAAGGAATGGCACTGATCAACTCTTTTGTGTAACTAGATTGTGGGTTTGCATAAACTTCTTCCGCAACACCAGACTCTTCAATTTTTCCGTCTTTCATTACAATTAAACGGTCAGACATATATTTTACTACAGAGAGGTCGTGAGAAATGAAGAGATAAGTGAAATTAAACTGCTGTTTAAGGTCATTTAGTAAGTTGAGAACCTGAGCCTGAACCGATACGTCCAAAGCTGAGACAGACTCATCACAGACGATAAATTTCGGAGACAAGGCTAACGCTCGAGCAATACAAATTCGTTGTCTTTGTCCACCTGAGAACTCATGAGGGTAACGATGGTATTGCTCTGCTTTGAGACCAACTGTCTCCATTAGCTCAATAACCTTATCTTTTTGCTGCTTTCTATTTCCTCCAATTTTATGCACCTCCATTGGTTCTTGAATAGCCTTGCCAACCTTCATTCTAGGGTTTAGAGAAGAATAGGGGTCTTGGAAGATGATTTGCAACTCTTTTCGAAACGGTTGAAAGCTCGACTCATTCATTTTGCAAATATCTTGTCCATTATACCACACTTCCCCTGAGCTTGGAGGGATTAGCTGAAGTAAACTTCTTCCTAAGCTTGTCTTTCCGCAACCCGACTCCCCAACTAAACCTAAGGTTTCTCCTTGGTAAATATCAAAGCTCACCGTATCAACTGCCTTAATATGGTCTACTACCTTTCTAAAAATCCCTTTTCTAATAGGGAAATAGGTTTTAAGGTCTTTGACTTCTATGAGTTTTGGCCTTTGAAAAAGCTCAGTTAACTGTGCTTTTCTTTCTTCTTTAGTCTGCTTAATAGAAAGGTCGCTTAATGCTTTTTCATTTGAACCTGCTTTTAAGAAGTCTTGAACCGTAGGAAGTCTTTTCAATCGGTAGTCGACTGGTGGGCGGCAAGCAATTAAACCTTTGGTGTAAGGGTGCTTTGCCTGAATAAAAATTTCTTTGCTGTTGCCCTCTTCTACAACCTCTCCATTTTTCATAACAATTACACGGTCAGCAATTTCAGCCACTACTCCCAAGTCGTGAGTTATGAAGATCACACTCATGCCGTATTTATCTTGTAGCTTTTTGATTAATTCAAGAATAAATTTTTGTACAGTTACGTCTAGAGCTGTTGTGGGTTCGTCTGCTATCAATACTTTAGGTTTGCAGCACATAGCCATGGCTATCATAACCCTTTGTTTTTGACCGCCGGAAAGTTCATGAGGATAGGCCTTATACAGTTGCTCAGGACGAGGAAGTTTTACTTCTTTGAACCACTCGATCACTTCCTTTTTAGCTTCCTTATTTGGTTTGCCAAAATGTAATTTAATGGCTTCTGTAACCTGCTCTCCACATGGCATTACAGGGTTTAATGAAGTCATAGGCTCTTGGAAGATCATGGCAACTTCTTTTCCCCTATAGCTGCGCATTTCACTTTTCGTCAGGCTTAATAGATCAATTGGCTTTTCGTTCTCAGCTTTTTGAAATAGAATTGAACCACTTTCTATGCTTGCACCTGGATGCAAAAGCCCCATAATGCTTAAGGAGCTTAATGATTTACCTGACCCGCTTTCGCCAACAATACCAAGGGTTTCGCCTTTTTTAAGGTCATAGTGAACACCTTTCACTACTGCTTTTTGTTCACCAAAGCGAATGGATAGATTTTTTAAGCTTAGAACCGCCTCCTTCATGATGCTATGGTTACTTCTTTATCTTTAATGGGGCTTAGGCCTTTATAGGCTAAAAGCAATTGTGCTACAGTTAAGGTATCACTTTGACAGTATGCCACAATTTTTTCGAGCTTATCTTCTTCCCAAAAGACCTTGCCAACATCTGCCCCAGTCATGTTGTTTTTCGGACTTGGAATCCCGAATAATTGGCTCAATAAGTCAAGCGATGTGTAGTGTTTATAATCGCCAAACTTCCACAATTGAAGGGTATCTAGGTGTTGTACTTCCCATGGCTTTCTGCCTGCTGTATCAAGCAGATATGGGAGTTTTATATGGTTGATCAACATGCGACGTGCAAGAAAGGGAAAGTCAAACTCTTTACCGTTGTGTGCACAAAGTAAGTAATCATCAGTATTGAAGTGTTTCTTCAACAAGTTACTAAAGTCGGTGAGTAGTTTTTTTTCATCTTTCCCATAGAAAGATTTGATTCTGAATTGCCTCTGCCCTTCAACTTCTCTATAAACACCAACTGAGATACAGATGACTTTACCAAATTCGGCATAAATACCTGCTCTTTGATAAACATCCTCTTCGTTTTCTTCCTGTTTTCTAATGAAAGCAGCCTTTCTGTCCCATAGTTTTTTCCACTCAGGCTCTAGCTTTTGGTAGCTTTCTTTTTGAGAAACGGTTTCAATGTCGATAAACACCACATGATCTAGCTTAAGACTATCTAGCATAATATTGGGTTTTGATTCAAGCTAAGATAAGCTTTAAACTCTTACGCCAATAACCAAAATGTCGTCAACTTGCTCTTCATCCCTCATCCAATCAAATAAAGACTCTTGTAGGGCTTGTTTTTGATTTTCAGGAGATTTATCTGAGTGCTCTACAATCAGTTCTCTAAATCGGCGATACATAAACTTTTTGCCCTTTGGACCGCCAAACTGGTCGGGGTAACCATCAGAGAATATGTAAAGCTGATCTCCTTTTTGAAGTTGAAGGGTATGATTGGTAAAGTTTGGGGTTTCACCATCTAAAAATGATCCGATTGGGAATTTATCTGCTTTGGTCTGAAT
>P_2C_Liq_2_UnCtyDRAFT_1000478_pt1 | contig 10837 bp, 9 predicted proteins | sample Pon2CUnioCityCA_FD_10236 | JGI IMG/M metagenome (IMG submission 10236) | reverse complement strand
GATCCGGCGCATCAGTTTGAGAGCGTCTTCGCTGGTCGGTCGGGGTTCGTAGTAGAGGCTGCCACGGCTGATCCCAAGCAGATCGGCCTGACGCGCGAGGCTCAGCTTGTGGTCACGGTTAATCATTTCTTTGCGCTCCCCAACAGACCCGCCTTGGCGAGCGCTTCTCCCAAAAAATCGTTTTCCAGTGTCAGCTGACCAATCTTTGCATGAAGCGATTTGACGTCGATCTCGGGCTCTTTGGATGCCTTCGGTTTGTCGTCAAAAACATCAGTCACGCCGTTGAGAAGTTGATCCTTCCATTGCTTGATCTGGTTGGGATGAACATCAAACTGCGTCGCCAGTTCGCTCATCGTCTTCTCGCCCTTCAAAGCTGCCAACGCGACTTTCGCCTTGAGTGCAGGGCTATGGTTCCGTCTGGGTCGTCTTGTCATCTTCGCTCCTTCGTCCCGGCAAAGCTGCCGGATCAGGAGCAGAAAATCCACCTAGCTCAACTGTTCAGATTTCTCAGGCCACCTCTATGCCTCCTATCAGCAGCACCACTTTCCCCCAAAATGAACGCACAATCAGAGCGCCGCGTTTAGAATCTCAGCGTAGTCACAGGGTGTGAGCGGCACACCGTTTTTGCGGCTAGACGAGGCGGAGGCGGACTGCGCCGCGAGGATTTCGATGTCGGAGGCGGCGACGCCGAACGCCGCGAGCCATGGCAGGCCTTGGGCCTCTTGCCATGCTTCCAGTCCCGACATCGCATCGCCCCCCAGCGCGGGTGCAAAGGCCGCGGCGATGGCCGATGCACATTCCGTCAGGCGGGTATGGATCTCAGTTCCCTGCTCGGCCACTGCAAGGTTTTGGCGCAGGACCGGCGCTAGCAAGCGTCCGCAAAGGGCGCCGTGAGGTGCACCGTAGCGCCCACCCAATACAGATGCAGCGCCATGAGCGGCTCCGAGGCCCGAGTTCGCCAAGGCGATCCCACTGGTCAGGCTAACCCATGCCATGTCATTCCAAGCGTCATCGTCGCCGCCTGACAGCACTGCCTTTAGCGCGGCCAACCCAACCGAGATGTTGGGCCGTGTAAGTGCATCAGAAAACGGCGTTGCCGCGCAGGACGTATAGGATTCAATCGTTTGCACAATAGCATCAAGCCCGGAGGACAGCACCGTATTGGGCGGAGCAGTGCGCAACAAACCGGGGTCCACGAGTGCGACCGCCGGAAACAAGGCGCGGCCTCGCAGGCTGACTTTCGCCTGCTTTGAAGGGATCTCTAGCACCGCGTTCGCCGTGACCTCGGCCCCGGTGCCTGCCGTTGTCGGCACGGCGATGCACGGAACAGTGGCTACCTTATCGAGTAAGTGTTGCGGGACTTCCGCAAAATCATCCGTCAGAAGCAATCCGTGACTGAGGCAGAAGGCAACGGCCTTACCGCTGTCCAACACCGCGCCACCGCCACAGGCCACGACCGCGTCGATGGAACCGCTCTCCAAGCTCGCCACGACCGCATTAATCGACGCCACCGAAGGTTCTTTGGCGCAAATAATATCCTCAACCGATAGTCCGGCTTGCTTAAGCGCCTCCCGCACGGGACCTGCCGCAATGCCGCTTGCGCCCCGCAATAATGCCACCCGTTTGGCGCCCGCGGGCAGAGCTTCTGCGATGTCATTGCTGACGCCATTGCCAAAGCGCACAATCGTTGGGACCGAAAAGGAGAAGGACGGGTTCATTTGGTCACCTCAGAACGCGAGAGTGGATTGCACCGCCCGCTGCCACGCGGCGTATTTCGTGGCGCGCGTGTCCTCGGGCATGCTGGGCTGGAACTGGCGGTCTAGCGCCCATGTGCGGGCGAATTCACCTTGGGCCGGCAATGCGCCGACCTGCATACCCGCCAACCAAGCAGCCCCGACTGCAGTGGTTTCCAGCACTTTGGGCCGATCCACCGGGGCACCGATAATGTCGGCCAAAAACTGCATGGTCCAGTCAGACGCGCTCATCCCGCCGTCCACACGCAGAACCGGCGCGGCTTCGTCTGAGGCCCAATCGGCACGCATCGCTTCCAGCAAATCGCGGGTTTGATAGCCCACACTTTCGAGGGCCGCACGGGCCAGTTCTTCGGGGCCGGAGTTGCGCCGAAGTCCAAAGATTGCGCCACGGCATTCTGGGTTCCAATAGGGCGCACCGAGGCCGGTAAAGGCAGGCACCATGACCACCGATTGCGTCGGATCAGCGGCCTCCGCCAAGGGTTGCGTATCGGCTGCATGGCGGATCATCTTGAGCCCGTCGCGCAGCCATTGCACCACTGCGCCTGCAATAAAAATCGAGCCTTCAAGCGCGTAGGTCGGTTTGCCATCAAGCTGATAGGCGATGGTTGTCAGAAGCTGGTTGTGCGATTTCACCGGCACATCGCCCGTGTTGAGCAAGGCAAAACACCCCGTCCCGTAGGTCGATTTCAACATGCCCGGCTCAAAGCACGCCTGTCCCAGCGTCGCGGCCTGCTGATCGCCTGCAACACCCCGAATTGGAATGGCACGTCCAAAAAGATCAGGGCGTGTTTCGCCAAAATTAGCCGCGCTGTCCTTTACCTCTGGCAGAAGCGACATCGGAATGTCGAACAGGTCGCAAATTGTCTCGCTCCAACGGCCTTTGCGGATGTCATACAGCATGGTGCGCGCCGCATTCGTAGCATCAGTGGCATGGACGCGACCGCCCGTGAGTTTCCAAATCAGAAAGGTATCGACTGTGCCGAATAACAAATCACCCCGGCGCGCCATATCGCGGGCACCCTCAACGTGGTCGAGCAGCCATTTGAGCTTGGTTGCGGAAAAATAGGGGTCCAGCAACAGCCCGGTGCGGTCATTAACCATGTCGGCATGACCCGCTGCGCGCAGTGCAGTACACGTGTCCGCCGTGCGGCGGTCCTGCCAGACGATGGCGTTGTAAATGGGTTTGCCGGTGTCTCGATGCCAAACAAGCGAGGTTTCCCGCTGGTTGGTGATGCCGATGGATGCAATCTCGCTGGCATCAACGCCCGCGCGTTCAATCGTGGCGCGGCAAGTGCCTGCGGTCGTGGCCCACAGGTCGTCGGGGTCATGCTCGACCCAACCGGACTGCGGAAAAATCTGGGGGAACTCTTCCTGCGCCGAGGCCACAGGCGTGAGAGAGGTATCAAACAGGATCGCCCGCGATGACGTGGTGCCCTGATCGATGGAAAGAACGTAAGTCATAGTAGTGGCTCTGTTTGATAGCGGGGTGGGCAGAACCACCCGAAAATATGCGGGGCGCCCTACAAGAAGGCGCCCCACACCAGGGAGATCAGAAGTGGCTTAGTTCTGCCAGGATTTGATCAGCTCGTCATAGGCGACGGTCTGTGGTGTCTCATCCTCGTTCTCCAGCTTGGGGAACGGGGCCCCAGGCTGAGCGAACCAGTGATCAGCACCAAGCTCTTCGTTCATGACGGGACCAAGGTCGCCCTGAACGCCTGCGCGCTCCAGACGGCTCATGACAGCTTCTTGAGCTTCACACAGGGCATCCAGCGCTTCTTGTGCGGTCTTTTGACCGGACATTGCATCGCCGATGTTCTGCCACCACAGCTGCGCCAAACGTGGGTAGTCTGGCACGTTGGTGCCCGTGGGCGACCATGCCACACGCGCGGGCGAGCGGTAGAATTCGATCAGACCGCCAAGTTTGTCGGCGCGATCGGTGAAGTGATCAGAGTTGATGGTCGATTCGCGGATGAACGTCAGACCCACGTCGGACTTTTTCAGATCCACCGTCATGGAAGTCACGAACTGCGCATAGAGCCATGCGGCTTTGGCGCGGTCCACAGGTGTGGATTCCATCAGCGTCCAGGAACCAGCGTCCTGATAGCCAACCTTCTGGCCTTCTTTCCAGTAAACACCATGCGGCGAGGGGGCCATACGCCACTTGGGCGTGCCGTCCTCGTTCATGACCGGCAGATCGGGCTCGACCGTGGCGGCTGTGAACGCAGTGTACCAGAACATCTGCTGGGCGACATTCCCTTGGGCCGGGATCGGACCAGCTTCCGAGAAGGTCATACCAGCGGCTGCGGGGGGCGTGTATTTCTCAAGCCATTCAATCGCTTTTTCAACGGCGTAAACAGCCGCAGGAGCGTTGGTTGCACCACCGCGCGCCACACAGGACCCGACAGGCTGGGAGTTTTCGTTCACACGAATGCCCCACTCATCAACGGGCAGGCCGTTCGGCTCACCCACGTCGCCCATGCCAGCCATGGACATCCACGCATCGGTGTAACGCCAACCCAGCGATGGGTCTTTTTTACCGTAGTCCATGTTGCCAAAGACTTCGCCTTCGACACCGAGGTGGCTCAGATCACGACCGGTAAAGAACTCAGCGATGTCCTCATATGCCGACCAGTTGATTGGAACACCCAGTTCATAGCCATAGGCGGCCTCGAAGTCGGCTTTGTTCTTTTCGTCGTTGAACCAATCGTAGCGGAACCAATACAAGTTCGCGAACTGCTGTGTTGGCAGCTGGTACAGTTTGCCATCGGGGCCAGTGGTAAAGCTGGTGCCGATGAAGTCATCAAGGTTCAGCGTGGGCAGGGTCACGTCTGCACCCTCGCCGGCCATCCAGTCGGTCAGGTTACGCACCTGCTTATAGCGCCAGTGGGTGCCGATCAGGTCACTATCGTTGATGTAGGCGTCATAGATGTTTTCGCCTGACTGCATCTGTGTTTGCAGCTTTTCGACCACGTCGCCCTCACCGATCAGATCGTGTGTGATCTGGATACCGGTGATCGCGGTGAACGCGGGCGCCAGCACTTGGGATTCGTATTCGTGGGTTGTGATGGTCTCGGAGACGACCTTGATTTCCATGCCTTGGAAAGGTGCCGCGGCGTCCACAAAGAACTGCATCTCTGCTTCTTGCTCTGCACGCGAGAGCACGGAAAGACCCGCGATCTCATTGTCGAGGAACGCCATCGCGGCGTCCATATCGGCAAAGGCTGGCGACGCCGTCAGGGACGTCGCAAGGGCCAAGGCCGTTGAGGTTCTGAGTGACAAGTTCATAAAATTCCTCCCATTTTGAACTTTGGTTCTTAACTTTACCGGGCACATCCTCACCCCGGCTATTTCACCCGCTTGGTCACACGTATCGGAACACCAATACCGCGTAGACCGCGCAGATCACGAGGGCCCACCACTGGGCCATATCCGCCAATCCCAGCCAAGCCAGATTGATAAAGGCCGAGCCGAGGAGCGTGATGAAAAGTCTGTCGCCCCGTGTCGTTTCAATCCGCAGGACACCGACGCGCGGGGTCTCGGGAAACTTAATCGCAAGGATCGTGAACGTGATCAAAAGGCTTGCGATCACCATAAAGAAAATCGCGGTGGGCCATGTCCATGCCATCCATTCCATGTCGGCGCCTCCCCCTAAACTCGACCCAGGGCAAAGCCCTTGGCGATGTAATTACGAACAAAGTAGATCACGAGCGCACCCGGCACGATCGTCAGGATGCCAGCCGCCGCCAACACGCCCCAATCAATGCCCGCAGCCCCTTGGGTCCGGGTCATGATTGCCGCGATCGGTTTGGCATCCACGGTCGTCAACGTCCGCGACAACAACAGTTCCACCCATGAGAACATGAAGCAGAAGAACGCCGCAACACCGATGCCCGATGCGATCAGCGGCATGAAGATTTTCGCGAAAAACCGCCCAAACGAATAGCCGTCGATATAGGCCGTTTCGTCGATTTCTTTGGGCACGCCGCGCATGAAGCCTTCCAAAATCCAGACCGCGAGCGGCACGTTGAACAAGCAATGCGCCAGCGCCACCGCGATATGCGTGTCAAACAAACCCACGCTTGAATACAGCTGAAAGAACGGGAGGGCGAACACGGCCGGTGGCGCCATACGGTTTGTCAGCAGCCAAAAGAACAGGTGTTTGTCACCCATGAAGTGGTAACGCGAAAACGCGTAGGCCGCCGGCAGCGCAACCGCGAGGCTGATGACCGTGTTCATCACCACGTAGATCAGCGAGTTAATGTAGCCCGTGTACCACGCAGGGTCCGTAAGGATCGTGCGGTAGTTATCCAGCGTCGGGTTCGTGGGCCACAGGGTAAAGGTGCTCACGATCTCAGTGTTGGTCTTAAAGCTCATGTTCAGAAGCCAATAGATCGGCAGCATCAAGAACAGCAGATAAAGCCCCATGACGATGGTACTGCTTTTGACCTTTGGCAATGCGCGAGCCTTGGGGGCGGTGATGGATGCGTCGGTCATGGCTTAACCCTCCCGCTTTTCGAGGTTGGTCATGACGGTGTAAAACACCCATGAGATCAAGAGGATCGTCAGGAAGTACATGATCGAGAACGCAGCCGCAGGGCCCAGATCAAACTGACCAAGCGCCATTTTCACCAGATCAATCGACAGCATCGTCGTCGTGGACCCCGGACCACCGCCGGTGACAACAAATGGCTCGGTATAGATCATGAAGCTGTCCATAAACCGCAGAAGGATAGCAATCATCAAGACACCCATCATCTTGGGCAGCTCAATGTAGCGGAACACGGCCCAACGGCTGGCTTGGTCGATTTTGGCGGCTTGATAATAGGCGTCGGGGATGGATTTCAGGCCCGCATAGGCCAGCAAAGCCACCAGCGATGTCCAGTGCCAGACATCCATCACGATGATCGTCACCCATGCCGCGAACGGGTCACTGGTGTAGTTATAATCCACCCCAATGGCCGCAAGCGTGTGCCCCAAAAGGCCAATATCAACGCGGCCAAAGATTTGCCAAATCGTGCCCACCACGTTCCATGGGATCAACAGCGGCAGCGACATGACGACCAGACAGAAGCTCACCCAAAACCCGCTTTTGGGCATGTTGAGGGCGATAAAAACGCCAAGCGGAATTTGGATCAGAAGGATAATGCCCGAGAACATCAACTGCCGTCCCAGCGCATCCCACATCCGGTCGTCGCGGAGCATTTCTTTAAACCACTCCAAGCCGGCCCAGAAAAACTGGTTGTTCCCGAAAGTGTCCTGCACCGAATAATTGACCACCGTCATCAACGGGATCACGGCCGAGAACGCCACAAGAACCAGCACCGGAAGAACAAGGAACCATGCCTTTTGGTTAACTGTCTTTTCCATCAGGCGGCCTTTCCTGCACGACGCCAATCGTTGACGTAAACGTTTACATGAGCGGGATCGAAGGTCACGCGCGTCATATCGGGTGAGATTGAAGTGTCCTCACCAGCAACAATGTTGATTTCACTGCCAAACAGGTCCGCACGAACAATCTTGTGGCGGCCCACATCCTCAACCCGGCGGACTTTGACTGGCAGGCCTTCGCCTTCGGTCAATGTCACGAACTCAGGCCGGACGCCGATTTCGACCTTGCCGTCCAGCGCATCGTAGGCTTGCGGCAGAGCAACGGTCGCGCCGTGGATATTCGCCATTTGCCCATCAATCGCAGCGGGGATCACGTTCATGCCGGGTGAGCCGATGAAGTAACCCACGAACGTATGCTCGGGCCGCTCAAACAGCTCTTGCGGGGTACCGATCTGCACCACCCGCCCGTCATACATCACGACGACCTTATCCGCGAAGGTCAGGGCCTCCGTCTGGTCGTGGGTGACGTAGATCATCGTGTGGCCAAATTCGTGGTGCAGCGATTTAAGCTGCGTGCGCAGTTCCCACTTCATGTGCGGGTCGATCACGGTCAGCGGCTCATCGAACAACAGGGCGTTCACGTCCTCCCGGACCATGCCGCGCCCAAGGCTGATCTTTTGCTTGGCATCTGCGGTCAGGCCACGCGCGCGTTTGCCCAGCTCTGCCTCCATCCCGATCATCTGCGCAATTTGCTGCACACGGTCCGCAATATATTGCGGGCGCGCGCCCCGGTTTTTCAGCGGAAAGGCGAGGTTATCGCGGACGGTCATCGTGTCGTAGACCACCGGAAACTGGAACACTTGGGCGATGTTACGATCCGCCGTTGAGGCGTGCGTGACATCGACATCATCAAACAAAATCCGCCCCTGACTGGGGTGCAGAAGGCCGGAAATGATGTTCAAAAGCGTGGATTTACCACAACCGGAGGCCCCCAAGAGGGCATATGCCTCACCGTCGGCCCAGTCGTGGTTCAACTCCTTCAACGCAAAATCATCTTCGCCTTTCGGCGAGGGCAGGTACGAATGCGCAAGGTTATCGAGCGTAATTTTTGCCATGATGCCCCCTCAGGCCGCCAGCGCATAGGACGCGGGCGCGACCAGTTCGCCGCCCTCGCCAAAGATGTAGACATGGCGCGGATCAAGATAGACCTTGAGGGCCGCACCTAGTTCCAGATCGTGTACGCCGTGGACCAAGCCGACCCAGCGCTCACCGTGGTGGTCAAGGTGCACGAACGTCTCAGACCCGGTCAATTCCGTCACGACCAACTTGGTCTCAAACGCCATTGCACCGTTGGCGTGAGCGTTAATTTCAACGTGGTTGGGCCGGAACCCAGCCAGATATCGGCCATCGGCCAAGCTCTCCATCGGGCCCATTGCGGGCGCGCTTTGACCGTCGCCAAACATGATCTTTGATCCTGTTTTGCTGACCCGCAGAAAGTTCATTGGCGGATCACTGAACACCCGTGCGGTGGTCGCATCAACAGGCTGGCGGTAAACGGTCGGCGTGGGGCCAAACTGGGTTACGCGCCCTTCAAACAGGGCCGCGGTAGAACCACCCAGCAACAGGGCCTCTTCGGGTTCAGTGGTCGCGTAAACAAAAATCGAACCCGCTTCTTCAAATATCTTGGGGATCTCGACGCGCAGTTCTTCGCGCAGTTTGTAGTCTAGGTTCGCGAGCGGCTCATCCAGCAAAACCAAGCCTGCGTCTTTTACAAGCGCGCGGGCCAGTGCGCACCGCTGTTGTTGCCCACCCGATAGCTCAAGCGGTTTGCGATCAAGCAACGGCGAAAGCTGCATCAGATCAGCAGCCTTTCGCACGGAGGCGTCAATTTCAGCACGCGATTTACCAAGCAACCGCATGGGCGAAGCGATGTTGTCGTAAACCGTCATGGTCGGATAATTGATGAACTGCTGGTAAACCATCGCGACCTGCCGGTCCTGCACGCGCATCCCGGTCACATCCTGACCTTGCCAGAAAATCTGACCTGTCGTCGGCTTATCCAGCCCCGCCATCAATCGCATCAATGACGTTTTGCCTGACAGCGTGGGCCCCAGCAAAACGTTCATTGTCCCCTTGTTCAGGGTCAAATCGGTTGGATAAATATGTGTCTGGCCACCTATGACCTTGGACACATTTCTAAGCTCGAGTGTCATAGCCCCCCCTATTCCGCTGCCGCAGTTTGTTGCGACGTTAGAACGTCCTGCATCCACTCGTCGAGATGTGCAATTTGATCTTTGTTCATTAACAAGCCCAGCTTGCTGCGCCGCCAGACCACATCATCAGCCCGCTGCGCGTATTCATTTTTCATCAGCCACCGAACCTCTTTTTCGGTCAAGCTGGCGCCAAAATCCTCGCCCATATCAGCCAGTGATTGAGCGTCGCTTAGCATGTCTTTGGCGTCCGTCCCGTAGGCGCGGACCAGCCGCTGCGCCCATCGGGCTGAGACGAACGGATAGGCAGCACGAACGTCTTGGATCAACTGATCAACACCGGAAACCGGGAAATCCCCCCCGGGAAGCGGCACACCCGCCGTCCACGGCTGGGACAGGTCAGGGAACACTTTGCCAATCTCTTCAAGCGCGCTCTCAGCCAGTTTACGGTAAGTCGTGATCTTGCCACCAAACACGTTCAACGCAGGCGCGCCACGACTTTGGTCCAGCTCAAGCACATAATCCCGCGTGGCCGCAGTCGCGCTGCTGGCACCGTCATCATAGAGGGGGCGGACGCCGGAATATGTCCAAACGACATCGGCATCACTGATCGGCTCAGCCAAGTACTGGTTGATGAAATCAATCAGATAGCTTTGCTCCTCAGCGGTGCATTCGGGTGCTTTGCCGGCGTCATCATGGTCCGCATCGGTGGTCCCGATCAGAGTGAAATCCGTCTCATACGGAATGGCAAAAATGATCCGCCCATCCGTGCCTTGGAAAAAGTAGCACTTATCGTGGTCATAGAGCCGCTTTGTCACAATATGGCTACCGCGCACCAACCGCACNCCACCTTGCTGGTTGCTTTTCAATGTGCCGCGCAGAACATCGCCCACCCAAGGGCCTGCTGCNTTNACGACCATGCGCGCAGTAATGGTTTCGCTGGCCCCTGTCGCAGTGTTTTCCAGCGTCACCCGCCATCCACCATCCACAGGGTCGGCAGACACAACCTTTTGGCGCGGCAGGATTTTGGCGCCACGTTCTTCCGCGTCACGAGCGTTCAGGATGACCAGACGCGAATCTTCGACCCAGCAGTCGGAATACTCATACGCATGTTCGAATTTGGCGTTCAGCGGCGCGCCTTCTGGCCCTTCGCGCAAATTGCGGCGCGACGTTCCGGGTAGCAGTTCCCGGCCGCCAAGATGATCGTACAAAAACAGGCCTAGCCGGATCAGCCACGCAGGGCGACGCCCCTTCATCCATGGCATCACGACGTTCAGCAACTTTGATGTTGGCGTCGTAGAATCGAACCGCATGCTTTCGTGGTAGGGCAGCACAAACCGCATCGGCCAAGAGATATGCGGCATCGCTTTGAGCAGGATTTCACGCTCAATCAGGGATTCCCGCACCAGCCGGAATTCAAAATACTCAAGGTACCGCAGACCGCCATGAAACAGCTTTGTTGAGGCAGAGGACGTCGCCGAACCGATATCATTCATCTCGGCCACAGCAACCGACAGGCCACGCCCAGCGGCGTCCCGTGCGATC
>P_2C_Liq_2_UnCtyDRAFT_1000477_pt1 | contig 10838 bp, 10 predicted proteins | sample Pon2CUnioCityCA_FD_10236 | JGI IMG/M metagenome (IMG submission 10236) | reverse complement strand
GCCATCCGGCGCGCGCAAAAGGTCGGCCACAGGCACCATCACCTGACGCGCCGCCCCCGTCACAAATTTTTCGGCCTCCACTTGGCCTTCAAGTCGGGCAGCAGCCACGCGCCCGTTGGTCGGCGTTGTGCGGCGATCCATCACAAACCCAACATATCGGGCAAGGCTTGCAAAAGGGCGCGCGCGCCCATACCCACACCGCCCTTGGGCCGCGCAGGCTTGGCGGCGGGGGTCCAGCCATAAACATCAAAATGCGCGTAATTGGCTTCGCCAGCAAAACGGCGCAGAAAAAGTGCCGCTGTAATACAGCCCGCAAAGCCTCCGCTGGGCGCATTATCAAGGTCGGCAATCCCGGGTTCTATCATCGCCTCATAGGGCTCCCAAAACGGCATCCGCCAAACAGGGTCTTCTGCCGTGGCCGCACCCGCCTCCAAAGCCGCCACAAACCCCGCATCATCGCTGAAATAGGGCGCAAGGTCTGGCCCGACAGCCACACGCGCCGCGCCCGTCAAAGTCGCCATCGAGATCATAAGGTCAGGGCTGTCTTCTGCCCCAAGCGTCAGCGCATCCGCCAAAACAAGCCGCCCCTCCGCATCGGTGTTGTTGATCTCGACAGTCAGCCCCTTGCGGCTCGGCAAAATATCACCGGGGCGGAAAGCATTGCTGCTGACAGCATTTTCCACCGCAGGAATGAGCACGCGCAGCTGGAGCTTCAGCCCCAGCGCCATGATCATCTCGGCAAGGCCCAGCACAGTCGCCGCCCCGCCCATATCTTTCTTCATCAGACCCATAGACGCGCCGGGCTTCAGGTTCAGCCCGCCTGTGTCAAAGCACACGCCCTTGCCCACAAGCGTCAGCTTTGGCCCCGCCTCGCCCCAGCGCATGTCAATGAGCCGTGGCGCTTGGTCACTGGCGCGCCCCACCGTGTGAATAAGCGGGAAGTTCTGCTCCAGCAGCGCCTCGCCGCGCACAACATGAAAGTCAGCACCATGTGCTTGCGCCAGCGCACTGGCCGCCGCCTCGAGCTCGCTCGGCCCCATGTCGTTTGCAGGTGTATTGATCAGATCACGCGTGAGCGCTTCTCCTTTGGCCACGGCCTCAACCTTGGCCGCGTCAATGCTCTCGGGCGCAACCAGCCGCGCGGCTGGCGCTTTCGCCTCCGCATAGCGGTCAAAGACATACTGCCCCATCAGCCAGCCCAGCGCCTCGGCCTCAAGGGCCGCGCCTGTGAGCGCACTCACCAGCTTATACGTGCCCGCAGGCAGCTTGGCCGAAGCCGCGGCCAGCCCGAAGCGCGTGCGCTTGCGCGCAGCCGCCGTGCCATAGCCGGCCAGCGCACAGAGCGGGCTGCCATCTGTCGCAGGCACAGCCAGCGCTTCGCCCAGCCCGCCTGCAAAGCCTGCGCTTTGCACCCATGTTTTGACAGGCCCGCTCTGGCGCGCAAGCCAGCCCTCCAGCGCATCCGCCTCAAGCAAATAAAGCGGGATTGCATCGGCACTATCGGGGGCAAATTTCAGGCTCACGGGCATCGTCCTCTGGCTGGTTTCAAGCCGCAGCCTAGAGCAAGTTACGCCGGAGAGGGAACCTTATTCTTGCCCCTCACAGGGAAAGGTCCTGCGCCTGCCATATCTGGGTCAAAGAGCTCTCGCCCGTGCGCATCAAACGCTGCACCACCGCCGCCAGAGCCGTCGCATCACCCGCGTCGACACATCGGGTGACATCCGCCGCCACACGCGCCAGCATATTCATGCCCACCTGCGCCGCAATCGCTCCCATAGCGCGAGCCGTCTTGCGCATCGGCTCAATCTGATGGCTGCGATAAAGCCGGTCTACCTGTGCCAGCTTGACCGCCAGCTCCTCCATTGCGCGGCACACCACATCTTCTGCGGCCACATCTCCCAGCTCTTCGTAGAGCTCTTCAAGCTTGTCCGCATCCAGCTGGACAGGCTCGCTCATCGCAAGCATCGTCACTTGTTGCATAGTCTCACCCTTTGGTTTTTGCCCACGGCACGGAGCAATATCGCAGGCAATCCCTCGCAAATGGTTTAACCGCCAGAGCCTTTTCTCTCGAATTCTTCGAGAATGCAGACTATTCAAGACAGCAACACAGAACAAACCGCAACGGACAGCGCCGCCATGCACACGACCAAGCCTTTACCCCAGTATCTCGTTCAGCGCTTTCAAGGTTGGAAAGCCACCACTTATAGCGAGAACGAAAGCTGGTATCGCCGCCTCGCCGCCGACGGGCAGCATCCACGCGCCATGCTCATTTCCTGCTGTGACAGCCGCGTCCATGCCACATCCATCTTTGGTGCCGAGCAAGGCGAGTTCTTCCTGCACCGCAATATCGCCAATCTCGTGCCGCCCTACACACCCGATGGAGCGCAGCACGGCACATCAGCCGCCATCGAATATGCCGTGACCGTGCTCAAGGTCGCCCATATCATCATCATGGGGCACTCCAACTGCGGCGGCGTCGCAGGCTGCCTTGATATGTGCACAGGCCGCGCACCCGAGCTTGAGAAGCGCGAGTCTTTCGTGGGCCGCTGGATGGATATCCTGCGCCCGGGCTATGAGCGCGTCAAACATCTCCCAGCCGAAGAGCAGACCGTGGCGCTCGAAAAAGAGGCCGTTCTCATTTCGTTGAAAAACCTCAAGACATTCCCGTTTGTCGCCGAAGATGTCGAAAGCGGCAAAATCTCGATCCACGGGCTCTGGCACGACATCGGCGAAGGGCTGATCGAAGAATACCTCTTCAAACAAGACGCTTTCTGCGAAATCTGAGGCACGCATCTCAGCGAGAGGTCAAGAAAACACTTCCCTGATGGGCGTTTTCGCTTATTCAGGTGCAAATTTGCGAACCAAAGAGGAATACCATGGGCGACATTCTTAGCTTGGCAGCCGACAACCTGCTCTCCCCCATCGTTCTGTGCTTTGCACTTGGCGTCGCCGCATCACTGGCGCGTTCTGACCTTTCCGTGCCCGAGGCTGCGGCCAAAGCGCTCTCCATCTACCTGCTCTTCGCCATCGGCTTCAAAGGCGGCGTCAGCGTGTCTGCCCACGGCGTTGATATGACACTCGGGCTCAGCCTCGTGGCAGGCGTCATTCTCTCAGCACTTCTGCCGCTCATCGCCTTTGGCCTCCTGCGTGCCATGTCAGGCCTTGACAGGCTCAATGCCGCCGCCGTTGCAGGGCATTACGGCTCTATCTCCATCGTCACATTTGTTGCCGCCACCTCGGTGCTTGAAAGCTCGGGCATCGCCTCCGAGGGATATATGGTTGCCGTGGCCGCCGCCATGGAAGCCCCGGCAATTCTCTCGGCGCTCTGGCTCATCTCGCGCGGCGAGAGCGGGCGCATGGATGCAAACCTCTGGCGCGAAATCATGCTCAACGGCTCGATTGTTCTGCTCGTCGGCGCTTTCTTCATCGGCATGATCACAGGCGAAGAGGGCTTGGCCGAAATCAGCAGCTTCGTCGTTGCTCCGTTCAAAGGCGTGCTCTGCCTCTTCCTCCTGGATATGGGCCTCGTCGCGGGCCGTGGCCTTGCCAAGGGCGGCAAGCTGCTGGGCTGGGGCAGCATCGCCTTTGGCATCGTGATGCCCCCCATCGGCGCAGCCTTCGGCCTTCTCGCAGCCCTCGGCCTTGGCCTGAGCCTTGGCGGAACGGTTCTGCTCATGACACTCTCCGCCTCAGCCAGCTACATTGCCGTCCCCGCCGCCATGCGCGTGGCCCTGCCCGAGGCAAACCCCTCCATCTACCTCACGCTTTCGCTCGGCGTGACCTTCCCGTTCAATCTCGTGCTTGGCATCCCGCTCTACCTCGCGGTCGCCAGCTTTGTCTTCGGAGCCTGATCCATGCAAACCCACCAAGCCAAACGCGTCGAAATCACCATCGAAAAAATCATGCAGTCGCGCCTCTCCGACGCGCTCATGAAGGCCGAAGTCCACGGTTTCACCATTCTGCCCGTCTATGGCGGCTCGGGCCGTTCAGGCCTCTGGGACCGGACAGGCCAGGTCGGGCGCGCCGAAGGCATGGTGCAATTCATCTGCATTGTGCGCGAAGAGCGCCTCGATGCCCTGCTCACAGCCGCCTTCAAAGTGGTCGAAAAACACATCGGCGTGGTCAACATCACCGATTGCGAAGTCTTGCGCGCCGAACGCTTCTAAAGCCCGCCACACGCCACAGCCCGAACCGCACCTGCTTTCTTTTTGCTCCAAATATCCTCGGGGGAGCTCGAGGGGGCAGACAGCCCCCTCGACTGATCGGATTTGGCGCAGCCGAATTCGATCCTCTCTCAGCGCAGCAGCTTGCCTTCGGGCCACTCCAGCGCGTAGCGCAGCGTCACCGCCTCTGTTGCGCCAGCTGTCACATCAAACGCCCACATCAGCACCCCCTGCCGATCGTCAAAGCCCTCAACCGTTGGTCGCGGGCTTGCGCTCCAGCGGATCTCCAGTTCCTCCTGCTCCGAATAGGGCACACGGTCAAACAGCGTCACAGGCCAGTCCTGACCCGTCAGGTTCTCCACCTCGATCCTGACCGCCTCGCTCAGCTCGGTAGAGCGGCTGATCATCCCGCGATCCCCCTCGTTGCGCGTCACCGTCCGCGTCAGGCGCAACCCGTCAATCGCCCCAAACGGAATNTCCGCCTCAGCGCCTACGGGGATCACATNATCAAGACGGCTCTGGCCCATATAGCGCCCGTCCAGATAAAGCCGCATGTGAGAGCTCGGCAAAATCAGCTCACCCGTATCATTGGTGATACCCGCCATCATAAAGCCCGTGGCGTCATAGAGCGGTGCAGCCCNGGCNTTGACCTCGGCCTCNGTCTCAACAGTCCCCAGCGTGATCCGCAGGCTATCGGCGCGGTTGGCCACGCTCACAGGCGTCGGGTAGGCATATGTCACCGCCAGCCCGTCATAGCTTGGCACCGCCTCGGCAACTTCCGCCGCCATCATCGGCGCATCCGCGACCATAACCCCGTCCCGCGCAAGGCTGCTCAGCTCAATCTGTTTGCTCTGGCGCGGCATCGGCGCAGCAGGGTCGATCACGCCACGCTGCCAGCCAAAGACCTCATTGGGCGCAAGCTGCTCGCTGGGCCGCACGGTCGACAGCGTAAGCGCAACATCGCTCCAGTCCTCGCCCGTCCCCTGGCGGATCAACGCCCCCCGCTCGATCGCAAGCTGCCCCTCAGCCTTGTTCAGGCGCATATCATAGGTCGGCACCCACCCCGCATCATAATGGGTGTATGACAGCGTGATCACACCCTCCGTCGCGGCGTCCGACGACGCCGCAACACTCAGCTGCACAGCGCCCTCGTCTTCGGTCTGCAACGCAGCCAGCCCCTGACGCGCGCGCGCAAGCGCCCCGCGCAGATCCTCCAGCGCAAGCTCCGCTTCAACGGCCNTGAACTCGGCCTCAAACGAAAGCTTCCGCGCCGCCAATGTCTCCTCGCCAATCATAGCCGCAAGCCCGCGCAGCGCCTCCGCGTCCATGGCTGCGGTCTTCTCCGCCGTGCCAAGCCCGCGCAAAAAAGCCACCCGCGCCTCGGCGGCCTCGCTTTCAAGGCGGATGAGGCTCACCTCGCCCGCGCCCCGGCGCAGCTCGGCCTCCAGCCGCGCGACCTCGGCTTTCGCCGCCTCTATCTCGGCGCTCACCGCTGCGTCTTGCGGCGCAACCTTCTCCGCCCGCCCCGTCACAGCGCCAAGCGTGGCCCCCGTAAGCGCCACGCGCACCTGTGATACATCGGTGGAGCGCGGCAAATCTGTGAGCACCAGCTCATGCTGGCCCGCCGCCATAGAAAACGGCACCTCCCGCACAATAGTTGCCCCCTGCGGATAGAGCGTCACGGCGCTCACATCACTGCTGAGGGGGATAACATCGGCCAAAAGAACCGAGGGGAAAAGCGAAAGAACAACAACTGTCGCGCGCATGGGAACCTCCAAAAAATACAGGCTCACCAAAGGCCAAGCCAACCCGAGGCGCAAGCCCGTCTGCTCCCGAAGGCACACAGCGGGCCGATCTGGGCAAACCTCCGCCGATCAGGCGCACACCAAAAAAGGGCCAGCCTCCCNGCCAGCCCCTTCTCAACTGCTAAAAAAAGCGCCTTAGCCTTTTTTCAAAACCTCACGGCCCAAAAGCTCGGCAATCTGAACCGCGTTCANAGCCGCGCCCTTGCGCAGGTTGTCAGAGACGCACCAGAGGTTGAGACCGTTATCAATCGTGCTGTCCTGACGGATGCGCGAAATAAAGGTGGCAAAGTCGCCAACACATTCAATCGGGCTCACATAACCGCCATCTTCGCGCTTATCGATCACCATGACACCGGGCGCCTCACGCAGAATGTCGCGCGCTTCGTCTTCGTCNANNAAGTCTTCAAACTCGATGTTGATCGCCTCGGAGTGCCCTACAAAAACAGGCACACGCACACAGGTCGCGGTGACCTTGATTGATGTATCAATGATCTTCTTGGTCTCGGCGACCATCTTCCACTCTTCTTTGGTCGAGCCGTCGTCCATAAACACGTCAATATGCGGGATCACGTTAAAGGCGATCTGCTTGGTAAACTTGCGCGGCGGCTTGCTGTCGGTGGGGTTATAGATGCTCTTGGTCTGGTCCCAAAGCTCGTCAATGCCCTCTTTGCCCGCGCCCGAAACAGACTGGTACGTGCTCACAACAACCCGCTTGATGCGCGCACGGTCGTGCAAAGGCTTCAGCGCCACAACCATCTGCGCCGTCGAGCAGTTGGGGTTGGCGATGATGTTTTTCTTGGCATAGCCGTGGATCGCCTCTGGGTTCACCTCAGGCACGATCAGCGGCACCTCGCTGTCATAGCGGTAAAGCGATGAGTTATCGATCACAACACAGCCCGCTTTCGCGGCCAGNGGCGCATATTTCTTGGTGGCCTCCGAGCCGACCGCAAACAGCGCCATATCCCAGCCCGTAAAATCAAATGTGTCCAGGTCTTCCGTCTTGAGCGTCTTGTCTCCAAAGCTGACTTCCGTTCCGAGCGATTTACGGCTCGCAAGCACAGCAATCTTGTCCACAGGGAACAAGCGCTCCGCGAGGATGTTCAGCATTTCTCGGCCCACATTTCCTGTGGCCCCGACGACAACAACGTTATAGCCCATCAAAAAGACTCCTTATGTCTAGGACGNNGCCNCATAGCGCAGCCCGCCCGCAGAATAAAGAGCTAGTCGGTNCTGTCGCGCGCGAAGAGGTAAATAATCAGCCCCAGCGCGACAAGTGCGCCATAAAAGACAAAGAGCGCCTGATANGGCTCCGCAGGGCTGAGCGCGGTTTCTGACACTTTCGCATAGAGCCGCCCCGTGAGCATCTGCATGACCCCGACGCCACCAATGGCAAACAGGTTCATCAGCGTCACACCACGCCCCACCAGATGGGGCGGAAAAAACGAGCGCCCATGCGCCATCATCATGGGGAAAGACGCCCCGAAAAATCCGATGGCCGCAAACAGGCCCACCGCCAGCCAGAGGCTCTGCACACTCACAAGCCCCAGCCAGAAGCACGCCGCCATGCTCAAAAGGTTACCACCCAAAATCACCCACTTGCGCGTGCCAAGCAAGCGGTCAAGCGGCCCATAGGCAAAAGTGCCCGCAATCATCGCCGCACCCATCAGCAGGGTGACATTGCCCACAAGCCCGTTGTCAGCACCGAATACATCGCGGAAAAACGGGCCGATCCACAGCCCCCGCGCCCCGGCCGCTGGCGCATATTGCACCGCCATCAGCGGAAAAATCAGCCAAAGCGCGGGCATCTTGAGCAAGTCAAGCAAAGAGCCTTTGACATCCGCAACCACCTGCTCAGGGTCTCTCACCACAAAGAACAAGCCAATCGCCGTCAGCACGCTCACAAAAGCGGTGCCCCAAACCACCGCGCGCCAGCCGAAGGCCTCCACAGCCAGCGTGGTCGGCAAAGCCGAGGCAAGGTTGCCCACCGAGCCAATGCCCAGCACAAGAGCGGCCAGCGTGGCAAACACAGCCGCAGGGTATGTGCGCGCAAATATGTAGTAAGACGCCATCAAGACAGGCGAGCAGCCGACCCCGATCAAAAGCATCGCAATCGAAATATGCACAGGCGCCGTCGCCAGAGCAAAGACCGCGGCACCACCGCCGCCGCCCAACAGCAAAAGCACCGAGGCCGTGCGCCGCGGCCCCACCCTGTCCAATGCCCAGCCCACAGGGATCTGCATCGCCGCAAAGGCCAGAAACCAGAGCCCCGACGCCACCGCAAGGTCTTCAGGGCTCGCGCCAATATCGCGCTCCAGCACATCGGTCAAAACCGCCAGAAACGCGCGGTAAAACTGGCTCAACACATAAGCAAAACACAGCAACACCAAATCAACGCGCATCTTCAGCTCTTTCTTTTTGCCCCAAATATCCTGGGGGGAGTTTGAGGGGGGCTAGCCCCCCTCATCGGTCGGATTTTCGCGCAGCGAAAATACGACTTCAAATACAGCGCCCGCCATCCACTTCCATACAGACACCCGTAACCATACTCGCCTCATCCGAACAGAGAAAACACGCCGCATTGCCCATATCTTCTGGCGTCGAAAACCGCCCCAAAGGAATGGTGCTCAGGAACTTGGCGCGTATTTCCGGTGTGTCCTCGCCCATAAAGCTCGCCAGAAGCGGCGTCTCCCCGGCCACAGGGTTCAGCGCATTCACGCGNACGCCATAAGGGGCCAGCTCCACAGCCATGGCTTTGGTGGCCGTGTTCATCCAGCCCTTAGAGGCATTATACCAGCTCAGGCGCGGGCGCGGGCTCACAGCGGCGGTGGAGGCAAGGTTCAAAATCGCCCCCGCCTTGCGCAGCTTCATAAAAGGCGCAAGCTCGCGCGCAAACAGGTAGACCGACTTGCAGTTCACCGCAAAAACACGGTCAAACTCTTCTTCATCCACCTCTTCCATCGCCTTGGGCAAATGCGTGATGCCCGCGTTGTTCACCAGAATATCCACCTCGCCAAAGACCTGCCGCGCAGTGGCCACCACCTCGGCCACCTCCGCAGACTTTGCCACATTGGCCCTATGTCCGAAATGGCCGGCACCCAGCTCATCCGCCATCGCCATTGCGCCGTCGTGGTCCAGATCCACAATCATCACCTGCGCGCCCTCGGCGGCAAATTTGCGCGCGATCCCCGCGCCAAAGCCGCTTGCGCCCCCCGTGACAATCGCTGTTTTTCCCTCAAGCCGCATCCTGCCCTCCTATGTGTCTTCTGACAGTACCAAAAGTATCTCGTGCCGCGCGCGCGGCTCTATCTGCATCACAACATCCAGAAAAAAGCGCCCCGCCTCACAGGCCGCAGACACGGTCGCGCGGTCAGTGTCGGCCATGGTGCGCATCAGGGCGCGCCCGTTTGGGCGGGCCTCTGCTGCTGTCTCAAGCTCGGCTTTCAACCGCGCNGTCACCCGTGTGCGCAAAGCCTGCGAAAGCGGCTTCGCACTGCGTGTCGCCCCATATTTTGCCGCCCGATACTGAATACGGTAATACTCGCGCAAGGCAGGCGTGTTCAGCCGCGCCGCCACACGGGCGGTGCGCTGCGCCAAAACATCAGGTGCGATGCGGTTCTGAAACGCGCGTCCACAGTCCCGCTTTGGCATCGCGTTCAAAACGGTTTGCTCCACTTGATAAAAGTAGCTCAGCTCGCGGGGGCTCAAGTGACTCATCCCGCGGTCGAGCAGCGGGCGGATCAGCCCTTGGGCAGCTTGGGCCGTGGCCCAATCCCCGCGCCCGGCGGCCAGAATACGCTGCGCCAGATGGGCCGCAATCTCTCGGTCGCCCAGTATGATTCCGATTTGCTCCAGAGCCACATCAAGGTTCTCACCCTCAAAGCCCGAGCGCATCAACGACTCCCGCATCCCCGGCAAAGTCTCGATCTCGCCGAGGATCCGCGCAATCTCGGCCTCGCTGGGCGGCTGCTGCGCCTGCACAGCAAATCCGAACACCAAAAAGACAACACTCAAAAGCTTGCGCATCAAAGACCCCTTACAGACAAGGCCGCAGCATCGCGCGCCAGCGCGGCGATGGAAAGGCCCAAATCAGCCATGAAACGCCGCAACTGTCTTGAGCGTGGTAAAGCCATAGAGCGCTTCAAAGCCCTTTTCGCGGCCATGGCCCGACTTGCCCACGCCCCCAAACGGCAGCTCGACCCCGCCGCCCGCGCCATAATTGTTGATAAAGACCTGCCCCGCCCGAATGGCTTTGGCCAGCCGCATCTGCCGCGCACCGTTCGCGCTCCAGACCGAGGCAACAAGCCCGTAGTCTGTCCCATTGGCAATGCTCACAGCCTCCGCCTCATCCTCAAACGGAATGATCACCTGCACAGGCCCGAAGATTTCGTCGCGCGCCAGAGCATGGCTGGCCGACACGCCCGCAAACAGCGTGGGCGCCACAAAGTTCCCACCCGCAGGCGCATCCGTCAAAACGCCCTCGGCGACGCGCTCAAGGTCAGCGCCCTGCGCCAGAAACCCGCTCACAATGCTCTTCTGCTTGGCCGATATCAGCGGCCCCACATCAAGGTCCGCCATGGCTTGCCCCACACGCAAACCCGCATAGCGCGCCGCCATCCGCGCCACCACCTCGTCATAGACCTTACGCTGCACCAGAATGCGCGAGGAGGCCGAACAGGTCTGCCCTGCGTTCTGTATCCCCGCAGTCACAAGAAACGGCAGCGCCGCATCAAGGTCTGCATCCTCAAACACAAGCTGCGGGCTTTTCCCGCCCAGCTCCAGCGTCACAGGTTTCACATGTTTCGCCGCGGCCGCCTGTATCATGCTGCCGGTCGCCACCGAGCCTGTGAAAGAGATATGGTCAATCCCGTCA
>P_2C_Liq_2_UnCtyDRAFT_1000476_pt1 | contig 10850 bp, 8 predicted proteins | sample Pon2CUnioCityCA_FD_10236 | JGI IMG/M metagenome (IMG submission 10236) | reverse complement strand
CCGCCGCGACCGACTCAAACGTCACCGTCACCGACGGACGATGGCCCGAAAACGGGGGCAAGGGGGCCGAAGCAAACACACCGCGACGACTAAAGGTTAAATGCTGATCCTCGGGCGGAAAATAGACCACCCCCGCCTCGGCCCGCATTCCCACCTGAGCAATCCGAACCGACACAGCACATTCAGCATCGAGCCAATTCACCAACCCCGTCAAAAAGCCGCGACTAATATGTTGCACACAGACCACCGGCACCGGAAAATTTCCGGGAATTTGCCGTAAAATCCCCTGTAACGCCTGGGGTCCTCCCGTTGAGGCCCCAATCGCCACCAACTCATAATGTCGCTGCCGCACCTCCGGCGCGATGGGTGACACAGACGGCAACGCCGACGGGGCAATCTCCCGAGGACGACTGCGAGATTGGCCCATCAACTGACGACGATGAGTAAACACCGCCACCCCCGACAACACCCGAATTTTCGTAATCAACTCCTGCTGCAAATCATTCCAATTGTTAACCCCCCCATCAATCGGTTTGGGCAACACATCCACCGCCCCCGCATTCAAGACCCGAAACACATTCTGAGTATCCTCTGCCTGCACCGACGCACTCAAGACCAAAATCGGCCGGGGCATCGTGGCCATAATCTCCTGAGTCAATTCCAGGCCATTCATCTCCGGCATATGAAAATCCGTGCAAACCACATCCGGCCGGGCCTGAGACATCATGGCCAAGGCTTCCTTCCCCGTGCGGGCCATGCCCACCAACTCAATATCGGGATACGTGGCTAACATCCGCCGCAGAATGACCTGCACAACGGGAGAATCTTCAGCAATGAGAACACGAATGGGCATATTTGGTCGTCGTCAGAATCGGTAAAGCTCTCAGTTAATCTCTCAGTTAATCTCTCAGTCAATCTTAAAGAGCCTCCCTTCAGATTAACCGCTGGAGGGTTTCGACTAAAACATCTTGATTAAAACTACTTTTTGTGATATAAGCATTCGCGCCTGCATCTGCACCGCGACGACGATCCTCATCGGTGGCCAGAGAGGTCACCAACACAATCGGCAATTCACTATACTCTTGGTGACAGCGAATCCGAGTCGTTAACTCCAACCCATCGAGATTGGGCATTTGAATATCTGAAACCACCGCATCAAACCGGCCACTGCGTAGTTTATTGTAGCCATCGAGTCCATCGACGGCCGTCACCACCCCATATCCGGCGGCTTCCAAGATTCGTTTCTCCTGAGTACGAGTGGTAATTGAATCCTCCACTAACAAGAGCATTTGTTTGTCAGGACTCTCAGCCTGAAGCGGTGCTGGCTCAACCATCTCAGGGCTAACATTGGCCCGACGATGGACACCACGCACCGATTTGATGATATCGACGGGATTGAGGACCATACAGACCTCCCCAGTGCCAAGAATCGTTGCCCCCGACACATTGCGAACTCGCTTCAGGAGCTTACTTTGGGGCTTGAGAATGGCATCTTGTTCATCAATGAGGCGATCGACTAATAATCCTAACCAATCTTCACCCACTTTTAATAAAATACAGGCAAACGATGATGGCTTATCCTCCATTTGCACCCGAATCGGTAACTCTAAAATATCGGCCAAGCGCACTACCGAAATGGGTTGATTATTATGGAGAATCGTCTCTCGGCCTTCGAGAGAAAAGATATCATCTGGGGCAATCATCAACGCTGTTTGCACAAACTCCACCGGCAGGGCATAGGCCTGTCGCGGTAGAATCGTCTTCGTTGCCTCATGGTAAATATGACGCACTTCTAGGAGTAACACATGAGCCGTCGCCAGGGTCGTTCCCAACTGAAGATGAATCGAACAGCCCTGGCCCGGATTGGACTTGACCTGAACCGACCCTTTCAACCGTTCAACATTAGCCCGCACCACATCTAATCCCACACCCCGGCCTGACACTTCGGTAACAAAATTGCGGGTCGAGAAACCGGGCATAAAAATCAAGTTTTGGATCTGATTCGGTGTCATGGTGTCGAGTTCCATGGCTGAGGCGACCTCATTTTTAATAGCCGTTTTTTTGATTTTCTTGAGATCTAAGCCTCGTCCATCATCGCTGACTTCGATCGCAATGGTACTTGCGGTTTGGTAGCCCCGCAGGGTAATCGTCGCCGTACTCGGTTTTCCCTGACGTTGGCGTTCTTCGGGAGATTCAATCCCGTGGTCGATCGCATTGCGGATAATATGCGTCAGGGGATCTTTCATATCCTCCAAAATCCGTTTATCGGCCCGAGTGTCGCCGCCGATAATCTGCAGACGCACCTCTTTTCCCTGCGATCGCGCCAAATCCCGCACCAAGCGAGGATATAGATTAAAAATCGTCGATAAGGGCAGCAACCGCAATGTTCGCACCCCTTCTTCAATGTCATCGGCGAGGGTTTCTAAACGAGCTGTATCCTCAGCAATCCCCGCTTGAAGCCGATTCACCAATTTACCCAAGGTTTCAAGACGAGCTTCATTCTGTTCTTGCAAGCGATATAGATTCAGCATCGCCGTCTCGGATACTGGAGCCTGAAACGCTCGAGTCATCGCCCCAGTCATCTGACGAACAGGGCCATTCCTATTCGTCCCGGTTCTCCCTCCGCCATGCTGCTGAACAGTTTTTTGTAGCTCATTCTGGAACGGCTGATTCAGTTTTAAGGGTGTATTACTCGCTTCTCGCGCCCACTCTTCGGAGAACGCCACCACTTCTTCAATTTCCGAGAGTCGATGAGCGATGCGAATTTTCGTGACAGTCAACTCTCCCGCCGTCGTCATCAGCGCATCAAGATGTTGCGTATCAACCCGAATGGTATCAATGCGATAATTCCCATCACGATTATCGGCTCCCGATGACTCAGTACGCCTCGCTGCTGGTTGGCTATGGGTTGGGGTGGGGGCGGCTTGTCCCTCCTCACCCCGAAGTCGAGCTAGACTCTCCATTAACGACAAGTGCGCCGAACTGTTGCTGATGGCCTCGTCAACCAGTTGTCGTAAGTCCTTAATTCCATCTCCAAGGCGATCGCACAGGCCACTATCAAATGCTTGTTGTCCTTGTTTCACGGGCAACAATTGTTGTTCCCACTCATGAGCGAGTTGGGCCATATCACTCATTCCCAACATGGCGGCATCCCCTTTAATGCTATGGATTTCCCGTAACACCTCATCGAGTTTCGGCTGATCCTGGGGATGCTCTTCCAAATACAACAATCCCGCATCGAGTTTTTGCAAATGATCCTCACTCGCCACCTGAAAGGCTTGTCGTAACTCCTCATCCTCGATATAGCGACTTTCGGCCACCGGCGCCGAGCTGTTCTTCTCTTCCGGCTCGCTATTAGACAGGTCGTCTGGAGGGGTAATCGCTTGATGAATTAAGGCCCGGATGCGATCGAGTCCCATCAGCAGGCGATCGCAGTGTTCATTATTAAGACTCACCTGGCCCGACTTCACCGGCGCCAACTCCTGTTCCCAGTCATGAGCCAACTGGGCCACCGCCGTCACCCCCAACATCCCTGCATCTCCTTTGAGGCTATGAATCTCCCGTAGTAATTCTTCGAGTTTGGCTCGATCCTCGGGGAATTGTTCTAAATGCAGTAAGCCATCATAGAGTTTTTGCAGATGATCCTGACTGGCCTGTTGAAAGGTATGGCGCAATTCATCATCTTCAATATAATTAGCCGTCTCCTGGCTGACTGTTCCTTGGGGCGCTGGCGAGGAACTGGGGGGAGCGGTCTCACTCAGCGGCGGCGGGGACAGGCGCGGGTGGAAATGGGCGCGAATGGCATCGAGTCCATCGTAGAGATGATCGGCTTCGGCTTCAAAACTACCACCACTCTCGATGAGGGTTACTAAGTCCTGTTTCCAGTTCTGGGTTAAGGTCTGTAACTGGCCATTATCTCCTGTTAACTGCTCTAACCTGTCGAGATTTTGAAATAGGGACTCAATGCGATCGCTCTGCTGGATTGTCCCCTCCGTCTGACTATCGGCTTGATCCCAATCATGGTCTTCTAGGGCTAACAGTTGGGCTTCAAGCTCGGCGAGAATATCATCGACCTCAACGGTGTCTGAAGCGGTGTCTGAAGCCATCTCTGAAGCCGTCTCTTGAGGCTGAGAACGAGGACGGGCCATTGAAAGCGGTTGACTCGCGTCTGTCTGAGCTTGAGTCGGCGTTGGCGATTGAGCCTCATGGTCATCCGAGGATACTCCCGACTCCTGAGATCCCATCAATTTCGCTAAAACATAGAAGGTTTGAACCCCCGAGGGGTCCCCGGTGATCGCTTCTCGGACTAGACCATCGAGGGCCGTTAAGCCCTCGTCTAGCCGTTGCTGAATCTCGTCATCAAAGTTAACCTGGCCGGCCTTGACCTGGCTCAGTAGATGTTCCCACTGTTGGGTTAAGGTAGCGATATCTTTTAACCCCAACATCCCGGCGTTACCTTTGAGGGAATGGCTTTCTCGAAGTAAGTCCTCTAGGGTTTCCGTATCGTCAGGATTCTCGCGTAACACGGCCAATCCTGCTTTGATTTTTTGTAAGCCATCTTCACTGGCTTCTTGAAAGATTCCCCGGAGTTCTTCATCTTCAATAAGCATGATTTGGACGATTCCCCCATAACCGTGGATGGTGGATGACTGCCTCGGTTTTGTTGCCATCCTCGTCCATCTTAACGGATGCCGTTGCTCACTTGGTTCGTCCCGCTGTTTTGGCTTGTTCTAGGGCAATCTCTTTGACGGCCTGCAACGATTCACCGTTGGCATGGCCTTCAATGGCTTTGACGGCTAACTCTTGAACTTGCTGCAAGGTGGCCTCAAGCTGTTGACTCAGGGACTGGATTTGTTGGCGGCGATCGCCGATGGTACGCTCTAAACCTTCAATTTGCAACTCATAGCGGCGTTGTTGTCCCTCAATCTCTTGCTGACGCAGTTCCAGAGCGCTATTGACTTGATGGGTGGCGATCGCCTCTCCTTGGCGTTTCCCGTTGTGAATCTTCTCGTCTCGCTGGCCTGGGAAGGCCGCCACCTTAGCCTGTAACTCCGTCCACTCGGCTTCTCGTTCGGCGATCGCCGTTTCTCGCGCCTCCCAGGCCTGTTCCTGTTCTTGGCGAGATTCGTCAAGTTGACGGTATTGCTCCTGTAACTGTTGCTGATAGCGTTCCTCGTCGATTTCTTGGGCAATGGCTCGTTGATAATAATACTCCTCGTTCTCCCGTTTCCAGATGGTTTCGAGTCGTTGCTGTTCTTCGTCAAAGGAATGTTGCCAATCGGCTTGTTCCTTGCACCAAGCCTCTAGCTGAGCGTGCAACTCCTGTTCTAATTGCTCCTGTTCTGCTTCAAATTCCTCGGCAAATTGTTTGGATTCATTACGATAACTCTCAACCAAGGTTGTGAAGGTTGTCTCATCAAACGACTCAATTTCATAGAGATTTTGCAACCGCTCCTGTTCGGTTTCAATAGCACTCAAAACCTCTGCAAACTGGCTCGCATCTCGGGTCAAAACCTCCGAAAGCTGACTGACAAATCCCCCAAATCCTAATTGAATTTGTTGCAATTGAGCGAGGGTATCGTGACCTTCAACGGTGGTTTGCTCTGGCTGGTTTGACGACTCAGATGAACGTGAATCTGTTGAGGGATGAGGAGTTGAGGACTTGGGACTAGCGGCAGGTTTGGGGTCCGGCGATCGCTGTGCCTGTTTCACTTGAGATTGCAAGTGTTTTTTCTCATCCAAAAGAGCCTCATAAGCCTCTAAAATTTCAGCCTTAGTGTTGCGATTATTAATGCGTTTAGCCATAATAAAACTCTCCAAAATTCTCCAAAATGTTGTTTCGTGATAGCCAAAAGTTGTCAAACTTTGGTCAAACTTTCAGCAATTCTTGTTTCCAATACCACAAGAATCTGCCCCCACCTCTTTCCCCACTAGGGAGCGGTGCCGAGAGGACAGGATGGGTTATCCCCATTCCCCATTCACTATTCACTATTCACTTAACTAAAAGCCTGCACCGACAAGGCGCGCGCCTGTTGCCGCGCCTCTTGCAATTGAGCGTTAATCTCAGCGAGTTGGTTATCTTGCTGTGTCAACACCGCCTCCAAAGACTCCAGTTTAACCTGATCGCCTTGTTCGCGTCCCTGCCAGGTTTTCTCTAGTAACTCCCGACGGCTACGTGACTGCCGATGCACCTCTTGGATGGCCTCAGTTTTCGCCGTTTCAAAGGCCCGCGTTAACTCTTCCTCAAAGCCCGCTACCGAGGCGCGATCGCGCTCAATCTCGGACTGATGAGCCGCTAACACCGCTTCTCGGGAGTTCCAGTCTTTCTGCTTCATCTGACCCTGTTGAGCTAACTCAATCTCCTGTTCTCGGACTGCTCGGGCATAGTCATCCGCATCCCGTTGCCGCTGCTGTTGCCGATGATAGGCCGCATCAGCCTCTTCCTGTTGCCGCTGTTGTTGCCGCTGTTGCCGCTTGGCCTCCCAAGCCTCCTGATGCTGCTGTTGGTCTTGTTGCCAGCGTTTACGGGTTTGCTGGCGGCGTTTGTCGAGGGCTTCGTCTTCTTGGGCGATGCGATCGCGCAATTGTCGTCGTTTTTCGGCGTGTTCTCCCCGCAACAGATGTAGCTGATCGGCCACAATGCCAATATCATACAGTTGTTGCTGCTGTCGCCGAGCAATGGCGATCGCCCGTTGCAGGTGATCTTGCTTCTCAAACTCCCCTCGCAGGCGATCGCTCAACTGGGTTACAGTCGTATCCACCTCCAGTTGCAAGTCCGCTAAGCCCCGTACAATAGCATCAGGCGTATAACCGGCAACCCGAGACACTAACTGCTGATCCTGATGCTGTTGGACTTCTTCTTCTCGCGTCCTCACTCGATAGGCCTGCTGTTGCTGTCGGGCTAAAATCCCCTGAAATTGCTCAAATCGAACTGTTTTATCGTTCTGCTGGTCATGACTCACGACAAAATCCTCCTGGAAGTCGTTGCTGGCTCACCTGTATGGTTAGTCTAATCCATCGCTGGCGAGGAAGGTCGGATTGAGCTTTGGCCTGAGCCTTAGCCCAATCCAACGGGGTCTGCTGCGTCGCTCTCGCTAGCGGTGTTGACTTTTAAATCAACATATCTCTACTGTAGCGACTGTTGATTTTTTTGTCAAGGGCTGGCTAAACTAAAGAGGCCAAGTGCCGGTCGAGGGCGATCGCCCCAGAGGACCGTTGCGCCCTAGCCCCGAGGATCAGATCGTGGAAGAAAGCTTTGGACAAGTCATTCGCAGCGCCCGCAAAGAATTAGGCCTCTCCCAGCGAGGCCTAGCCCAGCAACTAGAATTAGACTTCACCTACCTCTCCAAACTCGAGAACGATCGCGCCGACTACGCCGCTAAAGAAGAGGTGATTCGGGCCATTGCCCAATGTCTCAACCTCAACGCCGAAGAACTGGTGTTTCTCGCCGGGCGCACCCCTCGCCGCTACGAGAGTTTTCTCAAACAGCACGCCCAGGACCTACCGCCCCTGTTTCGCCGCCTGTCCGAGAATCCCGACTTCGCCGCCGAGGTGTTCCGCCTGGCCCGACAACCGCGCCCCAAATCTTAATCATGGAGATTGGACAACTACTACTGGTTTTCCTAGGGCTGCTCACCGGCATCGCCTCAGGAGTCCTCGGCATCGGCGGTGGAATTTTGATGGTTCCGGGCCTACTCGCTTGGGGCCTACCCATCCAACAGGCCAGCGCCACCAGTCTAGTCGCCGTCTTCATCAACGCCCTCTCAGGAACTATTCGTAACTGGCGAAGCGGAGACTCACAGCCTCAGGGGTCCGTAGGCTTAGCCATCGGCGGCATCAGTACCGCACAACTCGGGGCCGCAGTCGCCACAGAGATTCCCGCCTGGGCCTTAGCCTTCAGTTTCGCCGCCTTGCAACTGCTGACCATCTATTTCATGGGACTGCGTCGGCGACTGGCCCAAAACGCGCCCCCCCAAGACATTCAAACCCCAGACATCGACTCGGTTCCCCGATGGCGGGCCATGGCTATCCTAATCAGCATCGGACTTCTGGCCGGATTTCTCGCGGGCCTATTCGGCATTGGCGGCGGTGCGGTGATGGTTCCACTTCAGATGCTGTTCATCGGCATGGCCATCAAACCCGCCATTCGCAACAGTTTAGGAGCGATTATGTTTATCGCCCTATCGGGGTTAATCGGACATAGCACTGAGGGCAATGTCTTCTGGCTAGAGGGACTCTTGTTAGGCTTTGGAGGAATGATGGGAGCGCAATTAGGCAGTCGCAGCCTCCCAAACTTGCCCGATTCCCTCGTCAACATCTTATTTCGCCTATTATTACTGGCCATTGCCGGCTATACCGTGGCCCGAGGAATTGAAAGTTTGGGGGGTTAGCGTAGACTAATTAAATTGCTTGAGGAAGCGCAAATCGCTGTTATAGAGGCGGCGGATATCGTCCATTTGGTGGAGAACCATGGCAAAGCGTTCCACCCCGAAGCCTGCCGCAAAACCGGTGTAACGTTCACTGTCATAGCCCACCGCTTTCAGCACATTGGGGTCGACCGTGCCACAACCGAGGACTTCAAGCCAGTCTCCCTTCCATTTCACATCTACCTCAGCACTGGGTTCAGTGAAGGGGAAATAACTAGGGCGAAAGCGAATCTCGACATCCCCGAAGATTTGCCGCACAAACTCGCGAATCGTTCCCTTTAAGTCGGTGAACGTCAGTCCCTCATCAATGGCCAGCAGTTCAATTTGATGGAACACCGCTGAATGAGTGGCATCTACTGTATCGCGACGATAGACACGTCCAGGGGCCACGACGCGGATGGGGGGCTGTTGCTGTTCCATATAGCGAATTTGCACCGAGGAGGTGTGGGTTCGCAAGAGGCGATCGCCCGGCAAGTAAAAGGTATCCTGCATATCTCGGGCTGGGTGATCAGCGGGCGTATTCAGGGCCTCGAAGTTGTAATAATCCGTCTCAATTTCCGGTCCCGTGGCCACGGTGTAGCCGAGGCCGACAAAGATATCTAGGATGCGATCGATGGTGCTATTGAGGGGATGACGACGACCTTGGGGAACCACCACCGCCGGCATCGTTACATCGAGGGTTTCTGAGGCGAGACGGGCTTCAATAGCCGCTTGTTGTAATTCATCCTTTTTGTGACTGAGGGCGGTTTCTAGGGCGGTTTTGACCTCATTGGCTAGCTTTCCGATGCGGGGGCGATCGCTCTTATCGAGTTGACCCATCCCGCCGAGAATTTTCGAGACTTGTCCTTTTTTACCCAAATAGCTCACCCGCAGTGATTCTAACTGATCGAGGCGATCGCTGGCCGTGATTTCGGCGATCGCCGTCGTTTGCAGGTCGGTGAGTTGGGTTTCTAGGCTGTTGGAGGGTGTAGGCATGGAGAAGAAGGGAACTTCGCAACAGTGAATAGTGAATAGTGAATGGGGAATGGGGAACTTCGGAACTGGGGTTAATCGTGACGGGTTCCGTCGGGGAGAATCGCGCCGTGGAGATTGGCGGCCGTCATGTGGGCGCCCCAGACATCGGCCCCGGTGAGATTGGCGTAACTCAAATCAGCACTGGTTAAATCGGCCATCTTTAAATCCGCTTGCGTTAAATCGGCATTACTGAGGTTTGCGCCGTAGAGATTGGCTTGATCCAATTTCGTCCCTTTCAACGAGGCTCCCATTAGATTCACTTCCGTGAGATTGGCCCCCGTCAAAATCGAACAAGTCACGTTGGCCTTTTGTAAATTGGCCCCCTCAAAGGATACCCCGTCCATGTTGGCATAACTGAGGTTTGCTTCCTCAAAATAGGCGCGGATGAGTTCTACGCCCATCCAACTCGCGCCACGTAAGTCAGCCCCCCGCAAATCCGCATCATGGAGTTTCACCTGATCTAACTTCACCTGGCGGAAATTGGCCCCGCGTAAACTCGCTTCACAGAGGTTGGCCCCCTCCAGGTTGACTTCCCGAAAGTCCGACTCATATAAATCCGCCCCTTTGAGACAAGCTTGGCGCAAATCAACGCGATATAAGTCCGCCGATCGCATTTCCACTTGAGTTAAATCGGCACCATAAAGACTCGCCCCCACCAACGAGGCCCCATTGAGGCGGGCGTTAGCGAGTTCCGTTTTGGACAAGTCTGCCCCGCGTAAATCTGCATCTGTCAGGGAGGCGCCGCTGAGAATGGCATTTTTGAGGCAAATCTGATAGAGATCGGCCCGACTCAGGGAAATGCGCCGTAGATCAACGCCACTAAAATCGCGAACGCCGGTGCCATAGCGATTTAATAGTTCAGCCGCGTCCATAAGGTTCCAATAACAACAGTGGTTTGGCGGTTAGCCAGCAGAGATTATCTTATACCGTTTGGGCAGTTGGGGATAGGGTGGCCGCTGGGGTTAGCCTCGATGGCCGCCAGGATAGACTCGCCCTTTCCAAGCGCCTCCTCGCCCCAAGAGATGTCGCAGGGCAGAATCGAGGGTCATGAGGGTATAGAGGACGGCAATCAGGGGCAGGATTAGGCCCAAAAATGGCGGTTGGCGGTAGAGGGAAAGGGTGGGCAAGAGGGAAAAGGCCATCAAGGACCAGCTGGCCAGGCCCAGCAGGGCAATAAAGGACTGGTGGTTGGCGAGACCCCAAATGAGGGCAATGGGGGGAACCCAATAGGTGAGGCCCATGGCGATGACGGTTAGCAGCAACAGTAAGGGGGAGTAGTTGAGTTGGGTGTAGGCGGTTCGGGCTACCATTCCCCAGATACTCCAGAGTCCGGGATAGGCCCGTAAACTGATGGTTTTGTCGCCTAGACCTAACCAGATACTATGATAGTCGTTGCCATCGGCTTGTTTG
>P_2C_Liq_2_UnCtyDRAFT_1000474_pt1 | contig 10866 bp, 11 predicted proteins | sample Pon2CUnioCityCA_FD_10236 | JGI IMG/M metagenome (IMG submission 10236) | reverse complement strand
GGGCCTCATGGCGCTTGGAGTGGGGATGGCCGCGGTTGCGGTCGGGTTGGTGATACAGGTCATGATAACGGGTGCGATGCACGAAGATGGCCTCGCGGATACCGCTGATGGGTTCTGGGGCGGATGGACGCCCGCCCGCAGACTAGAGATCATGAAGGACAGCCACATTGGCACATACGGCGTAATCGCATTGGTCCTCGCGTTTCTGTGGCGTTGGGCGCTTTGGAGCGCGTTGCTGGGGGTCGCGCCCTTTGCACTTGTGGCTACAGCGGCGTTATCGCGTGCCCCCCTACCCGCACTCATGGCCGCCCTACCCAACGCGCGCGACACAGGGCTCTCTCACACAACAGGACGACCAACGCGGACCACGGCAGCAATATCAGGCGTAATTGCCACCTTCATCGCACTGGGTTGCGTTGGACCGCTCGCCACATTGACAGGCTTGGCAGTCGTCGCGCTTGTTGCGATCACGCTAGGCATGCTGGCAAAATCAAAGATTGGCGGCCAAACCGGCGATGTCTTAGGTGCCGCACAAGTTGTAGCAGAACTGCTGTGCCTCACGGCGTTTGCCGCCATCCTCACACAATAGAAAAAGGCGCCCCGAGGGACGCCTTTCACCAATTCTTATCCGGCTCGCTTAGGCTGCGGCACGGGCCACAAGCACGCTATCAACACGCTCCTGCGCGCCAGATTCCTCGATGCCATCCACGGCGGCCAGCTCACGGGTCAACCGCTCAAGAGCGGCTTCGTACAACTGACGCTCGGAATAACTCTGTTCACGCTGGTCATCACCACGGTGCAGATCGCGCACGACTTCCGCGATGGAAATCAGATCGCCTGAGTTGATCTTTTGCTCATATTCCTGCGCCCGGCGGGACCACATTGCACGCTTCACGCGGGCCTTGCCCTTTAGGGTGTCCATCGCGCGCGACACCACATCAGGTGACGACAGGCTGCGCATACCCACTTCGGTGGCTTTATGGGTCGGAACCCGAAGCGTCATCTTGTCTTTCGCGAACGAGATGACAAACAATTCCAAGGTCAGTCCGGCGATTTCCTGCTCTTCGATTGACACAATCTGGCCGACACCGTGTGCTGGATAGACCACGTATTCATCCGGATGAAAATCGTTGTTGGACTTGCTCATGGGCAGGCTCCTCTTTTGCGTTCATAGTCTGCAGACCGACAAAATTGCGCCCTAGGAAATCGCGTTCCAGAGGCACATTGCATTCTCTGCGTTTCAATTGGATCCGATGCGGCAGCGCTGGATCTCGGGCTGGCGCGGCCAACCTATCGTGAGTGTATACCACAAAATACGCTTTTGATAAAGCACCACGGTCGCAATAGGGCGTTTGGCATACCTAAAAGGCGATGAAACCCCTGCCTAAACCACCCTTACGTAGCGGCAGCACGGGCTATCAGCCGCCTTCGCCAGGAGCCTCGGAGAAGTGAGTCTCAAGCTTGCCCTCAACACCGTCCAGTGCCTCTGCGTCGGGCAGTTGGTCTTTTTTGGTGATGATTACGGGCCACGCCTCGGAATACTTGCGGTTGAACTCAACCCACTTTTCCATGTCTGGCTCAGTGTCGGGCCGGATCGCGTCAGCAGGGCATTCTGGCTCGCAAACACCACAGTCGATGCATTCATCGGGATGGATCACCAGCATGTTCTCGCCTTCGTAGAAGCAATCAACGGGGCAGACTTCAACACAGTCTGTGAATTTGCAGGCGATACAGTTGTCGGTGACGACGTAGGTCATGAATCATGTCTCATTCGGTTGCGGGGCAATTCCACCGGGGCCGATGTAAACGCAGCATGACAATCATTCAAGCGCACGTGGGCGTAAAGCATCGATTTTGCGACGATCTTTCCCGGTGGGACGTCCCCCGATCCGCTCGGGCGGTGCATCTGGCTTGGGGATAGGCGCGGGCGAATGATCCTCGTAGAGCCCTTGCGCCTCAGGCGCGGGGCCTCGGCGCGTCGCAAGAGCTAGGATTTTCACAATCCGGACGCGGGTGCCTTGGCTAAAGGTCAGCGTGTCGCCAACCTTGATCTGTGCCGCCGGTTTACTGGCTTTTTCGCCATTGACCCGTACGTGACCTGCGCCGACCATCGCCGCCGCAAGNCCTCGTGTTTTGAAAAACCGCGCCTGCCAGAGCCACTTATCNAGTCGCTGTTTCGCAGTAGGCTCGGTCATGCCTTACTTGGTCTTGAGGCCAGCAAGTGCCGCAGCAAATGGGTTATCCGGGTCAACCGGCTTTTCCTTGCGCTTTGGCTTGGCAGAATGAGTGCGAGGTCCGTCATCACGCTTGAACTTGCCTTGAGGCTTGCCCTTACCTTTGCGTGGCGCCGCATCATCGCGACGACCTTTACCTTGCTGCGGACGGCGCTTTGGCTCCCACGAGAACGTATAAAAGCTCTCCATCTCGGGGCCTTCNGGCGCTGTTGCAACGGCTTCGGCAGGTGCTTCCTCAGCAACAACTTCAACCGGCGCAGCGTCAACGACGGCTTCCGATTTCGCGGCCACTTCAGCTGCGATTTCCTCAGCCGTCAGCTCTTTGGCTTTTGCCTTAACCTTTTCACGGGTTCCCGGCTCGGCCTTGTAACCCAGACCTTGCATCAGATCAGCAAACTGCTCCAGCGTCATGCCGGTAATCGACAGCATATCAGCGGTCGCTTCAAAGCCGCCGCGTGTGTCCATCGTCCGCAGCATGTCCGCCAGACGCTCCAACATGTCGATACGGATGGCACGCTGCCCTGCGGAAACGTAGCCCGCGTTGGCATAATACCCCTGTGGCATGTCCGTCAGGTTGGGCACAGTCACCAGACCGGGGGGCGGGGCTTCGGGGAATTCCTGCAGGTCATTCCAAAGCGACCACAGCACCAACCGCAAACGCGTCGGCGCGGGCTTTAGCAGCAGTTGCTGAAAAATAGTGAACTGACCGAAGCGGACACCATGCTTACGCAACAGGCCACGCGCATCTTGGTCCAACGCCTTCACATCGTTAGCGACGCTTGCGCGGGGCAGAACCCCCATGGCTTCGACCATTTGGAACGCAAAGCCCCGAGCAATCCCGGTGACATTATCGTCCTTGGACATCGCAAGTAGCGGCTCAAACGCGGCTGCAACTTTGCGATCGATAAAGTGCTGCAAACGACGCTGCACTTTTTGCGCAACCTCTGGACCGGCATCATCATCGACAAAAGCCTCGGCAGTGGGCTTCAGCGCCTCGGAGCCTTTGACCAGCTTACCAATCGCTTGGTCGCCCCACATCAGGCCACCTTGCTCGGTGAAATCCATCTCCGTGTCCGGCGCGTTATAGAAACGGTCCGCGCGCAAATGGAACTCGGGACGAAGCGCAGTGGTGGCAGCTTGACGGACGGTTTTCGCTTCGTCCGGCGTGGCGCTGGCCTCCTGACGGAAGCGGAATCCTTCGAGGCGGCCGAGCATTTCGCCGTCAACCATGACCTCGCCTTTATCGTTAATGTCGGCCACCAGGCCCTCCTTCATCTTCAACCGCCGAAGCAAGACACTTGTCCGCCGGTCAACAAATCGTTGCGTCAGGGCACCATGAAGCGCATCTGACAATCGGTCTTCTACAGCACGGGTGGCGTCGCGCCAATGGCTCTCATCGGCCACCCAGCCCTTTCGCTGCGCCACATACGTCCATGTGCGTATAAACGCCAGACGTTTCGACAATGTGTCAATGTCGCCATCCGTCCGGTCGATGCGTTTGATCTGCCGTGCGAACCAATCCGTCGGCACACCCCCACCATCATGCAGGAACTCAAAAATGCGTGCCAAAAGACCCGCGTGCTCAGACGACGAGATACCGCGGAAGTCGGGAATTTGGCACACATCCCACAAAAGCCGCACATCGCGCGCGTCGCGCAGGCGCACGCGAATGCCCTCCAGATCACAGATCGCCTTAAGCGCGCCGACATCATCCGCCTCACGCCCGCGAACCAGCATCGGATCATCTGATGGGGCCTCTAGCGAGGCGATCAACGCCTCAGGTGAGCCCATGTCGAGGCGACTGTTGCGCCATTGTAGCTTTTGGATTGGGCGGAAATTATGCGCCGTTATGGCCGCAACTGTTTCGTCATCAATCGCGCCCGCCTCACCGGTCACACCAAACGTGCCCGGCGTCATATAGCGCCCTGCCCGCCCCGCAATTTGGGCCAATTCATTGGGCGCAAGCGGGCGCATCCGTCGGCCGTCAAATTTGGTCGTGGATGAAAACGCGATGTGGCGAATATCGAGATTGAGGCCCATGCCGATGGCGTCCGTCGCCACCAAGTAATCGACCTCACCGTTTTGATACATCGCAACCTGCGCATTGCGGGTTCGGGGGCTGAGCGCGCCCATGACGACAGCCGCCCCACCCTTTTGGCGACGCAACAATTCGGCGATCGCATAAACCTGATCCACCGAAAATCCAACGATTGCAGAGCGAGGCGGCATCCGGCTGATCTTTTTGGGGCCAGTATACGTCAGGTCCGAGAACCGATCCCGCCGCGCATATTGCACCTCTGGTACAAGCTCCGATATCGGGCCGCGCATGGTATCCGCACCCATAAACAGCGTCTCATGGGTGCCCCGCATTTCCAGCAATCGCTGGGTGAACACATGCCCTCGGTCCGGATCGGCGCATAGCTGGATTTCGTCAATCGCGACAAAATCCGCCCCCACACCCTGCGGCATCGCCTCTACTGTGCACACCCAGTATTTCACCCGCGGCGGTACAATCCGCTCCTCACCGGTAACAAGCGCAACCACGCCCGGTCCGCGCAGATCCACGATCCGATCATACACCTCGCGCGCAAGCAGGCGCAGCGGTAACCCGATGATCCCGGAGTTATAGCTCAGCATCCGCTCAATCGCGTAATACGTTTTTCCGGTGTTCGTCGGCCCTAAAACAGCCGTCACCCCAGCACGATCCATTGTTTGGCTTTCTTAAAGAGCGACGCCTTGGGTCTGAGCGCCCAAACGCTCTACCGCGGCTCTGACGTCTTCCATGTGTGGGTGAATTTTGAGGGCTTCCTCAAAGGCTTGCAAAGCAGCCTTAGGCTGATCAATGCGTTCGTAAATGACCCCAAGCCCCGACAGCGCGCCGAAATGATCGGGGTTCAGAGCAAGCGCGCGTTCCAAATCTGCCGCCGCCAAGCCGAACCGTTCCGTCAGGAAAAACGCAGTACCCCGCGCGTTCCAGCCTTCGGCAAAATCGGGTGCGTGATCAGTGAGTGCCGTCAGATGTTCAATGGCCGCGCCGTAATTTTCAGCGTCCAACGCATCCCGCCCGCGAGACAACAAATAATCCAAGGCCGCAGACCCAGAGTGTGACCACCGCTCAAGGATTTCGCCGGTCAACCGGGCGGCCTCCTCGACAGGTGCCTCACGCAAGGTTTCGAGCAGCTCGCGTGCATCGCCTCACGCCCTTGTGCATGGGCCGCGCCCACAAACGTGACGTAACCAGCACACAGAATTGCCAATAGGCGGTTGAGAGTTCGTACGGGGTGTTCCATCTTATTCGTAAGGATAGACCACGCCGCCGGAAATGCGAGCAAAAGCGCGCAGGCAAAAGCGTCATTTGGACAAAAAAGTGAGAATAGACATGAGCGACATCGTGAACTCGGCCGTAGACGTTCTAGCAGGCAAGATCGAAAGCTTCGATGGGTCTGCCAAATTTGTGATTGAGAACGAAGGCGCCATCATGGTGGACGCAGATGGCGTGCGCGCAGGTGACGACGACGCAGAATGCACCCTAACGGCCGATGAAGACACGTTTCGCGGCATTATCTCGGGTGAGATCAACCCAACCGCCGCGTTTATGGGCGGCAAGCTGACCGTGGACGGCGATATGGCAACGGCCATGAAGCTGGGCGCGGCTCTTAGCTGATCCCCCAAGCGCGCAGATGTTCGAACCAGCGCCCTATCACAGTGATATCAGCCGCGGTCCCAAAGGGGGCCGCGCGGTCTGGGCGCACACTTCGGACGACGTGAGGATCAGAGTGGGGCTTTGGCCCATCACAGGTGCGCGCGGCACGGTCCTGATTTTCCCGGGGCGCACAGAATACATTGAGAAATACTCGGACGCCGCGCGAGAGTTCGCGGTGCGAGGGCTGGCTAGTCTAGCGATTGATTGGCGGGGGCAGGGCCTTGCGGATCGGGCAACGCCGGACACCAAACTGGGCCATGTCACCAACTTTGACGAATACCAACGCGACGTCGATGCAGCCGTAGCCGTTGCGCGCGACGCAGGCCTACCTGAGCCATATTACCTGTTCGCGCATTCAATGGGTGGTTGTATCGGTTTGCGGTCGTTGATGCGCGGCCTTCCCGTCAAAGCCGTTGCGTTTTCTGCACCAATGTGGGGGCTAGAGCTTAAGTATCGCACAAGGGTTGCTGCTTGGATTGGCTCCGCCATCGCAGTGAACACGGGGCTGTCCCGGCGTTATGCCCCAGGCACTGATGCAGCGGCCGAGCCCACGTCGATGCCATTTGAAGCCAACCCCCTAACCCGGGACCAAGACATGTTCGCGTGGATGCAGTCGCAAACTGCCGCCTACCCTGAGTTGCTCGTTGGCGTGCCTTCACTAGGTTGGCTCAACGCAGCCTTGCGCGAGATGCACGCACTTGCACGCGAAGCCGCCCCCGATCTGCCCTGCGCCTGTTGGCTAGGAACGGCTGAGCGTATCGTTGAGGCCGATGCGATCGAAATCCGTATGAACGCGTGGCGAGGCAGCACCTTGCACATTGTTCAGGACGCAGAACATGAGGTCGCGATGGAAGGCCCGAGCGTGCGCGGCGCGCTGTTCGACGGCTGCGCCGAGCTATTCGTCTAGAGCGACAATCTTGCCGGCATCCAACCGCACCTGACGGTCCATCCGCGCCGCCAGCTCAAGGTTATGAGTCGCAATCACGGCGGAGAGCCCGGTTTCCCGAACCAGCCCCATCAACGCCGCGAAAACCGTATCGGACGTACCGGGATCAAGGTTTCCCGTCGGCTCATCCGCCAGCAACAAGCCCGGATTATTGGCCAAAGCCCGGCAAAAAGCGACGCGCTGCTGCTCGCCCCCTGACATTTCGGCCGGACGATGGCCCGCTCGCTTAGCGAGGGCGACCTTATCGAGCAGATTGTCGGCGCGCGCCGCCGCTTGCGCGTTTGGCACCCCATTGGCCAGCTGAGGGAGCACGATGTTTTCGCGCGCCGTAAATTCCGGTAGCAGATGATGGAACTGATACACAAACCCAACGGACCGCCTGCGCATGCGTGTCCGCTCCGCATCCGAGGCGCGTTGAAGCGGTTGCCCAGCTATCTCGACCGTGCCGCTATCGGCCGTGTCCAACAGACCCGCAATGTGCAGTAGGGTCGATTTTCCGGCCCCAGACGGCGCGACCAAGGCCACGATCTCACCCCGGTCTACAGTAAGATTTGCACCATCGAGCACCGTGATTTCAGTCGCTTGACCGGCGTTGTAGGATTTCTTGATATCACTTAAGCGCAGCATCGGATCATTCATAGCGCAAGGCCTCTACCGGGTTCATCCGCGCCGCTCGGCGGGCCGGGAAAATGGTGACGCCAAAACTGAGCGTAAGTGACAAGGCAACCGCGCTAAGAACATCACCAAGCTCAAGTCGCGCCGGTAGAGCCGAGATATAACGAATGGACGGATCCCAAACGCCCCCCCCAGCCACAGCGTTCACAAGGTTAAAAACAGGGTCGATGTAGATGGCGAAGAGACATCCCAGAACCACCCCAATCGCGGTTCCCACAACACCCACACTAGCCCCACAAATAAAGAAAATCCGCAGGATTGAGCCCTCGGACAGCCCGACTGTGCGCAAGATACCGATGTCGCGCCCCTTGTTTTTCACCAGCATAATCAAGCCACTTGTGATGTTGAGCGCGGCAATCAAAACAAGGATCGAGAGGATCACAAACATAATGTTATCCTCCATCTGAAGCGCGCGCAGGAAAGCGCCTGAGCTGTCTTTCCACGTCCAAAGCAACAAATCCTCTCCCCCNGCGCTAAGCAATGGCAGGGTGAAGTCGTCTATCCGCTCGGGCTCAATCACCGCGACTTCGATGGCGTCAGCGACCTGTGCGCGGTTGAAATANGCCTGCGCCTCAGCAAAGGGCATGTAGACACGCACCCGGTCAATATCCCATCGGCCCACCTGNAAAATATGAACGACTTCATAGGCCTTCACACGTGGGCTGGTCCCAAAGGCCGTCTGCACACCGTTGGGCGAAATCAGCCGAATGCGGTCTCCAACGCCCACACCCAATTGCCGTGCAACACCAGATCCGATGGCCAGACCTTCGTCAAAACGATCCCGGTCTCCAAGACTTACCTCGGGCTCAGCGAGGCGCGGGATGGTCGCCAAGTCGCTCGCGGTGATGCCAATAACTTCAACCCCGGCGTTGCGCCCGGAACCCGCCGCCATCACTTGGCCCTTGATCACAGGAGTTGCGCGGATAACGCCGGGAACCGCGGCAAGCTGTGCGGCGATGGCCTCATAATCCGCTAGGGTCCGCGTTAGTTGTCCGCTTGGCAGGACTTGGCCAACCGATGTCACCTCAACGTGGGCGTTGGCCCCGACGATTGTGTCCACGAACTCAAAGCGGAACCCAGCACGCACGGCGAGAGTTGCGATAAGTGCAAACACGGCCAGCGCGATGCCGATCAATGAAATCAGCGTCATAACACTGATCCCACCCTCGGATCTGCGCGCGCGCAGATAGCGCCAAGCGATCATCCATTCAAAACGCGCAAGAGGCGCGGTTCGCCCTGATGGCGCGTGTGCGTTATGGCTGTAATCGGTCTGAGAGTTGGGGGACATTGCCGCTAAATCCTGCTCGGGCGTTGCGCGCAACCTGTGCTGCTGCGCCCGGGAGGTCAAGCCTGAGTGAAAGAAGGCTCATGCCCCATCGGCAAAAGCGCGTTCATACATGCCTCAGTGCGCCACCATATCATCCGCCTCGAAGGCGTCTTTGAACAGAGTATGTCGTGCGCGGCCTGCGTGCTTGCTTTGATAGAGGGCCGTGTCTGCATCCGAGAGCATCCGATCAGGATCAGGCTCCGAATAGAGCGACGAAATCGTCGTGCCAATACTTGCAGAAATACGACATTGCTGAGAGCCGAAAGGGATAGGCTCCTCCAATCGGGCGATAATGCGAGCCGCAATCGTGTCAAGAAGGGTCACATCGGTACAATCAGGAAAGATCAGGACGAATTCATCGCCGCCAACCCGCGCGACCAAATCATTTGCGCGAGTTTCTTCGCGCAGAATCGAAGCCACCTTTAACAACACATGATCGCCCGCCGCATGCCCGTGCGTATCATTGACTTGCTTAAAGAAATCCAAGTCCAAATGCATCAAGCCAAACTCTGTCCGACGGCGGCTTTGGGTCATATCGCATAACCGCTGGTCCATTGCCCGCCGGTTGTGCAAGCCTGTCAGAGCGTCCGTTTCGGCCTGGGTCTGCGCCGCCTCACGCGCCTCGTCTAGACGGGCGTTTAACTTTTTGGATTCGCTAAGCGCTGCTGATTTTGCCTCAATCAAAAACAGCATTTCGACCGTTGGGTCACAGTGCGAAAAATCACGACTGGTCAACGCATAGTCCGAGACAGCCTCCACCACGGAGTATCCAAGAGACAGGTTTAACAGCAACTGCCCGTCGTCCAATGGATGCAAAAGCCCCCGGAGCCGCGTGTGCGGGGCCGCGCGAAACTGTAATTTCAAAGGCTGGCCAATCAACTGCCGCAAATCTTCGAAGCCGCCATCACAAGCCGGGCGCACACAGGTTAACACATTAAACAGCCGCATCCCGATTAAATCATGCTCCGGCCGAAGCCGCGCCGCCGTAGGACCCGCGTGTATGATGACGCCTGATTTATCGATCAAAATATGCATCGGCATCAGGCCATCAAGCGCATCAATCCCCAGTGAAACTGTACTTGTCATGCCAAACGCTCCGCCAATGTGAAACTGCGTCCGGCAGCGAATTCAGGCTCTGCAATAAACACCGAAAGTGTTTCCATGATCCCGCCGTCACTGTGCAAACGCGGCCCAGCATCCAAAACAACAAGCGCACCATAATCATCCGCCATCGCCCGCAGCACACCCGATACAAGCGAAATGGCCCCCACCACTTGCCATTGGGTGGTGATCACGTATTGACCAACGCCTGTGTCATTCAAACTAATCTTAGGCAAGGTCAGTTCAGGCACAGCCAAACAGGCGCGATCGTGCACTTCATCCAGTGAAAGTACAAAGTCCTCAAAGGTAGGTCCGCCGAAGCGCATTAACCGACGCACCGCTTCCAGATCAGGGTGGGTGACAAGGAACATGCCTATGTCTTCCATCAAAGACGCCCGCGTGCAACCAACGTAGGTACACGCCGCATCTAGTACCTTATTGGTCATGCTATCGGGATAGGTGAGCATGCTTTCAAAGCCCTGTGGAGGGAGATTTGCCATGCGCGCAATCTCAGCCCACGCATCACTGCCGTGGTTCGATATCAGGAAACCCTGCACCGATTTGTTAATCAGGCCATGCACGTATCTGTCCTCAAGCTGTGGCAGCATTAAAACACGTCCAGTTTAACAAATCGCAAAGGCTCTGCGCTAATCAAAGCGTTAGCGGCGCAGACTTAAATCCATAAAAAAGGCCGCTGCGCATCACACGCAGCGGCCTCTCTTGTCAGCTTTAAACCCTTAGAAGTCTGTCGGCACGCCGCCCTCGGCTTTACGCCGCGCCACGAAATCCGACAGCTCGGACCGGATAGCGATGTCCATCGGCGGTGCCTCAAATCCATCGATGATATCGCGTGATATTTTATGCGCCCGCTCTGCGGTCC
>P_2C_Liq_2_UnCtyDRAFT_1000473_pt1 | contig 10876 bp, 6 predicted proteins | sample Pon2CUnioCityCA_FD_10236 | JGI IMG/M metagenome (IMG submission 10236) | reverse complement strand
TCAATCATTTGGGCCTGGGCCTGTTGTTCGATGGCCTGAATTTGTTGAATGGCCACGGCGAAGCGTTCCAAATCCGACTCACTAACCTCCATTTGACGGGGTTGTTGCATCCCCCCTGGTTGAGGTGCGGGTGCTTGTTGAGCGCTTACGGTGGAGGCACCGCCGAACAGTAACAGTCCCATGAGGGTGCTTCCAGCCAGTAGTTGCTTAAGCATAAAAAACCTTGTTGTATGTGCGTCTCCACGGGGGAGGTTGTGATTGGGGTTATGGCCCCAGGAACTGGCTTTAGTTTTAGCGCAGCTTCGGCTATTAATCAACTTGCCAGCTATATGTGAACGAATCTTGACGAGGATGTGACGCTTCTGAGACGATTTGAGTCCCGTTGCTCCCACAATCTCGATCGCCGACCCATCAAAAAAACTTGATGTATCAAGAAAACTTGATATGATACAAACAAACACCCCTCGGTGAAACCTGCCAACTGCGAGATACCCATCACCATGACCACCGAACGCGCCGCCCCCCAAGCTGGCGGAACCCTCAACCGCTTCGAGAAATATCTCACCCTTTGGGTTCTCCTCTGTATTATCGCCGGCATCGCCCTGGGGAAACTCTTTCCCAACGTTGCCGGCCAACTCGACAGCCTCAGCGTCTATAACGTCTCGATTCCCATCGCCATCTGTCTCTTCTTCATGATGTATCCCATCATGGTGAAGATTGACTTCTCCCAAGCCGCCCAAGCCGCCAAATCCCCCAAACCCGTCCTCTTAACCCTTGGGGTGAACTGGCTTATCAAACCTTTCACCATGGTGGTGATTTCCCAATTCTTCCTAGGGATTGTCTTTCGGCCCCTGATTCAAGGAACCGAGGTCATTAACGGCGTTGACGTCTCCCTGGCCAACTCCTACATCGCCGGAACTATCTTACTGGGAATCGCCCCCTGTACCGCTATGGTCCTGATGTGGGGCTATCTCTCCTACAGTAACCAGGGCCATACCTTGGTGATGGTGGCGGTGAACTCCCTGGCCATGCTGTTTCTCTACGCACCCCTCGGCAAATGGCTGCTGGCGGCTAATGATCTCACCGTTCCTTGGCAAACCATTGTCTTCTCGGTTCTCATTTATGTGGGATTGCCCCTCATCGCTGGCTATTTCACCCGAACTTGGAGTTTACGCTACAAAGGCCGAGATTGGTTTGAAAATCAGTTCCTAAAACAACTTGGCCCCATTTCCATCATTGCCCTATTGGTAACGTTGATTCTCCTGTTCGCCTTTAAAGGAGAACTGATTGTCAACAATCCCCTGCATATCCTGCTGATTGCCGTACCGCTGTTTATTCAAACCAACCTGATTTTCTTGATGACCTATGTGGCGGCCCTGAAACTCAATCTCTCCTATGAAGACGCGGCCCCGGCAGCGTTGATTGGGGCCAGTAACCACTTTGAGGTGGCCATTGCCACCGCCGTGATGCTATTCGGCCTCAACTCCGGTGCCGCCTTAGCCACCGTCGTCGGAGTTCTCATTGAGGTTCCGGTGATGTTGATGCTGGTTCGCATCTGTCAGCGAACCGCCGGTTGGTTCCCCCGAGAACCGGACAAAGCCACCCTGCGAGACCCCCGTTGTACTCGCAACTATTCCCTTGAACCCTAACCCCATCCCCCGTTAATCAGACATATCAGTTAGGACAATAATTTCTCGACATAATAGATATGCTTCGGCTATCACCAATATCGGAAATTTTTTGTCCTAGTTTAATTGTCCGTTTTTTGCAATTTATCCGTCCTGCTACGAGATCACAGTGAGTATCTCACCGATCGCTATAGCGAACGAAACGCTCACGCACAGGCATCAGAACAAGCCAAACAAGCCGTTTAATTAGGAGTTCCATGAAAAAAGTCATGTTTGTTTGCAAACGCAACTCCTGCCGCTCTCAGATGGCGGAAGGCTTCACCCGTCACCTAGGACAGGGAGTTGTCGAGGTTCACAGTTGCGGCTTAGAAGCCTCCCGCGTCCATCCCACCGCTATTGAGGTGATGCAGGAGGCGGGGATTGATATCACGGGCCAAACCTCAGATCCCATCGGTGACTTCAAGGCCGAGGACTATGAGGCGGTGATTTCCCTCTGTGGCTGTGGGGTAAATTTACCCCCAGAGTGGGTGAGTCAAGAGATTTTCCAGGATTGGCAACTCGATGACCCCGATGGCCAGCCTTTAGAGACCTTTCGCCGGGTTCGCGATGAGGTACGCGATCGCGTCAACACCCTCCTCAACAGCCTGAAATAACCCAAATTGAACCGAACAAAACCTCGCCAGGGTTCACCGACCTATTCTTTTGTCTTAGAAGAATAGGTCGGTTTTTTGTAAGATTTTCGGTGGGATTTGCTAAAGTGAACGATAGGTTATTCTCGTCCTTCCTGATGCAACAGCCCTCTCCCCAAGAGATTATCGCGCAACAACAGGCCCAGCTTGAGGAACTTCAGGTGCAACTCGAAGTTGAACAAAATCAACGTGAGTTATTGACGCAACAACTCGCGACCTCAGAACGGCAACTGCGAGGGGTTCTTGGGTCTATTATGGATGTGGTGCTAGAAATTGAACTCGAAGCTGGACAGATTCAAGGCATTGATATTGCACCAACCCATTTAAGTGCCTTGTATGATGCTGATGATCCTCGCAGTGATTGGGTCAATCAGATGATTTCTCGGTTTTTTGAGCCGGAGATAGGTGAGATTTGGCTTGAGCAAATTCAGCAGGTTTTAGAGGAACAAAAACGGCGTGATTTTGACTATGAAGTGATAATATCTGGAAAAGCAATTTACTTCTCCACTCAGATTTCTCCGTTGACAAAAACTCGGGTGATTTGGGTGGCGCGGGATATTAGCGATCGCAAATACTATTCTGATGCGCTACAGCTGATTGTTGAAGGAACGACCTCAGAGACAGGACAAGCGTTTTTTGATGCTTGTGTTCGCTATTTAGCCGAAGCCTTGCAAGTTCGCTATGCAATTGTCAGTGAGTTTGCTAATCTCAAAAAGACACGTCTGCGGTCTTTAGCCTATTGGACAGGAGAAACTTGGCATAATCGGTTAGAATATGATATCCAGGGGACTCCTTGTGCCGAAGTGTTACGGGGAGATATCTGTTATTATCCCGATAACATCGCCGAGTTATTTCCCGGCGATCGCAATTTACAAGACATGAATGCCATCAGTTATGTGGGGATTCCTCTCTATAGTTCTACTCAGGAAATTTTAGGAAATTTAGTGGTTATTGACACGAAAGAAATTCCCATTGACCAAAATTATGAAAAAATCCTAAAAATCTTTGCCGCTCGTGCAGGAGCAGAGTTAGAGCGCGTTCAGGCAGAGAAAGCCTTGAAAACCAGTGAACGGCAATATCGAACATTAGTAGAAACGGCAAATTGTATTATCTTACGTTGGGATTTACGGGGCAAAATTAAGTTTATCAATCAGTTTGGCGCTGATTTTTTTGGCTTCAAAGTGGCTGAACTTGTGGGACAACCCGTTTTAGGGACGATTGTCCCCAAGCAGGATTCATCTGGACAAAATTTAGAGGATTTAATCGCCCAGATTTGCCAGAATCCCAATCGTTTTTTAGCCAATGAAAACGAAAATATTAGTCGTGATGGTCAGCAATTTTATATTAGCTGGGTGAATCAACTGACTCAACTGGGTACAGAAGCAGAACTTTTATCAATTGGAACCGATGTTAGCGATCGCAAACGAGCTGAAGATGAACTCGCTTGTAAGCTAAAGCAGGAAAAACTGCTGAATCAAATCACCTACCAAATTCGTCAAAGTTTAGATATTCACGACATTTTCAATGTGGCTGTGCAAGAAATCGCTTCAGTGTTTCAGGTTGATCGTTGTCATTTACAAATTTATCAAGATGATCCAACCCCTGGCTTTCCGCAATATTCAGACTATCGTCGTCGTGGCTATTCATTTTGCTTGAATCAAGGGGTTTTGAGTAAAGAAAGTCGCTATGTACAAACTCTATTAGCCCAAGACTGCGCTTTGGCTAGTGATGATATCCAAAACGATTCCCTACTCAAAGAGACATTTTCAGCAGAGTTTAACCTGAAATCTGTTTTGAGTATTCGCACCTCCTATCAAGGTAGAGCCAATGGTATCCTGAGTTTGCATCAATGCGATCGCTACCGTCATTGGACAGAAGATGATATCCAACTCCTAGAATCCGTCGCCTCTCGGATTGGGATTGCGATCGCCCAAGCCAATCTTTTAGCTCAAGCCAAACAACGACAAGTTGAACTCGAAGCCGCTCGCCGGGCCGCTGAAGATGCAAATCGCTCCAAAAGTCAGTTTTTAGCTAACATGAGTCACGAACTGCGAACCCCTCTTAATGCTATTTTAGGCTTTACTCAACTAATGACCCGCCAGGGAACTCTCGATAAAGATCAACGTCATCATTTGGGGGTGATTCACAACAGTGGAGAACATTTACTGCAACTGATTAACGAAATTTTGGATATGTCCAAAATCGAAGCGGGTCATATTCAACTTAATCCCAGTCAGTTTGATCTTCACCATCTCCTTGAGAGTATTCAAGGGATGTTTCAACTGCGTGCCTCTCAAAAGTTTTTGGCATTAACAATTGAGGCTCAAGACGAAGTTCCCCAATATATCGAAGCAGATGAAGGGAAACTCCGACAAGTTTTAATGAATTTACTCAGCAATGCCATTAAATTTACAGAACAGGGAGGAATCACGGTTCAGGTATCCCTCGTCGATTCAGCTACCGGAGATCCCAGCAGTTCTCAATCCCTCCAGCAGACGAGTTTACCTCATTTAGCGATCGCCGTCGAAGACACAGGCCCAGGTATCGCCTCGAAGGACTTAGAGACAATTTTTGAAGCCTTTGTACAAACGGATTTGAGCAATCACAACCATACCGGAACGGGGTTGGGCCTGGCTATTAGTCAGAAATTTGTGCAGATGATGGGCGGCCAATTACAGCTTGAGAGCACTGTCGGCCAGGGGAGTCGCTTTGATTTTGCCATTCCCATCACAGCGGTGACTCCCTCAGCCGAGGAGATCTCGTCTTCCTCCGCCATGCAACGACGCATCGTGAGTCTGGCTGCTAATCAACCGGATTATCGCATTCTCGTGGTGGACGATCGCTGGGAAAGTCGTCAGTTCTTAGGTGAACTCCTCAAGTCTGTGGGGTTTCAGGTTCGGGAAGCGGAAAATGGCCGCGAGGCTATTCAACAATGGCAACAATGGCACCCTCATCTGATCTGGATGGATATGCGAATGCCAGAGATGAATGGCTATGAAGCCACCGAACGCATTAAAGCTCATTTAGAAGGCCAAGCCACGGTGATTATAGCCTTAACCGCCAGTGCGTTAGAAAATGAAAAATCGGTGATTCTCTCAGCGGGATGTGATGATTTTGTGCGTAAACCCTTCCGGGAATCTCTGATTTTTGAGAAAATTGCCCAGTACTTAGGGGTTGAGTACTCCTATGAAGACGCCTCCGTTCGCTCAAATTCCTTAGACGTGACCTCCCTACTGTCCGAGAGTGAGATGGTAGAAAGCCTGAGTCAACTTAGCCTTCCTTGGCGACAGGCTCTCAAAGATGCCGTTGAATTGGCTGACGAAGAGGTCATTTTAGAACTTGTGCAGGAGTTGCCCCCTGAACAGGCCGCTTTAGGGAAAACCCTTCGCCAATTGGTCGATGATTTTCAATATGGTACATTATTAAATAGACTCTCGTTTCCGTCTCTGGACTAATCTAGCTGATCTAGCTAATCTACACTAATCTAAATTTAAAGGACCCCCGGTCATGACTCAGGAGCATCCTAAATCGGATACCTATCGAGGAGATATCTTAATTGTTGATGATACTCCCGAAAACTTGAAATTTCTCTCAAAAACTCTCTCGGAACAGCGGTATAAAGTTCGCAGTGTGACGGAAGGAGACATGGCATTACGAGTCGCTAATGCTGCTCCCATAAATTTGATTCTATTAGATGTCAAAATGCCGGGAATGGATGGCTACGAGGTCTGTTATCGATTGAAAAAAAATGATAAAACCCAGAATATTCCTGTTATTTTTATTAGTGCTTTGGACGACATGATTGATAAAGTCAAAGCGTTTGAAGTCGGAGGGGTTGATTACATTACAAAACCCTTTCATGTAGAAGAAGTTTTGGCTCGCATTGAAACTCATCTCGCTTTAGAGGCAGCCAAAACAGAAATACTCAAACTGAATTCAGAGTTAGAATATCGAGTTCGGCAACGCACCCATCAACTGGAAAAAGAAATTTCCGCGCGTCAAGAAGTTCAAGAGAAATTGTTGCATTTGGCATTACATGATTCTCTTACCGAGTTACCAAATCGTGTTTTATTTATGAAGCAACTCGGTCGGATTTTGGAGCAGAGTAAACAAAATGAAAATCATAATTTTTCCTTGATGTTGTTAGATTGCGACCATTTTAAGGTCGTGAATGATTCGTTAGGCCATGTGGTGGGCGATCGCCTCCTGATTTCCGTAGCCCGTCGCATTCAAACCTGTTTACCCCCAGGGGTGATGTTAGCGCGACTTGGGGGAGACGAGTTCGCTATTGTACTCGAAGAGGATACCCCAAACGGCGATCGCGCCATCGCCTTAGCCAACACCATTCAAGAGGAATTAAGTTACCCGTTTCAGTTAGGGTGTCAGGAAAACTTCACCAATGTCAGCGTTGGAATTGTGCTGAGTCATCCCAATTACGAACAGCCTGAACATCTGTTGCGCGACGCGGATTCCGCCATGTATCAAGCTAAAGCCAAAGGGAAGGCCAGCAAACAGATATTTGACCCGAGAATGTACACTCAGGCGATGATTCGCTTACAACTAGAAACTGATTTACGGCGGGCGATCGAGCGAAATGAATTTGTTTTGTATTATCAGCCAATTATTGACCTAAAAACCAGGAAAATTGCCGGACTAGAAGCCCTAATTCGCTGGGAACATCCTAGCCGTGGCTTATTGCTTCCCGGAGAGTTTTTGCCTATTGCTCAAGATAGTGATCTCATGAGTCATATTGACACTTGGGTTTTGCGAGAAGCCTGTTTGCAACTAAAAAATTGGCAAGAAAATAAAGCCATTCCTGACTCAATTTTTATGTCCACAAATCTCTCAGTCTATAACTTCTTGAAAGACGATATTACTGACACTATATTTAATATTTTAGTAGAAACAGGGGTATCTGGTCATTGCCTCGAACTTGAAATCACCGAAGAGAGTATTGTCAGCAATCCCCAGCGAGTCAATCATATTTTAAAAGAACTCAAACATCGTAATATAAAATTTAGCATTGATGACTTTGGCACCGGGTACTCTTCCCTAAGCTATCTGCATCAGTTTTCCGTCGATAGCCTCAAGATTGATCGCTCGTTTATTGAGCGAATTTCACCTCGCGGCGCTTTACCCGGAAATATAGAAATTGCCCAAACGATTATTCAACTTGCGGAGAGTTTGAAACTATCCGTTATTGCCGAAGGGATTGAAACTGCTGAGCAGTTGACGGTGTTGGAGGAATTACAGTGTAACTATGGTCAAGGATTTTATTTTTCACGCCCTTTACCAGCAGAGACGACATTGGACTTTGTAAGCTATTGTCAGCATTCGGGGTAAAGTCCAGAAAAGAGGGTCTTCAGGATATAGGGTGTGATTTGTTGCCTTGGATACAAAATAGTAGGGGCGAAAAATCCCCTCCTGGGAGGGACTAGGGGTGGGTTATGCCCCTACAGCAAGAAATATAATCTGCCTATAAAAGAGTTATTCACCTCCTTGTTTATCCAACGAAAGTTAAACCTTGATCACATCGGTCTCCTACTCCAAATATCCGACCCTCGTTGCAGAAGACCTCCAACTAGAAGTTTTTGATCTAAGTCAAAGACACTGTCAACATTCCCTGACTACACTGGTCCCGTGGACAGTCGGTAGTGATCTACCAGCTCATCCGAAACCCTGTCGTTCAGAGAATTTCCCGATATGGCAAATCCAACTCTCAACCTGAAGGTGGAGCGATCGCCCATCCAGCGATTTAGCCTACCCGCCTGGTTAGTGCTGGTGTGTGTTGTGACCTTCACAGTGCTAATTGGGGCCGGGGCCGCCATCTACAAAAATGCGCCCCCTATCCCCGCCACCATGGTCTCACCTCAACAGGAGACCGTTCTCAGCCAAGAAAACATCCAACTGGGGCAAGAAACCTATCTGGCCCGAGGTGGACAGCATATTGGTAGCATTTGGGGGCATGGCAGTTATCTTGCCCCCGATTGGACCGCTGATGTTCTGCACCGTTGGGGACTGGCCACCGCCGGTGTTCTCTACGCCGACACCCCCGACTTCACGCAAAGCGATTGGGAGTCTCTCTCCGCCATTGAACAGGCTCAACTGCAAGTTCAGGTAGAAGAAGACTTTAAAACCAATCGCTATGACGCTGAAACTGGAACTCTCACCCTAACGGCGGCCCAAACTCAGGGACTTAGCAACGTCTTCGACTACTATCACCGCCTCTTATCCCAGGGATCTGTCCCTCATTCCATTCCCAGTGGCTGGTTCACCGACGACGAGCAAATTCGCAATGTGACGGCGTTCTTCACCTGGACCGCTTGGGCCGCGGCCGCCAACCGTCCCAATGCGCCCTTTTCCTATACAGCCAACTTTCCCCACGATGATCTCATTGGGAATCAGGCCCCGCCCCAATTCCTCATTTGGTCCATTGTCTCGGTGATTGTTTTAATTGCGGCGATCGCCCTCTTCTTATTTGTCTATCTCACCCAAGAAGACGCAGAAGAGGTGCAAACCGTCGCCGAACGGCCCAGTATCCGCATCGCCACCCCGAGCCAGAAAGTGACCACTCTCTTTTTTGGCGTGGCTATGGCCCTATTTCTAGTACAGATGGGAATGGGAATGGTCACGGCTCACTACGCCGTTGAAGGAGATGGTTTTTATGGGATTCCCCTACAAGACTATCTCCCCTATGCCGCTTCCCGAACCTGGCATTTACAAATAGCCGTGTTTTGGATTGCCACCTGTTGGCTTGCCGCTGGACTCTATTTTGCACCCCGTTTTGGTCAAAATGAACCGAAAGGACAAGCCTGGGGTAATGGCGGTCTCTTGACTGCATTAACCGTGGTTGTCGTCGGGTCTCTTGTGGGATCTTGGGCCGGTGTGCAAGGGTTCCTCGGGGACAAGAGTTTCTGGTTTGGCCATCAAGGCTATGAATATGTCGAACTCGGACGACTCTGGCAACTGCTGCTCATTGGCGGTATGGTCTTCTGGCTGTGGTTAATGTACCGCGCCCTCAAACCCGCTCTCAAAGCCGAAGGCAGCAAAACGGGACTCAATCACTTTTTCCTCTACAGTGCCATTACGATTCCCCTGTTCTACTCTGCGGGGTTGATGTACAGCAACCATACTCCCTTGAGTATTGCTGAGTATTGGCGTTGGTGGGTGGTTCACCTTTGGGTAGAAGGCTTTTTTGAAGTGTTTGCCACGGTGGCGATCGCCTATCTATGTAGTGAACTGGGCTTCCTCAAACGCTCCTCGGCCCTACGAGCGACTTATCTGACGACAGTTCTCTATCTCGGTAGTGGTGTCATCGGCACCCTACACCACCTCTACTTCTCGGGAACGCCAGTCTTTATTACGGCGATGGGATCGGTGGCTTCTGCCTTAGAGGTGGTTCCCCTAACCTTGATTGGCTTTGAAGTGGTCAAATCCATTCGTCTGTCTCAAGAGGCGCAAGGATTCTATCGCATTCCGCTAAAGTTCTTCTTGGCCACTTGTTTTTGGAACCTGGTGGGTGCCGGGGTGTTTGGTTTTTTAATCAATCCTCCTATTGTTCTGTACTACTCCCAGGGGATTAACACCACTCCCATTCACGCTCACTCAGCGTTATTTGGAGTCTATGGCTCTCTGGCTTTGGCGTTGATGCTATTTGCCCTGCGGGAGATTACCCCCGATCGCGCCTGGAATGAAACCTGGTTTAACCGCTCATTTTGGGCTATCAACATCGGCCTCGTGATGATGATGGTATTCGGCTTGATTCCCAGTGGCTTCTATCAACTGGTGCAATCGGTCAATCACGGGACTTGGTACGCTCGTAGTGCTGAGGTGATTAGTTCAGCTTGGATGCACTGGACAGTCTGGCTGCGGATTCCTGGGGATATCGTCTTTAGTTTAGGGGCTTTGTTGATGGTGATTTGCGTCTTACGGGCGATCGTTGCCATTTTCCAAGAACCCACTCAAGCACAACCGGGAGAAGCGTTAACTCCCGAACTTTCTCAGGGGTAAAACATCAGTTTGCTCATTTTTGCTCAATCAAGCTCATTCAATTTTCAAGGAGATATAAGGAGACATCATGACGACTTTATTCGAGAAACTTGGCGGAGAACCTGCCATTGATGCTGCGGTAGACAAGTTTTACAACCGAGTGTTGAACGACGATCGCATCAAACACTTTTTTGCCGACACCAACATGACTCGCCAGCGGCAACATCAGAAAGCCTTTCTCACCTACGCGTTAGGTGGCGGGGGTTACACGGGCCGCTCGATGCGGCAGGCTCATAAAGCCTTAGTCGAAGAACAGGGCCTACAAGCTGAACATTTTGACGCCGTGGCTGAGGATTTGCTCATCACTCTAAAAGAGATGGGGGTTGCTGATGATTTACTCTCAGAAGTGGCTGCTGTTGTGGGCAATGTTCAGCATAAGAAAGATGTCTTAAATCAATAAGTCATCCTTCATCTAAGACCACCTAAAAAACCCGATCGCCGGCCGGCGATCGGGTTTCTCTCTCACGCTAACGGAATGGATCAGGGTTGGCTTAGACCCTTAAGCTTAAA
>P_2C_Liq_2_UnCtyDRAFT_1000472_pt1 | contig 10894 bp, 10 predicted proteins | sample Pon2CUnioCityCA_FD_10236 | JGI IMG/M metagenome (IMG submission 10236) | reverse complement strand
CTGTCATCGAAACCATCACTGAGCGGCTTTTGATCCAACCCGCCCAAATCTCCAGCGCGGGCACGATCACACAGCCACCAATCTATCGGACCCGAACCCGGCAGCGCATTGTCGATGATGGGAACCGTTGGTTTGAAATTCCCTGCGCGCTCGGCCAAGACCCCGCGTTCATTGCCACGCTCCAACGTGCTTTGGCCGCACGGGGGTACTATGACGGCCCCATCAGCGGCACCTATGACGCGGCCACCCGCGCTGCCGTGCGCGCCTATCAACGCCCCCAAGGGCCCGATAGTGGTGTGCTAAGTATCGATGCTGCCCGAACGCTGGGTCTTGTGGCCGTGCCTCGCGACGCAAGCACCTAGCGCCCCATAAAAAGCCCCGGCTCACACGATGGTGGCCGGGGCGTTTGTATTTATAGTGCTGCGCGAATGCGGCGACTTAGCCAAGCGACAGGGCTACGAACCGAGGATCACCACCGCGGCGGATCAGCAACAGAAGGCTCTTTTGCCCCGCTGCTTTTGCCGCTGCGATCTTTTCCTCCAGCTCGACCAGAGTGCTGACTTCAGTCTGACCGGCCTCAGTGATCAGGTCACCGACCCGCAGGCCTTTGGCAAAGGCTTCGCTGGCCTCATCCACTTCCTTGACCACAAGACCCGATGCCGCCTCCGGCAGGTCCAATTCAGCGCGCAACTGGTCATCGAGCACACCGACGGTCAGCCCCATCAACTCTTGCTCGGTCGGGACTTCCTCAACCGGGGCAGAAGCGGGCACCGCACGTTCGGCTTCTTCACGACGGCCCAGCGTCACAAGGATCGTCTGCGTGCCGCCATCGCGGAACACCACAACACGTACAACCGCGCCAACGTCCGAGTTGCCGACCATCGTCACCAGACCGCGCGTGTCCTCAACGGTCTCACCCTCGTAGGACAAGATCACATCACGCGCCTGCAAGCCTGCCTCAAGGGCGGGACCGGGGGGCACATCGGTGATCAGCGCACCTTGGACGGCGTCCAGCTCAAGCGCTTCGGCCAATTCCGCATCCACGTCTTGGATGCGGACACCCAACCAGCCGCGACGGGTTTCGCCAAATTCCTGCAACTGATCCACGACGCGGGTCACAACGGTTGCGGACATCGCAAAGCCGATCCCGATGGAGCCACCGTTGGGCGACAGGATCGCCGTATTCACGCCGATCACTTCGCCATCCATGTTGAACAACGGCCCACCCGAGTTGCCCCGGTTAATCGCGGCGTCGGTCTGGATNTANTCGTCATAGGTNCCCGACAACGCACGTTCCCGCGCAGAAACGATGCCCGCGCTNACCGAGAACCCTTGGCCCAGCGGATTGCCCATCGCCATCACCCAATCGCCAACGCGCATCGCGTCGCTATCCCCAAAGGGCACAAACGGCAGGGGGATATCGCTTTGCACCTTAAGTACCGCGATATCGGTGTTGGGGTCGGTCCCGATCACTTCGGCGGGCAGTTCCGCACCAGAAAAGAACTCGATCAAGATCTCATCCGCGCCCTCAATGACGTGATTGTTCGTTACGATATACCCGTCCTCTGAGATCACGAACCCAGAACCAAGCGCCGAGGACCGACGTTGGGGGCGGTTCTGTTGACCGGGACGGTTGCGGAATTCTTCAAAGAAATCCTCCAGCGGAGAGCCGCGGGGCACTTGGGGCCCGGTGCCGCGTTCCACGGTGGTCGATGTGGTGATGTTCACCACCGCGCCCGAGACTTGCTCCACGAGGTCGGCAAAACTGTCAGGGGCGCCACGGGCCTGCGCGGCCATCGCCTGCGCCAGCGTCAGTGCCACGCCCAATACCAAAAGCCACAAGCCCCGCAGCCATGTCGGCTGGGTCTGAGCGGGCTGGGCGAGTGCGGTAGTTTTAAGTGTCAAATGATCGTCCTCCTGAACCCTGTCGGCGCGGCCCGTACCCGGTGCGCCCGTGCTGATGCATATCGGGGCCTCGGGCAAAGCTTTCAATAGAGCGCGCCTCTCACAACAGTGTGAGATGTCTCTTAATCTATGGTTAACCTAGAGCCAAATATCTGCAAGTCGCGCCGTTTTGGGCAAAAGCTTGCGAATGGCCAGTCACGAAAGCGGGATGCACAGACCATCCCGCCCCACAGTGAGCGGACCGTCCCATGTGGGTTGGATCGCTGCATGCCAATCACGCTCGGAAAAGTTGGGATCGTCAGCCGGCAACAAATGGTTCAGCACCAAATGCCCCACGCCTGCTGCTGTCGCGATCCGCCCCACATCTTCGGCCCGGGTATGAGAGGCATAGAGATGCTCCCGCAGACGGCTGGCCCCCGGTGTCCGCTTGATCAAGGCCTCAACACCATCGGTCAACATCGCCTCGTGCACCAACACGTCCGCGCCTTTGGCGAACGCGCCAAGCGGTGGGAAATAACAAGTGTCGGAGGAAAATACGACCGTCGCGCCAGCACCCGTAAACCGCAGTGCAAAGCAGTCCGTGACGGGCGGGTGATCTACACGCAAAGCCGCAACGCTGAGCGTGTCGTCCTGCATCACGGAACCTTCGGCGTAGGTCTCGATCTTGATCAAATCCAGCAGCGGTGGGCGCCCTTCGTCCGCAAGACGGATTTTGTAGTCAAACGCCATAGAGGCCATGAACCCCTGCCAATATTCCGCAATTCCCGGCGGGCCGTAGACCGTAATCTGCCGCTGCAGCCCCGTCGTCCAAGCCGTGTAAATCAGCGGCCCCAATTCCAGCACATGATCAGAATGCAGGTGGGTGATAAAGATATCGTCAATCTCAAGCAGGCCCACGCCCGCCTCAACCGCGTTGCGGGCCGCGCCAATGGCACAATCGACCAAAATGGTGCGCCCGCCTAGCCGCAACAATGAGGCCGTGGGCAGCGCGCCGCCCTGCCGGATCGCGGGACCACCCTTGGTGCCGAGTAGAATGATATCGTTCATATGCCCCCCTTGGTTGTCCGCACCCTAGCCGCTTTTGCACGATATGGAAGCCGCCGCCCAACAACGAACGCCAGCCACGAAAAAGGGCCACCCGGTTGTCCCGGATGGCCCCCTATTTGCAAAGCTAGCGCGGCTTAGTAATGCGCGGATAGGCTCGCCATTCCTTCGGCCTTGGGGGGCGCGAACTTGGTCAGGTCGATGCCCTCAACAGCGGTTTTGTATTCCTCAACCGTGGGGGTGCGCCCCAAAATTGCGGACAGCACAACAACCGGCGTGGAGGCCAGCAGGCTCTCACCCGCTTTGTCGCCTGCATCCTCAACCACACGGCCTTTGAACAGACGTGTGGACGTCGCCAGCACCGTATCACCCTTGGCCGCTTTCTCTTGGTTGCCCATGCACAGGTTACAGCCGGGGCGCTCAAGATAGAGAATGTTCTCATACTCGGTCCGCGCTTTTTCTTTGGGCGCGTTGTCGTCGAACTCAAAGCCCGAGTACTTTTGCAGCACTTCCCAGTCACCCTCGGCCTTCAACTCATCAATGATGTTGTAGGTCGGCGCGGCCAGAACCAGTGGCGCTTTGAACTCAACGCTGCCGGTGGACTTCTCAAGATTACGCAGCATTTGCGCTACGATCTTGACGTCGCCCTTGTGCACCATGCACGAACCGACAAAGCCCAAATCCACTTTCTTTTCCGCACCGTAGTACGAAATTGGACGGATCGTGTCGTGGGTATAGCGCTTGGACACATCGGCGTTGCGCACGTCAGGGTCTGCGATCATCGGCTCATTGATGGCATCCAGATCGACCACGACTTCGGCGAAGTACTTGGCGTTAGCGTCTGGCGTCAGCGCGGGCTTTTCGCCAGACCGGATTTCCGCAATCCGCTTGTCGGCAATCGCGATCAGGCCGGTCAACATCTTGGCATCGTTCTCCATGCCCTTGTCGATCATGATCTGGATCCGCGACTTAGCGATCTCAAGGCTTTCGATCAGCGTCTCGTCCTCAGAGATACAGATCGAGGCTTTGGCCTTCATCTCTGCGGTCCAGTCGGTGAACGTGAACGCTTGGTCGGCCAGCAATGTGCCGATGTGGACTTCGATGATGCGCCCTTGGAAGACGTTGTCGCCGAACTGTTCCAGCATCTGCAACTGGGTCGCGTGGACCACATCACGGAAATCCATGTGCGGGGCCATTTGGCCTTTGAAGGTCACTTTGACCGACTCTGGGATGGGCATTGTCGCCTCACCCGTGGCCAGCGCCAATGCAACCGTGCCGGAGTCCGCACCAAAGGCCACGCCCTTGGACATCCGCGTGTGGCTGTCGCCGCCGATGATGATGGCCCAATCGTCCACGGTGATGTCGTTCAGCACCTTGTGAATCACGTCCGTCATCGCGTGATAAACGCCCTTGGGATCACGAGCCGTCACGAGGCCGAACTTGTGCATGAACGCCATCAGGCGGGGCGTGTTGGCCTGCGCCTTGAGGTCCCAAACCGAAGCGGTGTGGCACCCGGACTGGTACGCGCCGTCAACCTTGGGCGACAGAACCGTTGCCGCCATGGCTTCCAGCTCTTGGCTGGTCATCAGGCCGGTGGTGTCCTGCGAGCCGACGATGTTGACGTTGACCCGAACGTCCGACCCGCGTGCAGTGGCGTATCAGAAGCCACGCCAACAGCATTGCGGTTAAAGATTTTCTCCACAGCGGTCAGGCCTTGGCCCTCGTGCGAGATTTCTTTGGACGGTGCAAAAGCGGATTTCAGCGGGATGCCCAGCGTTTCGCACGCGAATGTCTGGAGCTTTTTGCCGAACACGATGGCGTAGGAGCCACCGGCCTTCATGAACTCAACCTTTTGCGGCGTGAAGCTGTCGGCCATGTCGACCAACTCTTCGGAACCATCCTCAGAGAACAGTTTCTTCTCCTTGGTGTTGATCGTCAGGACGGTGCCGGTTTCCACCGAATAGCGCTGCTCCAACACAGGGTTGCCGTCGTTGTTCAGGATGGGGTTGCCGTCTTGATCAACCTTTTTGACCCAGTTTTTCAGGTCGACACCGATACCACCGGTCACGCCGACGGTCGTCAAAAAGATCGGCGAGATCCCGTTGGTACCTGCCACGATGGGCGCATAGTTCACGAACGGAATGTAGGGGCTGGCCTTTTTGCCGGTCCACAGTGCGACGTTGTTCACGCCCGACATCCGGGAGGACCCAACACCCATCGTCCCCTTTTCCGCGATCAGCATCACGCGCTTGTCAGGGTGCTGAATCTTGAGGGCTTCGATTTCTTGCTGCGCGCGTTCGGTAATCATGCACTTACCGTGTAGTTCACGGTCTGAGCGGGAGTGCGCTTGGTTGCCCGGCGACAGCAAGTCGGTCGAAATATCGCCCTCAGCCGCGATATAGGTGACGACTTTGATCTCTTCGTCGATGTCCGACACCTTGGTAAAGAACTCAGCGTCCGAGTAGCTTTCGAGGATGTCTTTGGCGACGGCATTGCCAGCAGCAAAGGCCTCAGCCAGACGGTCGGTGTCCGCCTCGTAGAGGAACACTTGGGTCTTGAGGACTTCGGCGGCTTGGCTCGCGATATCCGCGTCATCACCCAGCGCCAAATCCAGCAGAACCTCAACCGAAGGGCCGCCTTTCATGTGCGACAGCAGCTCAAACGCGAAGGTAGGTGTGATTTCGGGAACGTTCGCCTGACCCAGGATGATTTCCTTGAGGAAGTCAGCCTTTTGACGGCCAGCGGGCGTCGTGCCGGGGATCGTGTTGTAGATAAAGAACTCAAGCGACGCTTCGCGGTGCGCGTTGCTGGTATCTTTGATCTGCGCGATGATCTCAGAGGTCAGCGCCCCGTCATCAATCGGCTTGGGGTGCAAACCTTGGGTTTTGCGCGTTTCGATCTCTTCTAGGTAGGCTGTGTACAAGCTCATGGTGATCCCGACGAGTTAGAGTTTAGAGGGCAGCTTCGACGCCGGGACCCGTGGGTCACCGCTCCCGAGAAGCAATTGTATGCCGCGGTATACTATGGCGGGCAAAATCTCAAGCACGGAAAACGTGGCATGTTGCCCCACTGGCCTAAATTTAACGCCGCTGAGGGTGATTACACACCGACTCGGGCCCCATCCACAACGCGACATATTTCCTGCGGAACAGACGGGTTAGAACACGCCCAGGCTCAGCCCCGCCCCAATCGCCGCCCCCAGATCACGACAGGGGGCCAACTCGGCCTCCGTCAGGGACTTCGGCGCCAAAATGGCCTCTGGCGTTTGGGCATGAGTGCACAGGATCAGCGGCTCCTGCACCTCTCGCAGACGCCAACCTGTGGCGATGCGCGCCGTCTGACGCGCCGCGTTCTGCCCATCAGACCCTGCACAGATCATCTGCGCATAAGGTCGCCCGTTCAACTCACCCAAAACCGGGTAATAGCAGCGATCAAAAAAATTCTTCATCACACCCGAAATCGCCGCAAGGTTTTCGGGCGCGCAAAAGATGTAGCCATCTGCCGCTAGCAGGTCATCCGGGCCTGCATCCTGCGCGGGTTTCAGGACCGTTTCGCATTCCTGCCCCGCCGCGTCCGCAGCGGCCTGCGCCATCTGCAGACTGCCACCTGTGCGGGAATGATACACGATCAGCAGTTGGGTCATGGTGCGCGGCTCCGGTGGTTTAACCTGTCTTAACACGCCGATCCCGCGCACAAAATGCAGCAGCGTTGTCGAAAACCGCCCATTTTGGTACACTGGAAGCAGGAGGTGACCAATGTTGATGGGACTTCGAGTGATAACGGTCGCGCTGGCCGCGACCCTACCCGCGCAGGCACAGGAGGCCGCCCCACAAGCCGGGCGCGACTTTTTCCAAACCTATTGCTGGCAATGCCACGGCAAAAGCGGCGCGGGCACGGGACCAATGGCCGAGATGCTCGCCATCGCACCACCAGACCTGACCAAACTATCGGAGCGCAACGGTGGAACCTTTCCGACGGAACGGACTTTGATGCAAATCGACGGTCGGTCCCCGTTGCTGGCCCACGGCGGCGACATGCCGATTTTCGGCGCGTTTCTTGAGGCGGATCAAAACGTCCCGCTCAAGGTCGAAAGCGGCCAACCGGTCCTTGTCAGCCCAGAGTTGGCAAACTTGATCAGCTATCTGCAAAGCCTGCAGGGGGATTAGCCCCCACAGCCTGGCCCCAATCGGGGCTAACCCCCAAACACAGCCCGCACAAATCCGACGCCCACGACCCCCAAGCCCACACAAATCAGGCCGATCATGCGGCGGGTTTCAAACGGGATTTCCGCAATCATCGCGATCAGNTCTTCCAAACGCCGAGGGGCCAGTGCAAGCACCAGCCCCTCAATCACAAGGGCCATCGCAAGGCCCAGTAACACTGCTTCGATCATTACTGACGACCAGTGTCCGCTTTTAGGTAGTCAAANAACTCNCTGTCNGGCGACAGAACCATCGTCGAGTTGTTCCCCTGCAACGCGCGGCTGTAGGCCGTGAGTGAGCGGTAGAACTCAAAGAATTCTGGGTCCTGACCAAAGGCCTGAGCAAAGATGTTGTTGCGGCGCGCATCGGCTTCACCACGAACGATCTCGGCCTGACGTGTGCTGTCCGAGACCAGTTCAACCACGGTCCGGTCCGCTTGGGCACGGATCCGCTGCGCAGCTTCTTCACCACGGGCGATCTCATCTGCGGCTTCGCGTTCACGCTCTGCGCGCATCCGAGCAAAGGTTGCGTCAAGGTTTTGCGCCGGAAGGTCGGTCCGCTTGAGGCGAACGTCGATGATTTCCAACCCCAGTTGACGGCCTTCATTCCGAGCAAGTGTCGCGATCCGGTCCATCAGAACCGCCCGATCCGTGCTCAGAATGTCGTTCGACGACACCGAACCCAGCACAGCCCGCAACTGCGACCGCAAAATCCGGTCAAGCTGGATTTCGGCAGTCCGAATACCACCGACGCCCACAGCTTCGCGGAAGTCTTCTACGTCGGAAATCCGATACCGGGCAAACGCGTCAACCACGAGACGACGATCATCCGACGGCGTGATCTCAATCGGGTCCACATCGCGGCTCAGGATGCGGTCGTCGTAGCGGACAACCTCTTGGATCAGCGGCAGTTTAAGGCCAGACCGGGGTCTTCCTTGACCGCAACCACACGACCAAATTGCAGCACGAGCGCTTTTTCACGTTCATCCACGATAAACACCGAGGACAGCACACCGACCAGCGCAACAACGACGACCGGGATCAGAAAAGTTGATTTGTTCATCAGTTGGTTCCTCCGCCACGGCGCAGTTCATTGATGGGCAGGAACGGGATGACGCCTTGGCCACCGCCCTCGCCACCACCGCCGATGTTGTCATCGACGATGATTTTGTCGAGACCGCCCAAAACGTTTTCCATCGTTTCCAGATAGAGCCGCTTGCGCGTCACTTCAGGGGCGTTGGTGTATTCGCCCAAAACGGCAACGAAACGGCTGGCTTCACCTTCGGCTTCGTTCACAACCTGCGCCCGGTAGGCTTCGGCTTCTTCCAACAGCTGCGCAGATTCACCACGGGCGCCCGCAAGCACACGGTTGGCATAGGCATCAGCTTGGCTTTGCAGCCGGTCACGCTCTTGCTCAGCGGCCTGCACTTCGCGGAAGGCATCAATCACTTCTTCGGGCGGATCGGCGCGGTCAAAGTTGACACGCAAGATCGCCACACCGGACTGATAGCTGTCGAGGGTGGACTGGATCAGCTCCTCAAGGCGCTGCGCAATGGCTTCGCGGTCGCGGTTGAGGATCGGAGCCAGTTCAGACTGTGCCACGATTTCACGCATCGCGGACTCAGCCACGGCGCGGATCGATTGCTCGGGGTCGCGCAGGTTGAACAAGAAGGCACGCGGGTCACTGATGTTCCAAGACACTTGGAAATCGATGTCGATGATATTCTCATCACCCGTCAGCATCAGACCAGCATCCGCCGCCTGCCCCCGACCTGTGCCGATGTCCACAGTCCGCTCCGTCGTGACCGGGATCACTTCGGCGCGCACAACAGGCCAAGGCGCAAAGTTCAGACCCGAATTGCCGGTGGCCACGTATTCGCCAAACAACAGCTCAACGGATTGTTCTTCCGGGCGGACCGTATAGAGCGAGGCATAGACCCACAGACCAACAGCCGCCAAGGCCGCCAAACCGATGGTGCCTTTGGTAAAGATCGGGCCACCGCTGCCGCCGATTGGGCCACGGCCATTGCCGCCACCGCCTTTGCCGCCCATCAGGACGCGCAACTGCTCTTGCCCTTTTTTCACCAGCTCATCAATTTCAGGGATTTGAGGCCCGTCGCCATTGCCGTTGGGGCGACGTCCGCCCCCGCCTCGGTTGCCGCCGCGGTCATCATCACCGCCGCCAGAGCCGCCTCCGCCGCCCCAAGGGCCGCCGTTATTCCCAGCCATACAGGTCTTCCCCTTTTGTCGTCTTATCTCTTTAGCGTTGTTCTTCAACTTGTGGTCGAAGGACGAATATTCAAGCCCTTACTAGGCGCTCCGCACCGGGTTCTTCATGGTCACGATTTCCTCAGACATCGTGGGGTGAACGGCGACGGTGCGATCAAAATCCGCTTTGGTTGCGCCCATTTTCACGGCGACCCCCGCAAGTTGGATCATCTCGCCTGCGTCAGGTGCCACAATATGACAGCCCAAAACGATGTCCGTCGCCTTGGAGACGACCAGCTTCATCAACACGCGGTTGGGCGCACCGGCAAAGGCGGACTTCATCGGGCGGAAGGATGTGCAATAGATATCAACGGGTTCAATCTCCCGCGCGGCCTCTTCGCTTAGGCCGACNGTCCCCATTTCGGGCTGTGTGAACACCGCNGATGGGATCAAGTCATGGTCAACCTTGGTGGGGTTGCCTTTGAACACGGTCTCAACAAAAGCCATGCCTTCGCGGATGGCCACAGGNGTCAGGTTGACCCGGTTGGTCACGTCGCCNATGGCGTAGATCGAGGGCACATCGGTCTGGCTGTAGTCGTCCACGACAACCTCACCCGCGCGGCCCAGNTTCACGCCGACGTCTTCNAGGCCCATGTTGTCCGTGTTNGGCGCGCGACCCGTGGCAAAGAACACAGCGTCGTAAATGCCTTCATGACCGGTGGTGGATTTGACCCATAGCGGGCCGTCTCCGTCGCCAGTCATCACCGGGGTTTCACCAGCGGGATAGGCCATCGCGGCATCGGCACCGCCCGCGGCCTTCACCGCCGCCTCTGGTGCCATTTGCAGCACATTGGCCCCTGTGTGGATATCAATCCCTTGGGTCCGCATTTCCTCAGAAATCAGGCCACGGGCCTCATCATCAAAGCCCCGAAGGATCTGCGCACCACGGTAGTATTGCGTCACCTGCACACCCAGTCCTTGCAGGATGCAGGCGAATTCACACGCGATATAGCCGCCGCCCACAATCAGCACGGTTTTGGGCATTTTGGGCATATTAAAGATGTCATCCGACACCATCGCCAGATGCGCATTTGGCATATCGGGGCGCACCGGACGCCCGCCCATAGCCAGCAGAATGTGCTTGGCGGTAAAGGTCCGGCCATCAGCTAGCTCAACGGTGTGAGGGTCTTTGATCCGTGCACGCTGATCAAAGCTCTCAACGCCTGAGTTTTTCAGCAGCGACCGATAAACGCCCTCAAGCCGGTCCAACTCGGCGTTCATCTTGGTGCGGAACTTGGTCCAGTCGAAACCGCCCTGCGTCACGTCCCAGCCATAGGCGCCTGCATCCTGAGCGACACTGCCGTAGCTGGAGGCGAACACCATCAGTTTTTTAGGCACACAGCCCCGGATCACGCAGGTGCCGCCGTACCGGCTTTCTTCTGCCAGGGCCACCTTGGCGCCGTTTTCGCCTGCGGCCACACGGGCTGCACGCACACCACCCGACCCGCCTCCGATTACGAAGAGGTCATAGTCAAA
>P_2C_Liq_2_UnCtyDRAFT_1000470_pt1 | contig 10910 bp, 5 predicted proteins | sample Pon2CUnioCityCA_FD_10236 | JGI IMG/M metagenome (IMG submission 10236) | reverse complement strand
GCGCCATAGAGAGTGATTGCGGCTAGGATGCCTAGGCTTAGGCCCCAGAGGCGGTGGGAGGGGTCGACACGCGCAGTCAACAGCATTAAACCGGCGGCCCCCGTCAAGCCAGCAAACCCTCCCCAACCTTGTATTGGTTCTGGATTGCGCCAGTTGTGGGCTTCAACAACCACGGTGGACTCTGAATCGGGGTCAAGAGATTCGGTCGAGATTAGCTGCCGTCGACTGTAATAGCCACTCAGCAGTGAGAGTCCTATCAGGGCGATCGCCGCCATCCGGGGATGGGTCCATAGGATGGTTTTCAGGGTGAGTAGAAGATCTATTAGCCACTGCTGTAAAACATCTATATTCATAAGAAATATTTGAATGATTTATCTATACGTGTATAGTTGGGCGATATACGGTTGAGTCTCAATATAACCCATCAAGTGATGGGGTTCTAGGATGGTTTTTAGGGTGAACTGATGACTAAAAAAACTTAATACAAGCCGATCTGATCCAAATATAATTTATAAAACAAGAGTGTACTGTTGAACCCAGACAGACTCAAACACCTTGTGAGGAGAGTCCCATGACCAAAGTTATTATTCTCGGAGGGGGCATTGCCGGAATGAGTGCCGCCCAGGAACTGAGCGATCGCGGCTTTGAGTCTGGCCTCGGACTATGTGCGTACTAACACAGACTTAGCCACCATGGAAGCCGCCAATGAAGCGGCCCGTCGCGCTGTGAACAGTCTCATCGATGCGTCTGGGAGTGAGGCCCCCTACTGCCAGATTTGGGACTTGCAAGAACCCACCATCCTTGTGCTTCGTCGTTGGGCCGACCAAATTCGCTACCGCAAAGGCCTACCCTGGAACGGAAAACTCTCTCCCTGGTATCTACGCCTGTTTATTCCCGTGGTTCTCGTTTGGGCTGGCATAGAACGCGTGTTACGGTGGTTAAGTAAGTTGCGATCGCCCCATTAACGGTCCCTGATTAGACACTCGCTCCTCACCTCAACCCCACCTCGTTTCTACAACCTCTTCCCAGGACCTTTCCTTTACCATTTCCTTTCGGTTCTGACCCCCATGTTGAAGCTGTTACAGTACCAAGTCCTCGAAACCCTATCGGAAAATCCCACCACCATTGTTTATCGGGCCATCGAAGACCCGCGACAGCGTCCTGTCATCCTCAAAACCCTACTGGCAGACCATCCCAAGGCGGCGGACATTGCCCGATTGCGCTATGAATATGATCTCGTCTGCCAACTGGATTGTCCCGGTATTGTTAAACCTTATAGACTCGAACAATGGCAGGGCCGACCCATTTTGGTTTTAGAAGACTTTGGGGGGCGAGATTTAACTCATTGGCTTAATCCAAATGCCTTAGACCTCGAAGACACTTTACGCATTGGCCAGAAGCTGGCGATCGCCTTGGCACAACTCCATCAACAGCATTTAATTCATAAAGATCTCAAGCCAGAAAATATTGTCTTTAATCCCCAAACTCAAGAGCTGAAACTGATTGATTTTTCCATCTCTTCAGGACTGGGAAAAGAGAATCCCTGTGTGAGTAGTCCTAATGTTCTTCAGGGAACCTTAGCTTATATGTCCCCGGAACAAACCGGTCGTATGAATCGCGCGATCGACTATCGCTCAGATTTTTATGCCCTGGGTGTGACCCTTTATGAATTGCTTACCGGCCATCTCCCCTTTGACTTGAACGATCCCATGGAACTGATCCATTGTCATATTGCTAAAGCACCCATACCTCCCCATCAACGGCGTGCTGATCTTCCTGAAGCCGTTTCGGCGATCGTCCTGAAATTGATGGCAAAAACCGCTGAAGATCGCTATCAAAGCAGTTATGGCATCCAAAAAGATCTAGAAACTTGTCTAACACATTGGACAAAAACACAACATATTCCGACCTTTGAGTTAGCCAGCCAAGATCAGCAAGGAACCTTTAGTATTCCGGAAAAACTCTACGGACGAGATACGGAAGTTCAACAACTTCTTGATGCCTTTGATCGCATTAGTCAAGGTTCTTCAGAAATGCTTTTGGTTGCTGGCTACTCTGGAATTGGAAAATCAGCCCTCGTCAAAGAAGTTCACAAACCCATTGTCCGTCAGCGGGGCTATTTTATTAGTGGGAAATTTGACCAATTTCAACGAAATATTCCCTACGCCTGTCTGATTCAGGCATTTCGAGAACTGGTGCGCCAACTGCTAACCGAAACTGAAGTTGAAATTCGCAGTTGGTGCGATAAAATTAGTCAAGCTTTAGGAAAAAATGGGCGAATCATTACCGATGTTATCCCTGAAGTTGAACTCATTATTGGCAGTCAGCCGGCTGTGTCTCCTCTCCCTGTCGCTGAATCTCAAAACCGTTTCAATCTTGTTTTTCGTGCCTTTATTCAGGTTTTTACTCAGCCGGAACACCCGTTGGTGATGTTTCTCGATGACTTGCAATGGGCAGATCCAGCCTCATTACAACTGATTCACCTGCTAATTGCTGATCCCGATAGTCACAATTTACTCATGTTAGGTGCCTATCGAGATAATGAAGTTAGCCTCAGTCACCCGCTGATGATAACTCTAGCAAAAATTCAACAGGATGGTATTACCGTTGAGACGCTCACTCTGAAGCCTCTTACCTTAAATCATATTAATGTTCTCATTGGTGATACCCTCAATCAACCTCAGGCAACTGTTGAGCCTCTGTCAAAACTATTACTCAGCAAAACTCAAGGAAATCCCTTTTTTATGACTCAAACTTTCAAGCATCTTTATAGCGAAAATTTATTACAATATCACCAAGATACAGCCTCTTGGTCTTGGGACTTAGAACAGTTACTGAGCATCGACATCACGGAAAACGTGGTCGAACTGATGGCGTATGAAATTCAACGGTTAGACTCCTCAACGCAGCACCTATTACAACTGGCAGCCTGCATCGGCAATAACTTTGACCTAGATATTTTAGCGATCGTGAATGATACCTCCGTTGCTCAAACAGCGGCGGAACTTTGGAGTGCCATTCATTCCGGTTTAGTGATTCCCCTGGCCCGAAGTTCATCGGAACTCTGGAGTGCCATTCACGCGGGGTTAGTAATTCCCTTAAATAATCAGGTCAATCGTCAAGAGGCGATTGAAGAGGCGATTGAAGAATCGGGTAATGCCATCGTTTATAAATTCCTCCACGATCGCGTCCAACAAGCTGCCTATTCCCTCATTCCTGATGCTGATAAACCAGAGGTTCATTCACGGGTAGGACGACGATTACTCGAGTATAGTGGTGCGAACGGCTTAGAAGAACGTCTATTTGATATCGTCAATGCTCTCAATCTGGGTGCAAGTTTAATCGAGGATGCCGCTGAACGCTGTCAATTGAGTCAGCTAAACCTAGATGCAGCGATGAAGGCAAAAGCCGCCGCTGCCTACGCCTCAGCCTTAGAATATCTCAATGTTGGCCGTCAACTGTTACCGAATCATGTCTGGACAACAGACTATGAACTGGCGTTAGAGTTATACAGCCAATCTGTGGAGGTGTACTATATTCAAGCAGAATTGTCTGAGGCACAAGCTCTATCAGAAATTGTCTTTAAGCAAGCCAAGACGTTACTCGATAAAGTTAAGATTTATGAGTTAAAAATTCAGTTTTTTATTGCTCAAAATCAAATGCTAGAGGCATTAGATACAGCCTTGTTAGTTTTGGAGTTGCTCGGACATCCTTTAGAAGTGAATCCCGATAACTTGGAATTGGTGCGGTCTATTCCTACCCTGGAAGAACTCGCTGACTATCCAGAAATGAGCGATCCCTATCAACTGGCTGTATTACGGATTTTGGCGATCGTCAGTGGTCCCGCCTATCAAGCTCGTCCTGAGTTATTGCCTCATATTGTTGTGAATGGTCGTAACCTCTGTTTGCAGTTTGGCCATTCCGCTTTGGCCGCCTATTCCTATGGCATGATTGGCAGTCCAGATCACGATATTGAAACAAGCTATTATGCAGGTCTAATTTCCTTGAAAATCTTAGATAAATATCCTTCTGATGCCTTTAAATGCAAGGTTAATATGTTGTTCAATTCCTTTAATAAACATTGGAAAGAACCTCATAATTTAAGCATTCCTGCCCTCGATGAGACCATTGCGATGGGTATGGATATCGGCGATGTGGTCTATGCGGCTTACTGTGCCATGTGGTCAGCAGGCTATATGGTCGTTATAGGAATGCCGTTACCCGAAGTTGCGGATAAACAAACCCGGTATCTAGAACTGTTGGGGAAACTCAAACAGGATCATGGCTTGTATCCGGCCAGAATTTGGCGGCAATGGGTAGAAAATTTACAAGGGAATGCGCCAAATGGGTTGCGCTTGGCTGGTGACTATTTTGGACCGAGCGATCGCGCCACGTTAGAGATTGCGCAAAATAGAATGTTACTGTTTTTTCTCTATTTTGCAGAAGCCATTCTCGCGTATCTTTTTAAAGATTGGCAAACCGTAAAAGAGAAATATCCCCTGGCTCGGGAGTATAAAAATTCAGCGTTTTCCTCGTTGCTCTTTTGTTACCACCATTTCTATGAAGCTCTGATCAATTGTGCTATCTATCCTGAGTTATCTCCTGAACAACAGGCGATCGCCTGGGACTCCATTCAGGCGAATACCGCTCAAATCGAAATCTGGCGACGGGCCGCACCGGAGAATTATCAGAGTAAATGGGAGTTGATTCAGGCCGAACAAGCTCGTCTCCAAGGCCAGATCCCAGAGGCCATGGACTATTACGATCGCGCCATCGCCTCGGCCCAACAAGAGGGGTTTCTCGCTGAGGTGGCGATCGCCGCCGAACGGGCCGCTGACTTTTACCACAGCTTGGGCCGGGATAAAATCGCCAACCACTATCTACAAGACGCCTACTATGCCTATGAACGCTGGGGAGCCACCGCTAAAATGAAAGCGTTATTACAGGAGCATCCTCAGCTATATCGCTTCGTGTTGCAACAAGACTACAGCGCCTCAACCCTCTCGACAAAAATTACCCTCAGTCATGGCAATCCTAAGACAAAAGTCACCGTCAATCAAAGCACCTTCACTCATCCAGCTCATTCCAACGATATGTTGGACTTGGGGACGGTTCTCAAAGCAACTCAGGTTCTTTCGGGACAAATTTGTTTGCCTCAGCTTCTTGAACAGTTAATGAGCTTAGCTCTCGAAAATGCTGGGGCGCAACAGGGCTATTTAGTGTTAATAGAAGAGGGAACCTTACAGATTGCCGCCTCGGGTCAAGTTGAGTCCAATATCACCGTTCAGGTGGAAAAAGACCCCCTAGCTATTTCAGAAAATAAACTCCCTCTCTCTTTGATTCACTATGTTCAACGGACTCAAGAGTCGGTCGTGCTTTCCCATGCCGTGGAAGAGGAGCTTTTTAGCCAAGATCCCTATATTCAGTCCTATCAAATTCAATCGATTCTCTGTTTACCAATTGTGCAACAGGGAACCATTTTGGGATTGTTGTATTTAGAGAATAATCTCACGCAAGGTGCCTTTAAACGCGATCGCCTAGAAATCTTAAAAATTCTCTCCGCACAAGCGGCAATTTCCATTGAAAATGCCCGCCTCTACCGTCGTCTAACCGAGTATAGCCATCATCTCGAAGATAAAGTGGCTGAGCGGACTCAGGAATTACAACAGAAAAATCAAGATTTACAATCGACGCTAGTGGAATTACAACGGACACAAACCCAACTGATTCAAACTGAAAAAATGTCAAGTCTGGGACAAATGGTGGCTGGCTTAGCCCATGAAATCAATAATCCTATCAGCTTCATTGGCGGTAACATCGTCTATGCTCGTGACTATTTCAACGACCTACAAGAAGTCATCGAACTCTATCAAAATGAAGTTGGTGACCTCAAACCTTCCCTTGCCAAACAAATTGAAGACATTGATCTAGATTTTCTCTATCAAGATATTCATGATATCTTTAACTCCATGGAAAAGGGGAGCGATCGCATCCGTAGTATCATCCTCGGCCTACGCAACTTCTCCCGCTTAGATGAATCTCAATCGAAGATGGCAGACATCCATGAAGGACTCGATAGCACCCTCTCTTTAGTCCAACACCGCCTCAATCCTCCTGGACAACAGCCGGAAATTGAAATTCACAAAACCTATGGGGAGTTACCACGAGTCAACTGTTACCCCAGTCAACTCAATCAGGTCTTTTTAAATCTGCTCAATAATGCGATCGATGCCTTGCTTTCCTTCAACGACCAAACTCATCCCACGATTACCATTAAAACCGCCGTTGTCGATGCCAACCACATCCAAATTCAGTTTAGCGACAACGGGCCAGGGATGAGCGAGCAGGTATCTCAGAAAGTCTTTGACCCCTTCTTTACCACCAAACCAGTCGGAAAAGGAACAGGATTAGGTCTCTCGATTAGTTATCAAATTATCACCGACCAACATCAGGGTCAGTTATCCTGTGACAGTCAACCGGGCCAGGGAAGTCAATTTACCATTGAGATTCCCATTAAACCCATCTAGTTGTGAGGTTTAAACCACGGCTAACGATGAATCCGGCAGTAAGTCTAACTCAATATTGAGATGTTTGAGATCGAGACCTCGCTCAAAAATCTCATCAATGGGTAACATTTCCCCAGATTCCGTCATAAACTTGTGGTCTGCTGTCGCGCGAATCACACCACCATCTTCTAGGGTATATTCAAATACTTCTTGAGGACCGCGATCGTGCCATTGTGCAATGGGTTGAGTATAAATATGTCCGTGGCGATTAAGACTATACACCTGACAGACAATCTGTTCTTCAACAATGCGACCAATCGGCAACACCCCATACTCCACCGTCAAAATTTCCGTGTCATAGGTCAAACAATACTCAGCGAACTTGACCATCTGATCAAACAGCGCCTCAGCCGTCTTTTTATCGACCCCATTCTTGGCACAACCATCAATAAAAATGCCATGATGCTTTTGCATCTCCGCCATCTTCTTCTTACCCATGGCGCGACGCAGTAAATCTGCTTCCCCCAACGAATACCCCGCCATATCCTGAGCGATTTTCATAATCTGCTCCTGATACACCATCACCCCATAGGTTTCCTTAAGAATCGACCCCAACATCGCATGGTCATAAACAATCTCCTCACGACCATGTTTGCGGTTAATAAACTTAGGAATCAGGCCGGCATCCAACGGTCCCGGACGGTAGAGCGATAAAATTGAGGAAATATCATCAACACAAGAGGGTTTCAAATCCCGCACTACCTGGCGCATTCCAGACGATTCTAACTGAAACACTCCTTCGAGTTTTCCTTCGGCGAGGAGTTTATAAGTTTTTTGGATATCTTCAGGTAATTGACTTTCAGGATTTCGCGCTAGGATTGCCTGACCTTTCCGTTCATGAATAGCTAACTCATCGGGGTCAATATGGATTCCTTGGCTTTGTTCTACTAAATCCAAGGTTTTTTGAATGGTGGTGAGATTTTTTAACCCCAAAAAGTCCATCTTCAACATCCCCATTAATTCTAAATCTTCCATGGGATATTGGGTGGTAATGCCTCCATCTTTGTTCCGTTGCAACGGAACAATCTCATCAATGGGGTCAGCAGAAATAATTACCCCCGCCGCGTGAACTCCTGTTGATTTATTGGTTCCCTCAATGCGAATGGCCATATCCAACCACCGTTGCACAATGGGGTCACTGTCATAGGCTTCCTTAAATTCCGGGGTGGGAGTCGCATCGGAAATCATCACCTTTAATTTTTCCGGTTTTCCCCGCGATACCGGAATCATTTTTGCCATTTGGTCGGCTTGTTTATAAGGAATATCTAACACCCGCGCCACGTCTTTTAAAACCGCTTTAGACGTCATACGGTTAAAGGTGACAATCTGCGCCACTCGATCCACCCCATATTGCTGAGTGACATATTGAATCATGTCATCCCGCCGTTCGATGCAGAAGTCGGTATCAATATCTGGCATTGATTTGCGCTCGGGGTTCAGGAACCGCTCAAAGAGTAAGCCATGATGTACTGGGTCAATGTTCGTAATTCGTAGGGAATAGGCGACCAAAGAACCCGCAGCAGAGCCACGTCCGGGACCAACGGGGATGTTATTATCTCGGGCAAATTTGATGTAGTCCCAGACCACCAAGAAATAGGTGGAGAACCCCATCTGTTGCATCATTTTCAGTTCAAATTCGAGCCGTTCTTTATACTCATGGTTTAACTCGCTGCGGCTTTTGGCGTTGAGGCGATCGAGTAAGCCGGCCCAGGTGACTTCTTCGAGATAGGTGTCGGCGGTGTAGCCGGAAGGAATAGGAAAGTCGGGAATGCGAGTGTCGCCAAAAAGGTCGTAGGGTTTGACTTTGTCGGCCACTTTCAGGGTATTGGCGATCGCCTCTGCGATCACATCATCCTCCAAGTGATCCCGGAACAGTTGCGCCATTTCCTCGGCGGTTTTCAGGTATTCTGTACCGCTATAGCGCAACCGTTTATCTTCAATGATGGATTTCCCCGTTTGAATACAGAGCAGCGCGTCATGAGCTTCTACGTCATAGCAAGAAATATAGTGAGAGTCGTTACTGGCGATAATTTCAATGTCGAGTTCTCGCGCAATTCGCACTAATTCAACATTCACCACTCGGTCTTCGCGAGAGCCATGATCTTGAATTTCAATGTAGAAATCCTCGCCAAAGGTCTCTTTATACCAGGTAGCAATCCGACGAGCTACATCGAGGCGGTTACGGAGAATTGCTTGAGGAATTTCGCCCCCTAAACAGGCACTGGTGACAATTAAGCCTTCGCGATATTCAGCGAGTAAGTCTTTGTTGACACAAGGACGGGAGAAAATACCTTTTCCTTGATACCCTTCTAGGTGGGAAATGGTAGTGAGTTTCGTTAAGTTTTTATAGCCAATGTTATCTTTAGCCAGGACAACTTGGTGATAACGGGGACGACGTTCTTGTTTCGTGATGTCGCCGTTGATGACGTACATTTCGTTGCCGATAATGGGTTTTACACCTTTGCCTCGGCAGATTTTTACCAGTTGAGCCGCGCCATACATTACGCCGTGGTCCGTGAGGGCGATCGCCGGCATTTCTAGTTCTGCGGCGCGATCGACCAGTTGTTGCAGTTGGCTGGCCCCATCGAGAAGACTGTAATCGCTATGAATATGTAAACCAACAAAAGACATGGTTAATTCTGACCTGTTAATGATTTTTTTAAAAGTTAAAACGTTAAATATTCTTCTGTCATTTTTACTTAATTTTTTACTCGCTCCAGTATTTTATTCATAGCCAAGCGTCAGTAACACGACATCTTCTAACTGAGATAGCCTCGCAGGTGTAAGTTTACCCAATCTACGAATTAAACGAGTTTTATCAAGAACACGCATCTGAAAACATAATGCCACTGATGGTTTACTTAGTCCAGCTTCTCCCTGATTTAATAGAAGACAAATTGGTAGAGCGGCACGTCGCTGGTTAGTTGTTAGGGGTATGGCAACCGTTGTTGTAGAGAACTTGGAAACAAGATTATTCTGAAAGATAATAACCGGTCGAATCCCGGACTGTTCTGAGCCTTGGGTTGGGTTTAGATTGGCCAGCCATAGTTCCCCCCGTTTCGGTGGATCAGTCATGAGAGATCTTCATGACTCAACAATTCCGTGTAATCCTCCATCCCCCACTCGGCGAGTCGGGAGTCTTCCTCCGCAAACTCGCTGGCGAGGGATGCCAGTTGATCCTCATGTAGAACCTGGCGATGACGGCGATCGCGAAATCTGAGAAAGGCGATGAAATCAGCGACCTGCTGGAGTTGTTCTTCAGTTAATTGGTCGATATCGTTTTTAACCGTATCAGGGTTAAGCAACATAGGGATGACTCCTATCGGTTCCGTCCCAACCCAAGGCGATTGAGTTCAGGAGTCGCCTAGGGCGTTAAGAAGCGCACTAACGTTTCTAGTTTATCCCAGGCCGCACCACTTTTTAGGACATCGCGGGCGATCGCCAACCCAGCCGCCGTATCCCCCATGGGAACCGTTCCCGCCACCTGGAGAGCCAGAGACGTGTTCAGGGCCACCACATCTTGCTGAGCTTGGGTTCCCTTTCCTTGCAGGAGCGATCGCAGAATCTCTGTATTCTCCTCAATCTCCCCACCCCGTAGAGCCTCAGTGGGAGCCAACCTTAGACCTAATTCTTGGGGATTGAGTTCTTGAGAGGTCACCTGGCCCCGGTCCAACACCGCCAAATCCGTGATATCGGCCAATCCCGCCTCATCGAGACGTTCCCGTCCATGCAGTACCATGGCCCGCTCCGGTCCCAACTGGCCTAACGCTTTCGCCACCATCTCCAACAAACTTGAATCATAGACCCCCATCACCTGTCCCGTGGGCCGCAGCGGGTTCACCAGGGGGCCGAGGAGATTAAACACCGTCCGTACTTTCAGCGTTTTCCGCAGCGGAACCACCGCCTTCATCGCCGGGTGCCAACCGGGAGCAAACAGAAACGTCACCCCCACCTCAGACACCGCCGCTTCAATCCGTTCAGCGGGAGCTTGGAGATTAATTCCCAAGGCTTCCAACACATCCGCTGACCCCACCTTACTCGACGCTGAGCGATTACCATGTTTGACCACCGCCACTCCCGCAGCGGCGGCCACAAACGCCACACAGGTGGAGATATTAAACGTCGAGGCCCCATCCCCTCCCGTTCCACAGGTATCGATACGGGGAGTGGGGAGCGGGGCCTCGGTTGTGGCGTGACTAAGCGATTGCAGAACTTGGGCCATCCCCACCAGTTCCTCCGTGTCTACCCCTTTGGCTTGCAACGCCGCTAGGATGGCTCCTGAGAGGACTGGGGGAATCTCTTCCTTAAGCCAACCTTCCATGAGCTGACTGGCCTGCGATCGCG
>P_2C_Liq_2_UnCtyDRAFT_1000465_pt1 | contig 10977 bp, 10 predicted proteins | sample Pon2CUnioCityCA_FD_10236 | JGI IMG/M metagenome (IMG submission 10236) | reverse complement strand
CGGCTTCGCCGAGCATGGGCATACGGTTGACGGCTTTTTCAAGAATCGGCTCGAAGTGATCGAAGTCTTCCTGAAGCTGGTCGAACTCAAAGCTCTCGGCGATGCCCTCCATGCCCCAAGGTTTGGCACGCGGCTCGAAGGCACCGAGCATGAGCTTGCCTGCGTCTTCTTTGTAATAGGCGCATTCATCAGGGACGCGCAGGACAGGAAGCTGCGTGAGGCCTGCGATCGGCTCGGAGACGATATAGAAGTGCTCGCAGGCGTGGAGGGGAACATTGACGCCCGCCATTTTGCCGACGTCGCGGCCCCACATACCAGCGCAGTTGACGATATGGTCGGTTTCTATTGTGCCTGTTGTGCCGTCTTCGCCTTGCCAGTTGACGGATGTGACGCGGCGGCCTGTTTTGGCGATATCCGTGACTTTGACGCGCTCTTGCACGGTGGCGCCACGCTGGCGCGCGCCTTTTGCGAGGGCGAGGGCGATGTTGGCGGGGTCGCCCTGCCCGTCAAGCGGCAGGTAGACGCCGCCTGTGACACCGTCGATGTTGAGGTGTTCGTAGCGTTGCTTGATCTCTTGGGGGCTGATTTCTTCGACCGCGACACCGAAAGCACGGGCCATGGCGGCGGAGCGGTGTAGCTCTTCCAGGCGCTCGGAGGTGAGGGCGGCTGTGATGGAGCCGACGCGCTTGAAGCCTGTGGCGACGCCTGTTTCAGCCTCAAGATTGCCGTAGAGCTCTTGGGAGTATTTCGCGAGCTTGGTCATATTGGCGGTGGCGCGCAGCTGTGCGATGAGGCCTGCGGCGTGCCATGTTGTGCCTGAGGTGAGCTGTTTGCGCTCGAGCAGCACCACATCTTTCCAGCCGAGTTTTGTCAGGTGATAGGCGACGGAGCATCCGACGATGCCGCCACCGATGATAACGACGCGGGCTTTGGAGGGGAGGGTTGGCATTTGGGTGACTCCATGGATGGTGGGGCTTGGCTTGGCGGAGTGGCGGGGGCCAGCCCCCGCACCCCCGGGATATTTTTGGCAAAAAGAAAGGTTAGGTTATGGTGTGGCCTGCGGCTTTGAGTTGGGTGGCGAGTTCGGCGATGTGGTCGGGGCCGACTTCGCAGCAGCCGCCCACGATGGTTGCGCCTTGGGCGATCCAGTGCATGGCGAACTGGGCGTAGTCTTTTGGGCCGAGGTCTTTGCGTTGTTCTAATGCGTCGACTGTGGGGGCGTCTTTCAGGAAGCCTTCGGAGATCCGCGTGAAGCCATTGGCATAGGCGCCGAAGGGCAGGCCTATGGGCGCGATGAGATCGAGGGCTGCTGCTATGGCTTCGGGGCGGGAGCAGTTGACGAGGAGCGCGGCGGGGGCGAAGTCTTTTACAAGTTGGGCCAAGTTAGAGACGGATTCGCCAGAGCGCAGTTTGGTGCCGTCATCATCATCGACTGTGACGGCGAGCCAGACGGGTTTGTCGGCACCTGTGCAGCCCATGAGAGCGCCGCGGGCGGCGTGCAGGGAGGAGACCGTTTCGATCAGGAAGAGATCGGCGCTTGGCGCGAGGCGTTCCATATTGATGCGGTAGGCTGTGGCGGCCTCGTCAAGCGGGACCGCGATATCAGGGCGATAGCTTGCGCCGAGCGGGCCAAGGGAGGCGGCGATTCGACCAGAGCCATGCGTGGCGCGGGCGGCCACGGCCTCGGCGGCGGCCGTGTCGAGGAGGCGCAGGTGCTCATCTGCGAGGCCGACGCGTTCGAGCCTGTCGGGCCAGACGGCGTAGCTGTTTGTTGTGGCGATGGTTGCGCCTCTGTTGAAGTAGTCAAGGTGCACGGCGCGCACGACGTCGGGCTGCTCCATCATCACCGATGTGGACCAGAGCGGGGTGGCGCGGCTGCCCGAGCGCTTGACGATTTCCTGACCGATGGAGCCGTCGAGGAGGGTTATGTCTGTCATGCGCGCAGTCTTTCGTTGTTGGCGTCCCAGAGGGGCGCATCTTCTTCAACCACGGCTTTGCAGCGTGTGCCGTAGATTTCGACCTCAAGCTCTGTGCCAGCTGTCGCCAGATCGGCTCTGATCATGCCCAAGGCGATGGATTTGCCGATGCGATAGCCCCAGCCGCCTGAGGTTGTTTCGCCGACGATCTCGCCGCCAGAATAGATGCAGGACATATAGGGCGCGTCGGTGTCGCCTGCCTCGACCGTGAGGGTGACGAAGCGCTTTTTGCTGCCTTGCTGCTTTTCGGCCAGAAGCGCGGCTTTGCCGGGAAAGTCTTGTGGCTTGTCGAGCTTCACAAAGCGCTCGAGGCCGCCTTCGAAGAGGGAGTAATCTGTGGAAAGATCGCCCTTCCATGCGCGGTAGCCTTTTTCGAGGCGCAGGGAATTGAGCGCCCACATCCCGAAGGGCTTGGCTCCGGCTGCGAGGATGGCCTCATAGATCGCAGGCAGGGCGGCATTTGTGGCGTGGACTTCCCAGCCAAGCTCACCTGCGAAGGAGACACGGGCGAGGGCGCAGGGCTGGTCTGCGACTGTGGCGGACTGGTGAGAGAGCCACGGCAGGGAGAGGTCTGCGTCTGTGCCGATTTGCTCGAAAAGCGCGCGGGCCTTCGGGCCTGTGACGATCAGGGTTCCGAACTCTGTGGAGTGGTCTGTGAGGCTGAGGCCCTCGGGGAGGCGGGCGCGCAGAAGCTCGTAGTCATGCCACTGCGCGGTAGCCGCTGTGATCAGTGTGAAGCTGTCCTCGTCATGGCGGATGCAGCTCATTTCGGTGAGGATACGGCCGCGATTGTCGGCGAAATACATCAGATTCATGCGGCCGATTTTAGGCAGGGCGCCAGTGATCTGGCTACGCAAGAACTCTGCGGCACCTGTGCCAGAGAGATTGAAGCGGGAGAAGCCCGGGAGATCAAGGACGCCGACGCTATCGCGCACGGCTTCGCATTCTTCGCGGATGCGCTGCTCCCATGGGCCAGAGCGCGCCCATGTATGTGTCGCTTCTTCGGAAGTGTCGTCGCCGTCCTGAGCGAACCAGTTGGCGCGCTCCCAGCCGTTGTAATCGCCCATCTGGCCGCCAAGCGCTTTGACGCGGGCGTGGACGGGCGAGAGCTTGCGGTCGGGAGCGGCGGGCCAGCGGTGCCATGGGAAGTGCATGGCGTATTCATTGCCGTAGACTTCCATGCCCTTGGCGACGCAGTAGTCGTGATCTGTGTAGTCGGTGTAGCGGCGCGGATCCACGGCCCACATATCCCATTCGGTTGCGCCATCGACGATCCATTCGGCCATGACCTTGCCCGCGCCGCCGCCTTGAGCGATTCCGAAGGTAAAGACGCAGGCCTCAAACGCGTTGTCGACGCCCGGCATCGGGCCGATCAGCGGGAGGCCATCGGGGGCATAGGGGATCGGGCCGTTGATGACGCTGGAGACACCTGTTGTGGCCATGAGCGGGACGCGCTCCATGGCGTCTGTGACGATATCCTCAATGCGGTCGAGGTCTTCCTGCCAGAGCTGGAAGGAGAAATCGTCGGGCATCTCGGCGTCGCCGCCTTCCCAGTGGGGTTTGCAATTTGGCTCATAGGGGCCGAGATTGTAGCCACCTTTTTCTTGGCGCAGGTAATAGGAGACGTCTACATCGCGGATGAGTGGGAGCTTTTTGCCGTGTTCTTCGGACCATGCGACCACCTCGGGGATCTGCTCTGTCAGCAGATACTGGTGCTCCATCACCATCATCGGAACGGTGCGCCCGCCATAGGGCTTGAACCATTCGCCGACGCGCTGGGCGTAATAGCCTGCGGCGTTGACCACATAGTCGGCGGCGATATTGCCTTTTTCGGTGTGCACGATCCAGCTTTTGTCAGCCTGCTGGGTGACGCCTGTGGCGGGGGTGAAGCGAAGGATTTTCTGGCCCATGTCGCGCGCGCCTTTGGCGAGGGCTTGGGTAAGCTGAGCGGGGTCGATATCGCCGTCTGTCGGATCGTAGAGCACACCTGCGAGATCGTGGGTTTCAAGGAAAGGGTAATGCGCCTTGGCTTCCTCGGGGGTCCAGATTTCCATGGCGATGCCTTGGTAGCGGCCCATAGAGGCGGCGCGCTCGAATTCCTGCATACGCTCTTTGGTATGGGCCAGGCGGATCGAGCCTGACTGGTGATAGTTCATGGGATAGTCGACTTCTGCGCCGAGGCGGGCGTAAAGCTCTGTCGAGTAGCGCTGCATATTCATGATCGACCATGAGGTCGAGAAGGTGGGCACGTTGCCTGCGGCGTGCCATGTGCTGCCTGCGGTCAGTTCGTTCTTTTCGAGCAGAACACAATCTGTCCAGCCTTTGAGGCCGAGGTGATAGAGCACAGAGCAGCCGACAACGCCGCCACCGATGACGACCACGCGGGCTTTTGTTGGAATATCGGACATGATGTTTACTCCCAGATGAGGCGTGCAGCGAGGCCGCCGAAGACGATGGATGTGATTTTGTTGAGCGTTCCGCCCATACGGATGATGCGCTGGCCCGCGAGGCCAGCGGCGATGCCATAGGTGCTGTTGATGATCAGGCCCGAGGCGTTGAAGATAAGCCCGAGGATGAGGATTTGCTGCCAGATTGGCCCCGCTTCGGGACGGGTGAACTGGGGCAGAAAGGCGACAATGAAGAGCGCGACTTTCGGGTTGAGCAGGTTTGTCAGATAGCCGCGCTTCAACGCCGAGAAGAGGCGTGTTGCGCCGCGTGCTTTCTCCAGCTCGGGTGGGGCGCGCCATGTTTTGATGGCGAGCAGAATCAGATAGGCGGCGCCGAGGTAGCGGATCATGTCATAGGCGTGTGGCACGGCCATGAGCGCAGCCGAAATACCGAGAACCGCGAACATCATATGGGTGAGGCCCCCGAACGCGATCCCTGTCGCGGCGGCGATGCCTGCGCGGGGGCCGCCTGATATGCCCGAAGCCATAGAAAAGGCGACATCTGAGCCAGGGGTGATATTGAGCAGGATACCTGCGCCTGTGAAGGTCAGGATCAAGGCTGTGTCCATGGCAAAAAACGTCTCTAACATGGCCTAAACTCTCCCAGATGTGGCGCCAAGCGCGAGGCCATAGGCGATAAAACAGAGGCCCATTGCACGGCGGAACCATACGTTGAAGACAGCGCCGAGCGCGAGCTTTCCAAGACCCGCGCCAAGGGCTGTATATGTCACATAGCTGAGCGTTGTGAGGCTGAGCGCGGTGGGCACAATCAGCCACATTTGCGCTGAAATGGCTGTAGTAGGGTCTACAAACTGGCTGAAGGCGGCGAAGTAGCCTGCGACAGATTTCGGGTTGATTGTCGCGATGAGAAAGGCGCGGGTGAAGAGCGAGCGGCCTGCGTGCGTGTCTGCCTTGATCGGCAAATGCGCCATCAGAACAGCCCGCAAGCCGAGATAAACGAGAAAAGCGGCCCCTGCATATTTGAGAACGAGAAAGGCTGTCGCAGACGCTGCGAGAAGCGCTGTGATGCCAAAGCCCGAGAGTGTGAGAAACAAAATCGCCTGACAGAGGATCGCCGCGACGGCGGGCAAGGCGCGGAGAAATCCGAGACTCATGCCCGACTGGATGCAGTTGACAGCATTTGGGCCAGGGGTTGTGACAAACACCAGCCAGAAAAGCGCAAATAGGGTCCAGGCTTCGAAGCTCATGTCAATACACCGGCGGCGCGATGACCCAGATCGCCACGGCAGGGTCATCATAGGGGTTGATCCACTCAAACGGCTCGCCCCGAATGCGGAAACTGTCCCCCGGATGGATTGTGAAGCGCTTGCCACCAATGACCAGATCAAGCCTGCCAGAGATCAGGTAGCCGACCTCTTGCGTGGGGCGCGTTACGGCTTCACCAATGCGCGACTGGGGTGCAAAGGTAGAATGGACCATCTCGAAATCATCGGTGAGATCAGGAGAGAGGAGCTCCTCGACAAGCCCCGCCTCGCCTGAGCCAATGGGGCGGCGGGCCCCGTTGCGCACCACATAACCGGCCTCATCTGTGGGCGCTGGCGCGTGACTGAACAACATTGAAACAGATACGCCAAGCGTGCGCGCCATATGGCGCAGATCGGTGATGGACGGTTCGGAGAGGTCACGTTCAACCTGGCTGAGCCAGCCCACCGAGCGGCCAAGCGTCTCCGCCATATCCGTCAGCGTCAAACCACGCGCCTTTCGCAAAGCGCGCAGATCGGCGCCGAGGGTCTGCGAAGAAGTTGTCGCCTGGTTCATCCGAATCCCGTGAAATTTGATTACCAATTTTCACGATGCATCAGGAGGGTGAAATTTCAAAGCCTTTTTTCACACTCTTTCTTTTTGCTGAAAATATCCCGGGGGAGTTTGAGGGGGCTGGCCCCCTCAACGGGTCGGATTTCGCGAAGCGAAATTCGAACTCAAATCAAAAAGAAAATACCTCAGCCAGTATCGCCTCTAACGCCTCGGCATCCTCAAGAGTGAAGGCCGCAGGCTGATCACTATCGATGTCGAGCACGGCGATCACTTCGCCGGCGACGTTGAACACAGGCAGGACAAGTTCCGAGCGGGTGCTGGAGGCGCAGGCGATATGGTCTTCAAAAGCGTCTACATCGTCGACAAGTTGCACCGTGCGGGTCCGCGCTGCGGCGCCGCAGACCCCGCGGGAAAAAGGGATTTGCAAACAGCCGTGACCGCCTTGGTAGGGGCCGATCTTGAGCAGATCAGGCTCTGTTACACGGTAAAACCCTGTCCAGTCGAAGCGATCATCGGAATGATGGATTTCACAGGCGAGGGTTGCCATGAGGGCGACTGTGTCTGTTTCGCCTGTTGTGAGCGAACGGATTGTTTTGGCGAGGGTGTCGTAGTTGACCTGCATGGCTGTGCCTTTTGAGAGGGCCGGAGCGGGGCGCTGCCCCGCACCCCGGGATATTTTTAGAAAGAAAAAGGGTTAGACGCGTTCTATTGCGATGGCTGTGCCTTCGCCGCCACCGATACAGATCGCGGCAACGCCGCGTTTGAGGTCGCGTTTTTCCAGAGCATTGAGGAGGGTCACGATGATGCGTGTGCCAGAGGCGCCGATCGGGTGGCCGAGGGCGCAGGCACCGCCATTGACGTTTATCTTGTCACGCGCGATGCCCATGTCTTGCATGAAGGCCATGGGGACAACGGCGAAGGCTTCGTTGACTTCCCAAAGGTCGACGTCGTCGACAGACCAGCCGATATTTTTGAGAAGTTTCTGCGCGGCGGGGATTGGTGCTGTGGCGAACCAGCCGGGGGCTTGGGCATGGCTTGCATGGCCGATGATCTGGGCGCGCAGTGTCAGGCCTTGGGCGTTTGCGGCCTCTTCTGAAGCAAGAACAAGTGCGGCTGCGCCATCGGAGATGGAGGAGGCATTGGCGGCAGTGACTGTGCCACCTTCGCGGAAGGCGGGCTTGAGCGTCGGGATTTTTTCGGGGCGGGCTTTTGCGGGCTGTTCGTCCTCGGTGATGATGATGTCACCTTTGCGGGTTGTCAGGGTGACGGGGGCGACTTCGCCCTCGAAAGCGCCTGTGCGGATGGCCTCGAGCGCGCCATTAAGCGAGCCTATGGCGTAATCGTCTTGTGAGGCGCGGGTGAACTGGTATTTCTCGGCGCAATCTTCCGCGAAGGTGCCCATGAGGCGGCCCTTGTCATAGGCGTCTTCAAGCCCGTCGAGGAACATATGATCAATCACCTTCTGGTGGCCGATCCGCGCGCCTGAGCGCATTTTTTCCAGAAGATAGGGCGCATTTGACATAGATTCCATGCCGCCTGTGACCACTGTGTCTGTGTTGCCAAGGGCGATCTGGTCAAAGCCCATCATGGTGGTTTTCATGCCTGAGCCACACATTTTATTGACGGTTGTGGCGGGAACCTCCTCGCCGAGGCCGCCTGCGAATCCAGCTTGACGGGCTGGCGCCTGGCCTTGGCCTGCGGGTAGAACGCAGCCCATCAGCAACTCGTCGACGGTGCTTGCGCCAGCGTTGGCGAGGGCGGCGCGGATGGCGGCGCCGCCAAGTATCGCGGCGGGGACGCCATCAAAAACGCCTTGAAAGCCGCCCATTGGCGTGCGGGCTGCACCTGCGATCATCACTTTTTTCATGGGGTGTCCTCCTGAGTTGCTCCTTCATTACCGAATAGAAAGGTTTGCCGTCTAGTGTCGTCTCTCAAGGGCGTAGTTCTACGGTAATGGAGAATGTTATGGAGTTTAGCTGTAGCGAGGCGGGGGATGTCTTGATTGTGCGGGTTCTGGCGGCACGTATTGATGCGGCGGCGGCGCTAAAGTTTAAAGATGCGCTGCGCGAGCTTGCGGGGCAAGCCAGCCACGTGGTTTTGGATTTGCGGGATGTGGAATTTGTCGACTCAAGCGGCCTTGGTGCGATTGTGGCGGTTATGAAGTTGATGGGGCGCACACGGCGGCTTGACCTTGCTGGGCTGACGCCGACTGTCGACAAGGTCTTTCGTCTGACGCGGATGGATTCGATTTTTACGATCCATGATAGTGTCGATGATGTGCCAAAGTTTTATCAAGCAGGTTAACGGCGGATTGAGGAAGTGCCGAAGATGCGCGACCCTAAAGATATCAAAAAGCAGATACAGCTGGAATTTTCCGGCTCTGAGCTTGGTGTGCGCAAAGCCTTGCAAACGATTATAGATGGGTTGGTGGGAGGCGGGCATTGTCAAAACGATCTTGGCTTGGTCGAGGTTGTGCTGGCGGAGGTGTTTAACAATATTGTTGAGCACGCTTATGAGGCTGGATCTGCCGGGCGCATTTTTGTCAGCGTGACAGTTTGCGCAGAGAGGTTTTGTTTTTTGGTGACAGACGAGGGGCGCGCCTTGCCGTTTGAAGCGATTTCGCAAGGGGGGCTGCCCGAGCTTGACGGGCCGCTGGAGACACTGCCAGAGGGCGGTTTTGGCTGGTATCTGGTGCGCAAGCTGGCGTCTGATCTGAGCTATCAGCGCAAAGACGGGCGCAACGAGCTTATGTTTTCAATGCCTTTTCAGGCGGATCTCTAAAGCGGTGATCCCGGCGCTTCAGAAAACTTGAAAATGCCATAATCAGCCCGAAGATTCGCCTGATTCAGCCGTCATACATGGGCTTGTAGCTGCATATAGCTTCCCTCGGCGCTGCGCGTTAATAGCCCCCACCCAGTGTGCGGCGTCGAGGCCTTATCTATCTGACGTTTCGTTCTGATGAAACTGCATTGGCAATGGCCGCTGCGGCGCATAGTCTTTTCTTTGAAGCGAAACAGGATGGACAAAATATGCGCGATTTTCATTTTCCAGGGCGTTCGCCCGTGTTGGCCCAGAACGGTATGTGTGCGACCTCGCATCCTTTGGCGGCGAAGGTTGCGGTTGATATTATGGAGCGCGGCGGAAACGCTATGGATGCGGCCATTGCCGGCGCTGTTTTGCTTGGAATTTGTGAGCCGCAGATGACAGGCATTGGCGGCGATTGTTTTGTTTTGTTTCAGGACAAGGATGGCGGAGCCATTCGCGCATTGAACGGATCGGGCTGTGCGCCTGCGGGCGCTGACCTTGCGGCGCTTAAGGCGCGGGGCGAAACGACTGTTCCGCTCAGAGGGCCTGAGGCTGTGACGATCCCGACCGCGATGGACGGATTTTGCCGCCTGTCGGAGGATTATGGCAAGATCGGAATCGACGCTATTCTGGCCCCGACCATTCGCTATGCCGAGGAGGGTGTGCCTGTGGCAGCGCGGGTGGCGTTTGACTGGCCCGAGGCGGGCAAGGCGCTTCAGGGGCATGGCCTTACGCATTACATGATAGACGGGGCGCCTGGCGAAGTGGGTCAGATGTTTCGCTCGCCGGCGCAGGCCGAGGCGCTGCGGCGCGTGGCGAAAGAGGGGCGTAAGGGCTTTTATGAAGGCGAAGTTGCCGAAGACATGGTGGCGGCGCTCAAGGCGCTTGGCGGCGTGCACGAGCTGAGCGATTTTGCCAATGCAACGAGCTTTTACACCGAGCCTGTGGGGAGTCATTATAAGGGCACCGACCTTTTGGAGCATCCGCCGAACGGGCAGGGCGCGACGGCGAACTTGATCCTCAACATCCTGAGCCATTTTGACATTGCCAGCATGGAGCCGTTTGGCGCGATGCGTGCGCATATTGAAGCGGAGGCGACGAAGCTCGCTTATGACGCGCGCAACCGCTTTATTGCCGACCCTGATGTGTCCAAGCGCGTGGAGCATATGCTGAGTCTGGACACGGCGGCAAAGCTGGCGGCGCTGATTGATCCGAAGTGTGCGATGGCGGCGGCGGGGCCGATCAGTGAGGCGGTGCATAAGGACACTGTTTATATCACTGTTGTCGATAAAGACCGCATGGCTGTGAGCTTTATCTATTCTATTTTCCATGGGTTTGGCTCGGGTATTGCCTCGGAGAAGTTCGGGATTTTGCTGCAAAACCGTGGCGCCGGGTTTACCTTGGAGGAGAGCCATCCGAATGTTTACGGCGCAGGAAAGCGGCCGATGCACACGATCATCCCCGGGATGCTGGCGGAAAACGGCCGTGCGACAATGCCTTTTGGTGTGATGGGCGGGCAGTATCAGCCCTGTGGCCATGCGCGGTTTGTCACCAATATGATCGACTTTGGCATGGATGCGCAGAGCGCGATTGATGCGCCGCGGTGTTTTGCCGACGCGGGCGAGCTTAAGGTCGAGAAGGGATATAGCGAGGCGGTGCGCGCCGAGCTTGCCGAGATGGGCCATAAGGTTGTTGTGCCTGACGGACCGCTGGGCGGGGCGCAGGCCATTCGCATCAGAGACGACGGCGTGCTGGAAGGCGCGTCTGATCCGCGCAAAGACGGCGCGGCGTTGGGGTATTGAGCATGGCCATAACACCTGTGAAAGCGCTCGTGATGAGGGCGAAAGAAGAGATTGAAACGCTCAGCCGCGACGATGTCTGGCGGCTGGCGCAAGCGGGCGAAGCACTTGTGGTGGATATTCGGGATCCGCGCGAACTGGAACGGGAGGGGCGCTTTCCCGGCGCGTTGCACG
>P_2C_Liq_2_UnCtyDRAFT_1000463_pt1 | contig 11004 bp, 9 predicted proteins | sample Pon2CUnioCityCA_FD_10236 | JGI IMG/M metagenome (IMG submission 10236) | reverse complement strand
ACTTTCTTGTTGATACGCGCTTTCTTATCATCCATATCGCCTTCTTCTAAAGCCGCTTCCCATGCTTCAATGGCACTTGCAAGTTTTGCTTTCGCTTCATCTGGACGTGAGGTCAACATGTTGTATCCTTCCTTCGCATCAAACATGGCATTTTCTAAATCATCGTACTCGCCTTTTTTATTCTTTACATAGATGATTTCCACATCGCGCTTTTGCTCTGTTGTACCTAGCTTGTCATTAAGCATCCAACTAATGATGCCCATATTAGTCTCAACAATCTGCGGTTGTAGGTTATCTATTAACGTAGTTGCATTTGTACTCGGGTGGCTGCGGGTTTCGTCTGCAGAGGCGTAGAGTTTGTAATCTGCAATGCTGCTTGGCACTTCATCAAAAATGATTGTTCCATTGGGATGTACTGCACGCAAAGACATGCTGTGACGGTAATTAAATTCCCAATGTGTTTTTACGATCGTCTTTTTTGCTTTCGTCTTAGAATCTACCTGAACGTATTCTTTCTTTTTCACCACAGGATCATCGTTCTCAAATCCGAAGAGATGTACTTCAATCTGTACACCGTTAGGATCTTGATTGAGTCCTTCGATCCGACAGTATGTACTGGCCAATTGGTCTGCGTTAAACAACTTCTGGTGTGTAACTTGACGCTTATAGGGTTTCGAAGGCGGATAGTACGATCCCGGAGGCGTCGGCTTGCTGTTTTCTAAAACTTGCTTCTCGATGATTTTACCCATCGTGCCTTTGCTGTTCCACTCCTCAAGCGCTTTTTCGTATTCTGCATAACGCTGATCGTAGGCTGCTTTGGCGGCAGCTTCTTTTTCAGGATACTCTGCTAATGCTTGCTGGTATTCTTCTTCAGCTTTTGCCAGTTCAGCATTGATTTCTTCTTCGTAATCTAAAATAACCTGGCTGGTATAGCCCATGCCTTCTTCTAAATGCACCATTGGCGGCTGAATGTAGGCAACGGTCATTTTCTCTTTCTTCATGTTTTGACCGAAGGAAAGGCCAGCACTAAGTAATAAGGCTGCAGTAAAAATCTTTTTCATGGTATGAATTCAGTTTGAGCATCGAATATAAGGTTTTAAGGTGCGCCTCCCAAAAAATCCACTACGCAGTACGTTTGCGATGCGTCAACTAAAAAAAAAGCGCCCGTATTCGGGCGCTTTTAGTGAGTAACTGAACGTTATTTTGAAGCGAGCGCCGTGCGCTGCTCTGCGATCTTTTTATCCGTAATAAAGTCGTCGTATTCCACGAGTTTATCTAAAACGCCGTGTGGGTAGATCTCTATGATTCTGTTCGCAACGGTTTGGTTGATGGTGTGGTCATGTGAACTGAACACCAACGTTCCTTTAAAATCGCGCATTCCATTGTTGAGTGCTTGGATACTTTCAAGGTCAAGGTGACTGGTCGGTTCGTCTAAGAAGATAAGATTCGCTTGTTGTAGCATCATTCTACTGAGCATACAACGTACTTTTTCACCTCCGGATAGAACGCGAGCGCTTTTGAAAACCTCTTCGCCGGAAAAGAGCATCTTACCGAGGAATCCACGAACGAATACTTCGTCTTTGTTCTCGGGCGAATAGTCTCTGAGCCAGTCCATCAAGTTGTCGTCCGTATCGAAATAAGCCGCATTATCGTTCGGGAGGAATGCGGTGCTGATCGTTTGACCGAAGGCAAAGGTTCCCGCATCTGCTTGACGCTTTCCTTCGAGAATCTCATAAAGTGCAGTAAGTGCACGGTGGTCATCCGCGAGCAGCGCCACTTTATCGCCACGGTTTAATTTGAAAGTGAGGTTTTTAAAGAGTATTTCTCCCGCTTCATCATGTGCGGTGAGTCCATCTACTTCTAAAATTTGGTCACCGGCCTCGCGCAATTGGTCAAAAATGATTGCAGGATACATGCGGGAAGAAGCTTGAATTTCATCGACATTGATCTTATCCAACATCTTCTTTCTCGATGTGGCTTGCTTACTTTTCGATGCATTTGCCGCAAAACGAGAGATGAACTCTTGAAGTTCTTTTCGTTTGTCTTCCGCCTTTTTATTTTGCGATTGACGTTGACGAAGGGCCAATTGTGAACTCTCGTACCAGAAGCTGTAGTTACCCGTATAGAGTTTAATGCGTTTGAAATCAATATCTGCGATATGTGTACACACGGTATCTAAGAAGTGGCGGTCGTGACTGACCACGATTACCGTGTTTCTGAAGTCAATCAAGAAATCTTCCAACCAAGCGATGGTCTTTAAATCCAAATCATTGGTAGGTTCATCTAAGATCAAAATATCCGGGTTCCCGAAAAGCGCTTGTGCAAGAAGCACACGAACCTTCATGGATCCTTCCAAATCTTTCATCAAAGTGTAATGCGCGTCTGTACCGATCCCCAAACCACTTAATAAGTTGGCCGCATCGCTTTCTGCGTTCCAGCCGTCCATTTCTTCGAACTTAACCTCTAAATCCGCAGCAATGAGTCCGTCTTCTTCACTAAAGTCGGGCTTCATGTAGATGGCGTCCTTTTCCTGCATCAAATCCCAAAGTGGCTTATTGCCTTGAATAACCGTATTCAATACCGTTTCTTCATCGAATGCAAAGTGGTTCTGGGATAGCACGGACATGCGTTTACCCGATTCCAGGGTTACGTTCCCACTGTTCGGACTAATCTCATCGGAAAGAATTTTCAAGAAGGTCGATTTCCCTGCGCCGTTCGCACCGATCAGGCCGTAGCAGCGTTCGCCATGAAATTTAATGTTCACGTCTTCGAAAAGGACGCGTTTTCCAAACTGTAGAGTTACGTTGTTGACGTTGAGCATGGTACTTTTTAATTTGGCGCGAAGGTACGATGCTCAGCGGGATTTATAGAGTCAGCGACAAATAATCATGTGAGCGAACAACTTTGTTGTAATTAATTGGTTATCTTTTAGTTATGAACATACCTGTATTCACGCACGCCTTCCGTAAGACCATTGGCCGCTGGGCACTTTATCTCGCTATTTTTAGCTTTATCGTGCATCTTTTGCTGCATTTGTTTAGAGTGTACATACCGGGAGGCACAGAAGCCGCATTATTACGCGATCCCATTAGTGCGATATATACTCCGTTCTCCATTCTACTAGTGTATGAGGCGTACCTCATGATTTATTACCTACGCCGGTCGACGACCATCTATATTGCAAAACAGTACGAAGTCATCGCTTTGATTCTCATTCGTGGGCTTTTCAAGGACATGGCTGTTCTGGATTTAAAAGTGGCTACCTGGAGCAGTCAGCACAATCTGGAATTCGCTGCAGATGTCATTTTGGTGGTCTTAGCATTTTACCTCGTCTATTGGTTTTACAAGCTGAGCGGTACCTATAAATATGCAGATTTTGAAGCGATGGAGGAGAAGGAAATAGGTCCTAGATTAAAACAATTCGTGCAAGCAAAGCACTTATTGTCTCTTGTTCTTTTTGCCGTTTTCGTAGTGCTTGGGGTGCAAAGTTTCTTTGCCTGGATAGTCCCCACTTTTCAGCACATTGAACAGGCAAACATGGTCGCTGTGAATGCCATATTCTTTGAGCAGTTTTACAACTTCCTCATCATCTCAGATGTGATTATTTTGCTGTTATCCCTGTTATATTCAGATAATTTCCCGGTAATTATACGCAACTCCAGCTTCGTTATTTCCACAGTACTCTTGAAACTCTCATTTACAGCGGAGGGTCTTTTGAGTCAGGTATTAATTTTACTAGGTATTGGTTTCGGAGTTTTGATGTTGCACGTGCACAATAAATACAAGGCCTTGAGCTAAATCTAGATTTGTATTTTTAGTGCACCTAAAGTATACGCTAAAATGAAAACAATAGAAGTCGTAGCCGCACTAGTCCAGGTGGAAGATTTGATCCTGATCGTACAACGTAAAGAAGATGCAAAGGCTTATAAGAGCCTAAAATGGGAATTCCCAGGAGGCAAGGTGGAGCAGGGCGAGCGCCCTGAGGATGCTGTTGTTCGTGAGGTAAAAGAAGAATTGCAGTTGGACATTCAACCCGTGGAGGCAATCGGAAGAGTGGTCTATGCTTACCCCGATGTAAATGTGGATCTCACCCTATTCCATTGTGCTCTAGTCGACGGTTTACCCATCATGAAGGAGCACAACGACCTCACCTGGTCGCACAAATCACTACTACACACCTACGACTGGTCAGCTGCTGACCGCGAGCTCTTGGAATTGGCTGGGTGGCTGGATTAATTTACGGTAATGAATTTCGTCCTGTAAGGCGTGCTACTCCCGTTTAAGAAAAATTCTAGTTTAAAGGTACCTGCGTAGAAACCAATACTGATGTCTGCATCTAGACCAAGCGAGGTATAGGTTTGCGAAAAAGTTGTTGCATCATAACTGGAAACGGCCCAATTCTGTCCGCTACCAAAATTGTAGTACCAACAGTTTGTACACGAACTGGAATACCGGCTGATTTTAACGGCTAAATCTACACAGTCATTCGGCCGCTTTGCGGCGAGGCTGTAAAACTGAAACTCTGTAAATACCGTATCCGTTTCATTTAAAAAATTGGCGCCAGATAAACCCGTTTCTGGATAGTCGATAACGTCTTCTCCACCCGTATGATTGGTATTCAACAGGTAATTTGTGATGTGTTGACCGAAGTTGGGTACTGAAACTGTGATTCCTAGATCGAGATAACGGTCTACGATATTTTGTTTAATGGCGTTGGTGTCTAGCACTAAAGCGTGCGCACGAAGTTTTGCACCCAATGAAGGACTGTCTAACGTACCATCCATTCGAATGTCGGTGGTAATGTTAGCCATTAAATCTGAAAATTCACTTACGGAGCGATACCCCTGAAGTATGGAGGTGATTGCAATGAGTACTCCGTCAGCGTACGAGCTGTTTGCGATATCTAGGAGCTGTGATGGTGGGAAGTTTTGTGTGGTATCTATCTCAAAGATGGCCAGTACTTCATTCATGGCTTTTGCTTTAGCGCTTGTGAAATCCATTCCACCTGCCACTAGATATTCAATTCGTGCTTTTTCTAAGTGAGTGATGGTATTCACATTTGCGGGTCCTGCGCTAGTCAAATCTAAAACGGCATTCAGGGTAATCTGTGCTGCGGATTGTTCGCCGCAAACCTCGTTGAAATAGAAGCCATCTGCACGAAGACTTACGAAACTAAAAGGCAGTTGAAGGTTGTTGAAACCGAAATATCCAGAATTGTCTAAGATTTGGGTATTGAACGTCCCACCTAGCGGCGTAAGATTTGAATCCAATGCTGAGGCAAGAACAGAGCTACCGTTTAAGAAAGGCCCTTTTTGGACATTACCTGCAATAGTAAAAGTGCTCAAACAGGGTGGGCAATCGCCACCACAATCTACACCATCTTCACTACCGTTCTGGACACCATCTACACAAGTAGCAGTGGGTTGCGGATCTTCACAACCAATTAAAAACATTAAGAGAGCGAACAGGAAAAGTGGTTGGTACGATTTCATCTTTTAGGCTTGTCTGAGTTTCTAAGGTAACGTGGTGAATATTTGATTGTTCATGAAAAAAAAAGAGGGTCCGCAATGCGGACCCCCGAACATACCTACAACTAATGCTTAACTCATTAATGTAGAATTTGAAACTTTGCCGCTTGCCGTGTACCGTCTTCAAAGATGAGGCCCAACATGTACCATCCCGTTTTTTCAATGGAGAAGGTAGAGCCAGAAGAAGCGTGTACCGTGCGACCCAGTGCATCGAAGACTTCGAAGCTTCGAATAGGCTTATCGGTTTTTAAGGTGATACGTTGACCCATTTTCGCGGGGTTTGGATATAAAGTGATGCTTGATACTTCGTCTATTTCTGGAACTGCGAGTGTAAAACAGGCATCGGCAGTCACGTATTGACGCATGTTCCAAGGCGCTTCACAATCATTCATGAAGCCTTGTCCAGAATTCCATGAAGCCAGCATGGTCATCCAGGGCTGGTCAGTGACGATAGGACCGCGCACTTGGCCACCGGCGATAGTGGTTTGAAGCGTATCGCCATTGCCCATGCAGATGCGACGAGCAACCGGGTCGTTATCCCAAGCTGCAGCCATTAAGCTATGCAGTAAACGGGTCCCTAACCAATAATCCAATGCATCGTGCTTCGTGACATAGACACTGAATTGGGACGAATCATTGTCCCAAGAATTGGTGGTAAAGTGGGTCGCCCAATAGATGTAGTTGTTCACGGTATCTCCGCGTATGATCATGAATTCTTTATTCGAATCGGGTACCCCCATGAAAAGATACATATCAATCAAAGTGCGCGGGTCAGGGACTTGATCCCAGTCAGATAGCGTCATTAAGTACAATACGTCGTCTGGCATCGCTGCAAGACCGCTGTCGCTTTGAGTTGCCATATCGCTTGGCCAATCACCTCGAAGACCGATAAAACTTGCACCTGCATCTGCCCATGCAAACCTGCCGTTTGCCCCCCAACCGTCGTTGATGTACTTTTTTAAGCTCAACCAGTTGGTTGTAGATGCGCCTTGACTCATTCCATGGATGCCTACGCGTGAGGTATCTATTAGATTCGGATAAAGTTTAGTCACTTTATCTAAGAGATAATAGGAGCACCCTTCGGCATACCCGTCGTTGTATTGCATCGTAACACTGACGTAACCGTTACTCGCAACAAACTCACGGTAAAATTTACTTTCACGCCAATACACACTGTCGGGAAGATTTGCGTTTGATGCACCTGGAAAACGGAATACAGTAGGAAGAATTCCCGTTGCATTCGTAGGGTAGGTAATAATGCAGCGAACAGTATCGGTACACTCGTACGTAGAATCGGGGACCAATTGAAAAAATGCACTTTCAAATGGAACATTTCCGAATGATCCGTAGCCTGAGGTTATTTTCGGAATCGGTCCCTCGTAAGCGAACTGAGCGGAAACTAAAACCGGTAGAAAAAATAGAATTAAGAGCTTTTTCATAATTAGTGTACGATAAAGGTTCCTCTATGATTTGTTCCCGTCTCAAACTGGATGTCTAGGACATATAGTCCTGAACGATCTAGTGTGAACGTGTCATTTTTAGATTCCATAATGAGTCGACCTAATTCATTGTAGACTCGAATTCGCTCCACTTTAACGTCGGAGCTAATGGTAATCATTTGACCTATTGCTGCAGGATTTGGGTATACAGTGAAGTCGTCGTAGTCTTCCACTTCGGGTAAATTGAGCGTGAAGCAAGCATCTGCGGTTACGTATTGACGCATATTCCAGGTCACCTCACAAGGCGACATGTAACCGGCACCTGAATTCCATGATTCGAACATGGTCATCCATGGTGAATCCGTGACAATAGGTCCTCGCAGTTGTCCATTTGCATAGGTGGTTTGTAGCGAATCGCCATCTCCTAGGCATATACGTCTTGCAATTGGGTCATTGTTCCAAGCGGTTTCCATTACTGCGTGTAGCATACGTGTTCCGAACCAATAGTCCAATGCATCGTGTTTGGTGATGTACGTTGTAAACTGGGTGGAATCTCTTGCATAGGTGCTTTGGGTAAAGTGACTGGCCCAATAGATATAGTTGTTGACGGTATCACCTTTAATGACATAAAATTCTTTGTTCGAATCCGGTACACCCATAAAGTTATAGATGTCTACACCTGTTCTAGGATCGGTTGTATTATCTAGGTCGTGCATGGTCATGAGGTACAATACATCATCCGGCATGGCGGCTAATCCGCTATCTGTCTGGCGTGTGATATCGTCGGGCCAATTCTCGTGCCAGCCTATAAAGCTAGCGCCTGCATCGGGCCATACGAATCGTCCGTTTGATCCCCAGTTACGATCATTATACATCGTTAAAGAAAGCCAGTTTGCTATTCCCGCACCCCAGCTGTAGCCGCGCATACCCATTCGTGTGGAATCCACAAGATTGCTGCGGCTTTTCATTAGTTCCGTTGTCCATAGATAGGCACAGCCTTCCTCACTTCTAGCGGCGCTACTGTATTGAGCCGTTGAAGATACGTAACCATTACTCGCTACAAACGTCTGGTAAAACTCTTGAGATTTGAAGTAATTCGAATCGCTAATGTCTGTATAGCTACTTCCCGGGAAGGAAAGTAATACAGGTAGGGGGCCATTTGCATTGTAGGGGTAGGAAATGATGCCTCGAACGGTGTCGTTACATTCTAGAAGTGAATCTGGATTTACGGTGAAGAATTCATGTACAACACTGTCGTTACCAAAGGATCCATAGCCGCTAGTTATGGCGGGAATGGGGCCCTCAAACGCGAATTGCGCCGAAAGAGGGAGTGTAAAGAAAACCCCAAGCACCAGCAGGTGCTTGAGGTTCGGTTTTGTCCAGCAAGCGAACATGGCTAGTGGGTTACAATGAATTCTTCCCTAAGGATGCCTTTACCTACATCTATGGTAAGCCAGTAATTTCCTGAAGGGAGATGAGAAACATCTATATCTAAAGCATTGGAAGCAGTTTTATTGAAGGTTACTTCCATCTTATTACCAATGATATTATAGATCGTGATTTGTGCTTGAAGATCGTCATTAACTACAGGCTGGTTAAAGTTCAGGTGCACGTAATCGCTCGTCGGGTTAGGCGAGAGGCTCATCGTAGCGATCGGTAAATCTTCGATGCCTGTATAGTCTTTAAAAACACGAACGTTATGACAGAAGCCAAACGTATCAATGGCGGGGAAGGAGAAAATATTTCCTGTTATTTGATACCAGCTCGTCCAAAAGCCACTTTCAACCCCAACGCTAGGGATATAGTAAGTGGTATCAGCAAGGGTAGGTGTACCGGATAATTTAATACACGTTTTATTCGCCGGTCCTGGATAAAAAACTGAATCCGATGCATCCCACGTCAGCCAGGAAGGAATGGCCGTGGTGTACAAAAAGGCAGATTGAACGGTTTGTACGAGCAATCCTCCCGATGGGAAGGTATCTCCTAGCATTCCTGTTAGTGTAGCCTCAAATGGTTGACCAACAACTGCTGCAAGATTCATCATGGGTTGCGTACTGTCACACGCAAAGGATGGAGTTTCTCCGTTGACCCACATCCCGGACCATTCTAATGACGGATAGCCGATAGGTCCTAAAGATGGTACGGCCGTATCAGGCGTACAGATTTGTGCATAAGACTGCATGCCGAAAATGACACATAATACGAGTAGAATTCTTTTCATAATCGAAAGTTTTATTAGTTGATTAGACGAATTTCAAAAAGGAAATGCGCCTCGTTGTTTCAAATTGTCCAAAATGAATACCGCTGGTTTCAGTTGATAAGATGGTAATGACCTGAAAAACAGTAAAATGAGTTGTTTGTGTACTGTGTTTTGCTAATTCGCTATATTCATACCACAAGACGTTTCATTTTGACTCAACAACCTTTACATACCGCTGAAATCCTCAATATTCTAAAAGAATTATTGCATCCTGATGACCGTGTAATGCTGGCAAATGCTTCGGAAGAATTGGTCTTTGAAAAAATTTCGCTTCCCCAAGGGGCGATCGAATCGAAACTACCAGATTTGAATAATCACATTACGCTTGTACTAAAGGGGGTTATTGGTGTGAGTCATCGATTGGAAACGCTGTTGAATTGGTCTCATTTTTATACCACGGGTGATTTACTGTTTAACTTAGAAATACACGAAGAGCTCAATCGAATGGAAACTAAATGGCACGTTTTAGAGGATACTGTTTTGTATTCCATTAATACCAATGTGCCGGATGAGCATCCACTAAAGAAATTGATGGTAGCATTTAAACTTCAACGTTCGCTGTTGTGCAGTTATCAATACCAACATTACATTAATAATCACGGTTTGGACCGGCACGAATATTCCGTAAAATGGATACGTGAACACAGTAAAATAGCTGCGGCTTTACCGCGGCAAGAATTGGCGAATTTCTTAGGCATTTCAAATTCGTCGCTTAAAACCTTTCTTAAAGAAGCTTTGACCGATGCCTAGATCAAAAACAGAAGTAATTGCTGCACGATTGGCTGATATGACCGGTTTACCGGAGAAGTTTCCCGACTTTCTCTCCTTCGGTACGCTATTCGAGGGGCCTTTTCATTTTACCCCGGGTGAACAAATATGGGGATCCGGTCAAAAAGACGGGTATGTCTGGTTCATTCAGGCAGGGTACGGTTTTGATAAGGTGGATCTTGAGGACGGAACAACCATGCTCAATGGGATGATTGAGCCGGGACTTTTTGTTTGTGACGAAAAGAACTTGATGTGGGGTAAGCTAACTGTAAGCTCTGCGAAAATGTATACCCATACAACTGCGTACCGATTATCTGCAAAAAATTGGCGTGACTTCGTTTATTCACATCCTCAGTTTCGTTCTATTCTGTATCGAATAAATGCGCACTTTCTTCAAATGCGGAAACTGCGTTTGATCAAGCTGAAACATCAGGATAAAAAAGCCTATTGGGAAGAGACTAAAGCAAGGTTTCCTGGAATAGAGTTGTATTGTACGCAAACTGAGATCGCTAGTTACTTCGGTGTTTCAAAGTCTACGATGCACCGCATCATGAAATAGTCGTACCTTTTCAAACTATGAAGTACATCCTTCCTTGGGGACTGATCTTTAGTCGGGTTCTTTCTGCTCCGTTGGTTATTTACCTTGCTAAGTTACCAGATGCATGGGTGGGGCCGGTGGTGGTTGCAATCATTTGGTTTGCGCTTATTGGTGATATTTTGGACGGCATTATTGCGCGTTACTTTGGCATTGCTACACCACTAATGCGCCGCGCAGATAGCATTGCGGATTTAATCTTTTGGCTCGGGGTAGGTACTGCTATTTGGCTTTGGCGTCCGGAGATTTTTAGACCGCAGCTGTGGTGGATTAGAATTGCCTTGCTCATGGAGTGCTTCACTTATGTGGTTTCTTTTCTAAAGTTTGGGAAAGAGCTTGCAGCCCATGCTTATTCGGGTAAATTATTGGGAATCGGTATTTTATTGGGGTTTACGCACCTCTGGTGGACCGGAG
>P_2C_Liq_2_UnCtyDRAFT_1000462_pt1 | contig 11012 bp, 8 predicted proteins | sample Pon2CUnioCityCA_FD_10236 | JGI IMG/M metagenome (IMG submission 10236) | reverse complement strand
GCGGGTCTGATTGGCGGGCGCATGGGGATCGGTTGGCGCGTCTCTGCGATTGAAGACTATGGGGTGTTTGGCAGCCTTGTGCAGATCATGTGGGAACGTGGCGAGTGGCCGCTAGCCCATTTGCTCCGCTTTATGAGCTATCCCTTTTTGCATGGCAATTTCACTCATATGATTTTTGCAGCGGCGATCATGCTGGCGCTTGGAAAATATGTGGGTGACAGATTCCGCTGGTGGGCGGTGTTGGCTGTGTTTTTTGCCGCGTCAATCTCGGGCGCACTGGTTTGGGGGCTTGTCTGGAGTGAGGCTGGCGTGCTTATCGGAGCCTATCCTGCGGCCTACGGTTTGATCGGTGCTTTCACATATATTTTGTGGGTTCAGCTGCGCGTTCTGGGCGCGCCGCAGATCAGGGCCTTCCAGCTGATTGGGTTCTTGCTGGCGATCCGTCTTTTGTTGGGGCTTCTGTTTGGCTCTGACGGGGTCTGGCTTGCCGAGTGTGTCGGCTTTGCCACCGGGTTTGGCCTGTCGTTTCTGGTCAGCCCTGGAGGGTTTCAGCGTCTTCGCGACGCTATCCGCGGCGCAAGGCAGACCTGAATTCAGCCAAACGAAACGCGCCAAAGAGCTGGCCGAGGCCGAAATAAGCCAAAACACTGATCATAACCAGCAAGCCAAGCGCGAGATACCGCCAGCCGCCCGCAATAAAGAGCGGCGACAGCGCCAGATTGCTCGCCCAGAGAACCGCCCCCATCGCGGCGGATGTCAGGGCAATACGCCAGACCCTTTGCTTAAAGCGCGCATCAAGGCGCGTGACACCGCCGAATTTGCGCGCGCCAAAGCCAAGCTGTGCAACCATAATCCAAGCGGCCAGCGTGGCCGCCACAGCGGGGGCCAGCCAGCCTAGGTATGGCTTGAGGCCAAAGGCCAGCACGAGATTGACCACCATCGCAACCAGAGCATAGCGGAAGGGGCTTTGGGTATCTTCGCGGGCAAAGAAGAGCGGTTGGAGCGTCTTTTGCAAGACAAAAGCAGGCAGGCCGAGGCCATAAATGCTTACTGCAAGAGCCGTGGCCGCAGCGTCATCCCCTGAAAAATTGCCGCGTTGAAAAAGCACCGACACGAGCGGCAAGGGGATCACCATAAGCGCCACCGCAGAGGGAAGTGTGAGCGCTAGAGAAAGCTCGGTTGCCCGCGAATAGGCGTTTTGTGCGCCCGCATCATCGCCCGCTTTGAGGCGGCGGGACAGGTCGGGCAAGAGCACGATCCCGACCGCAATTCCAACCACCCCCAAAGGCAGCTGATAGAGACGGTCCGCAGCGTAAAGCCAGCTCACGGCTTTTTCATAATCTGAGGCCACCAATTGACCGACGACAAGATTGATCTGGACAACACCCATAGCCAAGGCCGCAGGCACTGCAACGCGCAGAAGCTTGCCCATTTCAGGGCTTGGGCGTGGAAGTTTTGGCACAATCCGCAGCCCTGCACGGCGCGTGGCGACATAGACCAGTGCAAGCTGCGCCATGCCTGCGAAAGGAATACTCCAGACGAGCGCCACCGCGACGGCGCCGCCACTCTGGGCGGCAAACAGCATGGCTGCTGTGAGAATAATGTTGAGCAACACAGGCGCAGCCGCAGCCGCAGCAAAGCGGCCCGTCGCATTCAAAACTCCCGAAAACAGAGCCGCCAGCGAGATAAAGAAAATATAAGGAAAGACAATCCGGCCAAAGCCTGTTGCCATATCAAAGCGTTCATCTCCGGCAAAGCCCTCAGCTGTGGCCCAAATCAGCGCAGGCATAAACACAAGCGCCACGCCTGTAAGGGCAAGAAGCAACAGACTGAGCCAACTTAAGGCTGCAGAGGCAAACCCCTCGGGGTCTTCGCCAGCTTCGAGTTTTTTGGAAAACATCGGTACAAATGCAGCATTGAAGGCCCCTTCGGCAAAGAAACGGCGGAACATATTGGGCAGACGGAAGGCCACCACGAAAGCATCCATCACGGCCCCCGGGCCGATATAGGAGGAAATCAGAATATCACGCGCAAACCCCATGATCCGGCTCATCAGGGTCCAGAAGCCGACGGTGAATATGCCAGAGATAAGGCGGATTTGTTTCATCTAGAGGTCTTTTATTGTTTGAAGCAGGTTTAGACGATTGCCGCGCAGCAAGGAAGCAAAGGTTTTGCACCGTGCTGCGCACGCCGCCCGGTAGGGGGCTTTGCCCCCTAGTTTCAAAAGCCCAAAGACTTTTGAAACCTACCCCCAGGATATTTAAGGCAAAAAGAAAGGTGGAGATGGCTCAGGCGTGGGCGCGCTCGGCACCTTCTGTGATGGCGGTTCGGAGTTTGTTTTCCAATGTTTTCTGTTTGCTCTCGGTGTAAAATTTGAGGCCGAACATATCTTTGACATAGAAGGTGTCGACCACTTGTTCGCCGAAGGTCGCTATAACGGCGGAAGCGATATACACATTGGAGTTTGCCAAGGTGCGCGTAAGATCGTGGAGCAGGCCGGGGCGGTCGCGGGTGTCGACTTCGATGATCGTGTAGATTTCGGAGCCTTCATTATCAAAGGTGATCGAGGTCGGCACACGGAACGCACGCTCCCGTTTCTTGAGCTTGTCGCGGGTCTGAATGGCTTCGCCGGCGATCACCTCGCCTGCAAATGTGCGCTCGATCATTTTTCGCAGGCGCGGCAGGCGGGCGGCTTCAAAGGGGCTGCCTTCTGTGTCCTGAACCCAGAAGGCCGCTGTGGCGTAGCCGTCTTTTGATGTGAAGGTGCGCGCATCGACGATATTGGCTCCGACAAGCGCGAGCGCGCCGCACATACGGCTGAAAATACCCGGATGGTCCGCCATAACAAAACAGACGCGGGTGGCATCGCGGTCATCATCAGGGTGCAGATCAATGCGAATTTCGCTATCGCCTATGCCTTTGAGAAGATTGGCAAAGACGACATGGGCAGTGATATGCAGGCCTTGCCAATAGGGCGGATAGTGGCGCGCTGTTTCTGCCTTTATGTCTTTTTTCGCCCAACCCACAAGTTCGGAGCGGAGCGCTTTTTTGGCTTCTGCGCCTCTGTTCTCGCGGTTGAGGGCTTCCATGCCTTCTTCAAGCGCATGACGCGTCTGGCGATAGAGCGCACGAATGAGCGCGGCCTTCCAGTTGTTCCATGTATCCGGGCCGACGCCGCGAATATCGCAGACGGTGAGGACTGTGAGCAAATCAAGCCGCTTCACAGTCTGCACGGCCTTGGCAAAGTCGCGCACGGTGCGCGGATCGGCGATATCGCGCTTTTGGGCCATATCCGACATGAGCAAATGATAGCGCACCAGCCACTCGACGGTGTCGCAATCATTGCGGCTGAGGCCGAGGCGTGGCGCAACCTTGCGCGCGATTTGTGCGCCAAGAACAGAATGGTCCTGATCGCGGCCCTTGCCAATGTCATGCAGAAGCATTGCGACCATCAAGACTTTGCGATCCACCCCATCGCGAAGAATTTCTGTGGAAATAGGTAATTCTTCTTCAAGTTCCAAGCGCTCGATCTGCGAGAAATTGGAGATCACCTGAATGGTATGCTCATCGACGGTATAGGCGTGATACATATTGAATTGCATCATGGCGACAATCGGCTCGAACTCGGGCAGGAAGGCCGCAAGCACCCCCAATTCGTTCATACGCCTGAGGGCACGTTCCGGATTTCCATGCTTGAGCAAGAGATCAAGAAAAATGTTTTGGGCTTCGCGATTGTCGCGAAACGCCTCGTCAATCAGGCGCAGGTTTGCCGTGACGAGCCGCATGGCATCAGGGTGGATCAACATCCCTGTGCGCAGGCCTTCTTCAAAAATACGCAACAGATTGAGCGGATCTGAGAGAAACGCCGCCTCATTTAGGACGGCAAGCCGGCCATGGATAACGTGATAGCCGTCTTTCACTCGTGGTTTGCGCGAAAAAATGCGTTGCAACAGGGGTTCCGGCTTGGCGTGGATGGCTTCGAGCTTGGTGAGGAAAATGCGGGTGAGGTCGCCCACGCGGGTCGCATTTCGGAAATAGTCCTGCATGAAATGTTCAACCGCCCGCCGCCCGGCGCAGTCTTCATAGCCCATGCGCTCGGCCACCTCGACTTGCAGATCAAAGGTCAGCTGTTCATTGGGGCGGTTGGTGACGAGGTGCAGATGACAGCGTACCGCCCAGAGAAAGTTTTCGGCTTTCTGGAAGCGCTCGTATTCCTCAGGGCGAAACACTTTGAGGCGCACCAAATCTTCGATCTGCTCCACGTGATGAACGTATTTTGCGATCCAATAGAGAGATTGCAAATCACGTAAGCCGCCTTTGCCTTCTTTAACGTTGGGTTCCACAACATAGCGTTCGCCTTGCCGCTCATGGCGTTCGTCGCGTTCGGCGAGCTTTGCTGTGACAAATTCGGTTTCGCTGCCTTTGAAAAGCTCGTCCTCAAGGCGCTGGTTGAGCTGTGTTGCGAGGGCCGCATCGCCAACCAGAAACCGCTGCTCGAGCAGGGCGGTTCGGATTGTGAAATCTTCCCCGCCAAGGGCGAGGCAGTCTGCAATACTGCGGCTTGAGTGCCCGACTTTAAGGCGCAAATCCCAAAGGATATAGAGCATCGCCTCGATCACGCTTTTGGCGCGGGGGGTGACGCGCTTGGGCATGAGAAACAGAAGGTCGACATCAGACTGTGGCGCCATTTCCCCGCGCCCGTAACCGCCAACAGCCAAAAGCGCGAGTGCTTCCTCGTCGCTCTTGCTACTCAGCGGGTGCAAGACTTGTGACGCTAGAGCATAGGTGCAGCTGACCAAGCAGTCGGCCAGCCAGCAATAGGCGCGCCGTGTGGGCAAAGCTTCCAGTGGCGCCGCCGCGAAGGCCGCTTCAATCGCTGACATCCCTGCCTTGCGATAGGCCAGCAAGAGGCTGGCGGCTTGCTTGCGAAGATCTGCCTCATCACCAAAATCCTGCGCAAGGCGCGCAAGATCGGCAGTGAGCTTTTGCGCATCAATGATCTGATCTGCGGGGCAGATCAGGGTGTCATCGCTTGGGGGGAGGTGGATATTGAGCGACAGTTCAGAATCCTACACCGTTGAATGCTCTTGGAGCCTGATCAATGATCACTAGTTTTTTGTCCTGAACCTGAGCAATCGCAAGGCCACGCTCATTTGTCCCGTCAGGGAAGAAGCGGAAAATGCCGTTGGCGCCTTGAAAGCCGGCGCCTTGCGTAATGGAGGCCGCAGAGAGCGCATCGCGCTTGCCTGATTTTGCGAGGGCTCCGACGGCTGCGATCCCGTCATAAGCCAGCGCGGCCAGTGGATGCGGCGGTTGGCCGTAGGCTTCGGAAAATCTGGCGTTGAACTGGGTTGATTTGGTTGGGTCGGGCAGGGCAAACCAGCCGCCCTGAAGGCCAGAAAGCTCGAGCGTTTGAACAGGGATGTCCCAACGGGAGAGGCCGATAAACTGTGTCGTTGGGTGGCTGATCCCGACGTCAGGGAGCATTTGCGCATAAAACGGCAAGGCCGCATCTGATGTTGAGGTCATGAAGACGGCATTGGCGCTGCTGGCCTCTGCGGCCGCCTTGATCCGTTGAACAGCACTTGTCACACCCTGCTGAGAACGTTCATATCCCACGATCCCTGCAAGGGTTGCGCCAGAGCGCGCGATGGCTTGTGTGATCGCGGCTTTGCCAAGCTGCCCGCCGATTTCCTCGTCATGCACCACAAGAATTCGCTCTTTGCCGCTTTGCTGGGCATAGTCGGCAAGGCGATTGGCGGTGTTTTGAAAGGTCGCACCGAGCAAAAAGAGATTGCCGCCAGAAATTGTTGTGTTGTTGGAAAACGCCAGAACATTCACGCCATTGGCTGCAACAGCGATCGCCGCAGCATTGGCCGCCTCGGCACGCAGGGGGCCAAGGATCACTTGTGCGCCGTCCGCGACAGCCTGCTTTGCGGCCGTCTGGGCGCGCATAACATCTCCCGCTGTTGCATAAACGCGCAAATCAACCTGCACACCCTGAAGGTCGGCCACAGCCAGACGCGCGGCGTTTTCCAAGGCATCAGACACCAGACTATCGCCGTCGATCGCGCTGCCCCGTGGCAAAAGCAGGGCCACTTTAACAGGCGCGCCGGCTTGCAAGTTGCCGCCCGAGGTATCAAAGCTCATGGGCTCGCAAGCCGCGAGCCAAATCAGACCGAGCAGGGCAAAGACTTTAGGGAAAGGCTTGCGAATAACACTCAAAACAGCAAACATGGATAACTTCTTTCTCCGTGAGCTTTGGGTCTTGCTGGCAAAATCCTGCCTGCCCAAGCTTGTTGGTTTAGAATGATAATAAACGTTGAGGCGTGAGGGTCTAGAGGTGAATCATAAAGAAATCGTTCTGGAGCCTATGCTCTATCTTGTGGCAACGCCTCTCGGCACCGCGCGCGATATTACTCTGCGCACGCTCGATGTGCTTGCAAGCGCCGATATTTTGGCGGCCGAAGATACGCGGACCCTTAAAAAGCTCATGGAAATTCATGGGATAGCGCTGGGAGACCGCCCCGTGATTGCCTATCACGATCACAATGGCGAGCGGGCACGCCCAAGAATTCTCAAGGCACTGGCGGCTGGGCAATCTGTCGCCTATGCGTCGGAGGCTGGCACCCCCATGATCGCGGATCCCGGCTATCATCTGGTGCGCGAAGTCCAGAGCGCAGGCTTCGGGGTCACCTCCCTCCCTGGGCCTTCAGCGGTCATTACGGCGCTCACCTTGGGGGGGCTGCCGACAGATATTTTCACTTTTGCTGGTTTTTTGCCAAGTACAAAGTCAGCGCGCCGCAAGGTTTTGAAAAGTTTCGAGAATGCGCAAGGCACATTGGTGTTTTATGAATCTCCCAAGCGTATCAGCGCCATGATCAAGGATGCGGCCGATGTCTTGGGGGGCGCGCGAGAGGGGCGGATATGTCGAGAGCTGACAAAGAAATTCGAGGAAGTGATCGGCGGCACATTGGAAAGTCTGTCTGACGCGCTGACAGAGCGCAGTTTAAAAGGCGAAATTGTCGTTTTGATCGGCAAAGGGGCCGCCCCAGAACTCAGCCGCGACACGTTGGTGGCGGAGCTTGAAAGCTTGCTCAAAGATATGAGCCTGCGGGACGCCGCCGACAGGCTTGCCGAAGATACAGGCATCAAGCGCCGTGAAATCTATCAAATCGGTCTGGAGCTGCAAAAGTCTTCATAATTTGTTGAGGAGAATGTGTTTGCTTGGGGTATGGCTACAAAACTTCTCTCCAAAGCGTCGCAAAACGCTCAAAAGCGCGGATCAACCGCCTATCATTCGGGTGTTGCCGCCGAGAATGTCGCCCGGCGCCATTATGCGCAGGCAGGGTATCGTCTCTTGGACGAGCGCTGGCGTGGCAAGGCGGGCGAGATTGACCTTATTTTTTCTAAAAACGGCGAAACCGTCTTTGTAGAAGTCAAACGTGCACGTGATTTCGCGCAGGCCGTCGAGCGGCTTGGCCCGGCTCAAATGGAGCGGATCGCAGTTGCCGCCGAAGAATATGCCGCCAAGCTCGCCCAAGGCCGGCTCAGCCTGATGCGGATTGATGTCGCTCTCGTAAACGGCACGGGGGCCTGCCATGTGATCAAAAACGCTTTTGGCGCGTGAGCCATTGAACACCGTCGCGATCTCGGCCATTTATAGCGCAACTGATGCAACAAGGCTGCGCCATGAAAATTGCTTTCCAGATGGACCCGATTGGACCGATCAATATCAACGCGGATAGCACGTTCCGTATCGCAGAAGAGGCACAAGCGCGCGGTCACGAGCTGTTTTACTATACGCCAGAGCGCTTGAGCTATCGCGAAGGCCGTATTCTGGCGCGGGGCTGGCCTCTGAGCGTTCAGCGTGTGAAAGGCGATCACTTTGCCCTCGGGGCCGAAACCGAAGTTGATCTCTCTACATTCGATGTTGTCTGGCTGCGCCAAGACCCGCCGTTTGATATGTTTTACATCACAACGACCCATCTCTTGGACCGTATTCACCCCGAAACGCTCGTGGTCAATGATCCGTTCTGGGTTCGCAACTACCCAGAAAAGCTCCTTGTGCTCGATTTCCCTGATCTCACTCCCCCAACGATGATTGCGCGGGATTTGGAGGATTTGAGAGCCTTCAAAGCCGAGCATAAAGACGTGATCCTCAAGCCGCTTTATGGCAACGGCGGGGCAGGGGTTTTCCGTCTCACACCTGAGGACAGAAACCTTGCCTCCCTTCATGAGCTTTTTGCGGCAAACAGCCGTGAGCCTCTGATAATGCAGAAGTTTTTGCCTGATGTGTCAAATGGCGACAAGCGTGTCATCCTCGTTGACGGGGTGCCTGTCGGCGCGATCAACCGCGTCCCCGCTGCGGGCGAAACCCGCTCTAATATGCACGTCGGGGGGCGGCCTGAAAAAGTCGGCCTAACAGAGCGGGACCTTGAAATTTGCGCGCGCATTGGCCCGCTTTTGAAAGAAAAAGGTCAGATTTTTGTCGGGATCGATGTGATCGGGGACTATCTCACCGAGATCAATGTCACCTCGCCCACAGGCATTCAGGAGCTTGAGCGCTTTGATGGTGTGAATATTGCCGAAAAGATATGGCTGGCCATAGAAGCGCGGCGCAGCGGCTCAGCCGCCTGACGCTCCGACGCGAAAGCTCACCGCTTCGGCAATGTGGGGCTTTCGCACCGCAAGGCTTTCATCAAGATCGGCAATTGTGCGGGCAACGCGTAAAATACGGTGATAGCCTCGCGCAGTCAGTCCGAATTTTTCGGCAGCCTTCAACAAAAAGTCGCGTCCTTCTGCGTCGGGGGCGGCTATTTCCTCCAGAAGTTCCCCTTCGGCATCCGCGTTCAGAGACAGGGTGTCCTGATCGTCAAACCGCGCAGCCTGCACAGCCCGCGCCCTTGCAACAGTCTGCGCCACATCCGCCGAACTGGCGCCGCTTGCAGGCAAATCCAGATCGCTCAACGATACGGGCGGGACTTCAAGGCGGATATCAAAGCGGTCCATCAAGGGGCCAGAAATACGGCCTAGATATTCCTCACCACAAAGAGGCACACGGGCACAGGCACGGGCGGGATCAAACAGATACCCGCATTTGCAAGGGTTTGCCGCCGCGATCAGCAAAAAGCTGCAGGGATAGCGCACATGGGCATTGGCGCGACTCACCACAACCTCGCCTGTTTCGATAGGCTGTCGCAAGGTCTCAAGCACAGCGCGCGGAAATTCGGGGAACTCGTCCATAAACAACACGCCATTGTGCGCGAGGCTGATCTCTCCTGGCTTGGCGCTGCGCCCGCCGCCGACAATGGCCGCCATCGAAGCGGTATGGTGTGGCTCCCGAAAGGGGCGGCGCCGCGAAATACCACCTTCTTCAATCAGCCCTGAAAGTGAATGAATCATGGAGGTCTCAAGGGCTTCTGCGGCGCTGAGAGGGGGCAGTATCGAGGGCAACCGCGCCGCGAGCATGGATTTGCCCGACCCTGGCGTGCCGATCATAATCATGTGGTGACGCCCCGCTGCCGCGATCTCGAGCGCACGTTTGGCGCGCTCCTGTCCTTTGACGTCGCGCAGATCGCGCCTGCCACTTTCGGCGCGCACCTCACCCGCCTGCGCGGGCGATAAGGGCATCTGGCCTGTCAAATGCTGGATCGTATGCAAAAGTGAAGCGGGCGCGATCACCTGCGCCGCATCGACCCATGCGGCCTCCGCCCCCGAAGCTTCGGGGCAAATCAGGTTGCGCCCTTGCGCGGCGGCGGCAAGAGCGGCGGGCAAGGCGCCGATCACAGGCACAAGAGCGCCGTCAAGAGACAGCTCGCCCAGTGAGGTGACGCCCTCAACAGCATCATTCGCCAAAATCCCAAGGGCCGCAAGAAGCGCCAGCGCAATGGGCAAATCAAAATGACTGCCCTCTTTGGGCAAATCCGCAGGTGATAGATTGATCGTGAGGCGCTTGGAGGGCAAAGCAATTGAAAGCGCGCTCAGGGCCGCGCGCACTCGGTCACGGGCTTCGGAGACGGCTTTGTCAGGCAAGCCAACAATCGAAAAAGCAGGCAAGCCAGGGGTCACGGCGCATTGCACCTCGACCGTGCGAGCCTCAACCCCTTCAAAGGCCACAGTATACGTGCGCGAAACCATTTTACTCATCCCAACTTGGTTAACGGATAGGCAGGGGACGTTTAAAATTGGTTAACGAAACCGTTAAATTCAGCTCTCACATACCGATAGGGGCCAGTCTGCCGTTTTCAGTGGCAGCGGGTAAGGAAAAGGCTGGTAAGAAACAGCCACGCCCTCGGCGCGCCAAAGCCGAAAGGCCGGGTCCATGAGGGTTGTGTTTACATAGGCAGCCACTTCCACGTTCACAGGGAGCCCAAAGCCTGCAATCCGCGCCATCAGCGGAGCGAAAAACGCATCGGCAATCGAATAAGCTCCAAACAGCCAAGGGCCGTCTGTTGCCAAGGCCTTGGCATGGGACACCAAAACCTCCAGCCGCGCGAGCTCTCTTAAAACCGCCTCGGAAGGCTGAAATCCGACCCATTGGTGAAACAATTGCATCGGGCATTCGCCGCGCAATGCCTGAAAGCCTGCGTGCATTTCGGCTGCGATAGACCGTGCCAATGCCCGCGCCTTGGGAGCTTGTGGCCAAAGCCCAGCGTCAGGGTGGCGTGTGGCAAGCTCTTCAGCGATTGCCATACTGTCAAAAAGCACCGCCCCATCTTCGCACACCAGCACAGGAACAGTGCGAGCCGGCGCGAGCGAGGCAATGTCAGCCGCCAGCGTGCCTGAATACAGCCCCACAAGATGCGCGCGGTATGGCAGCTTGAAGTGCTCAAGCATCAACCACCCCCGCAAAGACCAGCTCGAAAAGGCTCTGTCGCCGATATAAAGATCATATGTCATGGCCTATCTTAAGAGCGCTTATCTGTTGCGAAGCAAGAGGCACATCGCAAAAACTGTCGCTCAGGCGTGTAGAAAGTCGCACGCCACAGCGCCTCACCGCAGTGAGCCAT